>Ga0316601_100001627_pt1 | contig 11104 bp, 11 predicted proteins | sample OWC_soil_day5_no_FD_207663 | JGI IMG/M metagenome (GOLD analysis project Ga0316601, IMG submission 207663) | Wetland soil microbial communities from Old Woman Creek delta, Ohio, United States - OWC_soil_day5_noCT | ecosystem: Environmental > Terrestrial > Soil > Wetlands | place: USA: Ohio...
AGATTGCAGAGCTGTGCAGATCGGTGAGAACGTCCTCAGGAGAATCCTCGCTCATGTTTATCTCTTCGGAGATGACGCCTTTTTCCTTTTCGATGTCTTCCGGGTGGAAAGTGCTGTTGAAAAGCATATCAGACAGTATCTCCAGGGAAAGCTCAAGGTAGGAATCCAGCGCTTTTATATAGAAGCATGTAGATTCTTTGCCTGTAAACGCGTTGATCTGCCCGCCTACATCCTCGATTGATTCAACAAGCTCAAGTGAAGAACGGTTGCTGGTTCCTTTGAACATCATGTGCTCTATGAAATGGGAAATGCCATTGTTGCTGCTGTCTTCATTTCTGGAGCCGTTCTCTACCCAAAGCCCGACACTAATGGATTTAACATAGCTGATTTTTTCGTATACAACTCTTAAACCATTTTTTAGTGTAAATATATTATACATATGCACCTCAAAATATTTATTGATGTAAAAATAAAAAGGCAAAAATGCCTTTCTATTTTACTTTTCTTCTTTTTCTTTTTCTTCTTTTTCCTCAGTATCTTTAAGAGCATCTTTTCTTGAGAGGTTGATCCTGTTCTGGTTGTCTATTTCTGTTACTTTGACAAGTATCTCGTCTCCTACAGCAACTACATCCTCAACCTTCTCAACTCGCTTGAAATCAAGTTTGGATATGTGAACCAAGCCTTCTTTTCCAGGCAGTATCTCAACGAATGCTCCGAATGTAGCAATTTTTGTAACCTTTCCAAGGTAGATTTCACCGACCTTGACTTCTTTTGTAAGGTCTTCGATCATCTTGATGGCAGCCTTTGCGCCTGCGCTGTTGTCTGACATTACGAAAACTCTTCCGTCGTCGTTGATGTCTATCTTAACGCCTGTTTCTGCAATGATCTTGTTGATCACTTTTCCGCCTGGCCCAATGACATCCCTAATCTTATCAGGGTTGATTGTAAGGGTGTACGCCTTAGGCGCATACTCTGATATTTCCGGTCTTGCAGCAGGTATGCATTCGTTTATCTTTCCGATGATGAACATTCTTGCTTTTCTTGCGTCATCGAGAGCAGTCCTTATGCATTCCTTTGAAATTCCGTGAAGTTTCGTGTCGAACTGCATCGAAGTAATTCCGACTTCAGTACCGGCAACCTTGAAGTCCATGTCTCCGAAGAAGTCTTCGATACCCTGGATATCCGTAAGAACTTTCTCAACCGACATGTCTTCGCTTGTTATCAAGCCCATAGCTATTCCTGCAGCAGGTCTCTTAATAGGAACTCCCGCGTCGAGAAGTGCAAGGGTGCTTCCGCAGATGCTGGCCTGTGAAGTTGAGCCGTTTGAGCTTAAAACTTCAGACACAAGCCTGATTGCATATGGGAATTCCTCTTCTGAAGGTATCAGAGGCAATAGCGCTTTTTCAGCCAAAGCTCCGTGTCCGATTTCCCTTCTGCCTGGTCCTCTCAAAGGTCTTACTTCTCCTACGCTGTATGCAGGGAAGTTATAGTGGTGCATGTACCTCTTTGTTTCTTCCAGTCCGAGTCCGTCAAGCTTCTGCACATCTCCCAGCGCTCCGAGAGTTGCAACAGTCATTACCTGTGTCAGTCCTCTTGTGAAAAGTCCTGATCCGTGAGTTCTTGGAAGAAGTGAAACCTCGCAGCCAATCTGTCTGATTTCATCAAACGCCCTTCCGTCAGGTCTTCTGTTTTCGTTCAGCATCATATTTCTTACAGCCTTCTTCTGAAGAGTGTAGAATATGTCTGCTATATCCGCTCCGCTGTCAGGGTATTTTTCACCGAACTCAGCGTCTATTTTTTCCTCGATTGCAGAAATTGCGGCATTTCTTTCGTCCTTGTCTGTCAGATGCATTGCTTCGTTAGTCATGGCACCTGCGAATTCCTTAACCGCGTTTTCAAGCTCAGGATCAATTTCATGGAGTTTAGGCATAACCTTTTCTTTTCCGAATTTGGCTACACATTCCTCCTGGAATGCAACTATCTTTTTGCATTCTTCAAAACCAAACATTATTCCGTCGTAAACAATATCCTCAGGAATTTCCGATCCGCCGCACTCGACCATCATTACCTTGTCTTTAGTAGCGCAGACAGTGAGGTCCATCGTGCTGACTTCCCTCTCCTTTTCGGTAGGGTTGATAACGTAGTTCCCGTCAACCAGTCCGACGCATACTGCCGCCACTGGGGTATTGAAAGGAATGCTTGACATGCATAATGCTGTTGAAGCAGCATTGATTGCAAGGATGTCAGGCGCATTGTCCTGTTCAACCGACACAACTGTGGTTACAACCTGTACGTCGTTCCTGTAACCATTAGGGAAAAGAGGTCTCAAAGGCCTGTCGATGGCTCTTCCGTTAAGGATAGCTTTTTCAGACGGTCTTCCCTCTCTTTTTATGAATCCTCCAGGAATCTTTCCTACAGAATACAATCTTTCTTCATACTCTATGCTCAATGGAAAGAAGTCTATTCCCTGCCTTGGTTTTTCGGAAGCATTGACGTTCACAAGAACAACTGTATCGCCATAGCTTACGAGCATAGCGCAATCGGATAGTCTGCCTACCTTGCCGTGGTCGATTTTAAGGGTTCTGCCGGCAATTGTTGTTTCCAGAATATTACTCATACTTTTCCTCCTCTATATAAAAAATTATTTGAATTTTATATTTTAAAATAATAGAGCGGTTATTAGCCGCTCTAAACTACTTTCTAAGTCCAAGTTTCTCGATGATAGATCTGTATCTTTCGATATCAGTTTTTATCAAATAATTCAAAAGACCTCTTCTCTTACCAACCATCATAAGAAGTCCTCTTCTTGAGTGATGATCCTTCTTGTGAAGTTTTAAGTGGTCGTTCAAATGATTGATTCTTTCTGTCAATAATGCGATCTGAACCTCCGGTGAACCTGTGTCACCCTCGTGTCTCGCATGTATTTTCATTAATTCTTCTTTTCTTGCCTTATCCATTAATATGCACCTCCAAATTGTTAAATCACTCCTATCCCAAGAAATACGTCGGCAAATCGGTATTCTTAGGATAAGGCTCGCAACAATTATTATATCAAATTTACTTTTAAAAGTAAATTAATTTTTATATTAAATCTAAATTCTGTTTCAAAGCAAAAAGCTTGTCTTTTTTCAGCTGCTCTGACAGGTCCAGAAGCGAATTGAACTTCTTCTCGTCCCTTATCCTCTTGATGAAATTAATCTTAATTATTTCGTCGTACAGATCCTCGTCAAAACCTATTATATGGGTTTCCACGCTCAGCTTGTCATTCTCAACCGTAGGGTTATAGCCTATGTTTGTTATTCCCTTGAATCTCCTGTTGTTGTGCTCCAGGATAGAGTAGTAAACCCCTCCTCGCGGCAGGACAAATTCGTTGTTGTAATCAAGGTTCATGGTCGGGAAACCGATTTTGCGGCCCAGCTGCTTGCCTCTGATAACTGTGCCTTCCAAAAAATAGGGCCTTGACAGCATCTTTGCAGCTCTCTCCACATCCCCGTCCTCGCCCAGAAGATTCCTTATCTTTGAGCTGCTGACCACATCACCCCTGTATTTGACAGGCGAGACAACATTCAGCGAGAAAGAGTGTGTTTTGCTCAGTGCCTTAAGCAGGTCGGTATCTCCCAGGTTTTTGTAGCCGAACCTGTGGTTAAAGCCGACAACCAGTCCCGCAGCATTGTAGTTCTTGGCCAGGCTGGCTATATATGCCTCCGGCGTCATCTGCATGAATTCCGTATCGAAGTTCACCAGGTTGACTATGTCTACGCCGTAGCTCTTCAGCAGATTCAACTTGTCGTGATTGTTAAGAAGAAGTTTAGGCGCACTGCTCCTGTTTATCACAGTAAGCGGATGATTTTTGAAAGTGAAAACCATGCTCTTGCTGTTCATTTTCTTTGCTACGCTGATGGTCTTGTCGATGAGCGCCCTGTGTCCTATGTGGAGGCCGTCGAAGCCGCCGAGGGCTATAACGGTCTTTTCCTGTATGCGTTTATTGAAATTGTCTTCTATTATTATCATATAACTACACCTCGATAAACTGTTTAACCATCTTGAAGCCTGATTGACTTAGTTTTCCGATGCCGATAAATCCGGAATCCTCTCCGTAAACTTTGTACATCACATCCATCGTCAATGAACCGATGGCGTTCTTATCCATGAGAGAAACTCCGTTCAAAAGCAGGTTCACATATTTCGTCTCAAAGGCTGCAGAGGGATAGTTCCACAGTGCCTTTTCTACAGGAATCAGGTGATCTGAAATATTTTCCTCGGTTAAATCTTCGAGCCTGACAGAGTTTTCAATACTGAAGAAGCCTGAGCTTGTCCTGACGAGGCCCCACATGGCTCCGCCGCAGCCCAGCTTTTCCCCTATATCGTAGCACAGGCTCCTTATGTAGGTGCCCTTTGAGCACTTGACGTCGAAGATCACATAAGGCAGGTCCATCTCTATGATATCTATGCTGAAGATCTCTATGTCCCGGGCCTCGCGTTCGATCTCAATGCCTTTCCTTGCCAGGGAATAGAGTCTCTGCCCGTTGACCTTAAGCGCCGAATACATAGGCGGAACCTGCTTTATCCTGCCCACGAAGCTTTTTATGGCTGAAATCACCTCTTCTTCGCTGGAGGTTACTTCCGATGTCCTGAGCACGACCCCTTCCTTGTCATAGGTATCAGTTACGATTCCTAGCCTGAGGGTCGCCCTGTAGACCTTGTCGTCCTTCATGATATAGTCGACAAATTTTGTTGCACCGCCTATGCAGACGGGAAGAACCCCTGATGCTTCGGGATCCAGAGTGCCTGTATGCCCCACCTTTTTTGTGTGGGCAATCTTCTTGACCTTGCGCACAACATCAAAAGATGACAGCCCCAGGCCCTTGTTAATGTTAAGAATTCCGTTCATTAGATCAACTCTTTTTCAATTTCATTTATTGTAATCCGCTTCGCTTCATCCATGGAAACATTCTCCAGCACAAAGCCGGAAGCCTTTGTATGCCCGCCGCCTCCGAACTTCTCTGCAACCCTGCGCACATCGACGTAGGCTCTGGACCTGAGGCTGACTTTCACTATGCCGTCCCCTTCTTTAAGAAGAACGGAAACCTGAGCGGTGTCTATCTCGAGCCCCAGGGCAATGATGTCTGAAGTATTCATGCCCGTCTCTATGCCTGCTCTTTTGAAGTCCTCGTTTGTTATGGTGAAGACTGATATCTGATTGTTTACGAGTTCCATGTCGTCTATGCATCTGCCTATGAATTTGAACCGTTCAAAAGGCTTGTCGTCAAAAACTTTCCTGTGTATCTCGCTGAAATCTATGCCGGCGTTTATGAGGTGTCCTGCTATACCATGCGTCACCGAAGTGGTGTTTGAATACTTGAAGGAACCCGTGTCGGAAATAATGGATGCATAGAGGCATGTTGCAATATCCTTGTCGATCCTGACTCCCAGAAGGTTAAGCATCTGGTAAGCTATTTCGGCCATGGCGGAGGCGTTTGTATCTACATAGTTCAGGTCGCCGAACATTTCATTGGAAAGGTGGTGGTCCATGTTGATGAGAGCATATCCCCTGTCCGCAAAATTGATGTCGGCATTTATCCTCTTGGAATCTCCGCAGTCCAGTATCATGACAATGTCTGTAGACGGCAGAACAGATACTGTCCGGCCGTCTACAGATTCGCTGCCTGGCAGAAACATCAGGTTGTAAGGTGGCAATTCCTTAGACATGATGTATGCCTTTTTGCCCATTTTCCTGAAGCCCTGACACAGTGCAAGCGCGCTGCCAAGGGAATCTCCGTCAGGTGATATGTGGAACGATATTGCTATCTCTTTGCTTCTCTTGATTCTGTCCAGGATATCATTCATTATCATGATGTTCCTGCTCCTTTATCTTGTGCAGAAGCTCTTCAATGTGCATACCCTGCTTTATGCTTGTGTCTTCCACGATGAGGATCTCAGGGGTAACCCTGAGCTTGATCCTCTGGCCGACTTCTTTTCTTATGAAACGGGCAGAGCTTTTGAGGGCAGCCATAGTCTCCTTGTTGGATTCCTCGCTTCCGAAAACGCTCACGTAGACCGTTGCATAGCTGAGATCCTTTGTGACCTCAACCTGGGTTACGCTTACCATGGAGGATATCCTTGGATCCCTGATATCGTTTTGGATGATACTGCTTATTTCCTTCTTCATTTCTTCATTTATCCGGCCGCTTCTGTATTTTGCCATTTAAAATCACCTCGTTTACTAACATTTGAAGTCTTTTATAAGTTTTTCTTTTTGATTTCTTCCATTACGAATGATTCTATTATGTCGCCTTCCTTGAGGTCGTTGAATTTTTCAACGCTCAGTCCGCACTCGTAGCCTGCAGCGACTTCCTTTACGTCATCCTTGAATCTCTTCAATGATGAAAGTGTTGATTCATTTATCACTATTCCGTCTCTTATAACCCTAACCTGGCTGTTCCTTGTAAGCTTTCCGTCAAGAATGTAGCAGCCAGCGATTGTTCCTACGTTTGAAATCTTGTAGGTCTGTCTTACCTCGGCCTTACCCTGTACAACTTCCTTGTATTCAGGTTCAAGCATACCGACCATTGCCGCTCTTACATCGTCTATGGCGTTGTATATAACCCTGTAAGTCTTCAGATCGACATCTTCCTTTTCGGCTGCAGCAGCGGCATTGTTGTCAGGCCTTACGTTGAAGCCTATTATAATGGCGTTTGAAGCCGAGGCAAGAGTGACGTCAGTTTCGGTGATTGCGCCAACCGCTTCGTGGATTACCCTGACCTTTACTTCGTCGGTCGAAAGCTTCTGAAGTGAATTCTTGAGTGCTTCTATGGAGCCCTGAACGTCAGCTTTTATTATTATGCCTAGTTCCTTCACTTTTCCTTCTCTTATCTGGTTATATAGATCCTCTAGTGAAACCTTATGTTTTGTCTGGAAGTGGTCTGCCCTAGCCTTTTCTTTTCTCTTGTCAGCCATAGCCCTTGCTGTCTTTTCATCCTTTACCTCAATGAATCTGTCTCCTGCGGCAGGAACTTCTGAAAGACCCAGTATCTCGGCAGGTATTGAAGGCCCTGCTGATTTGATCTTCTTTCCTTTGTCGTCGAACATTGCCCTTATTCTTCCGTAAGTTGTTCCAACCAGTATGGAGTCACCTACATTCAAGGTTCCGTTCTGAACCAGGAGCGTTGCAACAGCTCCTCTTCCTTTGTCCAGCTTGGCTTCAACAACGGTACCCTTCGCTTTTCTCTTAGGGTTTGCTTTCAGTTCAAGCATTTCAGCTGTGAGAAGAACCATCTCGAGAAGATCGTCTATACCATCCTTAGTATGAGCTGAAACAGGAACAGTGATTGTATCTCCGCCCCAGTCCTCGGCAAGAAGGCCGTGCTCTGTAAGCTGCTGTTTGATTCTGTCAGGATTAGCGCCTTCCCTGTCCATCTTGTTTATTGCGACTACCATAGGAACGCCCGCGGCTTTGCAGTGGTTGATCGCTTCAATTGTCTGAGGCATTATCCCGTCATCCGCTGCAACAACGAGTATTACAACGTCTGTTATCTGAGCTCCCCTTGCTCTCATGGACGTGAACGCTTCATGTCCCGGAGTATCAAGGAAAGTTATCTTCTCTCCGTTTATTGTTACTGTGTATGCACCTATGTGCTGTGTTATTCCGCCTGCTTCAGTTGATGTAACCTTTGACTTTCTGATCGCATCAAGAAGGGAAGTCTTGCCGTGGTCAACGTGGCCCATTACGGTAACAACCGGAGGTCTTTTTGCGTAGTTTTCGCTTTCGTCCTCTTCTTCTTCCAATCCTACGGATTCAGCATCAACATCAACGACCTTCTTCACAGCTTTCACTTCGAATTTCGCGCAGAGTTTTTCGGCTGTTTGGAAGTCTATTTCCTGGTTTATTCCAGCCATAACGCCCATGAATATAAGCTGCTTTATTACTTCCGATGAGTTTTTATGAAGCCTTTCAGCAAGCTCCTTGACGGTTATGGTTTCCTCAAGCTCTAGTTCCTCAGTGAATTCAGCAGTTACGCCTGCCTCTGCTTTTTCGGTCTCAGCTTTGTCGCCTTTTTTATACTTCTTGTTCTTCTTAACGACTTCCTTCACTTCTGCTAGAACTTCATATTTTTCCACTATGTCTACAGGTTCTTCAGTGGAAGCTTCCTTTGCCTTCTCGGCGAAAAGTTCTTTGATGAGGTCAGCATCCTCTTCTTCTATAACGCTCATGTGGTTCTTGACCTCTACGCTGAATTCCTCCATCAAAATATTTATCAATTCTTTGCTGCTAATATCTAATTCCTTTGCTAATTCATATACTCTTATTTTTGACATATATTCACCCCTAAACTAATTCATTGCTTTTCCTCCCAGAGTTTAATAAGCTGTTTTGCCATTTTCTGATCGGATATACCAACTATATTGATTTCTTCAAGCCCCAGGCATCTTCCCAGCTCTTCCTTTGGAAGGTCTGAAATCACCGGAACTTTGTATCTGCTGCTGTAATTGTTGAATTTTTTCTTTGTGTTCTCTGATGCTTCCTTAGAAAGGATGATCAGGTATATTTTTCTCTTCTTGATCAATTCCTCGCAATTGTTGTAGCCTTCTTTGATATAACCTGCTTTTTTTGAAATCCCCATGAAATTATAAAACTTATTCATTTACGATCTCTGACTTCAGGCTGTTGTACAGCTCCTCGTCTATCTTTGTTTCGAGATTTTTTTCAAGCCTCTTTGTCTTGTAAGCCTTCTCGAAGCATTCCTGGTTCTTGCAGATGTAGGCTCCCCTGCCCGATTTTTTTCCGGTCAGGTCTATTGATACTTCGCCTTCTTTATTCTTGACGACCCTTATCAATTCCTTCTTGGATTTCATCTCGCTGCAGCCTGTGCACATCCTCTGAGGTATCTTTTTAGCCTTCATGTACAAACACCTCCCGATCCTACTCTTCTTCCTGAATTGATATTTCCTGGACCGCAGGTTCCAGAACCTGGGCCTCAGCCTCGGCAGCTGCCTTAGCTTCTGCCTGAGCGTCCGCCTGTGATTTGCTCTTTATGTCGATCTTCCAGCCCGTAAGCTTCGCTGCCAGTCTGACGTTCTGGCCTTCCTTGCCTATGGCTAGGGAAAGCTGGGTGTCATCGACAACAATCTGCGCAAACTTGTTGTCTTCATCAAGCGTGACATCTAGAACCTTGGCAGGACTAAGCGCGTTTGCTATATAGACATCCGGCAGCTTGCTCCATTTTATTATGTCTATCTTCTCGTTCTTCAGTTCCTTGACGATGGTCTGCACCCTGACGCCTTTAGGTCCTACACATGCTCCCATTGCGTCCACGTTTTCATCGTTGGAATGTACGGCGATCTTTGTCCTTGAGCCTGCTTCCCTGGCGATGGACTTGATTTCCACTACTCCTGTGTATATTTCAGGAACTTCCAGCTCAAACAGTCTTTTCACGAGGCCCGGATGGGTTCTTGAAATCACTATCTGCGCACCCTTGTTTGTATTCTTCACTTCAACTATATAGAACTTCAGCCTGTCGTTGAAGGTGTACTTTTCGCCGGGCATCTGCTCATTAGGGCCCAGTATTGCCTCGGTTTTTCCAAGGTCGATGAGGACGTTGTTCTTGTCCTTTCTGATTACATAACCTGTTATTAGGTCGTCTTCCTTTTCAGCGAAGTCTGAGAAGATTATCCTTCTCTCCTCTTCCTTAATCCTCTGAATCACAACCTGCTTTGCAGCCTGAGCCGCAACTCTTCCGAAGTGTCCCGGTGTAACTTCGATATTCACGACATCATCCAGGTGGTAGCTTGGGTCAATCGCCTTGGCTTCCTCTAACGATATCTGCTCGATTGTGTCCTCGACATTGTCGGTTACAACCTTCTGTGAATATACGTGGATCTCTCCGTTTTCCCTGTTCATTGTTACTTTGACATTCTGGCTGCTTCCGCCGTGATTTGCGTAATTCTTTTTATAAGCAGCAACTAATGCATCTTCGATTGTAGTGAACAGCAAATCCTCGCTAATGCCTTTTTCCTTTACTATTTCTTTTAATGCATCAATAAAATCCTGGTTCATTAAATACTTTCCTCCTTAATCCGTGCCAAAATGATATTTAAAATTTAAAACTGATATTTATGCTTTTTACGTTGTCTCTCGGAATCGATACCTCAGCCTCTTCAGTTTGAAAAGTTATGCTTTCTGCATCGAACCGCACAAGCTTTCCTTTGAAGGCTTTTTTGCCTTCGAACAGCTTGTTCAGCTTAACATTGACGTCTGATCCGGTGTATCTCTCAAAATGCTTGTCTGTATAGAGCCCTCTCTCAATCCCGGGTGATGATACCTCAAGGTAGTATGCTTCCTCTATGGGATCGCTTGCATCCAGCGCTTCGCTTATCCTTCTGCTTACTTTTTCGCAGTCTTCAAAGGAAATGCCGTTTTCTGAATCAATATATATTCTCAAGTAATACTCGCCGGCTTCTTTGATGTATTCCATGTGATACAATTCATAGTTTAGTCCCGCAACTATTGGCTCTATTGTCTCCATCAATTTCTTAATCAAAAGGTCTTTATTCATGCTATGCCTCCTTATTTAAAATTTTGAATAGTGAAAAACGCAACAAATAGCTGCGTCTAAAAATAGAAAGAGCGGGTAAAACCCACTCTCTAGTTCAAAATATCATTCGCTTAACAGTTTAATTTTAGCATACCAGCATAATAAATACAAGTAATATTTTGCAAGGCAAATGATGAATACGGACGCAATTACAAATTTTCGATTTCTTTGACAAGTTCGTCTACAAGGTTTTCTTCCTTGACCTTCCTGATTATCTCGCCTTTTTTGAATATGAGACCCTCGCCGCAGCCGCCGGCTATTCCTATGTCTGCTTCCCTGGCCTCTCCCGGGCCATTTACCACGCAGCCCATGATTGCCACTTTGATATGCTTTTTGCAGTTCGCAAGTCTCTTTTCAACCTCCTCGGCTATGCCTATCAGTCCTATCTGTGTCCTTCCGCAGGTTGGGCACGAGATGAACTCGATACCTTCTTCAAGATAGCCGATAGCTTTCAGGATCTCTTTCCCTGTCCTGATCTCCTCTACCGGGTCCCCTGTCAGGGATACCCTTAT
>Ga0316601_100001628_pt1 | contig 11100 bp, 11 predicted proteins | sample OWC_soil_day5_no_FD_207663 | JGI IMG/M metagenome (GOLD analysis project Ga0316601, IMG submission 207663) | Wetland soil microbial communities from Old Woman Creek delta, Ohio, United States - OWC_soil_day5_noCT | ecosystem: Environmental > Terrestrial > Soil > Wetlands | place: USA: Ohio...
AAAGTTCGTTTCGAGGTTTGCCCAGGGACGGGAGGCCCGGTTACGGAAATTTTGATGTGTCTCGATAAAATCATTGCGGGCATCGGCAAAACTTTCCGCTATCCAGCCGGAATTGAAGATATCCATGGAGGGGGCGTTGATCTGTCCTCCGTTCAGGGAAGCCACCATGACCGATCCGCGGTAAACGTTTATTCGGCCGGGCCCGATAACATGGATAACGGGGGATGGGGGTAAAGGCCGGGATATCTTCCTGCCGCCGAATATGGAGTGGATCCATCGAGGTCCGGAATAAACCATTCCCCATATCTGCAAACCTTCAGCAGGGTGGATCCGTATTCCTATCAGCGCCCGGTAAAAATCGACGGCGGGCGATATCCTGCGCAGTTCATATTCGCTGAAGGATCGAGGCGCCGTGAAGAGCAGGCGGTGGAATCCTTCCGGTGGCCCTTCTTCCGGAACAAAACGTTCCGGTTCACGCAGGATCAGTCGAAAATTCACGGAGCGCTCTTCTTCCCGCATAAGGCTTGACTGGTAGCAGGTGGAAATCAGCTGTTCCAGGATATCTTGTTTCGGCAGCATGTCCGGCTGGCCGTCCTCTTCCCTGAAAAGAACCTCTCCGGAAACATCAGGGTCCTCCCAATGCTCGTTGAGGAAGTCGACAAGCTCCCGCGGATATGAATGTACTGCCTTTGTCACGCCGTAATCCACTGTCATTTTCTCTCCGCCGGTTTTTTTATCATTATAGCAGAACAAAAATGGTTACGAACATCTACACTTATTTCAGCAATCTTCGATTTCTCCTCCTCTGATTGGTCGCGCTTTCAGACAGGAGAATGACGCGAGGGCTTCCTCTTTTCAAGAACCTTTAACTTCGTACACCACGAATATGGACTTTAACGGATTTTATTCCCCTCTGAAGCTATCAAAAGATATTTCTCACCACGGGTCATCGCCTTGATTATCAATTCTCTCTGGCAAGCAGTACTCCGCGTGTACCCGCTTTCCAGAAAAACCACTTTCAATGGATTACGCCCTCGAAAATACTTGGCTCCCTTTCCCTTGGCATGTTGCTGGAGACGCCTTTCAAGATCGGTAGTGATTCCCGTATAGAGAGAATTGTCGGAGCAAAGGATGATATAAACCTGCCAGTTCATCTCGATCCCTCAGCTATCCGCACTGCCAGCCTGGTCAATCGCCTGCTGGACCTGCGGTTCTTCACCGCCATCGCCAGTGCCTTCGGCTGGCCGATGATCGTCACCAGTTTTTTCCCCCTTGTGACCGCAGTATAGATCAGGTTCCGCTCCAGCAGGGTATAATGCTGCATCGCCAGGGGGATCACGACAGCAGGATACTCCGACCCCTGGCTCTTGTGGATGCTGGTGGCATATGCCAGGGAAAGCTCGTCCAGTTCCCCGAGCTCATATTCGACGGTTCTGCCGTCATAATCAACGAAAAGGGTCCCTTCCTCCTCGTCTATCTCCAGGATCTGGCCGATATCGCCGTTAAAGACCTCTTTATCGTAATTGTTGACCGTCTGGACGACCTTGTCGCCGGGCGCATAGGTGGTCCCGAAGCGGGTCACCTTCGGCGCTCCCTTCCCGTTCAGCTTCAGCTGTAATTCCGCATTGAGCGACCGCGCCCCGAGCCCACCCCGGTTCATGGGGGTCAGTACCTGCACATCCTTGACAGGATGGAATCCGAACCGTCTGGGTATGCGCTCCGTCACCACCTGCATCAGTTTCTCGTGGATCTCTTCCGGGGTGTCGGCCGGAATGAAGTAAAAGTCCGTGAGATCCTTCCCTTCCGTCTTCAGCGGCAACTCCCCTTTGTTTATCCGGTGGGCATTGACGATGATGCGGGAGGTCGCTGCCTGGCGGAATATTTCCGTCAGTCTGACTGTCGGAACAACACCGGAGTCGATGATATCGGAAAGCACCGAACCGGGTCCTACGGAGGGGAGCTGGTCCACGTCGCCGACGATCATCAGGGCCGCTGAATCAGGAACAGCTGCCAGAAGCCTGTTCATAAGTGCTACATCTACCATTGAGGACTCATCGATCACCAGCAGGTCGGTATCCAGTGGGTTATCATGTCCCCTCTTGAAACCGAAGGTCTGCGGATCGAATTCCATGAGCCGGTGGATGGTCTTCGCCTCAAGGCCTGTGGACTCGGAGAGTCTCTTCGCCGCCCGGCCCGTGGGAGCACAGAGGGTCACCCTCATCCGCCTAGCCCTGATGATGAGCAGGATGCTGTTGACGAGCGTGGTCTTGCCAACTCCCGGGCCACCTGTAATGACGACAACCTTTTGTGAGAGCGCCAGCCGCACCGCCTCCTTTTGGGATGCGGACAGGGTGAGACCGGTCTTCTCCTCCACCCAGGGGATTGCCTTGTCGGCATCGATGGCGCCCCAGGGTGACTGTCCTTCCAGAATGCGGTTCATGCTTGCGGCTACACCCGCCTCGGCCCGCTGCAACGGGGTCAGGAAGAGGCAGGGGCGACCGTCTATGTCCTCCTGGACCAGATTCTCCTCGCTGATTTCTTCCAGGATCGCCTTTTCCAGGATAACAGCGGGTATCTCCAGCAGCTTCGCCGCTTCCTTCACCAGCGTGTCCCAAGGGGCGGCGCAGTGTCCATCGTTGGACATCTCCTGCAGGACGTGTCGAACACCTGCCCGGGCACGGATCAGGGAGTCAGGGGCGATCCCCAGCCTGCCGGCGATAATGTCCGCTGATTTGAAGCCTATCCCGTGGATATCCAGGGCGAGGCGATAGGGGTTCTCTGTGACCTTGACGATTGCCTCGTCTCCATAGGTCTTGTAGATGCGGACAGCCCGAACCGTTCCGACTCCGTGTGACTGGAGGAACACCATTATCTCCCGGATCGCCTTTTGTTCGGCCCAGGCGGAGGTAATCTTTTCCACCCGTTTCCTGCCGATACCGGCTAGCTTCAACATCCTGTCCGGCTCATTTTCTATTACGCCGAAGACGTTCTCTCCGAAAGCCTTGACCAGCACCTTGGCAAAATGGGGCCCAATCCCTTTGACCATGCCGGAGCCGAGGTACTTTTCCATTCCCTCGATAGTTGACGGGGGGACGACCTTGAGTTGGGTCGCTTTGAACTGCAGGCCGTGGGTCTTGTCGTTATACCAGTCTCCCACGCACTCGATGAACTCTCCCGCTGTTATGGAAGCGGCGGAACCGACCACCGTGACCAGATCGCGCTGTCCATTCACCTTGGCCCGCAGAACGCAGAAGCCGGACTCCTCGCTGTGAAAGGTCACCCTCTCTACAGATCCGGAAAGCCGTTCAGGCGTCATTTCAGATGTGTTTCTCACCGGGCAGACTCCCTGCGGATTTCCTCCATGCGGCGGCGGTTCTTTCCCAGGTCCCAATAGCCGGTTCTGGCGGCTGAACGGACGTGGATTATTCCTTTCCCGGCGTCCAGGACGAAGAGGCCATCATCGATGAAGCCTAGAGCGGTACGGAACTCGACCCTGATGGTTTCGGAGTCTGCGGATTTAATGGATGTATCTTTTCTGGCAGCGAGGATTTCACGGAGATGGGAAAATCCGGCGTGCGGATCGCCGGCGACCGGCAAGGGTTCGATATAGTGGCTGCCGCTTGCCTGGCTCGATACGCAGTTTGGCGAGGAAGGGCACGGAGGAAGGACCACGGCCGAACTTGAAGTTGATACGAGTGTGGAGAAGAGAAGCATCGCGATAAACTCCTTCATAACGAGACCTTCACAGGAGCGATGTTTTCCGCTGTTTCGTGGGAAGGCTTGTTGACCATCGGGGAAACCTCCCACATCTGCATCGACCCGGCTGGATATGGCTGGTACAGCCGCTGGAGTTTCCGGGGGTCGTTCTCCGTACGGTCGAGCCAGAGATCGAATTCAGTTCGATGGAGAATTACCGGCATCCGGTCGTGGAGAGGCTCCACGAGGCTGTTTGCGGCAGTGGTCAGTATTGCGCAGCTTTCAATACTTTCCCCGGATGGATTTTTCCACACGTCCCAAATGCCGGCAAAAGCCATTGGCGAATCGTCACGCATGGTGACATAATGGGGCACTTTGCCCCCAGCAGTCGCGGACCACTCGAAGAACCCGCTTGCCGGGATGATGCAGCGGCGGGCCCGGATTGCCAGCCGGAAGGCCGGTTTCTCGTGGACGGTTTCGCAGCGCGCATTGATCATCCTGTTGCCGATGGAGATATCCTTCGCCCAGCTCGGTACCAGTCCCCAGCGCGCGGGAGAAAGGAATCTCCCTTCCGTTGATGCCTGTCGCACTGTCCACACCTGCTGCGTAGGGGCGATGTTATACCGCGGAACAATCCCGGGAGGCGCATGGACCCCGAAGATAACCTCGATGAGTTCCGGTGACAGCATTGAAGTAAAACGTCCGCACATGTCCTTACTCCCCGTTCAAAAGACAGCTCGGAAACGCCGGCAGGTGTCCCATTTTTCAGTAGCCGATCATTCTGATGTTTCAATTTATCGACAGGTTATAATATTCCAGGTTTTTGACGTCATGTCAAAAACCACCTTGGCCCTGTTATCCTTCAACTGCTGCATTACCTGGCTGATTTTATCGTCCGTCGTGTAGCCTGAATCCGTAAGCTCAGACCATTCCCGCGACACGAACTCCGTGACCATGTTCAGGAGCGTATCCGGATTTATTCTCTCCAGAGGGATATCTATTCCTTCCTCGATGCGATTATCCGACATTTTTGACCTCATACTCAAAGGTAATGAAAAACCATTCCAACAACAACCCGATCATGAGTGACATTTCGGATACAGTATCTCCAATGCTTTCAAGCATGCTTTGCCTGGTTCAAGGCGTTTGTTCGCATCAGATTCTTTCTGAATGTCGATGTTTAATGCAAACGCATAAATAAGGCTGTTTTTCTGCAAAGATGATACTGAACTGATTCAGTGCAGATTTCCAGTCCTTTATCTGCATGGTCCTCTTTTTCGAGATATTCGTCAAGGCCGGATAAAGCAGCTTTAACATGACCTCGTCAATGGCTCCCCGTCGTGGACGAACTTCCAACTTTTTGCACTCCTGAGACATCAAGTCGAACATATTTCTGTATAATAATAATGGCCACGTCATTTAATTGGAACCATTGTGGATATAAGGAGACAATAATGCATCCCCGCTCCAATAGCCTGTTTCACTTTACAAAAAGCTTACATAAACTAAGTGAGATTCTCAAATACGGCTTTTGGCCACGATACTGTTTGGAAGATATTCAATGGGCTGGCTTGAGCGAAGAGTATGCCGCCTTTCCAATGGTATGTTTCTGTGACATTCCTATAAGCAGAATATCGGAACATGTCGATTTTTATGGGTCATTTGGAATTGGACTCAGTAAGGAATGGGGTATCAAGAACCATCTTAATCCCATTATGTACGTTACCGGACGAAATCCGGTTCATGCTGCCCTGGAGTCCCTAACTGCAATGGTAAGGGCATTATCTGATGAGAGCTCAAAACAAAAAGGACTTCGGAGCTTGAGGTACATTCTTGCCCATACCAAACCAATGTCAGGTCGCAGGATTGTCTCAGATGCGCTGGTAACAAAGGATTTCTATCAAGAATCGGAATGGCGTTTTGTCCCATTTGATGACAATATCAAAGACTGCTTACTATACAACGAATACAATGACATTGAACGCATTAAATTTTTAAACGATGCAACGAAGGCTTTCTGTCAGCTAAAATTTTCACCTTCAGATGTTAGGTATATCTTTGTACCTGCGGATTCCGATATTCCAGTCGTTATTAACTTTCTGCAGACGGAATTAGAAGAGTTTGCAAGTGATGAACGTAAAGTCCTCATGTCGCGTGTCATATCTCTTGAAAGAATACAGTTGGACCTATAACGATGAAATTTCCTGGTGAAACCGATCAAAAGAACCGTCGAAAAAAGCAATATTTAGAGATGTACGTGGATCAGCGTGGGATTTTTACCCATCATCGACATCAAAGTTTGATGGCGATGACAATAAGTAAGGCTTGAAAAAGACCCTTTGTAAAACCCTTTTTTCTAGCATATGGGAAGTTTTTGCCCTTGACATCATCCTTTTAATGGGTGACCCACCCAGTGAAAAATTGATTGAAATTGAAGACACTTAAAATTCAGGCGGGTCATGATTCGGTGCCTATTGGGGGTCATATTTCGAAGCCGATTCACACTGCTAATGGGAATGAAAACGGCCATTGAGAATATTCTGCCTGAAAAGCGTATATTGATAAGTTGTGGCCTCTTGTTGAATCTCGAAATTCATTTATCTCAACAAAGGTCGTTTGCCCGGGAACAAACACTTATGAAAATATTGCCTAAACCATTATTACGTTCTGTGACTGTAATCGCCTTGATCTACCTCTATCTCTGTCCGCTGCCAACTCAGGGTAACGATTATAACAGCGGTGTATCAGCTAATGTGCTGAAAAAGAGCACTGTAACCGCCAACGGCAAAAAAATAGTATACCCTGCCACTGACAAGGCTGAGGTAACGGCTACGATGGTTGAGCTCGCACCATGCGCTGAAACCGGCTGGCATGCCCACCCGATACCGGTATATGCATATGTTGTTGCGGGAACACTCGATGTCGAACTCGAAGGAGGACAGGTAATCAGCTACCAGAGCGGAGATGTAATAATCGAGGCAGTCAATACCCTGCACAACGGAAGAAACCAGGGATTCGATACGGTACGACTGGCAGTCTTCTACACCGGGGTCGAAGGGATACCCAACGTCGTGAAACTGACTCCACCACCTCCTTGAAACAGACTTTACGATCAGTAATCGGAATAGACTCTTCGAGTACTCGACACGTACACAACACGAACCGTTGGACAAACAAGGGGGTATCATGGACATTTTCATGCAGGCGGCGATCGAGGAAGCGAGGCGGGGACGTGCCGAAGGGGGGATACCCATCGGTTCGGTATTGGTGCATAAAGGCAGGATCCTTGGCCGGGGTCACAACCGGCGTGTCCAGAAAGGGAGTGCAATACTGCATGGCGAGATGGACGCCCTGGAAAACGCAGGGCGATTGGAAGGACGAATCTACCGGGAATGCACGCTGTATACCACCCTTTCACCGTGTCCCATGTGCAGCGGAGCGATACTCCTTTACGGTATTCCGAAGGTTGTCATTGGAGAAAACAGAACATTCATGGGGGAAGAAGAGTGGCTCCGTTCCAAGGGAGTCAGCCTGGAGATACTTCAGGAAACAGACTGCATCAAGCTCATGGAAGAGTTTATCAAAGACAAGCCGCAAATCTGGAACGAGGATATCGGGATATGAACACGCACCTATGCCTGAACGGGGCTCCGTTTTACATTCGTGTCCGTTATTCATCTTCAGACCTGGCATATTCCCGGCGATTGACGAGCGTTTCCGGTTTCTAGCGGGATTCGCCGTCGCGGCGGTGCTCTTCAAATGGATCAGATGTCAACGGGGCGCATGCGCCCTGTACGCATTCCATGCCAGGCAAAGGAATCCCATATGTGTTGTTCTGGAAATCCCATGTCCATAACGGAGAGCTTGACATTATCCCGCCATTGTCACCGGTGCAACTGCCATTGGTCCCCAAAAACGGTGTAATCCTTCCGTCCTCTACCCGGCACTGACAGCTCAAGGGCTTATTTGAATCGGATGGATTCTGGTTTTCCGTGCACGGAGCGCCGTCGCAGACAGCCCAATATCGATCCCCGGTATAGCCTTCTATGCGCGGATCACAGGCTTTTGGCTTAACCAGCAAGAGAGCACACCATCCACGGTAGGAAAAAGTCGATACCCAATCATACTTGACATTATCCACTTCATACTGTCCGGACTTGATGGCCTTGCAAACTGGAGCTTCATCTAGATCGCAGAGATGCTTATTAGTGCATTTAACCTCCGTCAGGCGTTTGATCTCAGTATCCTGGATTGAAATCGTTTCAACAATATGGGGTTCGTTAACCCTCAAGCAATCGCAGTCAGCCGTGTCGCCATTCATGACGCAGTCGTAGGATGCAGAACAAAGGGCGTGCCATCCGGTACACACGACAAATTCCTGAGGCAAGTTACGGTTGCTGCCATCCCGTTTTTCACCGGCTTGTGCCGCTGGTTGCGGTGTGTTCCGAGCCTGGGCGTTGACGAAATTAGGATTGGCTATCACCAGGAATACGAGCGATGTGAGTAAGAGACTTCCAACCTTTTTCATTCTTCCACCTCCTGGAAGAGTCGCTCTGACTGAGGGCGGCGAGGCACAACGACGCTTTGAAATTGCTGTACCCTGTCATCGCCCTTTCATGCAGGCTTGCCAGCCACCATGAATAAAGGTCGATTTATCGCACCAGACGGCGTCCGGGTAATAATCTCCCATCAATTCCTTGGCGCATGGCCCCTTTTCGTCCAGATCCTCCCGTTTTGGAAGGTTCGTAAACGATAAATCAAACGTGCAGTAGTGGTTGGGGGGGGCCGCCCAGACATTTTGTATAGCATAGGGGAAATCGGGCGCAGGCACCATGTTGCGGATAACCACAAACTTGGGATACTGCTCATCCCCATACGGCAGCCAGTTGACATTGGGCCGTAACCAGTCCGGGCGCTGCCGATCGTCCGATATGACGATCGTATAATAGCCGCCTTCAAGGCGGGTTGTCAGATCGGTTGCGCAGGCAACCAGCGAAAGCGGCGGCACAAAGTCCTGTTCGCACAGGGCCCAATACCGCATGTCGACGGTCCGGAAGCCCCGCGCCGGCTCCCAAATCGGCGAACCTTCGAATGTGCCGGGGAAACCCGGTGCTTTGCCATGGATGACAATGATTCGCCCAGGCTGGTAGTTGTCCCCCGGCCACATCATCAGATATTTACCGTCCGGATTGGGCCATAGAATCGACGGCGGGTTTAACGGTGACGCAAACCAGAGCCGATCGGAGGACGGCGTGCCTTCAGCAATGCTCAGATCCTTGTCCGGTGGAAAGAGAAATTGGGCTAATTTACTGATATCCATCCATTTGTTGATCGGCCAGCAGGAATCTAACTGCTTGCTGGCGCCGGTTAGATCCGTCACTGTTATGGTGGGCAGCGGCACCCTGCCCATCAAACTTTGACCGCTCAGGGACGGATCGGCGTCCGATACGTACATCCGCAGGACTACCCAAACAAGTTTATCCTTGGAAACCGCAATCGTATTGCCCGAACTCGGGCCGGTGCGCGAGATAACGACAGTATAGGTGCCGTTGCGACCTCCCGGTGGGACGAACGGGTTTCTGCCCGAATCAGGGGTGATCTGGGCATCGTACAGATGATACTCTACGAGGTTGAAACCATCCTGACACATCGACTCAGGAGGGTTGCACGCTATAGTCTCGTAAGCGGTGAAAGAAAAAAACCGGATATGGGGATAGGTGCCCTTGATGGTCATTGTTTCGTACTGCGCGGTATCAAAGGGCATGATCCAATACCGGGCGGCACCGTCAGGGCCCTGCACGTTACCGGATCCTTCGGGCGAGAATTCGAGCGGCCATGCACAGCCTCGAGAATTAAAATTCTGGGCGCTGGCAGCATGGGGATTGATCAGTAACGCGAGAGCCATGAGAACGGTGGGGATGACAAGGCGAGTGAAGTCCCTGAGACGTAAGCATGGCGCGTCTGGATTTTTCATGGCGTTTAGTGCTTTCATGGCGTTTTCTCCTCCTTTGCTTTAATGCGGGTGCACGTGTTCACCTCAGATACGGAGGCAAGAGCATGAAAAGGCCGCCCAGCCTGTTGGCGCCCAGCGTGTAGGCCGCGAGTCCCGGCGATTCTCCCGGCGCCAGGTATGACCTGTCCGGTGTTGATGAGAGACTTAGATCCTCCTGTTCCACTAAGGCAATACGACAAAAAAACCCGCCAGCTAAGGCGGAGGGGCGTAGCCGGGATTGAAGTATCTCCCTCCCGTCTTCTCAATGTAGTCTTCGAGGCGTCTTTGGCACGAACCGTCAAGCACCTCTGCCACACTGTTACAGTGAACTCCCTGCGGGGCTGCGTTGCCGAGATTCTCAAAGCTCGCGACGTAGACCATCGGATCAGCCGCGTTTTCGATCTCCGGCCAAAGCACACCGGGAGTGCCATCGAAATAACAGGGCACATTCTTGTATGCGCCGTAGTATTCGTCGTTGGCGCGCTTGATCCGCAAAAGCAGGTTCGCCGTGGTGAGCGGCCCGACGCGCCCGCCGCGGATGAGCACCCACCCCTGCGACCGCGCATAGTCAAAGAGCTGCTTGCGCTCGGGGACCGGGAGATTACGAGGCCAGACCACTATCGTCGATCCCCCGGTCTCGTCCGGCTGAAACTCGGCGTCAGCGAGGCTCGCGCTGTCCGGCTCACCCGGTTCGTAGGTGTTCACCGCAGCACCATACATCGTCAGTGAGATGTAGGCGGCCTCGGCATCGTCCGGGAACGTCGTTTCCTGGGCCAGTGACGCGGTTTCGAAAAACGACGCAACGTGCGGAAGCCGGATGAGCGCTATCCGCAGCGGGTCGACACGGGCACCAAGGTATCCTGAGCAGAAGTCCGGGGTCGGAATCGAGGACACATCCGCGCCCGGCGCGAGCGGTGGCCGCGTGAACGTTACCAGCGCAGGGTCGATCTCGGGTGCATACTGCCAGCCGGCCTTGGACTGGAGCTCTTCGAACTCCGGGATGCGGAGGAGGCGCATGGCGTCCGCCAGCAACCGGAGATCCCGCCCCGCCGCCATCCCGGCTGACGTTGTCCCGTAGATGTTGTACACATCCGGAGTATCGGTCGGCAGGTGACCAATTGTGGGTGGCACCACGTCATACTTGGTGCAGTCGAGCGTTTTGCCGGTCTCGTAGTTGACGGCATACACCGACGGAAACGGGGTATTCGTGGGGCCGCCCGAGCCGCCCTGGTTGTAACCCGGAAATGCCTGATAGACGCGATAAGCGATCGCGGTAGACGAGTCTTCAACTGGAATCATGCGCCGGTTTTCATCCGGGATGTCCGCAAGCGAAGGAGCGATGGTCCTGCCGGGCGGGATATCCGCCGGAAGCAACAAGAGGCGATAGTGCCGGTCGGGGGCGAATACGGAGT
>Ga0316601_100001629_pt1 | contig 11098 bp, 12 predicted proteins | sample OWC_soil_day5_no_FD_207663 | JGI IMG/M metagenome (GOLD analysis project Ga0316601, IMG submission 207663) | Wetland soil microbial communities from Old Woman Creek delta, Ohio, United States - OWC_soil_day5_noCT | ecosystem: Environmental > Terrestrial > Soil > Wetlands | place: USA: Ohio...
TTCCAACCCGTGGTCACCCGCACCATCTCCGCGAAATCAGAGGCAGAAAGGCATCCCAGGACGAAAATACACAGACAGGCTGAATTGCAGGGCACTCCGAGGTTCTCAGAAATGACATACATCCCTGCCTTCCCGTCGCTCAAAGGGCCTTTATAGTTGGTCTCCAGCCCCGTCTCCGGATAGGCAGACATCCCCTGCTCCACATAGAGGGTCATGTGCTGAAGATGACAGGCCCCCCTGGTTGAGACCGCATAACCCAAACCCATTCCATGCCAGCCCCTCGGGTCGTGCATGGGCGCATCAAGCCCCTTCACGTCCACCACCCATTCCTCTGCCCCCCTGCCCAATTTTGCCGCAGCCGCCCTTGTCCCTTCGGCTAGAATGGAGCCTATGCCTTTCCTTTCAACGATCATCCCGATCAGCTTAAGCGCGGGGTCGATGTTTCCCCACAGGAGTTCAAGGCCATCGGTATCTGCCCGGGTGATTATTCCCTTTTCAAAACACTCGTAGGCAAAGGCAATGGCCGCTCCGCCCGAAATGGTATCGATTCCTGCCCTGTTGCAGAGCTCGTTCGCCTTGATCACCCCAGCCAGATCCTTATTCAGGATCATTGTGCCGAAGGTGCAGCATGTTTCGTATTCGGGACCGGGTCCTTCCTCTGTCTTGTAAAGCCCATCCTCCACCTTTACAACACGCTTGCAGCCAATGGGACAAGCATAACAGGAATGAGCTTTTTTCAGATACTTTTCGGTCAGCGAGGGCCCACCGAGGTTAAAGGAGAGGTCGAAATCCTGGGGCAATGTCCAATTCTTGATGGGCACATCGTTTGTCATCATTCCCAGGTCCAACCCGGAATCCGTTCCCATCTCTCTCAAGGCCTGGGCAGGGATCGATGCCTTGACCTTGGTGACCAGTGCTTTTAAGAGTGACCGGTATTCTTCCCTGAATGCAGGTTCTGCGACGCCGCTTCCACGAACGACGATGGCCTTTAATTTCTTAGAGCCCATGAGGGCTCCCATTCCGGTCCTTCCGGCGAAATGCCCCTTATCATTTCCAATGCCTGCAAACTTCACCAGGTTTTCTCCCGCTCGCCCTATGGCGAAGACCTTCACCTGCTTGCCGTCCCCATGGCTTGCCTTCAGAAAATCGGTCGTTTGATAGATATCTTTCCTCCAAAGGTCTGCGGCATCGTGGAGTTCACATTGCGAATCTTCGATGAGGAGGAAGACGGGTTTTTCGGAGGCTCCCTTGAATACGATCCCATCCCACCCGGCCATCTTCAGCTCCGGTCCGAAGTTACCCCCGCACGCGGATTCGCCCCAGATCCCGGTCAGAACCGACTTTCCGCAAACGACAAACCTCGACGTACCGGGTAGATTCGTACCGGTCAGAGGTCCGTTCAAGATCATGAGGGGGTTTTCCGGCGAAAGGGCACTTGATCGGATATCGAAGCGATCAAGGAAGAGTTTTGCAGAAACCCCGCTTCCTCCGATGAATCTCTTCTTGTCGTCCTCGCTGACATCGGAGATGTCCATCTTGCCCGAGGAAAGGTCCACTTCCAGAATTCTATTCTTATATCCTCCCATCCTTTCCCTCCGAATGCAGTTCAACAGGCTTGATCTTGATGAAATCGAGTTTATTCGTTCCCGAAAATAAAGTCAACGGGAAAGAAATGTCTGGCCCCCCGGTTTCCTATTCTGCCCATAGCGGAAAAAAGCTGAGGCTATAACCCCCCTCTATTCCCCCCTTCATTTAAGGGGGGATGAAGGGAGGTTATGTTTTGAAATTGGTTGATCAAAGTTGCGCAATGCCTGAAAAATGGTTCTCCCATTGATCAGGATACCGTGGGTGGAATACGAAGCGCGGGGCGCAGGGGAGCGGGTTGGAGAAGCTTTAGCGGCTGTGAAGGAAATGATAAGGCGATTGTAAAACGGATCTTCATTCGAGAAACTTGGAGAAATCAGAGGCAGGACGATAAAAAGAAAGAGAGGGACCAGGCGACTTGCCTGAATCCCTCTCTAAAAACACTCCCACCGGACGCCGGTCAGGGTTGGTGGGCGAAACGGCACCCTCTCTGGTCGGCGTCCCATCCCAATCTATTGTCAGGCTGCTGAAAAACACCCATCTGCGGCGTTGCCCTCACCCGTTCCCGTGTCAAGCACAGGGCAGGCTTGTTGCGGCGTACGTCGTAGTGAACGGTTTCAAACCGTTCACTACAAAGGATTTCGGGCGTCCCCGGCAAACGGGATTTCGCAGAGCTCAACTTGCGTCTGCCTGCCTGCGCGGAGTCCCGCCTGTGCGGGCCGGAGGCAGGGCATTTTTGAGCAGCCTGACAAAAACTAATTTTTCAGCAGGCTGCTCAAGTGTTACGTTCATTTATGTTTTCAATCTTCTTACCAAAGAGATATTATCCCTTGTGGAGAAGGAGTCTTTTCTCGACTTCTTCCCAATGGATATTCTTGAAAAAGGACTCGATATAATCGGCCCTTTTAAGACCGTAATCGATCATAAAGGCGTGTTCAAAGACATCCATGATGAGAATGGGCATTCCGCCCGACGGATGACCTACGTCATGTTCGTTGATCCAGAAGTTGATGAGATTTCCGCTGAGGATATCTTGATAGAGAACAGCCCATCCGATTCCTCTCATCGCCCCTGTGGCTTTAAAGTCCTTTTCCCAGGCTTCATAACTCCCAAAAGATTCGACAAGTTTCTGGTACAATTTTCCTGTTTTATTGATGCTCCCTTTTCCCCCAAGGTTTTCAAAATAGCATTCGTGAAGCCTCATCCCATTAAATTCCCATCCGAATCTCCTTTTCAGCTCAGCATATTCCGGTGTTCCCGTCTTACCTTCCTTCAGGAGCTGACCGAGGGCATCCGATACCTTATTGGTGTTGGTCACGTATCCCTGATAGAGGGTAAAATGGTTTTTCAAAAGAGTGTCACTGAATCCTGCCATCCCGATGAGGCGGTTATAATCCTTTGCATTGTACGTCATCTTCTTCTCCTTTCGCGTTTCTGCAATTGAAGTTTCTGGTTCACCCGAAACAAGCGTGATTCCTAAAATCCCTGACATAAACAAGAACCGGCGTCGATTTATAAGAAACAATTTCATTTTCTAATTGTCTCCTTCCGCTTACGTTGTAAGAGACTGAAGGCGAAAGAGTCAATAGGAAAGAGAGGTTTCTCCGGTTTCAAGAGACCTTGATCCAATCTTCGAGAGTCTGGAGTCGTCCGTTTCTTTCAGAGTGATGTTTTCACCCCTGATGATAAGGTCCCCGAGAAAAACCTTTTCGGCAGATCGATCTACATAGACCACAATTGGAATTTCTTTTTCCTCTCCTATAACGAGCAATTTGACCATGTAAAAGTCGGGAAGTGGACTTTCTCGTTTCTCAACCAGTCTGATCTCCGCCTCTTCTGGCAGATCTGCCTGGATTCTTACCGTCTGAATAGCAAGCTGCACAATATTATTTTCTTTCAGAGGATTATTGATCGTTGAGAGAAGGGATATGCCCAACAACGCCACGATTCCAAGGAAGATCTTTGACATCGTCTTTCACCCCTTTTCTGTTTTTAATCTTATCGAAGGGCGTCAGGGAAAGGAATCAGGTGAAACCAGTATTTTTTGAAAAAAAAGAATGTATTTCAGGAGTGTTTGTCGGTGGCTTCGAAAGGAGCTCCGAAATTAACGTAGGGGAGCTGTTTCTTCAATCCTTAGATCGTCATGGATTTGGATGCAACCGATCAAACTCTGCGCCGCGGGGCAGGAAGTCAGATAAGATGAGAAAGCCTCCTTTGCTTCCTCGGATTTACCTTTAGCCACTTTCAGGTGGTATGTGACTCGAATCTGTGTAAGCTTAAGGACACTATTCACATTTTCGATATCCCCTTCTACGTCTGCTTGATAACGGTCCTCGGGCGTTGGGATCTGCTTTTCGGCCAGGAACCTGGCCAGTGTGCCCATCATTCACGCAGCGGTCGCAGCGACGATGTGGTCAAGGGTGGCGGCATGTTCTTTCTCGGGTTCAATTTTATAGAAACGCTTGATTCCACCGTGAACGCCATAATAAATGGGTTCATCAAATCCTTCGATCGTGGCTCTCCTGGTAGGACCCTTCTCCCGCACAATTTTGATCCGTGACGTATGAACAATTTCTCCCATGGCTCCTCCTTGACTATTTTAGTCATATGTTATGTTTGGCCCTGCACCGTACCAGGCGTTTATCAAAAAATGGTATGTGTCCCTGTTTTTACAAATTTGGCTCAGGGTGGACAGTAACATCAGCATTGGGTATGAGCTTCCGGATGGTGCTTTCGATTTCCTCCGTGAGATTGTGGGCTTCCTTTAAGGTTTGATTCCCGTCAAGGAGGACATGGATATCTACAAAAGGCTGCGGGCCTGAGTAGCGCACCCTCACATTATGGCAGTCGGTGACGCCCGGCAGGACTTCTACCTCCGATATGATTTTTCTCTCAATGCCTGATGGGGCAACATCCAGCAGCGCCTGGACGGTGCGAATCCCAAGACTGACGCTGATGTAAACCACGATCAATCCTACCAGGATGGCTGCGATGGAATCCGCCTGGTGCAGGAACGCTAAACCCGGCACCCACCCGCTGATCTTCACGCAAATCAGTCCCAGGATGACGACACCGGAGCTCCAGATATCCGTGCTGAAGTGCAATGCATCCGCTTCGAGGGCCTGACTGTTGTACTTCTTGGCTGCCCGGTAAAGGATACGGGAACGGGAAACATCTACCACAATGGACGTGATCATGACCGCGAAGGACCAGAAGGTCACTTTCAAAGCAACCGGATGAAAAAGAAGGCGGTGGGTCGCCTCATAGATGATCCAAAAACAGGTTACCAGAAGAAGTAGGGTTTCAAAAAGTGCAGAGAGGTTTTCCGCCTTGCCGTGGCCATACAGGTGATTGCGATCCGCCGGTTTGTCGGAAATTCTCACTGCCAGGAAGGTCATCAGCGCAGCCATCAGATCGAGTCCGGAATGGGCTGCTTCAGCAAGAATCCCCAGGCTCCCGGTGGTGAGGCCTACGATGATTTTGAATCCGGTCAGACCCACCGCCGCAATGACCGAGCTCATTGCGGCCCACGTTTTTTCATGGGCGCCATGTTGAGAAGAATCAGCCATGATCATTCTTTGCAAACATTCCTCCCCTCACCCCTCCCTCTCCCCAGCGGGGAGAGGGGAAGGGTGAGGGGAGATTCTGATGTGATGCAGAAAATCAGTTCAAACAGACAGATTCTATCATAGGGGAATGAAATTGGCAAAGGTAAGCGGCATAAAACGTGGGAAAATGCTCCTGGCTGTCGAGCCGTGAGGCCAGTTTAAGCAGGGTTTGCACTCTTATTGCTTCCGGCCTGAAAGAGCCCGAATCATAAAATTGCTCTCAGTGAAAAAAATCTCTCTCAGGCCGGACCCTCACCGTACTTGGCACAAAAACCTAGTTCATGACCACCCCTATCGTTTACCCCAGGGTGGCATCATCTTGAGCTTCCATCCTCCCTTCATAAAGGGATAGACCAGCATCTGCTTGGCGTCCCACCACTGGCTTGCAGTGCTTTCGAAAAGAGCAAGCCCATTCGGCTTGAATACGAGATCGCCCATGACCGTACCTTTAAACGTGCCGTTGAAGACCTGGTCTCTGACCTTCGCTGAATCATACGACCCGGCCCTCTCGATGGCCGCGAACAGGATCTGGGCATTGGCATAAAAAGCTCCAATACTGACGGAATGTTTTTTGTACTTTTCATTATATTTTTTCGCAAGTTCCTTTACCCCGGGAAACGGATAATCCTCGGACCAGAATCCGTCACAGATGATGTAGTTGGCATCCTTGCCCAGCGCATCATAGAACTCGCTGGCCCAGGTTCCCTTCCATCCATGCAGATATGTTACGTTGAGCCCGTTCTCTTTCATCTGACGCACCAGGGTGACGGAGTCGGTGGGGGAACCGAATAACAGCATGGCATCGACCTTTGCAGCCTTCATTTTCAGGACTTGGGAGGAGTAATCCTTCGCCCCGATTGCCCATGGCTCATCCACCGCAAAGGTATAGCCGTATTTTTTTGCATGGGCCTTGAAGCCTTCTCCAAAACCCTTTCCGTCGAGGCTGTCCTCCATCACAAGGGCCGGCTTCTTTGGCCTGTCCTTTTCAGGCAAGGTCGCCCAGATCTTAAACGGTACTTCAGCGCCACCGCCCGCATCGAAAAAGAAGAGAGCCGACCACTTGAATTTTTGAGGTTCCCATAGGAACGGCCAGCAGGTGGTGATCATATAGAATTTCTGGTATTTCTCCGCCACGGTCGCCCCGGCCACATTTAACGGGCCCGAATGCGTTGAGAGCATCAAGTCAACCTTATCCATCTTGATCAGCTTTTCCATGGCGGCTGCCACCTTGGCGGGTTCGCTCTCGTCATCTGCGACCACAAGTTTTAGAGGCATCTTCTTACCAGTGTCCTTGATGAGGATGCCGCCTTTCTTGTTGACTTCGGCAAACGCCTGCTCATAGGCCCATCTCTGCTCCAGTCCGGTCATGGCAAACATGCCGGTCAGGGAAAGAGGAGCGCCCACAACAATCTCCTTTTTCTCCGCGGCCATTGTCGTGTTGGCAAGCATCAGACAAAGTGCTGGAAGTACAATAGCCAATGCCAACCATTTTAATGGTGTTTTACCTTTCATGGTCATACCCTCCTTGACACGTGTTTAAGGTTGATGTTTTATGCTAGCCATAGCCCGCTCCACATTTCTTTGAATCATCACCTCCTCTCTCACTTTCCCTTCTCGCATCGCCCCTTGAACTCAGCGGGGTCTTATCTTCTCTCTTAGCCCGACCAGGCCTTTTGGCATGAACTTCATCACAAGAATGATTAGAAGCCCTGACAGAATGGGATGCGTCTCCGGTAAATAGATGTTTGCGATGGAAAATACCGCCGTCATGAAAACTGCACCGATAATCGGCCCCGTGATCGTGCCGCTTCCGCCGATCACGCACATGAGGATAGGATAGAGGGTCCACTTCAGGAGCAAGACACTCTCAGGACTGATATGAAACAGGTAATAGGCAGTCAAACTGCCGCCAAGCCCTGAGAGGAAAGCCCCCACGGAGAAAGCAAAGATTTTATACTTCAGGATATTGATCCCGTTTGCCGCCGCCGCCGTTTCGTCTTCCCGGATGGCCGTCAGGGCCAGACCGATTCTGGACCTCGTCAGGAAATATACCACGCTAGTAGCAAAAAGGGCCAGGAAGAGGCCGGTCCAGTAATAGGGCCTCATGGAGGTATAGACGTTCGATGGGATAAGCAACCCGATCGGCCCGCCGGTGTAGGTCCCTCCCTTAATAAAATATACCCTGATAATCTCTCCCAGGCCTAGGGTCCCCAGTGCAAAGTAATCCCCCCGGAGCTTCGAAAGCAAAGGAATCCCGATGGCAATCGCCACGATCGCTGGAACGATCCCGCTGAGGAGCATGGTCACCGGATCAAAATAATAGCCTGTTTTCGTTATATCATAGATCCAGTTCATGGCGGTCGTATAGGCGCCCAGGCCAAAAAATGCGTGTTGACCCAGACTGATCTGCCCCGTGTATCCGGCCACAACATTCCACCCTTGGGTAATGATGATGTAGGTGAAGGAGAGGAACAGGAAATAGACAAAGTAAGAAGTCTCCGTATTAATGACAAACGGCACACAGGCAAGGGCTGCCGTGATGACAATCGTGACGATGAGGGCTCTTTTATCCTTCATGGTTTATGCTTTTTTCACCGACCGTACGAAGAGGCCTTCCGGCTTGAACATCAATACGATCAGAAATACGCCGTAGGAAATCGCATCGGCCCATCCGCCGCTGATCACAAAAGAACCCACGCTCTCAAGGACACCCAGTAGAATCCCGCCCAGGAAAGCTCCTGTGACGCTGCCCATCCCCCCAAGGGCCAGTGCGATCATGGCCTTCAGGGCGAAGATGAAGCCGAAATAAGGATCAAAGGAATAGGTGGTGGCCAGAGCAACACCTGCTGTCCCGGCAAGGCCTATCCCGATAGCGAAGGCGATCCCGTTGACCGCATGAGGGCTGATGCCGACCAGGGCCGCAGCCTCCATATCCTCTGAGGCGGCTTTGACGGCCTTTCCCACGAGCGTCTTGTTCAGAAAAAGGTTGACGCCGATGGTTGAGAGGACGGCCATGATGAATCCCATGAGCCGCGTAAAGGAAACCCTTAAACCCAGGGTACTGACCCCATAAGCCGTGTAGCTTGTCATGATCGATCTGGGGTTGGAACTCCACATCGTAGCCATCAGATTCTCGACAAGGAACATCAGCCCGACGGCGATCAAGAGGGAGATATTTTTGTCCTCTAAGGCGGCCGCTTCTCTGAAAAGACCCTGATAAAACCCCATCCCGAGGAGCAGAGAGACCGGAACGACAAGAAGGATGGAGAGATAAGGATCAATCCCGAGAAGTTTGAAAAACCAGTAGCAGATGTAAGCCAAAAAGATGATGATGGTTCCCTGCGCGAGGAAGATGATCCGCATGGTGCCGTAGATCAGGCTCAGACCGATGGCCGCTATCCCGTACATGGTTCCGAAGAGAATGCCGTTAATGAGGAGCTGACTGACGAGTTGAAAAGAGAGAATGTCCAACATACGAGATTACCCCAGGGTTCCCATATAGGCCTTCTGAATTTCCGGGTTAGCGAGAAGCTCATTCCCCTTACCGCTCATAACGACTTTGCCGGTCTTCAGAACAAAGCCGTCATGGGCAATTTTCAACGCTTGATGGATGTTCTGTTCTACGAGAAGGATGGTCACCTTCTGATCATTGAGGGTTCGGATGAGCTCAAACATCGTCTTGACAAGAAGCGGACTGAGCCCAAGAGAGGGCTCGTCCAGCATGAGTAGCGCTGGTCGGGCCATGATGGCCCTGGCAATGGCCAGCATCTGTTGTTCTCCGCCGCTCAACAATCCCGCTTTCTGATGGCTCCGTTCTTTCAAAATGGGAAACAGCTGATACGCCCGGCCCAATGATTCCTCGAAGAACGGGCGAAACTTACGGGGATAGGCCCCCAGTTCCAGGTTCTCCAAAACAGATAAACGAGTGAATAGACGCCTCCCTTCGGGTACATGGGAGATGCCGATATCTACTACTTCCTGCGGCCTGAGTTTCACCACTGATCTTCCCGAGAACAATATCTCTCCCTGGTTGGGACGGAGAATCCCCGAGATGGTCTTGAGCAGGGTCGTCTTGCCGGCACCATTGGCCCCCAAAAGCGCAACAATCGTTCCGTCGTTGACATGAAAAGACACATCCCATACAGCCTGAACATCTCCGTATCGGACGTCGACTCTCTTCAGCTCAAGCAGGTGCTTCTCCAAGGTAGGCCTCTATCACTTTCGGGTTCTTTGAAATCTCTTCTGGCTTTCCGTCAGCAATCTTCGACCCATAGTCCAGGACGACCACCCTGTCACAGGCATTCAGGATGGCATCCACTTTGTGTTCGACCCAGAGGATCGACACATCCCGTTCTTCTCTCGCCCGCTGGATGACCTTCAGCATCTTAAGGATTTCAGAAGCGTTCAGTCCAGCCATCGGTTCGTCCAGCAGTGCGACCGATGGCTTCGAGGCCAGCGCCCTCGCGATCTCCAGGAGACGACGGTCAGAGACAGTCATATGGGCTGTCACTAAATCTTTCTTGGCGGCCAGGTCTACGAGCTCGAGTGCTTCCAGGGCAACCGTCCGCGCACTCTTTCCCCTGTAGCCGCGGCCGTAAACAGAACCGACCATCACGTTTTGCAGGGCTGTCATGCTCGGGAAGGTCCTTACCAACTGAAACGTTCTCGATATCCCCAGGTGACAAATTCTGTGAGGTGGGGTTCCGGTGATTTTCTGACCACGCAGATAGATATCCCCGCGGTCCGGTTTATAGATGGAGGTGATGATATTAAACAGGGTTGACTTGCCAGCCCCATTCGGGCCGATCAGGCCGAGCAGTTCACCCTGATCGAGTCTCAGGTCCACATGGTTTAGGACCTGTAGTCCTCCAAAGCTGATGTCTATTCCGTCTAAGGTCAGAATCTCTTTTATACCGGGCATGTCACCATTTCCAACCTTACCCCTTTCCCGTCAAAGCTGCCTTGAGCATCTCCGGGGTAACAGGCTTACCACCATCGCCCCATCCTTCCGAATCGACCTCCTCAAGGAGGCACCCTTTCCTCCTTGCCCAATGCATCATACAGGTTGGGCATCCTCCGGGTAGAAGGTCATCGAAACCTTCTGAATGAAGGCTCCGGCAGGATTGTTCTGAATCTCGCCTGAGGAAGTGATTCCCAGAAATTTTCCCGTCGAGCGCAATTGCTTCATGTTGTAAAAGAAGACCGATGCCACCGGAATGATGAACTCACGGAAGGTGAAGACGTATTGATCCTCGTCGAACCGATAGGTTGTGGCAAGGTCGGTGTCCCCATGACCCCGTTGGACGCCGACCAGGCATTGCCAGCCATAGCGCTTGGAACTGAGATAGATATGTTCGTAAACATGTTGGGGGCTGTAACGGTAGAGCGAGCGAAGCCCGATCAGGTCACGTGTCGGTCCGGGCTCGGGGCCCGTCGGAGGCACGCTCGGGTCACCCAGCACGCCCGTAAGGAACTGCTGACTCACCTGAGGCTCTCCGGGGATCTTCTCCTCAGCTACCGTTGACACGACGGCCAATACCCTCCGGGTATGAGTGTTCACAATCAAACTCATGGCTTCGCGCGGCCGAGATTGAAATAGGGTGTCGATGAAGACGACGTCCTGGGCCACGTCGATCGCTTCGTACCAGTCCGTCCCCGAAGTTCCAGAGTGAGAGCCGGAGGCAAAACGCCATTTCTGCATCCTCCCCTCAACGAACTTGAATGTCAAGCCTGTGCCGTCGGAAAGAGTCATTCGGAACTCTGAACCAGCAAGGCGATCCGTATTTGGCAAGCGATTGGTTGCGATGCCTGCGGCAAAATCTTCATAGTTCTTCCAATCGGTTGGCTTGTCGTTAGACATGGGGGCGTTCATGGGTAACTCCTTCGGGGTGCCTTCCTAGGTTTTG
>Ga0316601_100001631_pt1 | contig 11093 bp, 10 predicted proteins | sample OWC_soil_day5_no_FD_207663 | JGI IMG/M metagenome (GOLD analysis project Ga0316601, IMG submission 207663) | Wetland soil microbial communities from Old Woman Creek delta, Ohio, United States - OWC_soil_day5_noCT | ecosystem: Environmental > Terrestrial > Soil > Wetlands | place: USA: Ohio...
TCCCGTCTCCGCGTCGACTCTCGGGGCATTCTGGTCAGGCACGGCGATGACCATGAACGTCCCCTCGTACCTTCGACCCTTGATCTCGAGCCAACCCGGGCCGGTCGCGATCCCACCCGGCGCGCCGTCTACAGTGGCCGCGCCGCGCACCTTCGCGCAGTCCTGGCCGATCCCGTCTGGGTTTAACACCGTGCCCTGCGCCAGGGCCAGCGATGTTGCACCGAGCGCGAGAATGGCAAACATCGAAACTACGAGCTTGTGCATAACTCCCTCCTCGCAGCCATCCTGGCTGCTGTGCGAAATCCGGCGTCCCACGGTGTCCTTCGTGGCGTAACGCGGAGGGCAACCGGCAGACCGCCGGTAATAGTGTGATTTTGCGCCGGGGCTCTCGGCAGGTGCATGAGGACATGTCGATGGCGCGCACCTCGTTGCCTGGATCAAGGTGAGTGGTGTGCCCGTTGACCCGCGCTGGCCGGCGTCCACCATGTCCCGGAACTTGAACAAGCTACCGCCGAGAAGCGCCTGCCGGAGGAACTAACGACTGACCGAGTCTGCGCACCGGCCCGCTGTCGCCAAACGGAAACACACTTCGCACCAAACTGACATCGTTGCTGCGGAATAATGCTGACGACGTACGCGACGACGCGGGCTTGCAACCCGTCGCAGAGGCAAAGCGGAGGGAGTACCGATGAGTTGGGCAGACACCATGCGAGCAACAGCGCTCACCACCCTGGCCGAGCGCACGGCGACGGCCAATCAGCTCTTCGCCAATACGCCGTGGCGCTGGAACCCGCACGACGTCTGGCTGACGCGCGTCGGGCAACCCCGCGAACGGGCCGCCCAGTCCAGTTTGCGTGACCCGGCTGCCCCGTCGCGCCAGGGCTCAGCACTTCGCGACTGAATTCGGCGCGCAAGCCGCGCCCGATCCGAACGATGGAGTTCCGTCTTGGCGCCCTACTTTTTCATCCTCTCCAGGTACTCCGCATAGCTCGTCGCGAGTCGCGGCGCCACCGCGTCGGGCGCAATACCCTCGCTCGCATAGATGCCGAAATACGATTCCTCTAACGGCGTGGGGACCGGCGGCAGCGGTGAAGCATCCGGCCGCCGAATCTCGCCTGCCGCGTGACGAGCTCGCGCTCGGCGACCTCCGTATCGTGCGCCGCCTGAGCGCGAAGCCAGTATCCGTTCGACAATCCGAAGAACCGGCACAGCCTAAGGTCGGTGTCCGCCGTGATCGCCCGCCACTGATCGTTCATGCGAATGCTGCACTGCCCGGCCCGCGATCTCGAGCTGCCGCAGATTACGTCGCGCCACCGTCTCGATATTCACGAAACGCCGAACGCGCACACCGCTCGCCAATGCAGCCGTTTCGCGGCACTTGAACGACCGGATCATGTGAGACAGTGACGTTCCGCGTTAATAACGGCAAGCGTGATGTCTGCCCTGGCGCGCCTTGCTCACTCCCGCGAGGTGTAGGCCTCGAGCGTCGCGTAGCCCCGCTGGTCGATGCGATCGAGCCGCGCATCCAACGGCGGATGCGTCTTGTAGAGCTGCGCCAGGCTCGCCGATTCGCTGCCGAGCGCGGTGAGCCTCTGCAGCACGGAATACAGCGCCAGCGGGTTCATTCCGGCCCGTGCGAGGTAAAACTCGGCGGCCTCGTCCGAGCGGAATTCCGCCTCGCGGTCGAGCGACGTCAGCACGATCGTCGCGCCGTTCTTCTCCACGTAGTTGCGCGCGTACGTGCCGGCGACGCTGTCGTTGCCGGCGCCGACGTCCTTCATCGCCACGTCCTTCCCGGTGGCCGTCAGTTCCTGCTTGCGGATCACCTCGTAGTGATCGCGCTGCACGCAGTGACTGATCTCGTGTCCGAGCACGGCCGCGAGCTCGCTATCCGACGACAGCAGCTCGTACAGGCCGCGCGTCACCAGGATGAAGCCGCCCGGCGCCGCGAACGCGTTGACTTCGGGCGTGTCGATCACGCCGAAGGTCCACGGCAGCTCGGGGCGACTGGTCTGCGAGGCGACCCAGCGCCCCACGCGATTGACGCGCTGCTGAGCGCCGGCGTCGTCCAGCAACGGCCGTGCGCCCAGGATGCGCCCGGTGATGGCCGGACCCAGGGCGATCTCCTCCGCCGCGAGCGCTTCCTCGGACTTCGGGGCCACCTTGGCGGCCCCGTCGAGCTTGGAGCCGGTCCCGCTCAACATCGCACTCGCGCCGCCGGCGCCGAACGACCCGAGCAGGCCGCCGACCGACCTCGCGAGGCCCGCCGCCGAGGACGCGGTTTCTGCGTTCGCCTTCTTGCCCTTCTGGCCGCGCTTCGCCTCACCGGCGTACGCCACGCTGGTCGCCTGCCAGCCCTGCTCGCCGGCGTAGGCTGCGGCGGCGTCTGCCTCGACCCGATGACCGACCATCGCGTCCAGTTGTGCCTGGTTGAACGACGCCGCCTTGAGATCGCTCTCGTCCACGCCACGCACGCCGGCGGTCTCGGTGACGCGGCCCTTGCCGGCCTTGCCGCCCATCAGCACGCGCACGTTCGCTTCGCTCCCCTCGGTCCCGGCATAGTTGACGCGCAGGTCGTTGACCCGCACGTACCCGGAGGCCCCGTCGGGGATTTGCAGCTGATACCAGAGCCCCTGCTGGCTGGAAATCTTCACCTGGGTGTTGCGCTGCAGGGTCGTAACCCTGGGTGCGTCGAGCCGGGGTTCGGCGTACACGTCGGCTGCCGGCTTGTGCACGACGGCGGTCAGCTCGGCGGCGTGCACGCCGGACGCCAGCAGTGCGACCGCCACCAGCGGGACGAGCATGGTGCGCATCACGATTCCCCCTGTGACACCGGCGCAGTATCGAAGAACTCTCCCTTCCTCGCCAGCGGCTTTTCGTTCCAGGACGCCACGGCCTCACCGAGCAGCTCGTACACCCGCAGGCGTGCGCCGCGGTCGGCGTCGGCGGTGCCGTCGTCGAGCTCGGCACAGCGGAACGCCACCAGCACGCTGCCGTCGTCGGGCAGGCGTGCGTCGTGCTCGGCCAGCTGCCGTTCGAGCCTTGCGAGGTCGCGCTGCGCGGCCGCGCGCGCCATGCCCTCGTTCTCGCCGTTCCAGACCAGCACCGTGAGGTCCTCGAGCACTTCGAACAGCCAGGTCTTGCGTTCCACCACGCCTTCGAGCATCACCGCGTCGGTGCCGGCGTACAGGAAACGCCTCAGCCGGCGGCGATACTCACGCCGTCGTCGCGCCGCCGCCCGCTTGCCGAGTTGCGCGTCGGGCACGAAGCGCAGGCTGGCGATCGCGAGCCAGCGATGCCGGCCCGGCACGAACTCCGGCAGGTAGTCGCCGTTGCCGACCGCCCGCCCGCGCTGGATCGCCGCGTACGCGCGACACAGGCCGAAGACCAGGCTTACGAAGCCGATGCTGGCGAAGATGTCGAAGAAGAATCCGAAGAACGTGAGGCCGACGAAGGCTGCGCTCAATAATGCCAGGTTGGTGGCGACGAAGATCGCGTCGATGTCGGGCGTCGGCTCGCCACGGAAGAAGGCCAGCGTGGTCAGCAAGGCCAGCAGCGTGGCGAGGACGTACTTGAGCCAGGCCTGCGGCATGCGGATGGCGCTGCCGGCGACCAGCGCTTCGGTGGCCTCGGCCATGACTTCCAGGCCCGGCATCACCGGGTCGACCGGGGTGGGCTTGGCGTCGTTGAGGCCGGAAGCGGTGTAACCGACCAGCGCCACGCTGCCCTTCAGGAACGGCGCGGCCGTCGCGTCGCCACAGACGGGCTGGCCGCTCAGCAGGTTGGCGGCGCTTACGCTTGGCAACCGGTTGTGCCGTCGCCAGTTCGGCCGCACGCTGGCCGGAAAGTCTGCGGCGGGCCGTCCCGTGACGAACGTTGCGAGGCGCAGCGGCAGCGAAGGCACGGCCCAGTCGCCGGCGGTTACGCGCAACGGGAAGTCGCGCAGCACGCCGTCCTCGTCGCGAGTGACGTTCGCGACCGCGCTGAATGCGGCCATCGCCTCGCCGTAGGGCAACAGCAGCGCGACCCTGGGGTCGTTGCGCGGATCGGGGACCATTGCAAATGCACCCGGCGCCTGCGAGGCCCGGATCAGCGAGCCCTCGTCGTAGTCCGGGTGGAGGCGCGTCGAACTGAATACGAAGCGCCCTGCGCCGCCCTGGGCCATGGCGTCCAGGGTCCGGTCGCCGGTCGGATCGCCCTGCGAGGGATCCGCGAACAGTACGTCGTAGCCGACCGCCCGGACGCCGGCCCGATCCAGCTGGTCGAGCAGGTCCGCGTGCCGTTGCCGGCTCCACGGCCAGCCGCCCTCTTTGCGGGCGCGGAAGTACTCGATGGAGCACTCGTCGATTTCGACCACCACCACGCGGCCGGACGGCTGCGGCTCCAACGGACGCCACTGCACGACGCGGTCGAAGACCGCATCCTCGGCCGAGTTGAGTGCGCGATCGTGGCTCCAGTCCCAGGCGAGCCAGGCGACCGCCGCCAGCGCGAGCAGCGGGTAGAACGCGAACTTCAGTCGGGCCGCGACCCGCGACATCGGTCGCCGGTAGCTGCGCTCGACCTTGCCCCACCGGCGGACGAAGCTGTCGCCCAGCGCCGCCAGGCTTGCGTCCACCCACGAGAGCACGCGCTCCAACAAGCTGCCGGGCATCGGCCACCCCCCGGGCCGGATGATGGCAGATTCACCATTCGAGCGGCACGCGAGCCGACGGGGGCTGGTGCGGCGTCGTGCCTGCGGCACCGGACAACACGAGGCCTTCGACCGGGACGCGCGCATCGCCGCCCGACGTCTCCAGGTGCACATCGATCGGCTCGGGCACATTCGGCGCATACACGGCCCGCACCAGGCACTCCCCCGCCCCGCGTCGGACCGCGTCCACGGCGAGCCGTCGCGCCTGTCGAGCCCCGAAGCGGTCGATGTGCGACGGATGCTTGCCGTAGATCGCGCCGCCGCCGAGCGGCACGCGCGGGCCGTAGTAGTCCATCACGAGCTTGCGGCCGGTCTGGCCGTTGTCCTTGCGACTGCCAGCGTCCGAGAGCGGCCCGTTCGGGTTCACCAGCATCTCCGCCTCGGGCCACTTTGCGACCCAGCGCGCATCGTGAGCGCGCAGTGTCCCGTAGCGACGCGCGAGGACGGCGCTCACCCGCTGTGCCAGCTCGAGCACGCTCAAAGACTCTGGGTGCTCGAGCGTCACCAGCACGTGCTCGAGCGCGAACCCGTCGTCGTCCTCGCGCAGCCGGACGATCAGCTTGCCGTCCGGCCCGCAACGAGCGAGTTCCCTGCCGGAACACGCCTCCCACAATGCGTCGCGGAACTCGAGCGCCATGAAGTGCTCGGGCGGCAGGTAGCACACCTTCGCGTCGTAACCGGCCCAGCCGATCACGATCGCCTGGTCGTTGACGTGGTGTGACCAAACTCGCGGGTCCACGTCGTAGCGGCAGACCGCGTTCGTCACTTGCCACGGCGCGGCACGGACTTCGGGATTCACGGCGCGCGCGATCGAGTCGAGCGCTTCGGTCGCGATCCGCTCGACGTCGAGCGCTGCGCCGCGCGCCGCATAACCGCCCGACAGCCACAACCGGTCGCACCAGAGGCCGGCCTCGATTTGCGCATACGCTTCCGCGTCGATCGAGACTGCCGCCTGCACGAGGCTTTCCGCGACGAAATCGCACAGCTTGTCCGGATGCCCCGGCAACACTGCTTCACTGACCCTGATCATGACGGCAACCTCCCGAGTTGCGAGTAGGCAATCCCGGCGGACTTGAGCGGCGCCGGGTTCCCGTCGCGCGTGACGATGGCGTGCAGGCGCGTCGCCGCGAGCGCGGCAACCCGTTTTCGCGGGATCTGCTCGACGTAGCCGTCGGTGACGATCACGGCACAGGCGGGACGCGTCTTCGCGACGTGCTCGAGCACGCACTCGAGGCTCGTGCCGCCCGACGTGCCGGCCTTGAGTACGCCACGCTCGATCACGGCCGGCACGATCTCCGTGCTGAACGCCCAGAACGGCCGCCGGATCCAGCCGGACAGGTGGCCGAGCAACGCCACGATGAGCGGCATCTCGGCGTTCATCGAGCCCGAGACGTCGAGGTAGACCTGCGCGCGTCCCTCCGGCCGTGCCGCGGTCGCGGCCCACTCGGCCTCGGGCAGGAACGGTGACCACGTCGCACGCAGGAACGCGCGCCGGTCGGACGGCGAGAGGACCGGCAGGCGTGCGTTCACGGGAACGGGCGTGCGGGGCGAACCGGGGGCGGGCTCGAGGTGACGACGCAGCACCGCGAGGGTCCGCGCCTTCCAGTCTGCGAGCGCTGCCTGCCTCGGATTTACGAGGAGCTCGTATGGATTGGCGCCCGGTCCGGCGCCGCGCCAGATGCCGCCGCCGTTCATCTCGCGCCGTGCACGCGCGAGCGCCCGTTCCAGCGCGTCCGGAAGCGGCGCATCGTCCGCATGGTTGCCGAGCAGCCGATCGAGGTTGGGCGCTGCGCTCGCGGCCAGGTCCTGGGCGAGTTGCTCGATGTCGTCGGCGAGGACCGTCCCCGCGTACAGCCCGCTCCACGACGTCCACCACGACGGACAGCCATCGTCCTTCGTCATCGGCCGCAGCAACTGCATCAGGCCCTTGACGTCCGCGTAATAGCTCGACATCAGGCTCGAATACGCCGCGCCGAGCTGGCGGTGGATGATTGCGTTGATCACCGCGTCGAGCGCGAGGTGGCGGGCGGGTGTGAGCGGCCCCTGGAGCGACGTGTGCCGCAGCAGCACGTGCAGGAACTCGTGGCACAGCGCGGCCTTCACGTGCTCGGCGGTGCGGCAGTGCTCGTTCACGAACTCGAGGTTGATCAAGAGCCGCGGCCGCTCCTCGGCCGTGACCGCGAGCGTGGGCACCGTGTCGGTGAACTCGACCGACAGGATCTTGAGCACCGCGCGGATGGCGAACGGGTTCTCGTCGATGAGCTCCCGCAGCAGGCCGCGGACCTCGAAGGCGTTCATGCGTAGAACCCCGCCGGCTCGTAGAGCTCGACGCGGCGCGTGAGGCTCGCGCGCGTCCACAGCACCGGGCGGGCCGGGTCGTACTGGAACGCCGTGCACAGGCCGAGCAGCAGCGCCTGCTGCAGGATCGAGTCGTCCTTGCCGTGGGCGACCTGCACGCCCCAGCGGGCGTCCGGCACCACGCGCACCAGTAATGGCGTGGCCGGGGCGTCGTATCGAGCGCGGAGCAACTCCGCGTCGTCGAGCCCGGTGCGCGCGAGCGCTTCGAGCACGGCGCCCAGCGGGTCACGGTCGCCGAAGTGCAGGCCGGCCCGGATCACCCGCGGCAGGCGCAGCGGCCCGGCCCCGTCCCGCAACAGGGTCGCGAGTACGCGCTCGGTGCGGCGGCGGGATGCTGGGCCACCGCTGTTCGCCCACTGCTCGCCGAGCATCACGGCCGTTCTCCCGCGAGGCCGCGATCGCGGATCAGGTTCACGCAGGCGTCGAGTTCCTGCTCCAGCGTGGTGCCCGCCCGGACTCCGATTCCCCGCAACAGGCAGGCCCTGAGGAACTGCCGGGCCCGATTGAGGCGGCCGTCGCGCAACGGTGCCAGCACCTTGGCGATCTGCGCGATCGACGGGTGACTCGTGCCCTGCTCGGCCAGGCGCTCCTGCCAGGAGATTTCGCCTTCCGCATCGAACAGCGGCACGGCGACCTTCGCGAGGTCGTTCACGCCCTCGGCCCCGATCGGCAACTGGCCCGCGAGCGCGGCCGGATAGGTGGCGAACGCGAACGCCGCGGCGCGCTCGGGTCGCTCGTTCGCGATCAGCTGCGCGACGGCCTGCGAACCCTCGTCGGGGTCCGTGCAGCGGTCGAGGAGCAGCTCGAGCTTGCGCTGCAGGCTGCCCTCCGCGAGGAAGCCGTGGATCCATGCGCCGGTGGTCTCGCGGGACGCTTCCCACGCCGCGCGGTGGGCGGCGGCGACCACGGCGGACTCGACGGTCTGTCCCCAGGTCGAGTGCGGCAGGCTGCACTCCAGCACGCTGCGGAAGACCGTGGAGGTTGCGCGGCCGGCGACGATGGTCGCACCGACGAGGCTGCGCGCGAGCAGGCGCGCCCGTCGCGGCGAGATGCGGACGCCGGCGCCGTTCAGCGCGTTGACCACGGTGGTGACGTACGAGGTCACAAGCGGCGGGCACGCGTTCGCCTGTTCGAGGAACCGGCTGCGCCAGGCCACGAGTGCCGCACACAGCGAGTCGTTGCGCGGCGTCACCCTGCCCTCGCCCGACGGCGCGACGATCGCCTGCTGCTGCGCCGCCGTGAGCTCGCCCCAGTCCGCCGCGGTGACGACGAGCGCGAAGCGGTCCGCGAGCGCCGGATCCAGCGCCTCGGAGCCCGAGTAGTCCTCGACTCCACCCTGGTCCGAGGTGCAGGGGTTCATCGCTGCCCAGCGGTAACGCAGCCGCTCGAGCGGCAGACCCTGCAGCCGGCGCTCGTGCACCAGCGAGAAGAGCCGGTTCTGGTGCTCGGGCTTGCAGCGGCTCAGCTCGTCGATGAGGACGGACTCCGCGCCCCAGACCGTGGCCGGCGTCTCGAGGAAACGCACGGTCGAGTGGGCTTCGTCGGGATAGGGAAAGCCGACGAGGTCGTCGAAGGAGATCAGGCTCGCGTTGTAGTGGCGGTGCTCGAGGCCGAGCGCTTCGGAGAGCGTGTTGAGCAGGAAGGTCTTGCCGGTTCCGCTGCGCCCGACCAGCAACAGCGGGTCCTCGGTGACCAGCGCGGCGAGGATCGTGGTCTCGTGCCGGTCGAAGCCGTAGACGCCGAGCTCGGTGAGGCGGAAGGCCGGCACGGGAGAGGTGGCGGCGCGGCGGGCGCGCGGGCGGACGGTCGTCATGTAGCGCTCCTTCGTTGCCCTGGGGTCGGGCCGCATCCGCCGAAATGGCGCGCCACCTTGCCGAGCTGGGCAGGTTGGCAGGGGCAAAAGCCCCTTCTGGATGCACGGGTGATTATACGCGGGCAAGGCTCAGGGGGTGAGCCTGGAACTGCAGCAGTCGCTTCGTCCGATGGCACGTTGGCGGGGCGCGGGGCAATGCGCCTCGAGTGAGCCAATCTGGAGAAGGTGATCTATCGAAAGGCGCGTCAGGCGACGCGACGAACGTGTGCAATCTCTTGATCACCTACCGGGCGAACGGCGTTCTCCGCCACGGTCACCACGGCCAGCGTCTTGCCGGCCAGCGTCGCGAATTCGACCTCGTATCCGGCGCCTTCCCGGTGCACCAGCACCACTGTACCGACGTCGCCCTGCTGCAGGTTCTCCGCGGGTATGTCGGCCGTCAGTACCACCAGATCGTGTTCTCGAATTGTCATTGCTGCGTGCCTCGCAACGGATACGCCGCGGCAGCCCCGGTCGGTCCGGAAATTTGACCGTCAATCAGGTACTTGACTCCGAAGGGCGTCTGCTGGACCGAGCTTACCGCATTGTCTGCGACATGTTGAAGCAAGGCGCGACGCAGGACGTCGGGCTGATCGTTCCGGAACCCCAGGTTGTTGAAGAACAGCGCGTTGCGCTGATGCAAATCTGATCGGAATAGTGACATTCGACCGATCTGCGACAGGCACGGGACGGTTGATCGCCCTGGGTCACGCCACCCGCGGCCGCCCACCACGACGTCCATTGCGCCGCGCTGCCGCCGCCTTGGCGACTGTCGAACGCGCCCCGCCACGTCGGCCGAGTTCCGACATCCACATGGCTGGGCCGAACAGGGAAGCGACGAGCCCCGGTACGCTGATCGTGAAGTCGAGCGCCTCCCAGTGCAGGCCATCGCCACCCGGCAGGATCTCGACGTCGGTCAGTTGCGCACGGGTCGCGGTGCGCAGCTCCGGGATGATGCTGACGGGCAGGCTCAGGCTCGCGCCGTTGGTCAATCGAACGCGCAGGTGATGGCTGGCAGCCAGGAACCTCGCCTCGACCGCGCGCGGCTCCATTGTCGCGGCCTGACGCCCCGCTCGGTTCGCCTTGTCGAGGTTCTTTCTCAGCTCGGTGCGGATCCAGCTACGGGTGCCCATGAATTCGTTTCCGCAGGACTGTCGCCACGGCAGTTCACCCGAACGCTTGGGTTATTTTGTGATGAACTCGGGCTTCCCTGGCCCGCGAGGGTCAGCGAGTTACGGCAGCGGCGGCCGCTGCAGCGAGGCGGTGACCTTTCAGCAGAAGCGTCCTCGACCCTGCAGATCGTAGTGCGTTGCAGCTCGCGATCGACGCCACTTCCACCCAGTCTCCCTTCGGCACTGCGATCCCCAGCCGCTCCGCCACCAACGGCCACGCGTGGATCTGCTTCACGGTCTCGGGTCCGGCGTCCATGGGTGCCGCCGTCAACTATTCGCATGGCGCGCGATTGGGTTTATCCTGCAATTCGCGACAGCACGACAAGATAAGCGGGGGCGTCATGACGACCACGAAGCGCGGCTGGCTTGCATCCAAGGGTAAGAGTGCAGCAATCGTCCTGGTGGTGGGCGCGGTGGCTATCGCCGGCCTCGCCCTGGCGGCAAGGCCAGGTGGCGGTGGCGGCGGCGGCGGCGGCGGCGGCAAGACCAGGACGCCGGCCATCTCGGTGAGCCCGTCGAGCCTGTCCTTCGGCGACGTCAACGTCGGCTCGACCAGCGCCGCCCAGTCCGTTTCGGTCAGCAACAGCGGCCGGGCCGACCTGCACATCACCAGCGTCAGCACCACGAGCAACGTATTCGGGTTCGTCAACAACTGTCCGGGCACCGTCGCCCCAGGTGCGGCGTGCACGATCAGTGTGACGTTCACGCCCGCGAGCGCCGGTGCAGCCTCGGCGAATCTCGAGATCGTCTCGGACGCCAGCAACACGCCGACGGCGAGGGTGTCCCTGAGCGGCAACGGCAAGACAGCGACGACGGCGGCCGTGCGTCGGGTCGAGGGCGGCGGTGACAGCATCATGCGCGGCTACAACGCGAGCTGCACCACCAACACGGGGTTCTGGGACTTCCTTTGCTACGGCGGCGGCGACCAGGACCAGAACTCCTTCCTCGACGGCTCGAGCTCGGCGGTGCTGAGCCTCGTTGACCGTTACATCCAGCTCGACCCGCTAGTCACCGGCGGCAA
>Ga0316601_100001632_pt1 | contig 11093 bp, 11 predicted proteins | sample OWC_soil_day5_no_FD_207663 | JGI IMG/M metagenome (GOLD analysis project Ga0316601, IMG submission 207663) | Wetland soil microbial communities from Old Woman Creek delta, Ohio, United States - OWC_soil_day5_noCT | ecosystem: Environmental > Terrestrial > Soil > Wetlands | place: USA: Ohio...
ATCGAGGGGCACGAGGCGAGTGCGGTGTTCTGCAAGGATTGCGGGGCACGGCTACCGCCGTACACCGCACAAGCCTGAGCAACTCGCCGGCCCGGCAGCCGATCCGCCCGAGCAGAAGGTATTCCATCAGTGCCTTTTGCACGTGCATTCGATTGTGGTTCCGGCACGCGCCTGCGGCGCTTGACTTCGCTGCGCGAAGTCAGCCTCCACCGGAATCGAATGCACGTGATTCGGTTTCAGCCGATGCGCCCGAGCAGAAGGTATTCCATCAGTGCCTTTTGCACGTGCATTCGATTCTCTGCTTCGTCCCAGACGACGGACTGGGGGCCGTCGATGACTTCGGCTTCGACCTCCTCGCCGCGGTGGGCGGGCAGGCAGTGCATGAACAGCGCGTCGGGGCGCGCGGCGGCCATCATGTCGGCGTCGACGCACCAGTCGACGAAGGCCTTCATGCGCGCTTCGTTCTCGGCCTCGTAGCCCATGCTGGTCCACACGTCGGTCGTCACCAGATGGGCACCCTCGCAGGCGTCGAGCGGATGGTTGAAGGTCTTCACGCAGGCGCTGTTGACCACGCCAGCCATCCTGGGGTCGATTTCGTAGCCGCTCGGTGTGCTGACGTGCAGCGTGAAGCCGAGGATGTCGGCCGCCTGCAGCCAGGTGTTGGCCATGTTGTTGCCGTCGCCGACCCAGGCGACGATCTTGCCTTCGAGGCAGCCGAGGGCTCCGCCTTCGCCACCGCGCGAGCCGCGGTGCTCGATGAAGGTGAAGATATCGGTCAGGATCTGGCACGGGTGGTATTCGTTCGTGAGGCCGTTGATCACCGGCACCCGCGAGTTGGCGGCGAAGGCCTCGAGCTTGGCCTGCTCGAAGGTGCGGATCATCACGATGTCGACCATGCGACTGATCACGCGAGCGCTGTCTTCCACCGGTTCGGAGCGGCCCAACTGGCTGTCGGCGGTGGTCAGGTTCACCACCGAGCCGCCCATCTGGTACATCCCGGCTTCGAAGCTCACGCGGGTGCGGGTGCTCGCCTTCTCGAAGATCATCGCCAGCGTCCGGTCCACCAGCGGCTGGTACTTCTCGTAGTTCTTGAATCGGCGCTTGATGGTTGCCGCGCGCTCGAACAGGTAGGCGTACTCCTCGGCGCGGAAGTCCTTGAACTGCAGGTAGTGCTTGATGAGGCTCATGCCGGGCTTCATGGTTCGGGTTGGGCGAGGAAGGTCTGGATCAGCGGGCACAGGATCGCGACGATCCGGGCGGCCTCGTCACGGCTCAGGATCAGCGGCGGCACGAGGCGGATCACGCGCTCGGCCGTGATGCTGAGCAGCAGCCCGGCGTCGGCAGCGCGGCCGAGAATCTCGCCGCAAGGACGGTCGAGTTCGATGCCCAGCATCAGCCCCTGACCGCGGATCTCGACGACGCCGGCAACGTCCGCCAACTCGCGCTCGAGCCCCGCCTTGAGCGCGGCGCCCACCGTCGCGACGTTCTCGAGCAGCCGTTCTTCCTCCATGATGCGAATCGTCTCGACACCGGCGCGCATCGCCAGCGGATTGCCGCCGAAGGTCGTGCCGTGGTTGCCGGGGCCGAGCACGTCGGCGGCCCGGGGCCCGCAGACGACCGCACCGACGGGGACGCCCGAACCGAGGCCTTTGGCGAGCGGCATCACGTCCGGCTGGATGCCGGCCCACTGGTGCGCGAACCACTTGCCGGTGCGCCCCATGCCGCACTGCACCTCGTCGAGCATCAGCAGCCAGCCCTGCGCATCGCAGAGGCGGCGCACCGCGCGCAGGTAGTCGACCGTCGCCGGGTTGATGCCGCCTTCGCCCTGTATCACCTCGAGGAACACGGCGGTCACGCTCGGATGCGTGCGCGCCACCGCTTCGAGCGCCGGCACGTCGTTCAGCGGCACCCGCACGAAGCCCTCGACCAGCGGGCCGAATCCGGCCTGGATCTTCGCGTTGCCGGTGGCCGAGAGCGTTGCGATCGAGCGCCCGTGGAAAGCCTTCTCGTAGACCACGATCTCGGGGCGCTCGATGCCCTTGTCGTGACCGAACTTGCGCGCGATCTTGATCGCCGCCTCGTTGGCCTCGAGCCCGGTGCTGCAAAAGAAGACCTTGCTGAGACCCGACAGATCGCAGAGCTTGGCCGCGAGTTCTTCCTGCAGCGGCACGTGGTAGTAGTTCGACGAGTGGATCAGCTTGCCGATCTGGTCCTGCAAGGCCGGCACCAGTTTCGGGTGCGCGTGGCCGAGCGTGTTGACGGCGATGCCCCCCAAGCCGTCGAGATACTGCCTGCCCTCGGTGTCCCAGACCGAGCAGCCTCGCCCGTGCGACAGCGCGAACGGCAGTCGACCGTAGGTCTGCATCACGTGGGGCTCGAGCGAAGCGGCAGGTCTTTCGGGGGCGTTCATGCGGGCTCCGGGAAAAAGAGAAGGCCGGGCAGGGCACGAGGCCCCGTCCCGCGCCTGGAGCATTCTAGGTCGGAGCGACGGCACACCGACACCACAATGGCGAAGGCCCGCAGGTGCGGGCCTCTGGATGCCGACGCGAGACCCAGTTTCAGGCGGTCATTGCCTTGAGCTTGGCCGACAGGCGACTCTTGTGGCGGGCGGCCTTGTTCTTGTGGAACAGCCCCTTGTCGGCGATCGAATCGATCACCGGCTGGGCGGTCTTGTACAGGTCAGCCGCCTTGGCCTTGTCGCCGGCCAGCACGGCCTTCTGCACGTTCTTGATGACGGTGCGGAACTTCGAGCGCAGCGCGGTGTTGGCGGCGTTGAGCTTGACGTCCTGGCGGACGCGCTTCAGGCCCGACGCGATGCGGACGGTCTTCTTCTTGGCTTTGGACGAGGTGGCCATGCTGGATAGAGTTCAGGTGGAGCGGAGCCCGAAAGTATAGCAGCTTGGCTGTCCGGCCCTGGCAGGCTGGGTCCGGAGCCGGCGCGCGCTTCCTATAATCGCCCCTTGCCGTTGATCCGCTCGCGCCCAGCCGCTGGCCACTCGATGAACCTGCTGCGCGCCGCCTCGACTGTTTCCCTGCTGACGCTGGCCTCGCGCGTGACCGGGCTTGCGCGCGAGCTGCTCGTCGCGGCCAGCTTCGGAGCCAGCGCCTGGACCGACGCCTTCAACGTGGCGTTCCGCATTCCCAACCTGCTGCGCCGCCTGTTCGCGGAGGGCGCGTTTTCGCAGGCCTTCGTGCCCATCCTGGCCCGCACGCGCAGCGTCGAAGGTGAGGAAGTGACGCGCCGCCTCGTCGATGCCGTTGCGACGGTACTGTTTTGGGCCTTGGTGCTGACCAGCGTGCTCGGCGTGGCCCTCGCGCCGGCCGTGGTGTGGCTGATGGCCTCGGGTCTGGCCGAGTTCGATGCCGCGACGGTGATGACGCGGCTGATGTTTCCCTACATCGTCTGCATGTCGATGGTGGCGCTGTCGGCGGGCATCCTGAACACCTGGAAGCGCTTCGCGATACCCGCCGCCACGCCCGTGCTGCTCAATCTCGCGGTGATCACCGCGGCCTGGCTGCTCGTGCCGCGGTTCCGGCTCTGGGGCATCGAGCCGGTCTACGCACTGGCCGTCGGCGTGATGGTCGGTGGCGTTCTGCAGCTGGCGCTGCAGGTGCCGGCGCTCTGGCGTATCGGCGTGCTGCCGCACATCGGTTTGTCGCCGCGCGCGATCCGCGCGGCCTGGGCGCACCCAGGCGTGCGCCGCGTGCTCAGGCAGATGCTGCCGGCGCTGGTCGGCGTGTCGGTGGCCCAGCTCTCGCTGCTGATCAACACGCAGATTGCCTCGCACGTCGGCGTCGGCGCCGTGTCGTGGCTGACCTTCGCCGACCGCCTGATGGAGTTCCCGACCGCGCTGCTCGGCGTCGCGCTCGGCGTGGTGCTGCTGCCTCAACTATCTGCAGCGCAGGCCTGCGACGATGCACCGACCTACTCGAGCCTGCTCGACTGGGGACTGCGCCTCGTCGTGTTGCTGGCGCTGCCCTGTGCGGTGGCGCTGCTCGTCTTTCCCAAGCCGATGGTCGCCGTGCTCTACCACTACGGCGCATTCAGCCCGCGCGACGTACAGCAGACCGTGTTCGCGCTGATGGGCTACGGCGTCGGACTGATGGGGCTGGTCGGCGTGAAGGTGCTGGCCCCCGGCTTCTACGCGCGGCAGGACATGCGCACGCCGGTGCGCATCGCGATCGGCATGCTGGTGCTGACGCAGTTGATGAACCTCGCCTTCGTGCCGCGCCTTGGCCATGCCGGACTCGCCCTCTCGATCGGCCTGGCGGCGCTGCTCAATGCGCTGCTATTGCTGCTGGGCCTGCGCCGCCAAGGCGTCTACCAGGCGCAGCCGGGATGGGGTGGCTTCATGCTGCGCGTCGGGGCGGCCACCGCGCTGCTGGGTGCGGGCCTGGCCTGGGCCGCCCAGGCAGTCGACTGGATTGCGCTCGGCCGGCAACCGGCGCTGCGGATCGGCTGGCTGGCCCTTGCGCTGGGCAGCGCGGCGCTGCTGTACTTCGCTGCGCTGGCGCTGTTCGGACTGTCGCTGCGGCAGTTCGTTCGCCGAGGCTAATTGGCGGGCTGTCGTTCGCTGCCGGGATCGCTGCCGGGATGGCAGCCGTGTCCTACACTGAGCCCATGTCCGCCACGCCTCGCTTCGCTGTGCCGAGCGCGCTCGACTACTTCGCCATGCTGGTGGCGGACGACGCCAGCCTGTCTCTCGTCGAGGCAGCGGCCAGCATCGCGCAGGACGAGCATCCGCAGCTCGATGTGCAGGCCGTGCTGGCCGAGATCGATGCGCTGGCTGCCAGGCTAGGGCGAAGGCTTCCCGCCGATGCGGTGCCGCTGCAGCGCCTGCGCGTGCTGAACCGGTTCTTCTTTCACGAGCTGGGCTTCGCCGGCAATGTCAACCACTACCACGACCCGCGAAACAGCTACCTGCACGAGGTCCTGCGCTCGCGGCGCGGCATACCGATCACGCTCGCCGTGCTCTATATCGAGCTCGCGCAGCAGGTCGGGCTTTCAGCGCAGGGGGTCTCGTTCCCGGGGCACTTCCTGATCAAGCTGCGACTGAGCCAGGGGCAACGCAGGGGCGAGGTGCTGATCGATCCGTTCACCGGCCATTCGCTATCACGCGACGACCTTGGTGAGTTGCTGCTGCCGTACCGGCACAGTTGCGGGCTGGCCGGCGAGGACGAGGTGCCGCTGGGCCTGTTCCTGCAGTCGGCGACCGATCGCGAAGTGCTCGCGAGGATGCTGCGCAATTTGAAGGAGATCCACCTTGCCGACGAAGCCTGGGGGCCGCTGCTGGCTGTCCAGCGCCGCCTCGTCGTGCTTCTGCCGCGCGATTGGGAAGAGCGCCGCGATCGCGGCCTGACCTACGCCGAACTCGGCTGTGCCAGCGAGGCCGCTGACGACCTCGCCGTCTATCTGGAGCACCGCCCGGCAGCTGGTGATTCGCCCGCGCTCGCCGAACGGCTGGCCGAGCTGCGCCGCACCCGGCCACCGCGCCGCCGCTGAGTTGGGCTCCCGCGACGCCTGCGGCGTCGCCTCGCGATGGGAATGTCGGTCGGCCTCGAGCGGCCCGGCGTCGACCGGGTAGCCGTCAGACGACCTGCGTCGGCGCCTCGCCGGCACCGCGCGCCTCGATGCGGCCAATGCGGTAGACGCTCTGCCCGTGCGCCCTCAGCAGCTGCTCCGCATGCTCGGCATCGGCCGGCGCGACGATCAGCACGAAGCCGATGCCGCAATTGAAGGTGCGGTGCATCTCGGCCTCGGCGACGCCGCCTTCGCGCTGCAACCAGGTGAAGATCTCGGGCTGCGGCCAGCAGCGCTTGTCGAGCACCGCCTTCGCTCCGTCTGGCAGGCAGCGCGGGATGTTCTCCACCAGCCCGCCACCGGTGATGTGCGACATGCCCTTGATGCGCAACGCCTTCAGCGCCGCGAGCACCGGCTTGACATAGAGCCGCGTCGGCGCCATGACACGTTCGCGAAACGGCACCCCGTCCAGCGCCGCCGGCAGGCCCGCACCCGAGCCGCCGGCGCGCTCGACGATCCTGCGCAGCAGCGAATAGCCGTTCGAGTGCACGCCGCTCGAGGCGAGGCCGAGCACCACGTCGCCGGGGACGATGTCGCGCCCGTCGACGATGCCGCTCTTCTCGACGGCACCGACGCAGAAACCCGCCAGATCGTATTCACCCGGTGGGTACATGCCGGGCATCTCGGCCGTCTCGCCGCCGATCAGCGCGCAGCCGCTTTCCTCGCAGCCGCGCGCAATGCCGCCGACGACGCGCGCCGCGGTGTCGACGTCGAGCTTGCCGCAGGCGAAGTAGTCGAGGAAGAACAGCGGCTCGGCGCCCTGCACCAGCACGTCGTTCACGCTCATCGCCACCAGGTCGATTCCCACCGTGTCGTGCGCGCCCCACTCGAAGGCCAGGCGCAGCTTGGTGCCCACGCCGTCGGTGCCGCTGACGAGCACCGGCTCCCGCAAGTGCTTCGGGACCTCGAACAGCGCGCCGAAGCCGCCGATGCCGGCGAGCACGCCGTCGCGCAGGGTGCGTCGGGCGAGTGGTTTGATGCGCTCGACCAGCGCATCGCCAGCGTCGATATCGACGCCGGCATCGCGGTAGCTCAGGGGGGCATGGGTCATGGTCGATGTGTCGCCGCTGGCGACCCTTAGAATTTGCGCAATTTTAGGGGCCGACCGGTCCCTCCCCGCCAGGCGCCCCGGGCCGCCCACGAGCAACCCAGATGACATGCACGACCGCCGCCCGACACAGCAGAGTCACCCCGTCCAGAGGATGAGGCAGATTCCGCTGGCGATCGGGCTAGCCCCGGCGCGAACCTTCGACACCTTCCTTGCCGGCGAGAACCGGGCTGCGCTGGAACACCTGCGGCTGATCACGCCGCTGTCGCCGCCCACCTACCTGTGGGGTGCCACTGGCAGCGGCAAGACACACCTGCTCGGCGCCGTCGCCGCGGCGTGGCAGGCCGTCGGTGAGCGCGTGGGCTGGTTCTCGCCTGCCTCCGGTGCGCCGTGGAGCTTCGACGAAGACTGGAAGCTGGTCGTTCTCGACGACTGCGATGCCTTCGACGAGGCTCAGCAGCAGGCGGCGTTCATGCTGTTCGTCGAAGCGACCGCGGCGGGTGTGCCGATCGTGGCGGCCGCGAACGTGCCGCCGGTGGACCTGCCGTTGCGCGAGGACCTGCGCTCGCGGCTCGGCTGGGGCGTCGTATTCGCGCTGCAACCGCTGGCCGAAGCCGACGCGCGTGCGGTGCTTCGGCGTGCGGCCGACCAGCGAGGCATCTTCCTTTCCGACGAGGTGATGGACTATCTGCTGACCCGTTTCGCACGCGACCTGGCGCACCTGATGGCACTGCTCGAGCGGCTGGACGAGTTCGCCTTGTCGCAAAAGCGCGCGGTGACCGTGCCGCTGCTCAAGCAGATGCTGGCGCAAGACGGCGCTTCGACGGGGAGTCCATGAGCCCGCCGCCCAGCCGCCCGATGGTGGCCTCACTACCGCTGGACCGGCCGGCGCGAAGCGCCAAGGGTGCGCCGTCCAGCCTGTGCCTTTTCGACCTCGACGAGACACTGCTGCCGCTCGATTCCGACCATGCCTGGGGCGAGTTCGTCATCCGCCTGGGGTGGGTCGATGAAGTCGATTTCCGCCGCCGCAACGACGAGTTCTACGCGCAGTACCAGGCAGGCGTCCTCGACATTCACGCCTACATCGCATTCGCGACCACGCCGCTGCGCGAACGCGACGCCGCCGCGCTTGCCGACGCACATGCGCGCTTCATGCGCGAAGTGATCGCGCCGCGCATCCTGCCGCCTGCGCTGGAACTCGTGCGCATGCACCAGGCGCAGGGCGATCTGGTCGGGCTCGTCACGGCCACCAACGACTTCATCACCGCTCCCATCGCGGCCGCGTTCGGCATCGAGCACCTGATCGCGCTGCGGCTCGAGCGCGGGCCGGGGGGTACCATCACCGGTGGCATCGCCGGCGTCCCGAGCTACCGAGAAGGCAAGGTCGCACGGGTCGGCGAGTGGCTGCAGGCGCTCCACCTCGACTGTGGCGACTTCGATTCGATCAGCGTCTACAGCGATTCGGTGAACGACCTGCCGCTGCTCGAGCGGGCACACCACCCGGTGGCCACCAACCCCTCGCCGGCACTCGAAGCGCTGGCTCGGGAGCGCCAATGGCGCATTCTGAGGTTGTTTGATGATCAAGAAGTTCATCGATAGGCTGCTCGGCAAGGCGACCGGCGCGCAAGGCGGCAAGACGGCTCTGGGCAAGCGCGTCGAACTCGCCAAGGCCGAGCACGGCATCGACCCCAGCCTGCTCGATGCCAATGCCGTCAAGGTGGTTCAGGTCTTGAAGGACGCCGGCTACGAGGCCTACATCGTCGGCGGCGCGGTGCGCGACCTGCTACTCGGCTGGCGCCCGAAGGATTTCGACGTGGCCACCAACGCCACGCCGGAACAGGTCAAGGCGCTGTTCCGGCGCGCCTTCATCATCGGGCGGCGCTTTCGCATCGTCCACGTGGTCTTCGGCCGCGGACGGGAGCACGAGGTGATCGAGGTCTCGACCTTCCGCGCCACGCTGGAGTCGGCCGACGCCGAGCAGGTCAGTGGCAACGAGAAGACCTCGCGCGCCGAACTTGCCGGCAAGAGTCACGTCGTCGATACCGAAGGTCGCGTGCTGCGCGACAACGTCTGGGGTCCGCAGATCGAGGATGCGGCGCGGCGCGATTTCACCGTCAACGCGATGTACTACGACCCGCTGGGCGAGGTCGTCGTCGACTACCACCACGGTCTGAAGGACGCCCGAAAGCGGCTGCTGCGCATGATCGGCGACCCGGCGACGCGCTATCGCGAAGACCCGGTGCGCATCGTCCGCGCCGTGCGCTTCGCGGCCAAGCTCGGCTTCGAGATCGAGCCGAAGACACGCGCGCCGATCGGCGAGATGGCCGAACTGCTAGAGAACCAGCCGCCGTCGCGTCTGTTCGACGAGATGCTCAAGCTGTTGCAGACCGGGCACGCACTGCGCAGCATCGAAGAATTGCGAAAGCAGGGGCTGATCGGCAAGCGCCAGGGTGTGTTCCCGATCATCGACGTCGTGCTGGCCGAACCGCGGCGGGAGGACCGCGACCGCTTCGTGCAACTGGCGCTGGCCGACACCGACCGGCGCGTCGGTGAGGACAAGCCGGTGGCGCCGAGCTTTCTGCTCGCCTGCATGCTCTGGCACGACGTGCTGGACGGCTGGCAAAGGCTCAAGTCCCAGGGCGAGGCGCCGTTCCCGGCGCTGCAGCAGGCCGTGGATGCAGTGTTCGACGCCCGCATCGGCGACATCTCCGGCCGCGGCAAGCTCGGTGCCGACATGCGCGAGATCTGGCTGATGCAGCCCAGATTCGAGCGCCGCTCGGGCAACGGGCCTTTCTCTCTCGTCGAACAGCCGCGCTTTCGGGCTGGCTTCGACTTCCTGCGACTGCGCGCCGACGCCGGCGAGATCGAGGCCGAGCTTGCCGAGTGGTGGGAAGACTTCTCGCTTGGCTCCGACGAGGAGCGGAGCGCGCTGGTCGAACTCGTCCGCGAGCAGCAGGGCGGTTCGCGTCGGGTGGCGCCGCGAAGCCGTGTTGCCGCGACGCCCGTCGCCGCCGAGGCACCGCAAGCCGCGGATGAAAGCCTGGCGCCGGCGCGCCGCAAGCGCCGTCGGCGCCGCAAGCCGTCTGCAGCGGGTGGCGGCGACGAAGCGCCGGTTGCTGCAGGCGAGTGACGCGGGGCGGGGCGTCGAGCCGTGGCAGTGAGGCGGGAGAGGCGCGACGCCCCGCGGGGCCCGGACCGTCGTCGCCGAAGTCGCGCCTGGATCGGACTCGGCGCCAACCTCGGAGACGCAGCCGCAACGCTGAGGGCAGCGTTCGCTGCACTCGCGGCGTTGCCGCGAACGCAGCTGCTGGCGCATTCGTCGCTGTACCGCAGTGCGCCGATCGAAGCGGCCGGCCCGGAGTATCTGAACGCCGTCGCGCAGATTGCCACCGGACTGGGCGCGCACGAACTGCTGACGCAACTGCAGTTGATCGAGCGAAGGCACGGGCGCGAGCGCCCGTTTCGCAACGCGCCGCGAACGCTCGATCTCGACCTGCTGCTCTACGGTGAGGAGATCATCGCCACCCCGGAGCTGACCGTGCCGCATCCGCGGCTTCGGCAGCGCGCCTTCGTGCTCGTGCCACTGTCCGAAGTGGGCCCCGACCTGATCATCCCAGGGCTCGGCCCGATCGGCCTGCTGCTGCCAGGGGTCGCCGATCAGTCGATCGAGCGGCACGACGGGGCCCCGCCGCAATAATCCTTGCCCGCCGATGGGCGAGCAATCAGGCAAGACTTGCGCATGAGCAACCCAGTTCGGCATGGTCTACATGTACCAGCCGTTCAAGCTCGACTTCGTGTGGGCGGGACTCTGCCTGGTCGGCGCGGTGTACTTCATCTTTCGCACCTGAGGGCTCGCTCGCCCGTGGAAGGGCGCGGCGCGAGCGATCGCCGAAAGGGCAGACGCTACACTCGTGCATCGTCGTCGTGACGCCACGCACGTGCCGGCTCGACGCCCCCAGGAGACCTCATGTTGTTTGGCAAACTGCTGCCGCGCGAAGGCAACTTCTTCGAGTTGTTCAACCAGCACGGCAGCTACATCGTCGAAGGTGCGCGCGCCTTCATGCTGTTGATCGAGAACTATGCCGATCTCGGCCTGCGAGAGAAGTACACCAACGAGGTCGGGCACGCCGAACGGCAGGCCGACAGGGTCACGGCCGAGGTGAACCGGCTTCTCCACAAGACCTTCATCACGCCGATCGACCGCGAGCAGATTCACGGCCTCATCAACGCGATGGACGATGTTCTCGATCTGCTGCAGGACGCCAGCGAAACGCTATCGCTGTACGACGTGCGCGCGGTGACCGAGGAGGTGGTACGCCTGGCCGAGATCAGCATCAAGTGCTGCGAGCGCGTGCAGCATGCGACCTCACTGCTGCCCAAGCTCTCCACCGTCGCTGCAGCCGACGCGGCGATGAAGACCTGCGAAGAGATCGACAAGCTGGAATCCGACGCCGACCGCGTGAT
>Ga0316601_100001633_pt1 | contig 11089 bp, 8 predicted proteins | sample OWC_soil_day5_no_FD_207663 | JGI IMG/M metagenome (GOLD analysis project Ga0316601, IMG submission 207663) | Wetland soil microbial communities from Old Woman Creek delta, Ohio, United States - OWC_soil_day5_noCT | ecosystem: Environmental > Terrestrial > Soil > Wetlands | place: USA: Ohio...
GATTTGGTTTCTAAGCAGAAGAGCATACCCTAGGCCTAAAAAAGCAATCAGAAGAACGCACCAAATAGCGACTATTTCAAAGGTAGTCGCATTTGTAAGACTAAACATTAAAATCAACTCCCTTGTAAGTATTTGTAATCGTTTATATTATATACCACCAACTATTACAAAGCTACTAATAACTTGGCATATTTTCTGAATTGAATAAATATTGTGAAATATTACAAATTTACACTTTCATTTTTATAAAATTCATCTAACTACGGAAAAATTTAAAATTTAAAATTTTAAATTAAATGCTAAAAGGGAGTAGTTTTGCAACACTCCCTTTTTGTCCTTATTCATATAAATTGATACTGTAGTCGGTCCTTGACCTTCTATAATCTACAGGTGATAGCCCTGTATATAATTTGAAGGTTCTCCCCCAATGGCTAGCATCATTAAATCCAACTCTTTCCATGATCTCAGATATAGGAAGCTTTGTATCCCGAAGCAGCATGCAAGCTACTTTAATCCTCAACTTAATTGTGTATTGAATGGGAGATAAGCCAGTCTCCATTTTGAATTTCTTATTTAATGTATTTCTGTTTGTATTAAACTCCTCAATAAGCTCCTTTATTGTTATCTTTTTATAGTAATTTAAATGTAAATACAATAATACATCATTTATGCTGGCGGTGGATTCCGGTAAATTTATGCTAATTATATCCTTTTCTGAGTAGCAGTGCTGAATTATAAATAGTATTTCCATAAGGAAGGATCTATTTCTGCAGCGCCAAAAACTATCATCATAATTTGTTATCTGATCTTTTAAAGAATTAAAAACTGTTGATAGTCTTTTCGAGGTTAAAGGCCCAATTTCAATTAAGCCTTCACTTTTGCTATTTCTATTAATAAATGGAATAAAATAAAACTGATCAAGCTTAACAGTATCAGTAACAGAATTGAGGCTGCTATAAACATTTTCTAAATTAAAATAGCTGTTCACTATTGAAGGATTAAAATATATGCTTCTTATAACAAGTCCCTCTTCCTTTTCAACTCTTAAACTTTCCTTTTCATTTAAACATAACAAAGCAGGAGCACTTAATACAATAGATTTATCCTTTACTTGTAGTATAGTGCTCCCCTTTTCAATTAATATAATTTTGAACATATTACAATCATAAGTATCCTTAATATCATCTTCAAAATATAAAGCTAATTTTACATTTTTCTTTTTATTTTCAATATACAGCTCCATACCACACCTCTAAAACTTAGAATGCTAATACATTATATGATACCTTATGTTGTAACATGTGGCAACGTATTACATTTGTTTTAAGAACTCATCACAGCTTATTACCTTGGCAAATCTATATGCAAGAGAAGCCATTGCTGCAGCATGCATATATGATGCAGGTATCTCCTTATTATTGAAATTATATGCTCTAGTGGCACAGGCATCATGAATAACAATACAATTAAAATTAAGATCAAAGGCTTCCCTGGTTGTAGTATCCACACACATATTGCTCATCATCCCGCATATTATAAGTTCATCAATGTTATTCTGCTTTAACTTTTCTAATAAATTTGTGCCATTAAAGCTTCCAGGAGTTTTCTTTAAAATGATTGTTTCACCCTCAATTGGTTTAACATTTTCATGTATATCTATAATCTTTTTTTCCTCATCTGATAACATTGATACGTCTTTATCATGTTTTACATGGAATACAGGCAAACCATGCTCCCTAAAATTGTATAACAACTTTTGAGCCTTTAGACTTGCCTCAATACAGCCTTCAGTGGCATTCTCTCCAAAATAGAAATTTTGAATGTCTATAATCAATAATGCTTTACTCATAATTAATACCTCCTCATTTCTTATAATACAATTATCCTCTAAGGGTTATAATTATTAAATGAAGAATATTCACTAAAAGTGTGTTTATTATCATTATAATCCACTATTTTTTTAGTATATTACTATCATCGCCACATCTTTTGTCGTAAGTTACTTAAAAATCCAGCAATAATTTTATCCTATTTTTTACATTAACATCGGTTCCGCTGGAATCAAAATCTACACTGACTAACTGAGCATTTTTAAGCTTTCTTTGAATAGAGGGATAAAGCCCCTTTCCACATACTTGATTTGGTAGACAGCCAAAGGGCTGAACACAAATCACCTTTTGATAACCGTTTTTTACATGATTTGCAATCTCAGCTCCCATGAGCCACCCATCTCCTATAGCGCAGTGAGAGGCAACAATACCTTCTGCTTTCTTTTTAAAAGCTTGAAAATCGTCCATGGAATAAAATCCATATTCACCTAGTGTATTTACCATATTTTTCTGTATATTACCAACATATTTGAAGGCAAACTGATATGCCATTCCCATGATAAAGCCTTCCTTTGTCAAATGGGTATAAATATAATAAAGTGCGTACCAGGATAGGCCATTCACATAATACTCACAGTTCTGCTCTCGCAAAAACTGTTCCAAATTCCAATTGCCCAAGTGACAGTATTTAATATAAAGCTCTCCTACAATCCCTACTTTTTTTACCTTCTTAACTTCTGTGGGAATTTTTTTAAAATCCTCAGCGATGACCCGAAAATTCTTTTTCATGGCAGAGGGTGAAAGCTTTCTCCCCTGCTTTAAATCTTCCGCCAAGATTTTTGTCCATTTCTGAACATACTGATTTGTTTCTCCCACATTCCTCTCATAGGGGGTTATCTGGTTATTTAAAATCATAAGCAGATCTCCATACATCATTGCTGCCAAGGCTCGCTTTGCCATTCCCACAGACACTTGAACCTGTTGTCCCTTTTCAAGACCTTTTGCATTTAGAGACATAACAGGGACCATAGAAAACCCAGCCCGATTCAATGCCTTTCGTATCATGCAGATATAATTGGATCCGCGACAGGCATCTCCTGCCTGTCCAATCATCAGTACAGTTTTTTCTAAATCATATTTGCCACTCTGCAATGCTGAAATCATCTGTCCAATAATCAGAATGGCTGGATAACACAAATCGTTATGTGTGTATCTTAATCCAAGGTCTGAAATGTTTTCTTCTTCCTCCAATATCACAGGCTGATATTTTCGAGAATAAAATGCATACTTTAGCAGTGGATAATGTGCATCCAGCATAGCAGGTATTAACATGGTATATTTATCTTTTTGTTCTTCTTCATTGATTTTATACATAAGCCACCTCATAGTGTATTCAAATCATAATTAATTTACTCTATTGCCGCCATTAGACTGCGCAGTCGAACCTTTGCCGCACCCAAATTGTTAATCTCATCTATTTTCAGCTGGGTATATATCTTCCCACCACCTTCTAAAATATTGCGAATTTCATCGGTGGTAATGGCATCTATGCCGCAACTAAAAGATACTAGCTGCACTAGATTAATCTTATACTCCTTTGAAGAATCTGCAACAAACTTGGCTGCTGAATATAAACGGCTTTGATATGTCCACTGATTTAATACAGTAGTAGCTACATGAGCCGCCATATCACTAACAGAGTCTTCTGATAGAACCACTGCTCCCATACTGCATATCAGCTTGTTTATTCCATGATTGATTTCAGGATCCAGATGATATGGTCTTCCAGCTAAAACAATTACCGGCATCTGATTATCTTTGGCATACTGCAGATATTCTTTAGCTTTTGCCTTAGCAGCTTCCATATAAGAAGCATGTTCCCTGAATGCCGCCTCCACCGCCATTTTCACATCTTTCTTATGAATTTTTTCAAAATTTCTATTCAAAATTCTATAGATTTCTTTTATAAATCTTCTTCTATTATTTAAATCTACTGGATCATTAATAAATTTTATTTTCTTTAGTTCTTCTACATTATTTTCTATAACATCTGGATAATAAGCTACAACTGGGCAATTGAAATGGTCGTCCCCAAATCCCTCATTTAAATTATTACCCATGCAGGGATAAAAAATGGCATCCACCTTTTCACTAAGCAATGCTTCAATATGTCCATGAAGAAGTTTTGCCGGATAACATGCCGTATCAGAGGGAATGGTGTGCTGCCCCTGATTATAAAGATTTTTATCTGATAGAGGCGATACCTTCACCTGAAATCCCAGCGTAGTAAACAAGGTATACCAGAAAGGTAGAAGCTCATATATATTCAACCCTAGTGGAATTCCTATAGTTTCCCGATTTACATTTACGTTAACCCTTCTGTACTTCTCCAGCAAAAGTAGCTTATAAGCATAGATATCCTTTTGGTTTTCAACGGTACCGGTAACCGGCTTTTCACAACGGTTTCCGCCGATAAACCTTCCTCCTCCACTAAATATATTAATGGTCAGATGGCATTTATTTGTGCATCCATTGCAATTTGCGGACTGCACCTTATGCTGAAACCCATTGAGTTCTCCTCTGCTAATCAGTGTGGTTGTCTCTTCCTTTTGATACCCTTCATACCTTTGAGACTTCTCATCCTCTTGGGATTTTTCATGGTCTTGAGCCTTTTGATGCTTGTCCATTGCATAAAGGGCCGCACCATAGGCTCCCATGAGTCCTGCAATGGCAGGGCGTATTACATTCCGTCCAAGCTCCTGCTCAAAAGCACGAAGCACCGCATCATTTAAGAAGGTTCCTCCCTGTACCACGATTTTTTTTCCTAATGAAGCTGTACTTGGAATTCGTATAACTTTATAAATAGCATTTTTAACGACGCTGATGGAAAGGCCTGCAGAAATATTTTCAATGGAAGCCCCTTCCTTCTGTGCCTGCTTTACTGAAGAATTCATAAATACGGTGCATCTTGAACCTAAGTCTACTGGGTTTTCCCCAAATAAGCCGAGCTTAGCAAATTCGTCTATATCATAATCTATTGCTGCAGCAAAGGTTTGTAAAAATGATCCACATCCTGAGGAACAAGCCTCATTTAAAAAGATATCCTCAATTGCACCATTTCTGATTTTAAAACACTTAATGTCCTGGCCGCCAATGTCAATTATGAAATCTAGGTCCGGTTCAAACTCTTTTGCAGCCATATAGTGTGCCATTGTCTCAACCACACCATACTCAATTCCAAAGGCGTTTTTAATTAGTTCTTCCCCGTATCCGGTAACCGCTGAGGAAACAACCTTAATATCAGGATATTTCTCATACATTTCCAGAAGGAATTCCTTTATAAGCACCACTGGATTGCCGTTATTTTGAATATACTTCTGATACAGAATATTGCCTTTTCCATCTATGAGAATTGCCTTAACTGTAGTAGAACCAGCATCAATACCAAGATATATGTCACCTTTAGCATCTGACACCAGATGTATTCTCTCAGAATTTTTTTCATGACGGATGGAAAACTCCTCATATTCCCTTTTGTCATGAAATAATGGCTTACAATGGAGAGTTCCATCTTTTATATCAAAATTCTCTAGTTTAGAAAGAAGATTTTCCATTTTTACCCCAAAGTTTTTCTGTTCTTCCTTCTCCATGTTTTCTGCAGCAAAAGCTGCCCCCATAGCTACATAGTAAAGAGAATCTTCTGGACAATTTCCTTCTAACCCTAATCTATCATCGAAGCTCTTACGAAGTTCAGGTAAAAATGTTAGAGGGCCACCCAGATAAAGAAGCTTTCCCTCAATTTTTCTCCCCTGTGCCAATCCAGAAATAGTCTGATGTACAACAGCATAAAAAATGCTGGCCGCCACATCCTCTTTGGTGGCTCCTTGATTCAGTAACAGCTGAATATCCGATTTAGCAAAAACTCCACAACGGGATGCAATCTGGTATATTTTATTGTGCTTTTCAGCCAGCTCATTCATTTCCTCTATTTTTACATCCAATAGCATTGCCATCTGGTCAATAAAGGCACCGGTTCCTCCTGCACAGCTTCCATTCATCCGAACTTCTGAACCACCTTGCAAAAACAGTATCTTTGCATCCTCTCCGCCAAGCTCAAGCACCACCTCTGCATCCGCCATCAGGCATTTCACTGCCAGACTGGTGGCACATACCTCCTGAATAAAAGGTACCTTTAATTTGTGAGCTATTCCCATTCCAGCAGAGCCTGAAATGCAGACCGCTAATTTTTCCTCCGAATAGTTATGCTCCACTATTTCAAGGATCTCTTTTATCTTTGTTCTGATTAATGAAAAATGCCTCTGGTAATTCTTATAAATTATCTGATTATCTTCATTCAGTACCACACATTTAATCGTAGTGGAACCAACATCTATTCCCACCCTTTTCATTCAGTATGCTTCCCCCAATCTAATTCTCCAAAACAGACTATACTGCAAAACTATAAAATTCATGTTTAAGTAATAATATTGAGCACTCTAGTATTTTCTATAATTATACATAATTTTACGAATATTTACAATTACAATCATTATTGTTGTTTAACTTAGGGCTAGTTCCCCATTATTATTCATAACTTTACACATAGCCCAAGCGCCTATCACCTTTAATTTAGTATGTTGACTTTGATAACAAATTGAGAATATAATAAATTGAAGTACTTGGAGAATGCTTAAGCAGAAAAGCTTTGGGCAGAATATTAATGTAAGCATTTCATAAATAGACAAACCAACGTAATAATTTGGAGGTAAATATGATTAATTTAAACAAGTTAATAACAGACTGCGGTAGCGATAAAATAAAAGCCATAAAAATTCTAAGAGATGATATGAATCTCGATCTAAAACAGGCTAAAGACATTATTGACGCAGCATATAAAATGAAAAAAATGAATCCTAAATCAGACGCTAATACACTTCTAAATCCATCAAATGAAACCATGCCTAAGAAGATAAATAATGACTCTACTCAAAAGCAAATTGGTTATGGATTTGTACAAGATATTTGGAATGTTAATGGAACCAAGATACTGAAATATCAACGAGAAATTTGGCACGAAGGCCTAAAAGAGCATAAAATTATCACCGCTCCTTATACAAATGTCCTTGAAAATAAGGTGAGAGTACAGGTTGATAAATGGAATGATAAGTGGACTATGATTTGTGAAAAACAGCGTATTGAAGATATGAAAAAGGCAAGTGCAGAGGAAGCTATTAATAGAACTAAAGAAGCTGAATTAAGATTGGCAGAGGCAGAAAATATTCTCATTGACACCTTAGATATAAACGATGCTGTAGACTGGGAAGTATTAAAGAATAAGGATGATTTCAAGGCACCCTATCCAGTAAAACCCAGCAGTCCAAAGTATGCTCCTCTTCCTGCTCAACCAAATAAGGAAGCTCCAGAATTTCAACCAAAATTAAACTTCTTCTCAAGAATATTTAAAGCTTTGAAGGCTAAAGCAATTGCTCAATCAGAGCATGTTTATAACATAGCTTATGAAAACTGGCAAAAATCCCATGAAGAAGTAACTAAAAACAATAATAGGATGACTAAAGAATATGAAAATAGTTTGGAAGATTTCAATAAGAAGGTTGAAGAATGGGAAGCTCAGAAAACAGAATTTCATAGAAATCAAAATGAATACAATGAAAAAATTGATGAACTAAAATCTCAGTACGTCTCTTATGATGTTTCTGCTATTTTAGAGTACTGTGAAATTGTATTAAATAGGTCATCTCTTCCAGAGTTTATACATAAGGACTTTGAAATTGATTATAACCCTGATAATAAAATACTAATAATCGATTATATGCTGCCAAATATGGAAGCTTTTCCAAATGTTAAAGAAATAAAATACATAGCTTCTAGAAATGAATTAAAGGCAACTTTCCAAAATGATGCTTTCATGGAAAAACTCTTTGACTCCACTATTTATAAGCTTATTTTAAGAGTATTACATGAAGAATTTGAGGCAGATGTAATAAATGCTATAGATGCTATTTCATTTAACGGCTGGGTAAATTTTCTGAACAAAGCAACTGGAAATCGTGAAGATGCATGTATTGCTAGTATTCAAGTCAAGAAAGAGATCTTCAATTCAGTGGACTTAAAAAATGTAGATGCTAAAGCTTGTTTTAAAAACCTTAAAGGTGTTGCTAGCTCAAAGTTAGCAGGAATTACTCCTGTTCAACCAATATTGACTATTAATAAAAACGATAAACGTTTTGTTGAGTCTTATAACGTTGCACACACACTAGATGAATCGACTAATTTGGCTGCAATACCATGGGAAGATTTTGAGCATCTTATCAGAGAATTATTTGAAAATGAATTCTCTAGCAATGGTGGTGAAGTAAAGGTAACCCAAGCAAGTCGAGACGGAGGAGTAGATGCGGTTGCTTTTGATCCAGACCCTATTCGAGGTGGAAAAATAGTAATTCAAGCTAAGCGATATACAAATACAGTTGGGGTATCTGCTGTGCGTGATTTGTTTGGAACTGTTATGAATGAAGGTGCAACAAAAGGTATCCTGGTAACAACTGCAGATTATGGACCTGATGCTTATGAATTCGCTAGGAACAAACCACTGACCCTCCTAAATGGCGGAAACCTATTACACTTATTGGAAAAGCACGGTCACAAAGCTAAGATAGATTTGAGAGAAGCAAAGGCACTAAACCTGGCAAATCATTAATTAAGTATTAAATCGGATGAGAATTCAATGCTAAAAATATTTGATTAATCTTTTATAAGTGAATATATACAGTAAGAATACATAAGAAATAGCCTGAAACATCAGGCTATTTTTTATGTGTTATTGAAATGGTATGGAGTTGAACTATTACATCCATGCCCTTAAAATACTCATCATAGAAAGCCATTTACTACAAAACTACCAAGCAAATGTACATTAATCCTTATCAGATATAATAGCCATCATCTGATGATCTTCCCATTTTCCATTGATTTTCACATTTTTTTGCGCTATACCCTCTTTATGAAATCCTGCTTTTTCTAAAACCCTTATAGAACCTATATTATGTGGCATAACTCCTGCTTCAATACGATGCAGCTGTAATCTATTAAATGCAAACTCTACTACTAATGAAGTTGCATCAGTCATGTATCCCTTCCCATTATGCTCTTTGTCTAATGTATATCCTAATAAGCAGGTTTGGCTTGGTCCACGCATTATGTGAGACAAGCTTATATTGCCAATTAACTGATCAGTATCTTTCAGAAAAATACCAAAATAATATCCCTCATCATTAATTCTCTGTGGTTCACAATTTTTAACAAATTCACGTTTTGCTTCAAGTGTGTAATAGTCATTGTTACGGATTGGAGAATACTTTTGAAAAAACTCCTTATTTCTCATATGGAGGTCATATAATGCTTCTGCATCTGTGTCTTCATAAGTTCGAAGATAAATTTTATGCCCAATGAATTTCATATTAATATTCAACCCCTTCCCCTAAATTTACTGCTAATATTTAATAGTACACATAATCTTTTTATACATCATTTAAAAATTAAGATTAAATTTCTTTGTCTATTTTTCTAATTCTATAAACAAATACATGGGTATTTTCTTAAGCCAAGCGACTCTTGATGACATCAGAGATTGTTCTTCCGTTGGTATCGGTTCATTCATATCAATTAATTTAAAACTGTTTTTTACAAATGCTTTTATATATTCTGATAAAGTCCTGTGTCTATATAAAATCGGAGCATTCATTCCTTTAATTTCTCCAATCCATTCCTTTGGATTATGGTAATCAGAAACAAGCACCTCTATATTTTCATTATTTAACATCCATTTAGTTTCCTTACCCTTGAAGCATGGATGCAATATAGAAATGAATACTTTCCCATTTGGCTTCAAAACACGATGAATTTCCTTTAATGTTCCATCCAAATCCTCAACGTCCATCAACATCATGGAACATAGCACTATATCATAATAATTATCATTAATACCATTTAGTTTATTTGCATTAACGACATAATGGTCAATCTTTAAGCTTTCCTCATTTGCTTTATTTTTTGTATACTCAACAAAAACTTCTGAACAGTCAGCAGCCGTAACGATTGCTCCTTTGTGTGCTAATGCTCTTGAATAACCACCTTCGCCACATCCCAAATCAAGAATATATTTGTTCTTCACATCTCCTAATTTTTGTAGTATGTAGGGCATTATGTAATATATCCTGAAATCATTTGTTTGTGCTTTATTGATCCATTCGTCTATATTCACTTGATTCCAGCATTCGGTTGAACTGTCTTTTATCATTTTTCATCCTCCCATAAATTAATTTTTTTTATTTTATTTAAAATTTTCAATCTCAATACTATAAATTGGATTTTACTTAACTCTTTTGAACATTGGATGATTTTCATTGTACTCAACAAGATCCCATAAGTTCCCATATAAATCTTTAAATACTGCAACCGTTCCATAATCCTGTTCTTTAGGTTCTCTAACAAATTCTATCCCTATTTTTTTCATTTCATTATAATCACGCCAAAAATCATCAGTTCCTAAGAAAAGAAAAACTCTTCCCCCTGCTTGATTTCCTATAAAGGGTTCTTGTTCTGGCTTAGATGCTCTTGCAAGTAATATTGTTGTTCCATTTGAACCTGGTGGAGATACTACCACCCATCTTTTTTCTTGCTCCGGTTGATATGTATCTTCTACTAATGTAAAATGAAGTTTTTTTGTGTAAAACTCGATTGCTTCATCATAATCTTTTACTACTAAAGCAATATGTACAATTGATTGAATCATTATTTTTCCTCCTTATTCTATTAAAATTAATATGCTAATTAGCTAACAAATAAATTACTATTCATCTATTACTCAAACACTCAACTTGCTCCTAATTTTATTGTAACATATTATGTAAATAAATTATTACTTATGATACGGTGTTTTTATCTATAAAAATAGCCTTAGGCAAGTTATATCAATGCCTAAAGCTATAAACAGCATTCACTTATGGTACAGTTCTCTGTAACTCACACAAGTGAGGTTTTTAACCTATTATATCCCTTCTACAGTTTATAAAACGGATTTTATATATTTGTATAGATAATTTGTCCAAATTTTATTTTTATAAAACTAGTCCTCAACAGCTATATACACATCCATATAACAAACACTATCTTTCTCGTACACCTTTTCAAAACAAGCTATAATATCTTTAGTCTGCTTATGTTTGTAACAATTTACGTCCATA
>Ga0316601_100001634_pt1 | contig 11088 bp, 8 predicted proteins | sample OWC_soil_day5_no_FD_207663 | JGI IMG/M metagenome (GOLD analysis project Ga0316601, IMG submission 207663) | Wetland soil microbial communities from Old Woman Creek delta, Ohio, United States - OWC_soil_day5_noCT | ecosystem: Environmental > Terrestrial > Soil > Wetlands | place: USA: Ohio...
CCACAGGGCGCCATGCTCCCACCCGAGGGCGCGGCAGACGGACTCCAGCATCCGCGGGCCGGCCTCGGCGAGCGTCGACGACTCGGCCAGCGCGCGCACGGTCTCGTACACGAGGCGCGGTGACTGCGCCCCGGCGTGATTCGGGCCCGGGCCTTCGGGCGGCTCGCCCATCGGTCGCACCTCCTCTGACTGGCGGGATCGGTATTACACTACCTCCGATCCCACGGGTTTCGTACCGTCCGGTCCCGTCACCCGTCGTCCCGACGGGGGAGGTGATCCATGAGCCTGTCCGCCGACGCTCCGCGCCGGATTCTCGTCGTCGACGACGACCGGGCGCTCCGACACGCCCTGAGCACGCTCCTGGAAGAGGCGGGGCACATCGTCCTCCAGGCGAGCGACGGGCCTGAGGCACTCGCCAGGCTCGCCGGCGAGCCGACGGACCTGATGCTGCTCGACCTGGGGCTGCCAGGCATGGGGGGCATGGAAGTGCTTGCGCGCGTCCGCGCGCTCGTTTCGCCGCCGCGCGTGGTGGTCGTCACCGCGGACGACACCCCGGAGACCCTGCTGGAAGCCATCCGTGGCCAGGTGGAAGGCTACGTGACGAAGCCGTTTGCGCCCGGCGGGATCGTCGACGTGATCAGCGACGTGCTGGCGAAACCGCCGGCGGCGGCGCTGCCGATCGAGGTCGTCTCGGCGCGGCCCGAGTGGGTGGAGATCCTGGTGCCGTGCTCCCTCGACGCGGCGAACCGCATCCAGGGCTTCATGATGACGCTGGAGGCGGGACTGCCGGCGAACGTGCGGGAATCGGTCGGACAGGCGTTCCACGAACTGCTCTTCAACGGCGTTGAGTGGGGCGGCAAGCTGGATCCCACCCGCACGGTGCGGATCTCGTGCATCCGCACGCGGCGGATGCTGCTCTACCGGATCGCGGACCCCGGCGAGGGCTTCGACATCGACCGGCTCTCGCACGCGGCGATCAGCAACCCGGAGGACGATCCGCTCCAGCATGCCCTGGTGCGCGAGGAGAAAGGCCTGCGCCCGGGCGGATTGGGCCTCGCGATCACGCGGACGCTGGTCGACGAACTCGTCTACAACGAGAAGCGGAACGAGGTCGTGTTCGTCAAGTACCTCGATTGAGGGCGGGCGTCGGACGAGCGGTCCGCCTTCGCCGGGAGGCTGGCCTGCCGAGCCGTAGCTCCCCGAAGGAAACAGCAGGCTGGAGGGGAGCGAAGGCTGGCGGAGAGAGAGCGAGTCTTCTCACCTGCTTCGCCCAGCGGGTGACGCAGCGCGCATCACCCGACAGCTTCAAGCCAGCCGGTCACTTCTCGGTCGCATCCTTTTGCCCGAACCTGCTGCCATCTGCTCTGGTTCACCGCCTGTGACAGGACGTGCGTCACGCGGACACTCACCGGAGGCCTACGCGTTGGTCGGTGACCGCACGCGGGTCGGCGTGCGTGGCGCGGTCCGGTCTGTAAGAGGGTGATGGGTTACGGGTCGAGGCGAGAGCTTCGATGACCAGGGGAGGGGCCTGCGGAGGACCGTCGATTTCGCGCCGCCGCCCCGATCTCCAGTCGCACCGCGTTGGCGACGCGCTGCGCGGCTCTGTTGCAGTACTCGTCCCGTGAGACATGCTAGCGGTGCTGCTGGTAGTGGCGGGCGAGACTGGCGGCGTCGGTCACCTCGGGCGCGGCGGCAATCTCGATCGCCTGAAGCAGCCTTGCGAAACCGGACGACTGGCGGCGTCCGTCGTCTATCAGCGCCCGGACCTCGGGGCGCAGCCCGCGCAAGCGGTCCGCTCGCGAGGTCGGGGAGGCGGGCACGACCTGTGCTGTGCCGGTACCTCGAAGGGCGGTTGCCAGGCACACTACCGTCAGGACGGTCCGTATCGACCGCATCGGCAACTCCGTGATGAGTTGTGGCGGGAAGCCGCGGCGATGTTGAGGTCATCGCCGCGGCGGGCCCCTTGCAGCTAGCGGCGCTCCGTGCCCCTGAACTTCTCCCGCGTCGCGACCCAGATGTCGAAATAGCAGGTCGGGGAGGACAGACAACCGACGCCATTCACGTCGCGGCTGTCGAAGTTGCCTTCCCGCATCGCGGCGTGGAAATACAGTTGCGAGCCGTCGAAGGAGTACGATGGGGCCCCCTCGTGCCTGCCGCTGTTGATCGGCTCGCCCAGGTTCACGGGCGTGGACCACGGGTCGGACGTCGAGGCGCGGGTCGCGACCCAGAGATCGTTTGACCTGTTGCCCGCCTGGTTCAGCATCGACCCCTTTCTGTTCGACATGAAGACACACTCCAGCCCGTCCCGCCGAACATGGAACTGACGGTCGACGGCGTCGCCGTTCAGCTCGGATACCGCCACCGGGTCGCTGAATGCTCCGTCCTCCCACATGGTACTGACATAGATGTCGTCGTTGCCTGCACGGTCCGACGTGAAGTAGAGAAGCGATTCTCCCGTGGCCTCGTCCTCGTAGAGACTCGCGAAGTACTCGTTCGCCGGCGTGTTGATCGTCGGGCCCAGGTTCTCCGGAGCGCCCCAGCCGGAGTCGTCGTTCTGATCACGACGCCGGGACATGAAAAGGTCCGAGGTGCCGTCAGGCAGCTTGCGACCGAAGAAAGCCCGGTGCCCGTCGGCCGACACGACGAAGTAGTCTCCGAGTTGGCCCAGGACCACTGGCAGCTCCCACGGGGCCTCCACGCTCCACCGATGGGCCACGTAGTTGTAGTTTGCGGGGGGACCGCCGGCCGGCCTGAGCGTGCGTGTGAAGTACAGGCTGAGACCATCCCTCGAGAGGATCGGGTTCATGTCCTCGGTGTCGCCGTTCACGCCCCAATCCAGGTGCGTAAGGGAGAGCCACTCGCCGTAGTTCTGGGCCAGCGCCGGGGGCAGAAGCACGAAGGCTAGTACCGCCGCCAGAAGGAACACACGGAGTCCGTAACGCCTCGTCGTTGCCTGCTGCATGACACCTGTCTCCTTTCGACTGCCGCGATGCACGTCATTGGCATCGCGCTCTTGCGGACAATATGGGCCGCCGGCGGCCGCGCGCCATGCATGCCACCTGTAACGGGGGTGGGGTCTCAGTGGAACGACAAACATCAGAAGCAGCGATGGTTGTGGCGACGGCTGGCACCCGAAAAGTCGTGCAAAAAGCCTGGCCGTCGTGGAAGAGACTGGAGTAGAATCCACCCACTCCGTACGACCAACAGCCGGCGAGAGGTGGGTCGATGCCCCTGCCATCTACTTCCGGGTGCCCAGTCGTTCGATTTGCGGCCTTCGAGCTCGATCCCTCTGCGGGGGAACTTCGCAAGAACGGGCGCAAGCTGAGGATCGAGGGCCAGCCGCTGCAGGTTCTTCAGTTCCTCCTCGAGAAACCCGGTCAAGTCGTGACGCGCGAGGAACTGCAGCGGAGGCTGTGGCCGTCCGACACGTTCGTCGATTTCGAGCAGGGCATCAACTCAGCGGTCAAACGCCTTCGGCAGGCGCTCGACGACTCGGCCCAGACACCCCGCTTCATCGAGACCCTGCCGCGCCGGGGCTACCGCTTCATCTACCCGCTCGCCATCGATCCCGCCACCCCGGTCGAGCAGCCGCTTCCATCCCAGCCCGGCCGGGTTGACCGACGTAGTCTCTTCATCGCTGTCTGTCTCTTTGCGGCCGTCGGCGGCTTGGTGATCGCACCGCTTTGGCAAACACGGAGTCACGGAGAGGACCGCCGCCCCGTCATCCGGCTGGCGGTCCTCCCGCTCGAGGACCTCACGGGCGACGCCGGTCGGGCTTCCGTGCCGGACGAGATTCACGACCAACTGATCGCGCGGCTGAACGAGATTGCCGCGTTCGCGGTGATTGCCCGCGACTCCGCGGTCCGGTACAAGCAACAAAGGAAGCCGCTGGCCGATATCGCAGATGTGCTGAACGTCGACGCGGTCCTGCTGGGCGAAGTGCGCCGGCAGGGCCAGCGATGGCACCTGACGGCCTACTTGGCGTCCGCGCGGAAGGGCAACCGCCTGTGGTCGGAGGGATTCGAGCGGGAAGGTCGGGAGCTGCCACTGCTTCCGAGCCAGGTCGCGCGAGCGGTCGCGGCCCGGCTCGACGTCGCGCTGACGCCGCAGGAAGAGGCGCGTCTAGGGAGAGCCAAACCGGTGGACCCCGTCGTCTTCGCCGCCTGCGCCAACGGCCGCCGCCACTTGGAGAAGTGGACCGCTGACGGCGTGGAAGAGGCGATCCGCTTCTTCCAGGAAGCGATCGACGCCGATGCCACGTACGCTCCGGCTTGGGCCGGCCTGGGTCAGGCTTACCTGTCGCCGGGCGGTGACGCCCGGCCCGACGATGAAGCGGCGGTGGCCGACGAGGCCCGCCGTCGCGAGGCGGAGGCGGCGCTCGGGCGCGCGCTCCAGCTCGATTCCACCCTTAGGGAACCGCGCCAGGCCCTGGGAAGAATGAGGTTCCAGGCGTGGGACTGGAACGGCGGCGCACGCGAATTCGAGCTCGGGAGGGAGGTCGATCCGAATCACCCGGGGTTCCCGACTTACCTGCTCGCCGTCGGGAACTTCCAGGAGGCGGTCGAGGCCCAGCGCCTCGCAGCCCGGCTTGACCCGCTCAACTACTCGTCCCAGTTGACGGCCGGGTGGACCGCCTTCATGGCCGGCCAGTTCGACGAGGCGATCCGCGCCCTCAAGGCCACGATCAACCTCGATCCCGCCATCCAGCATGGCCACAGGGAGCTCGCATGGGCGTACTCCGGGAAGGGGATGCACGAAGAGGCCATCCGGGAGTGCGACGTGGCGTTCGACCTGATGCGGACCCAAGGGCCAGGCGGCGCGGTGCCGGGGGGGTGCGAGTGGGTCTACGCGCGCGCAGGGCGGCGCGCTGAAGCGCTCGCGATGGCACGGCAGATCGAGCAGTCCTCGCGGGGAGGCGCTCACCGCTTCATCCGGCTTGCGCACGTCTACGACGCGCTCGGCGATCGCGACCGCGCCCTCGGATACCTGCGCCAAGCCTACGACGCGAGGGCGGCCGGCCTTCCGCGCCAGTGGTACGTCCCCATGTTGTCCGATGCGATGAAGACTGATCCTCGGTTCCAGGACCTCATCCGCCGGACCGGCAATCCGTGGGCGAAGTTCCCGCCCGCCCTGGATGCGAGGATCTTCGACGCGCCCAGCGGCGGTCACTGACGATGAACTGGCGGGCCGTCGTCGTCGCGTTGGCGGTCGCCAGCCCCGCCCGCGCACAGTCCGGCAACGAAGGCGCCATCGAAGGGACGGTCACCGACAGTACGCGAGCCGTCATCGTCGGCGCCATCGTCGTTGCGCGCAACCAGGAGACGGCCGCGCGCTTCAGCGCGCTCACGGACGCCGGCGGCGGCTTCCGCTTCCTCGTACTGCCGGTCGGCCGCTACGAGGTCAGCGCCGAACACCCGGGCTTCGCACGCTTCCGCCGCGGCGTCCTGCTCACCGTCGGCGCCAAAGTCAGCCTGCCCATCGTGCTCGATGTCGGAACGCGCCAGGCATCCGTGTCGGTCGAAGCCGAGCGGCCGCTCGTGGAAGCCACCCGCACGTCGTTCAGCTCCACTATCGAGCAGCGCGCGGTCTTCAGCCTGCCGCTCTTCGGCCGCAACTTCGTGAATCTCGTCCTCCTCACGCCTGGCATCACCGGCGCCCCCGGCGGGATTGACGGCGGGTTCTTCAGCGCCGCCGGCCAGGCCTCGATGAACTCCCTGCTGGTCGACGGCGCCGATCAGAACGGGTTCACGTCGGCGCCGGTCGGCTCGGCCGCCGGTAACCGGTACCTGTTCAGCCAGGAGGCCGTGCAGGAGTTCCAGGTCAACACGGCGTCGTATTCCTCCGAGTTCGGCCGCGCCGGAACGGCCGTTGTCAACGTCGTCACGAAGTCGGGCACGAACCGGTGGCAGGGCAGCGCGTTCTGGTACTACCGGGACGATGCCTTGACGTCGACCGGACCGATCCAGAAGCGGGACGGAGAGCCGAAGGCCCCGTTCGAAGCGCACCAGCTCGGTGCCACGGCCGGCGGGCCCGTCCTGCGCGACCGTCTCTTCTTCTTCGCGAGCTACGACGGTCAACGACGGTACGAAGAGAACCAGACGGTCCTCAACCTGTCATCCGATTTCAGCCCCTCTTCCGATCCCGAGGTGGCCAAGTTCCAGAAGCGCGCGCTCGAGTACCTGCAGGACAGGGCCGCACCCTACGAAAGGAGGTTCGTCCAGGACGTCGTCCTTGGCAAACTCGACTGGCGCGCGGGCCGGAACAGCCTCTTCGCCAGCTGGAACCGGCACAGGTTCGGCTTCTCGAACGCGGCCAACATGGGACCGGCGCAGTCGCTGGAGCACACCGGACCGAGCAAACAGATCGCCGACAGCGTGGCGGTATCACTGACGTCGCAGCTCGGCTCGACGAGCGTCAACGTGGCGCGCTTCAGTTACGTCGGCAATCACGACCCGCAGGGTGCCAACACGTCTCTGCCCGAAGCGGACGTCTTCGAAGGCAGCAGGGTTCTGCTGGTCGGCCGCTCGGCGCGCCTCCCGGTGGACACCGGTGTGTGGCGCGGGGAATGGGCCGACACGGTCTCTCTCGGCCGCGGCCCGCACGCGCTCAAGATTGGAGGAAGCGTGATCGCGGAGCGGGCGAGGTTCTTCAGCGCGGTGAACTTCTATGGCGCCTACCGGTTCGAAAGCCTCGAACGATTCGGGAGGAGCTTGTCGAGCGAACGCGGAATGGCCTCCCGCTACACCCAGGCTTTCTCGGCCGCGGGGACGCCGCCGATAGACGTCTATCCCAACTATCTGGACGCGGCAGGATTCGCTCAGGATAGCTGGCGCCTGCACTCCCAGCTGACGGTCGACATCGGCCTGCGCTATGAGGTGCAGGTAATGCGGCAGTCGCCCGTGCGCAATACTTCTCCCGCGCTCGAGGCGGCCGGGATCGACACGAGCTACATCCCCACCGACGGCGACAATCTCGCACCGCGGACCGGCTTCGCGTGGACGCCCGGGCAGAGCCAGCGGCTGGTGGTGCGGGGAGGATACGGGCTGTACTACCCGCGGTTCCTTCCCGCGACCGCCGCGCGGGTCTTTTTCCAGAATGGCATCACCGTGCAGACGCGGACCTTCAGCGGTCTGTCGATTCCTGCCTACCCGGAGACGATCTGCGGTCCGTCGGATCCCTCGGGCGCCCCGCCGGCGTGCAGGACGCCCGTCGCCGGCGCCGATACCATCATGGCCATTCCCCGCAGTTACCAGCAGCCGGTGATCCGACAGGGCAGCTTCGGAGCCCAGTACGCGGTTAGCAGCAACCTGACGGTCTCCGCCACGTATCTTTACGCGGCCGGGGATCAACTGCTGCACTGGCAGGACGTGAACCTGGCGCAGCCCGAGATCAAGACGATTGGCATCAAAGGTACCGACACGCTGCTGTCGTACCGGCGTTACCCCTCGCGGCCGATCGGAGGCTTCGACCGCATCCTGTTGCTGAAGACCAACGGGAGTTCACGCTACCATGGCCTCGCGCTGCAGGCGAACAAACGCTACTCCCATGGCTTCCAACTGGAGGCAGCCTCCACGCTTGGCCGGGTCATCGACGACAACCCGACGCTGGGCGGCCTGAACCCGGGCCCTGGAGATAGCGCGCTGTTGTCCGATTCGATGCTCCCCGCATTGGACCGGGGCGAGGGGGACCTGGGTCAACGCCACCGGGCAGTCGCGAGCGGTGTCTGGGAATTGCCCGGCGCCAGCGACCTTCGTCAGCCTGCCCGGGCCATCCTGAGCGGGTGGCAGCTGAGCGGGCTCGTGGCCGCCGAGTCCGGCCACCCTTACTCGGGTTTCGTAAATTACGACCTGAACCACGACGGGAACGCCTCTACCGACCGGGCTCCAGGCGTGCCGCGAAACAGCTTCTTCCTGCCCGCCACGGTGTCCGTGGATCTCCGCGTCACGCGGAGGTTCCACGTCACTCGCCGTCTCAGCATGCAGGCCAGCCTGGACGCGTTCAACCTGTTCAACCGCGCCAACATCGACGCCGTCAGCACGACGCAATTCGCGTACGAGCCGGACCCGTCCAAGTGCGGCATAGCCGGCCCCTGCCTCGTGCCGCAGACCGAGGGGGACACCGCCTTCGGCGCGCCGACTGCCGCCCTCAACGCGCGGACGGTTCAGCTGTCGGTGAAACTCCTGTTCTGAGGTTGGCTGAGGCGGCATCGCGCTTCGCGTCACCGTGCCGCGGGCCGAGCAGGGCACGAGATAGCGTCACGCCGTAACGCAGCCGGGGTAAGGTTCAGTCAGAGCTTGAGCGGGTGGCGGAGAGAGAGGGATTCGAACCCTCGGTAGAGTTTCCCCTACACACGCTTTCCAAGCGTGCACCTTCAGCCTCTCGGTCATCTCTCCGTGATGGCTGGAATGCCCAGTGTACCGGAGGCCGGGAACCTACTCAACAGCAGACTCCAAGGCGGGGCCGCCCCCGCGGCCAGCCGCTGTTTCCTGTTTGCGTGTTCGTCTGTGGAGGCGCAGTCCCGATAGCCTTGACGCGACATGCCCAAATAGGGCATGATCGTGCCCATATTGGGTATGGTCTCGGGTTCGACTCGATCCCGTCGAAACAGCCTGGCGGATGCGCTGTTCACCAGGACGCAGCAGCGCGTCCTGGGCGTGCTCTTCGGCCAGCCCGAGCGCAGCTTCTATGCCTCTGAGCTGATTCGGGACGCGGGCACCGGTTCCGGAGCGGCGCAGCGCGAACTGGCGCGGCTGGAGGGAAGCGGGTTGATCGTCGCTCGCCGGATTGGCCATCAGAAGCATTACCAGGCCAACGCGGCGTCGCCGCTGTATTCGGAACTGCGGAGTATCGTGCTGAAGACGGTCGGGCTCGCGGAGCCGCTGCGCGAGGCCCTGAAGCCCTTGGCGTCGGCCATCCGCGCCGCCTTCGTGTACGGTTCCGTAGCCAGTGCGACCGACCGGGCGGCAAGCGACATCGACCTGATGATCATCAGCGACAGCCTCACGTACGGCGAGGCCTTCGGTGCCCTCGAGCGGGTCACGCGCACCGTCGGTCGGAGGGTCAACCCCACGGTGTACACGGCCGCCGAGTTCTCAAGGCGCGCCCGGACGGAGAATGCGTTCGTGACGCGAGTGCTCGAGCAGCCAAAACTCTGGGTGGTTGGATCGGACGATGACCTCCACGTCGCCGCTTGAGCGCCTCGCCGGTCCGGGAAACGTCCTCGCAAGGGAAGCGCCCGATCCCAGGGAGTTTGCCGGTCTGGTGCGTTCGGGCCTGGCGCGGCTGGGAGACGCGGAGCGTGAAGCGAACTCGCTCGACAGCCGGTTCGATCTCGCTTACAGCGCCGCTCACGCGCTCTGCCTGGCCGCGTTGCGGCATCGCGGATTCCGGCCATCGAGGCGCTACATCGTCTTTCAAGTCCTGCCGGACACTCTTGGCCTGGGTCCGGAGGTCTGGCGCGTTCTGTCGAAGTGTCACGATATGCGGAATCGGACCGAGTACGAGGGCGCGCTCGACGTTGACGACCGGCTCGTGTCGGATCTGATCGGCGCCTGTCGCAAGGTGGCCGCAAAGGTCAAACGTCTGCCGCCAGTTCCGCAACAGTCGAAGTGAAACTCGACATGCCTGGCGGCCCCATGGACGGCTCGCTTCGGCTGGTCCGCGCGGGCCCACATTCTATGCGTTGCACCTCAAGACCGCTCATCCTCGCGCTGCTCGCCGCGGCATGTGTGGCGGCGCACGGCGCCTGCCTGGAAGCCCGGCCGGCGCCGCCAGATCCCCGGGATACCGCCCCGACGCGCATCGTCCTCGGATGGGCCGGCGACCCGGCCACGAGCCAGGCCGTGACGTGGCGGACCGCCGCGGCCGTCGCGGCGCCGCAGGCCGAGATCGGCCCCGCCGCGCCAGGATGCCGCGGCATCGACGGTCGCGCGCGCACGGTGGCTGCCGCGCCTCTCACGGTCGAGATCGGCAACGCGCGCACGGTGACGCACTACAAGGCGGAGTTCACCGGGCTGGCGCCGGCGACGCGCTACGCCTACCGCGTCGGCGGCCCGTCCTCATCGAGCCGCTGGCACTGCTTCTCCACCGCGTCGGCCGCCGAGGCGCCGTTCCGCTTCATCTACCTCGGCGACGCCCAGCGCGGGTTCGAGAAACGGTGGCCGGCGCTCGTGCAGGCGGCGTTTGCCGCCGTGCCCGACGCGCGCTTCGTCGTGCACGCCGGCGACCTCGTCGAGGACGGGTTCGACGATCGCCAGTGGGGCGCGTGGTTGGCGGGCCTGGGGGCGAGGGCCGGCGACGTGCCCGGCGTGCCCGCCCCCGGGAACCACGATGTCATCCGATCGGCAGCGAAGCGGGTCTTCGCCGCCCCGGACCTCTGGAACGCCCATTTCGCGCTGCCCGCCAACGGCCCCGACGGCCTTGCCGAACTCGCCGGGCAGAACTACGTCCTCGACTATCAGGGCCTCCGCGTCGTGGCGCTCGACGTGAATGCGTTCGCCAACGAGGACTTCCGCGAATCACAGCGCTCGAGAGTCCAGGCGGCGCAGCTGACATGGCTGCGGCAGGTCCTCCGCACGAATGCCCGGCGCTGGACGGTCGTGGTCCAGCACCAGCCCGTGTATTCCGTCGTGAAGGGACGCGACTTCGCCGCCATGAGGCGTGCGCTCGGGCCGCTCTACGACGAGTTCCACGTGGATCTGGTGCTCCAGGGCCACGATCACGCCTACGGCCGCACGCACAAGGTGCGCGCCGGCCAGCTGGCCCATGTTCAGGCGCCGGGTACCATCTACGCCGTTTCCGTGTCCGGCACGAAGATGTACGCGATTGCCACCAGATGGCCGGCGCTGATGGCCCGGCTGCACGCAGGCGCACAGCTCTATCAGGTTGTGGCCGTGACTGCGGATCGGCTGTCTTACGAGAGCCGGACCAGGGACGGTGCGATGGTCGATGCCTTCGAGCTGGTGAAGACAACCGGCACGGCGTCCCGCTACGTCAATCTGGCGCCAGGTCCTACCGCGGCTGGTTCGGATCGTTGATGGCGACGATCTTGATGGCGTTCCCGTGTTCGGGCAACGGGCGGAACCACAC
>Ga0316601_100001636_pt1 | contig 11083 bp, 8 predicted proteins | sample OWC_soil_day5_no_FD_207663 | JGI IMG/M metagenome (GOLD analysis project Ga0316601, IMG submission 207663) | Wetland soil microbial communities from Old Woman Creek delta, Ohio, United States - OWC_soil_day5_noCT | ecosystem: Environmental > Terrestrial > Soil > Wetlands | place: USA: Ohio...
TCCAGAGTCTTAGGCAAGAACTTCTCAGCAAGCTGCGTAGAAGCTCAAAACCGAACCGCAGAATATCGAATATCGAATAACGAACGCCGAAGGAAACAACAAAAGAGATTTAACTTCATCATTCGAAATTCCTTGTTCGACATTCGACATTCGAGTTTAGGTATTCCAATTTGGTTGCGGTCGGAGGCCAGCATCATGTGGAGAGATAAAGACCCACAAGCGCCAACGCCAGGATCAAAACCCCTGAGAGGAAGTACTGCTCCCGGTTTTCTTTAGAGAAAAGGTCAAAGCTCCAGCTCCTGAGGGGGGCTTTTGGATAAGGCTTGAGGCGGGGCAGGAGGCTTCGTGCGTAAGCGGCATACTGTCGGTATTCTTCCCCGTAGAGATCTTCCAGGCGGGTCATCTCGTTGCGGTATTTTCTCGGCATGTAGTTGAAGAAGAACACCCCCAGGCCGATGATCAGGACAATCCACGCATATCCCCATGCCATGATGCAGAATCCGACCAGCAGGAGCAGCCGTCCCAAGTAGAGGGGATCTCTCAGGTAGGCATAGGGGCCTGAAGTCGTGAGCTCCTGCTTTCTCATCAAATGGCCGCTCGCCCACACGCGAATGACCTCTCCCAGGAAAACCAGAATTCCGCCCACGATGAGAGACCACCCATTGGGTTCTGCGAAATACAGCACCAATAAAATCCCTACGATCAGGGCCAAAGCTTTCAGCAATCTCTTGCTCATCGAAACCTCTTGATCATTCGGTAAAGAAAAAACATCCTGGGGGGATCCCCCCGATCAAAGAACCTTCTCTCCACTTTATAGAGCCTTTCAAGGTCAAGCAGGATCATATCTCTGAGAATCCACCCATCCAAGAACGGCACTCGCCCTTCCACATAGGCCGTGGAGAAGTCAATCACAGCCGGGCGATCTTGATCGACCAGGATGTTTCTCTGATGAAGATCCCCGTGGGCAACGCCTCTCTCATGGATGTCCTGGATGAGCGAAACCAGGTTCTTGAAGCAGGATTCGCTCAGTTCTCCGCTTCTCATTTTATCCAAAGGCCGGCCCTTGACCGCTGAAATTTGAATCGCGTGGGGAGACGGCCGGCGGATAAAGGCCGGGACCCCTTCCATGCCCTCCAACTTTCTGAGGGCCGCCTCCTCCCAGGAAAGGGAGATCCTTCCGAAAAGTCGGGGAATGAAAGGCGCTCCGCTGTAGTCCTTGACAATGACATCCCCTTCCTGGCGGACTGAAGCCTTCCACACGTTCCTCGGGCGATAGGGAACCTTGTCCTCCTGCGGAGGATCGGAAGCCCGATGTCTCGCCAGATCTTGTTCCAAGGTCCCCCTTTTCTCCTGTGGCCCTCGCAACGCAGAACGCGGCCGGAGGGCCGGCAAGAAACTACACTAGCACATGGCGCCGGGAAAACAAATAGCCTTGGCTTCCAAGTTGACACGGCAAACACCTCTTACTATATTGTCGATTGTATCGAGTTCCTCTTCCCGGACAAAGGCATCCACGAGGCTGAGACCGTCCTTCCGGTGATGTCCTCTGTGGACGCCCCTACAAGGAACAATGAAAAAAGCATTCTTATTCCTGCTGATTCTCCTTCTCTTAAAAACGCTGTTTGCCCTTCCTTCGTGGGCTGCCACGGTCAAGGTCGATGTCGTCCATTCGCAAGACCGTTACGAATCCGGGGCAAGCCACGCGTTGCTCTTTCGCCTTTCCATTGCCGACAAGTGGTACATCCACGGCCCCGGCAAAGACGGAGACATGATCCCGACGGAATTCATCTTCGCCGAGGAGTCCAGGATCAGAATCAAGGACCTTGTTTTTCCCATGACGGAGAACAAGAAATTTGATTACCTCTCCGAGACCGTCGCCCTTTTTTCCGGGGAAGTCCTCGTGAAGGGGATCCTGGTCATCCCGCAGGATCTCTCTCAAGGGGAACATGTGCTCAAGGGAAAAATTTCCTACCAGGCCTGTTCCGCATCGTCCTGCCTGCCGCCGGGGACTCTCCCCCTTTCCATAACCGTGCGCGTGGTCCCGCCGGGGTCGGTCGTCAACCCCATCAATGAACAAACCTTCGCGGCTTACGAGAAAGGGCTCACTGCGAGCAGCGGTTTCGGGACCGGCCTCCTGCTCACCCTCCTCGGGTTCTTCGTCGGAGGCCTCGCCCTCAACCTGACTCCCTGCATCTATCCTCTTATTCCCATCACGGTTTCCTATTTCGGTGGAAAAGACCAGAGCCGCGGCGCCACCGCAATCCACGCATTTCTGTACCTGGTGGGACTGGCTGTCATGAACTCTGTCCTGGGAGTGTGGGCCTCCTTGTCGGGCCGGATGGTCGGATCGGCTCTTCAGCACCCGGTGGTTCTTGTTTTCATGGCGTGCCTTTTCGTCGCTTTTGCCACAAGCTCTTTCGGCCTCTGGGAGATCCGTCTTCCAACCGCGCTGACGACAGCGGCATCCACGCGCTTCAGCGGCTACTTCGGGACGCTCTTCATGGGCTTGACTCTGGGGATTCTTGCCGCGCCCTGCCTGGGGCCTTTTATCCTGGGGCTTCTCACGTATGTAGCCCAAAAAGGCGATCCCGTCATGGGATTCCTTTCCTTTTTCACCCTCAGCATCGGGCTTGGGCTCCCCCTGGCTGTTCTGGCTTTCTTCTCGGGCGCTGTGAGCCGCCTGCCCTTCTCAGGGGACTGGATGCTGTGGATCAGGAAATTCATGGGCTGGATTCTGATCGCCATGGCGGCGTACATGATCCACTTCCTTCTCCCTGAAGAGTGGGGACGGTCTTCTCTCATGGCCCTTGTCCCCCTGGCCGCCGCTGTCCACCTCGGGTGGCTGGACCGCACCGGGGCCGGCCACCGGCGCTTCAGAATATTCAAGAAAGTTTTCGGCGTTTGTGTGGTGGTGGGAGTGTTCGTTTTCTTGGGAGTCGCTACCCAGAAAGTGGAGTCGATTTCATGGGTCTCCTACGAGGAAGCCCTTTTGGCGCAAGCGGCAAGGGAGAAGAAACCCGTGATCGTGGACTTCTATGCAGACTGGTGCGGTCCCTGCCGGGCCCTGGACAACAAGGTTTTCACCGATCCCGAGATCGCTGACCTGAGCCGGCGATTCGTGACCCTCCGGCTGGACCTCACGCGCCGCCAGCCTCATCAGGACGCGATTCTTCAGCGCTACGGCATCAAAGGAGTCCCCACCCTCCTCTTCTTCGACACCCAAGGCAAGGAAGTGACCTCGCTCAGGGTCGAAGAGTTCATGGACAAAAAAGAAATCCTGCAGAGAATGAAGAAACTCCTTCCCAAAGCACCCTGATTTTTCTCTTGACACGTAGTTATATTATGGCTAGATTGTAATTACAATTTAGCAAACCGGCAACCAGAAACCGATCCAAATCAGATGTCAAATCAAATGGTTGCTTTCCTTCCAAAGGGGTGGTGCTTTTGGAGGCAGAAGGAATGCAGTGCGGTAAAAAAACCACGAGCGAATTCACGCCCCCTTCTTCCTGTATGAAAAGCGGAAAGATCGAGCTGGAGCTGTATGGCAAAGAGACCGTGGAGTGGAGCTGAAACGGCCACGACCACCGTCAGGAGCGTTTATTGATTTCATGTAAGGGGTAATAACATGAGGTATGCAGAGACAGGGTTTAATTTGGAAATTGATCTGACCCGGGGAAACATCGAGAGGGTGCAGACCGACCCAAGAATGACCGAGCTTCATCTTGGGGGTCTGGGGACTAACGCCAAGATTTTGTGGGACAGGGTTCCCGCTGACGCTGAACCCTTTTCCCCTGATAATTTGCTCATCTTTGCCACCGGTCTTTTGTGTGGCACACCGGCGCCCGGTGCGAATCGGACCATTATTTCCACCTATTCCCCTCAGACTTTGTTCATGGGCTATTCCATGATGGGGGGTTTTCTGGCACCGGAACTGAAGTATGCCGGTTATGACAAAGTGATCTTTCGCGGCAAGTCCCCCAATCTGGTTTACCTGTATATCAACAACGACAAAGTCGAAATACGGGATGCCTCTCATCTCCGGGGCAAAGGCGCCGTTGAAACGGCAGAACTGATTAAACAGGAGTTGAAGGATCCTAAAATTCAGGTGGCGGCCATCGGCCTGGCCGGCGAAAACAGGGTCTACATGGCTTCCATCGAGCAGGGCAGATCCAGTGCCAGCCGGCTTGGCCTGGGTGCCGTCATGGGAGACAAAGGGTTAAAGGCCATAGCGGTTCGCGGAACAAAGGACGTCAATCTTGCTCGGCCGGCTGAATTCATGCAACTCTGCAACGAGGTGCTGCAGTACATCAAAGTCCGGGCACCCAACCTCGTTCCAGAGGTCATGCCCATCCTGGCAGGGCTTGGGTCGCCGCAGGAGATGGCCCATGTGGATGAGAAGTGGCACACCGAAAATTTCATGTGGGGAAATGCCCGCACCCGGAGAAAAGAGTTCTGGACCAAGGAAATCGAAGAGAAGTGGAAGGGGAGTCTGGAGTCCGTGCGGAAGCGGCTTATCAGCTGCTACAACTGCCCGATGAAGTGCGGAGCCATCATTTCCGCCCCCGGAGTGTCAACCTACATGATGAAATGCTTCACGAAACTCACCTACACCATGGCGGCCTTTGTTGACGATCTGGATTTCGGTTTCAAGATCGCTCAACGGGCTACCGAGTATGGAGTGGACGGATTCTCCATGCCGCAAGCCATGGCTTTCGGCTTTGAGCTTAAAGAAGCGGGTATTTTGTCGGATGCGGACTTTGCCGGGTGCCCGTCCGATAACGAGGGAAAATTTTATTGGTTGCTGGACCGGATTGTTCGGCGGGAAGGGATAGGAGATGTTTTGGCCAACGGCACCTATTGGGCGGCCAAGCAGATCGGGAATGGCGCGGAAGCCTATGCGCACAATCTCATCAAGAAACATGAGCAGCTCCCTCTCAAGCTGGGAATGCTCAATCCCATTTATTTCCTGATGTATTCCACCGGGGAAAAGATGAACATCACTCAAATCGAGGGCAATTTCCCCCAGGCGCCTTTTTCCACCATGGAGCTGAGAGAAGCCTTTGTGAAGGACTGGGTCCAGGCGCCCAGCGACAAGTTCAAGCAATGGGTTCTGGATTGGGAATTCCGCGGGGAACGCTCCATGCCCTTCTGGCCCCCGGTGGATGCCTGTTGTGAGATTGTCGACTGGCAGGAAAAGATGCACCACATTGATGACGCTCTCGGGTTGTGCGCCGGTTTGTCGTCCTTTCCCCTGAAGCCTCCCTACCACATCCACAACTTGCCGGCCTTCATCTCTACGGCGACCGGGATGGATATGGACGAGGACGGACTGACGCAAATCTTCAACAGAAACCGGAATCTGGTGAGAGCCATCAATGTGAGAAGAGGCTTGAGGAGGGCGGATGAGAAGCCGCCGGAAGACCATTGGAAGAAGCGATTTCCCGAGCTTGAGACTCAGCTCCTGGATGGCTACTACAAGTTCAAGGGGTGGAATGAAGAAGGCATTCCCACGAAAGAATATCTGAACGAATTAGGGTTGGATTACGTTGCCGAGGACTTCATCAAGAGGGGCATCCTGAAAGACAACGGAGGCACCCCCCCCAAGGAGAGTTCGGCGGAAACAAAGAAGAAATAAGGTGAAGAGGGGATAGCCGTCATGGGTGAGAAAAAAAAGAAAATCGTCAAAACGATAAAAGTGGATCTGGACAAGTGCAACGGTTGCCGGGCCTGCGAGGTCGTCTGCTCCGCCTTCCACGCTGCCCCGAAATACAGCAGCAACAATCCGGCGAGGTCTCGGATTCGGGTGATTCATGAACCGCTCAAGGACGTCTATGTTCCTGTGTACGCGGGCGAGTATGCCAAAGCCGAATGCATGGGCAGAGACAAATATGTGATTGACGGTAAGGAATACGACGAGTGCAGCTTCTGCAGGGCGTCCTGTCCGTCCCGGGACATCTTCAAAGAACCGGATTCCGGTCTCCCGCTCAAGTGCGACATGTGTGAAGACGACCCGAAACAGGAGAAGCCCTTGTGTGTTCAGTGGTGCTTGAATGACGCCCTGGTTTACGAAGAAAGGGAAGAGGAAGTCGAGGAAGAAGTGAAGCAGGAGGACGTGGAGATCGGACTGGATTCCATGATCGACAAATACGGGTTGGAAAAGGTCATGGAAACCGTTACCCGAATGTCCCTGTCCAAGAAGGGCTGAAACCTTAAGGCAAAAGAAAAGGACAAAGGAAGACAGTGGAAACGGTAGCGCCCTACAAAGAGATCATCGATGTCATCAAAGCGAGCGGTGGAGACGCCTTCAAGCGGTGCTTCCAGTGCGGATTGTGCGATGTGGTCTGCCCGTGGAACAAGGTGACGACCTTCAGCATGCGCAAGATCGTGCGGGAGGCCACCTTCGGTCTGACGGACATAGAAACTGAAGACATCTGGCGTTGTACGACCTGCGGCCGATGCCCCCAGCAGTGCCCCAGGGATGTCAAGCAGATCGACTCCGGTGTGGCCTTGCGCAGGGTGGCCACGGAATACGGCGTTTTCCCCAAACCGGTCAAGCCGGTTCGCACGGTGAACGCAGGCCTCGTCGCTCAAGGAAACCCCTTCGGCGAAGACAGGGAAAAGCGGGCTGCCTGGGCCGAAGGGCTTTCCGTCAACCCCTTCACCGAGGGCATGGAGTTCCTATACTTTCCCGGTTGCTACCTATGCTATGACCCGAGATCAAAGAAGATCGCGAAAGCCACGGCCGCGATTCTCAATAAGGCCGGGGTCGATTACGGGATCCTGGGGTCTGCGGAGAATTGCTGTGGAGAAAGCATCCGCAAGACCGGCGACGAGGCTCTGTTCAAGCGCCTGGCCAGGGAAAACATCAAAACGTTCATCGACCATGGGGTGAAAAAGATTCTGGTTTCTTCCCCCCATTGCCTCCACACCTTCAAGAACGAGTATCCTGATTTCAGGGTGAGCTTCGAGGTGATTCACATCACCCAACTGTTGTTCCAGCTGATCCAGCAGGGAAAGATCGAGTTCACCAAGGCTTACGGGAAGAAAGTGGCCTATCACGACCCCTGCTACCTGGGTCGGCACAACGGCATCTTCGAGGAGCCTCGAGGGATTTTGAAGAAGGTGCCCGGCCTGGAGCTGGCGGAATTGCCCGAGTCGCGGATCGACAGTCTCTGCTGCGGAGGGGGAGGCGGCAGGGTTTGGATGGAAACTCAAAAAGGGGAGAGATTCTCCGACCTCAGAATGGAACAGGCGATCGGGGTCGGGGCTGAGGTGCTGGTCACTTCCTGCCCCTACTGCATCACCATGTTTGAGGACAGCAGGCTGACCCTGAATGTGACGGAGAAGATAGAGGTCAAGGACATCACGGAGATCGTCCAGGAAGTGATTTAGAGAAACATCACATTGCACAAAGGCGGAGTGAAGTGGAAAAAGAACAAGCGGAACAGGTTGCCAAGAGTTTAGAGGACAGTCCGTACGGGGACGTTATGGTTGTGGGCGGGGGGATCAGCGGCATTCAAGCCTCGCTTGATCTCGCGACGGCCGGTTTCAAGGTGTACCTGGTTGAAAAGGCCCCGAGCATCGGCGGCCACATGGCGCAGCTGGACAAGACCTTTCCCACCAATGACTGCTCTATGTGAATCCTCGCACCGAAACTGGTCGAGGTCGGCCGGCATCCGAACATAGAGGTCCTGACGTACACGGAAGTGGATCGAGTCGAAGGGGAAGTGGGAGACTTCAGGGTCACCCTCACCAAGAAACCCCGCTACATTCTGGAGGACAAGTGCACGGGGTGTACCACCTGTGTGGAGTACTGCCTTGCCAAATACCCTGATCAATACAATCAGGAGATATCGAAGAATAAAGCAGTGCATGTCTATTTCGCTCAGGCCATTCCACTGATCACTTACATAGATGAAAGCTGTCTTTATCTGAAAGAGGGTAAATGCCGTATTTGCGAAGGGGTCTGCAAGAACAACGCGATCGATCTGAAACAGACTCCGGAGAAGAAAGAAATCAACGTCGGTGCGATCGTTCTGGCTCCCGGCTTTGAGCCCTTTGATCCGAAGACGAAGAAGGAATACCACTACGGGGAATTTGCCAACGTGGTCACCAGCATGGACTACGAGCGGCTGCTCTGCTCCACTGGGCCATACGCAGGAGAGATCCTGCGGGCTTCCGACATGAAGCATCCCCACAACGTGGCCTGGATTCAATGCGTCGGGTCGAGACGGGTCACTCCGGGCGAAAACAGCTACTGCTCCGCGGTGTGCTGCACCTATACCCAAAAACAGGTCATCTTGACGAAGGATCATGACGCCGGGGCAAAATGCACCATCTTCCACAACGACATCCGTTCCTATGGGAAGGATTTCGAGCGCTACTACGAGAGGACGGAGAAGCTTCCCGATGTCCGCTTTATCCGAAGCTACACCTCCATCGTGAGAGAGGACCCTACAACCAAGAATGTGACCGTACGCTATTCCACCCCCGCGGACGGGGTCAAAGAAGAAGAATTCGACATGGTGGTCCTCTCCATCGGGTTGAACCCTCCTGCCGATGCGAAGGAGATAGCGGGAAAATTCGGCATTCAGCTCGACACGAACGATTTCTGCAAGCTCAATCCCGTCAATCCCATGGTGACCAACAGGCCCGGGATCTATGTGAGCGGAGGCTTCCAGGGGCCTATCGATATTCCGGAGTCGGTTTTCAGCGCGAGCGGAGCCGGTTCCCAGATCGGTCAGCTCCTTGACTACAGACGAGGAAATCTTGCCAAAGAAAGAGTGTATGCGACGGAAAGGGATGTGTCCAAAGAGGAGCCGAGGATAGGGGTCTTTGTGTGTCATTGCGGGGCCAATATCGGAAGGATCGTCAATGTCCCTGACACAGTAGAATACTGCAAGACCCTGCCCAATGTGGTGTACGCTCAGGAACAGCTCTTTTCGTGCGCCACCAATTCCGCCAAAGAGATAACGGACATTACAAAGGAACAAGGGTTGAACCGGGTGGTGATCGCCGCCTGCTCGCCCAGGACTCTGGAACCCCTCTTCCGGGACACGGTACGGGAGGCGGGGATCAATCAGTATTTCTGCGAAATGGCCAATATCCGGGAGCACAACTCCTGGGTCCACTCCAGAGAAAAGGAAGAGGCCACAGAGAAGGCAAAGGACATCATCCGCATGTCGGTCGCCCGAGCCTGCCATTTGGAACCCTTGCAGGAGTTTGATCTGCCGGTCAACAAGGCGGCGCTGGTGGTGGGTGGAGGGGTAGCCGGCATGAACTGTGCGCTCTCCATAGCCAGCCAGGGACACGAGGTTCACCTGGTGGAAAAGGCCAAGGAGCTCGGCGGGGTCGTACGAAAAATCCATTCCACCCTGGACGGGCTGGACGTGCAGGCCTATTTGCGTGATCTGATCGCAAAGGTCTACCGGCACCAGCTCATTCATGTCTATCATGATGCGACCATCACGCAGGCCACGGGGTATGTCGGCAACTTCGTGACCACGGTGAAGTCTGAAACAGGGCTCGCCGAGATCAAACACGGGGCAGCCGTCCTGGCCATAGGGGCTGACCTCTATACGCCGACCGAATACCTTTATGGACAGGATGAAAGGGTTGTGACCCACCTCGATCTTGAGGAGCGGCTCTCCAAGGGAGACGAGAAGATCCTTAATGCAAAGAGTGCCGTGATGATCCAGTGCGTGGGCTGCAGGAATGAAGACAGAAATTACTGCAGCCGGATATGCTGCAGCCAGTCTGTAAAGAACGCCTTGAAGCTGAAAGAGATGAACCCCCAGATGGACATCACCATCCTCTTCAGGGATATGAGAACCTATGGGTTCAAAGAGGATTCTTACCGGGAAGCGTCCGAGAAAGACGTCAAGTTCATTCGCTACGAACCGCAAGATCCCCCTGTGGTGGAAGCGGGTGAGTCGGATGAAGGCCGGCCCGTCCTGAAGGTGACCGCGACGGATTATATTCTCGGGAAGAAGCTGGTCATCGACGCGGATATCCTCGCTTTGGCGGCCGCCGTCATTCCCTCCTCAGCAACCAAAGAAATAGCCGGACTCTTCAAGGTCACGTTGAGCCCGGACGGCTTTTTCAAAGAAGCCCATGTCAAGCTGAGACCGGTCGAGTTTGGTACGGACGGCGTTTATCTGTGCGGGCTGGCTCACTACCCCAAGTTCATGCAGGAAACGATCAACCAGGCTTATGGGGCTGCGGGCCGGGTGTTGACGCTTCTCTCCCATGATACGGTCGTCGCCTCAGGCTCCGTGGCTCAGGTGAATGAAAGCCGGTGCATGGGATGCGGGGGTTGTGTCTCCGCCTGCACGTACGGTGCCCTCGACCTTCGTGACACAAAACAAGGGAAGAAGGCGACGGTCAATCCTGTTCTCTGTAAGGGAGATGGCCTTTGCAACACCAAGTGTCCGACAGGGGCGATCCAGCTGAAGCACTATACCGATGAGGAGCTCATCAGCGCTATCGATGCCATGGCTCCGAAGGAAGAGATCCTGCCGCAAATGGATAAGGCGGTTGGGGATGTTTAGAGTCTTAAACTGAAACTTCTGTTCATGATGCGTAGATGTTCAAAAGCGAACCGCAGAATATCGAATAACGAATACCGAACGCCGAAGGAAACAAAAGACGAGATTTAACTTCATCATTCGAAATTCCTTGTTCGACATTCGATATTCGGGTTTCGTACTTGGTTTTGGTTGCGGCCAAGGGCCCGCCTTAGGAAAAGACGATGAGAAAGCCGGGATCACGGATAAAAGAGGTGAGAACGAATGAGTGCAGGACCCAAATTCAAACCGAGAGTGTTGGGGTTTGTATGCCATTGGTGAGCCTACGGGGCTGCTGACCTAGCTGGAGTTTCCAGACTACAATACACGACGGAAATGAGGCTGATCCGCGTCATGTGTTCCGGTCGGGTGGACATGGCCTTTGTCCTCAGAGCCTTCTCCAACGGAATGGACGGCGTGTTTATCGGCGGCTGCCGCTTGAATGAATGCAATTATGTGACTCACGGAAACTACCATGCCCTGAACATGGTGCTTCTGTTGAAAAGAATCATGGAACA
>Ga0316601_100001637_pt1 | contig 11083 bp, 9 predicted proteins | sample OWC_soil_day5_no_FD_207663 | JGI IMG/M metagenome (GOLD analysis project Ga0316601, IMG submission 207663) | Wetland soil microbial communities from Old Woman Creek delta, Ohio, United States - OWC_soil_day5_noCT | ecosystem: Environmental > Terrestrial > Soil > Wetlands | place: USA: Ohio...
AACATTATCATCCGATGGAATACCGGACATCAATAATACTATTTTCTCTTTCATATTATTCAACGCATTATCTGTTCAATTGAAAATATTTTGAAATTCCTTTCGCATGATACTCCATTGTTCCGCTTTTATGTGTTTCAGCATCTCCTTCGGAGGAATTCTAACTTCCCTCATGACCAATGCATCAAAATAACCAAGCATTCGTACCGCGGCTCCAACGAAAACGGGGTACTCGGGGATTCTCCTTAAAAATTTCATCAATTCAAAAACCGGATGGTTCCCTATCGTGTAATCCATCTTCCCTTCCCTGAACCGCTCTTTCCAGATTCCTCGCTTCGCATGTCCCGGCTTATGATGAAATACAGGGTATTCGGGGAAGGATCGGACATCCCAGCCGGTTGCCCGTGCCACAATCTCGGCATAGGCATCCTCTCCTCCATATGAAATCGGCTTCAGGCCACCGATCCTCTCGTAGCACTCCCGGCGAAACATCTGCACCGCACCGGGGACACTGCGTTCCCTGTTGTGAATTCTGGATTGAAACATCCCCTCCCGGTTCCGTTCATGCACGTACCCGCCCGCGATTCCCAATTTTCGGTTTTTACCGAATTCACTCAAAATATTTTGATAATACTTTTCTCCAAAAGACACATCTCCGTCCAATATCCCGATGTAATCGAAGCATTCTCTATTCACCATTTCATACGCAACCCTCAATGCATGTACCTTGGACATGAATCCTTCGTTCTTGCTATCCTTTTCCAGTCGACTGCAACGTATGAAAGAGTGCTTTTCCTCGTATTTCCTCAAAATACTGTCCGTACCGTCCGTAGAACCATCGCTGACGATAACCCACTTTAACGGGATATTCGTCTGCGATAGTACCGACTCCAGCGGATAATGAATATATTTCTCCTCGTTATGAACCGCCGTGATAAGAATATAAGAGGCCCCGCTATAATGGACAGATTGTGAATCTATTGATTTAATTATACCATGCACGATCTTCACCGGAATCCAACACGTTTTCGCTATCCTTTTTTACTTCATGTACGCACGCTATGGATATAAACGATACAAGCATGTAAAAATATATTTCCATAAAGTCAAACATGGAAACTGAAACAAACGATACCACATAAGTAAATAACGATACTCCTAAAGACCAAACAAATTTTTCCAACCATGAAGATTGATCGGCGTAATATCGGATCGACGATCCGACACTACTGAAACATTGCACCAATAAGTAAAGAAACAGGATTACGGAAACGATCCCCCCCTCGATTCCGACAAGGATATATTGATTTGTGATGTCGACATTGTTCGGGTCGATCGGCAAGACATATGGCATCCAATGGGCGGTTATTCTCGTACCGATCATCCACCAATCGCCGAAGTATTTAATGGCAGAATCGATAAGGTACACGCGGTGCCAACCGGTTCCTCCAGTTATGTTGCTGAGTCTTCCGATCAGGGAATACACCGGCGATTTCATGATCAACTGTAAAAATATCAGCAAGAACAAGATGGACCACCGAACGGTCCGCATGTGGTCCTTGATGTACCAACAAGAAACGCCAACCAAAAAGCAAGCGTACGCGATGGCAGGGCCGCTTGAAGCGCATAGAAATGTAATCAGTGTCGTGGAAATCACGCCGATAACGGCCAATATCCGGTCTTTTTCCCCCTTGAACCAAAGCCCGAGGAACATCGGCGCGAACGTTACGCCGAATGTCCCGGCAAGAATCGGATGGGTAAATGGTCCTTGGCACCTCAACCGACCCTCGCGGATCATGGTATATGGCCGTACGGACCCGAAATACGAAAACAAATTTTTCCCGGTAAATTTCTCGAAAATCATGAAGAGGGCAATCGGGATCGTTGCGAACAGCATCAACCGTATAATTCCGACTACTTCGTCAATATCCCTGACCAGTAGTCTACACAATAAATATAATCCAAAAACGTTGTAGACGATTCCCAATTTATAAATTATCGCTTTCTGTGTTTGCCACAAAATCATGTATATGACAAGACTGATGAAGACAAACACAATTAACGCCTTGTCGATTTTGTTTTCCAAAAATATAAATTCCATTTCCTGCTTTACAACAACACGGACGAATCCGACCAGCATGAGCAAGCGCATGCTGGTGAAATGGAACCCAAACACATCGATGACTTGACCTAATCCGACGTAGCAGGTACCTACGAGAACAGGAACAATGGCGTATTTGCGCGGGAGCAATAACGTCATTACGCCGAACAAACCGATAATTGCAATCCCAAGTGGATTGAAGTTTGTAAAATCTACGGGATTCATAATATAATGTAATTGTTCATTTAATTATTGTCCTGATGAACACCTTGAAATACTTTTCTGTATTTCATGGTCAACTCTTCGACCGCCCAGACCCACAAAATAAAGGACATGTCAAATCTTTTAAAAAAATGCGCCTTTCCATAATTAACAAAACCATACCTGAAAATATATGAAATGATGTGCTTTACGTTAGATGCAATAGAATTGGATGTTAAGTAAAGCGTTACGAAGGCGCCGCCAATGTTATATTTTCGTTTCAAATACGATCGAAATTTCTTTTGCAATCCCGGATTCTCAGGGAAACGATAAAGTTTTAATACGGCTTTCTTCCGTTTTGCGAACGTTCCCCTGCGAATGCCGGAACTCTCGATAATTCGCCTTGCGATCGGACGGTCGTATGTATCATGGGTCCGCCAGGGCTTCATATCTTCGGACTGCGATATCGGATGAACTTTCAATATGTTCGCCGCCAATATAAATGGGGCAGGAACCGGAATGATGCCACTTTTCAACCGCATTTCAATTAATGATGTCCCGGACTCATCCATTCGCACGATGTCATCTACCAGTTCTCTTTGGCGAGGATTTACATCCCAGATGACATCGCCGTGATCCCCCCTGAAGACGACGCCGACTTCGCGCTGATGTTCCATTTCTTTGGTCATCGAATGCATTATCAATTCATTGATCAGATTCCCCATTCCTGCGCGAGCGCCCCTGGCCAGAAAATACAATTCATCTTCTTCTTCGACATGCTTCCTGTTCGGGTCCAGATAGTGGACCTGCATGCCAAGGTGCAGTGCGGCAGGCGTTCCATCGTCGTTGGCGCGCTCCATAAACCTCGGCAACTTTGAATTCGATAGCCTGCAGGTGTAACAATCTTCCACGCCGATATTTTTGGTCAAACAGGCAACAGCCGTCGAGTCATACCCTGAGGAAAGCATTACAAAAGGGAAAACCCGACATCGCCTTGCCTGTGAACGATAATTATCGCTTACATTTTTTAATATTATTCCCACCCTTGAAATGTAATCCTCATAAGAAGTTATGTCCGAATATTTAATGCGTGTTTCAAACGATATGTTTCCATGTGACAGAATTACATTTTCATAAAATACTTGATAAAAACAATCTATCGCACGATGCTTTACGCGAAACCGTCGATCATACGACTTCGTTCCTCTTAGAACACTGGTGCACTCACTCTCATAATCATGTTTCTCATCAATTTCCGCACCTGTAAAGGCAAGCATTAGGATCAGACTGTTGGACACAAGTATTTCCGTGTCCATAATGCAGTATATTATGCGTATCTGATTGGTTATTGAAGAACAAACGTATATTTTGTCCTCCTTGATCCGGATTCCGGTCCCAAAAAATACCGTACTATCATGGAAATTTCCTGATCGAAAATCCCCATCCCATACCCCCTCGACCATCCATTCCTCATGGCACTCGACTTTTGGACCATGCCATACGGTGACCTTATTCGACGGATCGACTTTTGCGATCCAGCCAAGCTTGGGTAGATCCGGTTCCAAACGGTACTCAATATCACCGCTCACAATTCATCTCCCAAGTTAAGGAAGTAATCATATCAAGGAGTTGCATGTCTTCCGGCAACGATCACCCGATTCCTGCAATTTGTAAATTCCCATGATGCTTACGGCACGTTCCTCTTGAATTCGTACGCCCCGATGTCCCATGAGGGACCTTGCGGTCGAGGGGTGCCGACGATGTCCGTGTTGAAGTAGGAAGGGACCGGCATACCGCTGTCGATCGCCCTCGCCCCATTGACCAGCGTAAAGTCCTCGGCAGCGGCGTTTGTGACGGGTTGTGCCTTTTCGTTCCGCTGCCCCTTTTGCCCCCTTGGAACCCCTCCCCCCGTGTTGGCGAAATACGCGTTGTTTCTGGAAGCAACGCCCCCGTTTCCGGCGGAGAAATAATTGTTCACGTACAGGTTGTTCAACGACTCGTTGCCGCTTCCTTTCGGCCAGATCTGTATTTGCGCCCTGTAGATGTTGTGAAAAGTATTGTTGTAAATGCCCACATTGTTCGCTATGGTTCCACCTTCGTTGTGTATCCATATGACGGCGGGAGACACCCAGTAATCGCCCGGTTTTCCAGAGGAGGTAAATACGTTGTTGTAGATCCGGATATTGTTGTTTACCGTCTTATCCAGGTAAGTAATGATGGCGGATCCAACGATGTCCTTGAACGTATTCCCTCGAAAAACGTGGTAATCCTGCTTGGAACTGTAACCGGCCTGTACCCCCTGTCCGTGCAAGTCACGGTCCGTGGATCCCCCCGTTTTTTCCAGCCGGTTGTTTTCAAACAGGAATCCCACATCGCTGTCCGCCCAGCCCGTTCCCTGGTGATTGCCGATGGTGACGCCGTTCCTCGAACAGTCGTGAAGCCAGGAATTGGACACGTGTATATCCGATGCGGATCTGCCCACATTGTTCTGATAGAAAAGATCACACTCGGACGGAGACTTGAAAACAGCCGAAACCTCGACGTGGCGGATGTGGACATGACTGATCCCCGAGGCAACCCGTATTACGCCACCTTGAGTACAGGAATCCGCGGATATCCGGATGCCGTGGCCGCTGTTCCCCGACCCGGTAACCCCATCGAAATCCACATACGGGCTATTGATACGAAGATTCCCGTTGATCACCGCCGGCCCTTTGGCATACGCATCGCTCCAGCCTGCGCTCGTCCCGTGCGCTGTCGCCGTTGCTTTCTTGAATTGAATCCACGCGGAACCGGATTCGCCGGAGGATACTGCCACGTTGCCGGGATACGCTCCGGACGCGATGTAGTATGTATCTCCTCTGGCGTAGGACGACGGGAAGGCGCTGAACGCGTTTGTCCAGTCGTTCCCGTTATTGGACCCGGTAGCGCCCGCCCGGATATAACGGTCGGCGGCGAACGTCTGCCCGAAGAACAGCGCCGCAAACAGAAAAACGAACGCTCCCGATGTGGCCTTTTTCAAGATCTCCTCCCCTATGCGCAATATGGATTCCGACTTCCGAGCAAATCCGACAAGAGCGCCCTGTTCCTCGCGATGATTTCCACAAATTCGGGACGCCTTCCCGGCAATGTCCGGGAAAGCAGGTACCCGAAACAAAGGCGGAGTGTAAAACCGAGAGCGAGAATGCAGCGGAGCATCCCGCGCTCGAGCAAACCGTGAAATTTCTCCCAATACATCAGCACCGATCGCTGCCGCGCCAATTCGAACCGCAAGGGGTCCCGGGAGGAGCTCGCCCCATGGTGGTGAATCGCTTCCGCTCCAGGAAAGAACGTCACTTTCCAGCCGCCTTCCCAGATCCGTTTGCACCAGTCGACCTCTTCCTGGTAGATGAAAAAACGCTCGTCCATGAGCCCGACCTGATCGATCGTTTCCCGACGCACTAGCATGAAACATCCGGCGATGTAGTCCGTGTCCAGAACCCGTTCATGAGAGAAGAAGAACATATGCTCGCCGTAGAACACCCTCGACTCCGGGAACAACTTGTCCAGGCCGGACGAAACGACCAGGTTTGTCCAAAGGCTCGGGAATCGTCGGCAGGAATCCTGGACGCTGAGGTCGGGATTCAGGATCCTGGGACCGACCATCCCGATGCCGCGGTTCGCATCCATATACCGCGCCAGCGCGTCGATGCATCCCGTTCGAACCTTTACGTCGGAATTGATCAGGCAGAGATACCTTCCCGAAGCCCGCACGATTCCGATGTTGTTCGCCTTTGCGAAACCGAGGTTCGTTCCGTTCTCGATCACATGGACCCCGGGAAAGCGTTCTTTCACCGCTTCGACGGATCCATCCTCGCTCCCGTTGTCCACCACGATGATCTCCGAGCGGGAATCCGTCCCGCACGTTTCCAGACTATCGAGGCACTCCAACAGCAATTGCCTGGTGTTCCAGTTCACGATGATGACCGACACGTCCACTTCCCGGCCGGAGGTCGTCATCGGTGGCCGTTTTTCCCGAGGAACTCACGGATCGTGCGGCAGATATGCTCCACATGCTCCGGTCCGAGGTCCTGGTGAACCGGCAGCGCGAGCACGTGCTCCTTGAGGTACCGTGCTTCGGGATGCTCCTCCCACGGCAATCCCTTGTGGAAGCCGCTCCACCAGGCGACCGCGGCGATGGCTTTCTCGTTGAGGGCACGGCTCATCCGTCCCGGGTCGTCCACCAGGACCGGGTAATACAGCGGGCACACGCCTTCCGGAAGGTCGGCGTACAAGGGACGGATACCGGCTTCCCGAAGGGGCTCCCGGTAGGAGAAGTAGTTGCTCCTGCGCCGTTCGCGCACCCACGCCGGGTCGATGCCCCGCAAAAGGAAAAGCGTCATCGTCGACGCTCTCTTGTCCGCCATTTCCATGTCGAAATAATAATGAGGAGGCATGTCGGGAAGAGAAGTCGATCCCTCTTCCGCGACCCCCGTCCCGGAAATCCTCCACTTTTCAAGCAGGGCTCGGAGCAGCCTGAATCCGGCGGGAAAGCCGCAGGCCTCGCGCAGCAGCATGGATTTTACGAGGGGAAGCAACCCGGCGAGGACCGGGGCCCATTCCGGAGATTCGAGAGGCCATGAGGTCGAATGGAAACCGGGGTTGTTCAGGAGGAGGACGCCTCCGTCCGGAACGGGGAGGGACTTCGTAAGACTGAAGACGGCGGCATCCCCCGTGCTTCCCAAGGGCCGGCTCCCCTCTGCGCTGAACAGTCCCAAAGCGCAATCCTCCACCAGGAACAAGCCTCTCCGGTCGCACCAATCCCTTATTTCGGCAAGCGGCTGGGGAAAACCGAAGTAATGGATCACGTAGACGCCGCGGGTCCTTTCCGAAAGACGCGCCTCCAGTTCGCCGGGATCGATGCCCCCTGCGCGGTCGATCCCGTAGAGGACCACCTTGAACCCGCCGGACAGAAGGGCATCGATTTCCGTTCCGCAGTTGTAGGAGGGGGCGAGGATCTCGTCCCCCGCCGCGCATCCGGCGAGTGCCCGGAGGTGGTGTATGGCCGTGCGCGCGCGGTGAACGAAGCAGACGTCTCCGGGAGCGAACCAGGGCCGGATTTCTTCACGGGTCCGCGTTCCGAGAACCTGACGGAACGTCAGGCCCGGGGGGCCGCTGAACATCGCCTTCGCCGCCACCGCAGGGCCGGTCATTTCGCGAGCATGTGGGACCGCACCCACAGGTCGAGGAATTCTCCCGGCTTCAGGCCAAGGCGGGGCGCGAGGCGCCGGCGCCAGATCTTCGAGTACCACACGTCCAGCGCCCAGGCGGAACGACGGAATACCGCCACCTTCGCCCGGGAGAGGAAGTCCTCTCGCGAGACGAAGATCGCCCTGACGGGAAACAGCTTCCCTCCCAGCGTTGTCTTGTACTCGTATACCCCGCGCATGCTGTCGATCCACCTGACGCCCTCGGACAACCCCCTCCTGACTTTCTCCTTGAGGGCGATGATTTTGAAATCTATTATTTTCCCCAGGTCGATCCCGATCCTGGCGCCGAGAAACGACAAATACGTATCCCCCGCATGGTACATATACTCATAGCCGAGGCATTTCCCATCCAGGAGGACCTCCATGAGACGAAGACGACCCAACGACAGTTGAGTGGACGCCATCTCCCGATGGTACTCGTAGGCGGATGGCCATTCGGAGAAGTGCCCCGGCATTCCTTTCCCTTGCCAATGCGCCTGATGGAGGGAAACGAATTGGTCGAACTGTGATGGAAGATTCTCCCGATCCGCCAAACGGGATTCCAGCGTCATCCCCCGTTTGAGAATCTCCTTGCAGACCTTCCTCGCTTTGTTTCGCTGACTAGCGCCCATCGTCTCGACTTGTCGTTCCCAGCTCTCCTGGAAACGATAATAGGTCTGCTGGTCTACCTGACGCGCTTCAACCGAAAATTTTTCGGCATGATAGGCACGGATCGCCTCGAGGAGATTCTCGTAATCGGGATATCTTCCGCAGATCGCCCCGAGGTAGAGAAGGTCCCATTGGACAACCTTCCGGAGTTCATCCAGTACCAACGACACGACGCTTTTCAGCTGTTCCCTTCGCACGGGAAACGGCACGGTGACCGGCGAGAAATCGGAACACATCAATTTCACGACGGTCGTGGAAACGGGGCCCAACCGGATCCGTTCCCGAAACATCGGGAGGATGCCGCAGATCTCCCCGCCGTCACGGAATACGTAGATCAACGGTTGCCGGCGGTTTCCGTAATGCCTCCACCAGACCCGGCACCAGTCGTAGGTGAAAAAAACGTCGCCGGTTTCCTTCTCTATGAAATCGTCCCACTCCTTGCGGATCGTCTCCGCATCCTCGATGGCGGAATACCGGACGAACGTCGGGGAAGACCGGTATCGGGCGGCGATCTCCATCATGTCACCGGGACCGCCGGAAATCCGCGGTACGGACGTACTGCAGGAGATTCCGGCACTGTTCGCCACCGCGCAAGGCCCAGGCTGAAAGAAGCTTCCCGTTCGCCTCGTACCGTGGGATGTGGCGAACTTCCGCATTCGAAATCCCCTTCTTGAAATGGTACACGCCGGGGTTTCCTTCCGGATCGATTCCTCCCAGATCGTACCGGCGGCAACCTGTCTCCTTCAGCCAGGCGATCATCCGCCATTGAAGAAGGTACGACCCCTTCAGATCCATCCCGTCATCGCTCGTCGCACCGAACAGGTAAATTCCCGTGTCCCCGATACACGTTCCGATCGCCGCCGCAACGGCCACGCCCCGGTATTCGCAGATGAATATTCTCAATTTTTGAGCATCCGGCAGATTCCGCTGGACCTCGGCGAACAGATCGATGTCGACCGAGGTCCGGAATCGTTTCCGGCCGATCATTTCACGGTATACGCCGGCGAATCGTTCAAAGAGCTCGCCGCCGGTTCCTTCGATCACGGACAATCCGTTCTTCTCGGAACGATTGAGTTGGTTCCTCCACTTCTGATCCAGGGATTTCCGTATCGCGTCGAGAGGTTGCGCGAGGTCGAGCACCAGCGTTCGGTACCCGGGAACCGAAGTCGGCGCATATCCCTCGGCGCACAGGATCGTTCCGAAACGATCGCTTCCCTCCTGGGCGACGCAGGGTGCGATCCGGAGCTGCAGGCCGCGCTTCACTGCATACTCCGCCCGAAGACGGGCAACCATCTCCCCGAAGTCCCCGGGATCCGTCGCCGCTCCCTTCCTCCTCCACAACGGGCCCCAGGGGACATACGCGATCCCGGCGCCGAGGATCGGGATCCGCATCACGGTCACCTGCGCGACTCCCACGGCGCCTTCGGCGGTCTTCAGGACGAGATGGCTGAGTCTCCCCTCCCCCCAATGGGCCGCACCGTAAGCCCATGTCTGATAGAGGGTCGCATCCTCGAATCCGGATAACAGGTCCTCCCAGCCGGGCCGGTCGATCGTATCCACTTCGGCGATGCGGATCACCTGACACCCCGGTCCCGGGAAACATTGGAAGAAAACGAAGGAAGGAAACCGACGATCGCTTTCCGCCATTTCCTCTTCATGGCGGAGACGGGGGCCATCCAGCGGTACGCCCCGGTCATCTTCAGGTGGAATTCCAGCGGCCAATCGGCCGGATCGACCCGGACACGGCCGATGATCCGTCCGTCGCCGCGATACGGTTCCGGCGAAATGCCGAAACATGCCTCGTATCCGGCCTCGATGGCGAATGCCACGTGCCGGTCTTCATAGGCGCCGAACGGGAAGCTGATCGCGCCGACCCCCGACCCGAGAATGCATTCCAACTCCGATTTCGAGTCCCGGATTTCCCGAAGCGCTTCCCCCTCCTCCAGGGACGTGAGATTCCTGTGTGTCCGGCAATGCGACCCGACCGCGATCAATGGATTCGCCGACAGATTCCGGATACCTTCCGCATCCAGAATCCTCTCCCGGACATCGCGGTGTCCGGTTCCCTCGAGCCAGTCCGGGTGGCGACCCAGGCAGCCTGAAGGCAGAAACACCATCGAGGGGATCCCCCTGCATTCGAGTTCCGGAAACGCGTTACGGGCCACGCATTCGAACCCGTCGTCGAACGTCACCATGACGCATGGGCTCTCCTCCATTCTCCGCATCCCTTCAAGCGCCACGGGGCGGCTGCGACGCGCCACCCGGTCCATCTGCCGCGCAAAACGCCTTCGTTCGGAATCCGGAACGGAGTGGTAATAGAGGACGACCCCTCTTCCCGGCACGCGGGATCCGGTCAGGCGCCCCGACACCTTCCTGATGCCATCCAGAAGGCAGACGACAAGGCTGATCGCCATCTTCACGATCCGCCGCGTCATGGAACCGCCGAACGGACCGTTCCGCCGATGGCGTCACCCGCCGGCGGGACCGGATCCCGGCGCCAGAGACCCCGCGTGAGGATGCGGCGCGCGGTGCCGAATACCGTGCGCGCCATATTCCACGGCGTCGACCGGAGCCACGACCCGAAGAGGTGGAATCCGCGATACTCCGGCACAGGCAGAAAAAAGAAACGCATTCCCAGCGTTCTCCCGAAGACCTCGGCCCGCCGATCGACCAACCCTTGCGCCTCGACGACCTTTTCCGCGGTCGACGGTACGAGGTCGAGATATCCCGCCGCGGCGGCTTTCCCCAATAGTCCCCGCCCACGCCCGGTTCGAACGAGAACGATGGATTCCCCCGGGTTCCCGTCCGCGGAATACCGGTGCCAGGCATCCCCGGAAGAGATGTCGGCGATCTCCCCCAGGCCGTCGGGGCACAAGTGGCAGCG
>Ga0316601_100001638_pt1 | contig 11083 bp, 10 predicted proteins | sample OWC_soil_day5_no_FD_207663 | JGI IMG/M metagenome (GOLD analysis project Ga0316601, IMG submission 207663) | Wetland soil microbial communities from Old Woman Creek delta, Ohio, United States - OWC_soil_day5_noCT | ecosystem: Environmental > Terrestrial > Soil > Wetlands | place: USA: Ohio...
TGCGGCGCGCCGGGAGGCGCGCTCCTCGCGGCCGCGGCGGGCGGGGCGAGGGATGCGCGGGCCTTGCTCCCCACGGGGAGGAGTTCGAGCATCTCGCGTTCGCTCCCCCGGGTGAGCCACGCCTTGTCCCGCTCGATCGAGGAAAGGAACGCACCGGGCTCGACCTCCTCCATTTCACGGAACGCTTTCGGATCCTTCATCCCGTTCGCCCACAGGATTGCGCGGCGGGCGGAGGGACTGGTGGAGACGATGGTCCCAACGAGGACGTATGCCGTGCGCGGCCCCTGGGAAGCGGATTTCGCGTTCGCCGAGGGGAGGCGCGACGGCAGCTTCATCCCCTGCGCGGGGGCGAAGAGGTTGGTCCACTGTTCCGGCGGCGCCGTGGGGGCGGCGTTCTCCGCGGGGGCGGCTGCGGGGCGCGCCGCGGCTTTCGGCGCGTAGGCGCGCAGGGAGAGCCACCGCGACAACGTCATGCCGAGGGAAGCCGCCGCCACGACGATGGAAATCCCCAATACCGCGAGGTGCACCCGCTTTCGCATCCACTCCCCGGAAGGCCGGATTTAAACATACATATTGGACGCATCCCGGGGAGTTCGTCAACAGCGGCGCGCCCGGTCACTACCGGATCCCGCGGGAATGAATGCGTCGTTCCCGAGCGCTTGGTCCCTCCTCATCCACAGCCGCGGAGGAAGCGACGGGGGCGCCCACCGCCTGCGTCCCGCCGGGAGGCGGCCGGGAGGCGGCCGCAGGTCCTGCCGCCGCCGTGGACCGACCGGGGCTTCCGACGGGTAGGATCTCCAGCTTTTCCCGCTCATTTCCGCGTAATATCCACACCTTGTCGCGCTCGACGGAGGCGAGGATCACCCCGGGCTCGATCTCCTCCTTTTCGCGGAACGCCTTCGGCTCCTTCATCCCGTTCGCCCAGAGGATCGCCCGGCGCATCGCGGAAGAGGAGGAACCGATCGTCCCCACGAGAACGAACGCGCTGCGCGGCGCCCGGGAAGCGGATTTTCCGTCCATCGCGGGGAGCCTGGACGCCAGCTTCATCCCGTCCTTGGGGGCGAAGAGGTTGTTCCACTCCGCCGGCGTCGTCGCGGAATTGTCGGGTGCGGCGGGGGACGCGGCCGCCTGCGCCGTGCCTTTCGGGGCGTAGATGAGCAGGCCGAGGTAGTGCGTCAGGGTGACGCCGAGCGAAGCCCCCGCCACGACGATGGAAATACCCAGTACGGCCAGGCAGGCCGGTTTCCGCATTCCTTCTCCGGGAAGTACGTTGTAGGGGGACATCATACCATTGGACGCATCGCCCGAATCCCCGGAACCGGGACGTCCCTGGAACTCCCCCGGAACCGGGACATTCATCAACCTTCGCTGTTCCGGTATAATGGGCTCCGCCATGACCGACCCTACGCCGCGTCCCCAGGGATCCGAACCCCGGAAACCCGTCGACTTCCTCCGGGAGATCGTCCGGCGGGACATCGATGCCGGCGTCTACAGCGGGCGGGTGGCGACGCGCTTTCCCCCCGAGCCGAACGGCTTCCTGCACATCGGCCACGCCAAGTCGATCTGCCTCAACTTCGGCATCGCGGCGGAGTTCGGCGGCGTCTGCCACTTGCGTTTCGACGACACGAACCCGGAAACCGAAGACGTGAAATACGTCGACTCGATCCGGCGCGACGTGCGCTGGCTCGGGTTCGACTGGAAAGAGAAGCTCTTCTTCGCCTCGGATTATTACGAACAGCTCTACGAACTGGCGGTCCGCCTGATCCGGGACGGGAAGGCGTACGTGGACAGCCGGAGCGACGAGGAGATCCGGAAGGCCCGCGGCACGATCACGGAGCCGGGCATCCATGGCCCGTACCGGGACCGTTCCGTGGAGGAGAACCTCGGCCTTTTCACCCGCATGCGGGCGGGGGAGTTCCCCGACGGTGCGCACGTCCTGCGCGCCAAGATCGACATGGCGGCACGGAACATGAAGCTGCGCGACCCCTTGCTCTACCGCATCCGCCACGCGACGCACTACCGCCGGGGCGACGCCTGGTGCCTTTACCCGATGTACGACTTCGCACACCCGCTCTCCGACGCGATCGAGGGGATCACGCACTCCATCTGCACGCTCGAGTTCGAGAACAACCGTGCGATCTACGACTGGCTCGTCGACAACCTGTTTCCGGAACCGCGCCCCCGGCAATACGAGTTCGCGCGCCTGAACCTCGACTACACCGTCATGAGCAAGCGGAAGCTGCTCCAGCTCGTAGAGGAGGGGCTCGTCTCCGGGTGGGACGATCCGCGGATGCCGACGATCGCCGGGATGCGCCGCCGCGGCTATGCCCCCGAGGGGATCCGGCTCTTCGCCGCGCGCATCGGAGTGGACAAGTCGAACAGCCGGGTCAGCATGGAATTGCTGGAGGATGCGATCCGGGACGACCTCAACGCCCGTGCGCCCCGCGCGATGGCCGTACTGCGCCCCCTCAAGGCGACGATCACCAACTGGCCGGACGGCCGCGTGGAAGGACGGGAGATCCCTCTCTGGCCGAAGGATATCGGGAAGGAGGAGACGCGCACGGTCCCCCTCACGCGCGAGATCCTCATCGAGCGCGCCGACTTCTCCGTCGATCCGCCGGCCGACTGGCGCCGCCTGCGACCGGGCGGCGAGACGCGCCTCATGGGCGGCTACTTCATCCGCTGCGACGAGGTCGTTCTCGACCCGTCCACCGGCGACGTGGGGGAGCTCCGCTGTTCGTACGACCCGGAGTCGCTCGGTGCGCCGGCGAAAGGCGACCGGAAAAAGACGACCGCGATCCAGTGGGTGTCGGCTTCGCACGCGGTACCGGCCGAGGTCCGCCTGTACGACCGGTTGTTCACCGTCGTCGATCCCGAAGGCGTGGAAGAGGGGAAGTCGTTCAAGGAGTTCCTGAACCCGGCCTCGGTGGAGGTATTGAGGGAGTGCCTCGTCGAGCCCGCCGTCGCGTCCGCCGCGCCCGGAGACCGTTTCCAGTTCGTCCGGCACGGCTACTTCATCGCCGACGAGGCCGACTCGAAGCCCGGCGGCCCCGTCTTCAACCGCATCGTCGGATTGAAGGACAAATACACACCGCCACCCCGATAGTCCCCGGACCGCGGGTCCCGCGAGTACCCGGGAAAGCGGGACAGCTCGAAATCCTTGCGTTTTCCGGGGAATATTCCTATATTGTGGAGGGGATCCGAGGGGACAGGTGCCTCATGGGCATGTTGATCATATGTGAATCCTGCAAATCCCGGTTCCGCTTCGACGAGGGGATGCTGAAGGGGGCGAAAGGGGCGCTGGTCAAATGCCCCCGGTGCAGGGAGCGCATCCTCGTGCGGAACCCGGCAGCGCCGAAGTTCATCGATCCGGTATCTTCCCGTGCCATTTCCCCAGGTACGCCCCCGGTCGACGCGCGGATTTCTCCCCCGGTTCCGTTTTCTCCCCCGGTTTCCCCTCCGAAGTCGACTCTGCCTGCGCCGACGGCCGCCGTCGACACCAAAAACCCCCCGATCCGGGAAGAGGGGCAAGGTGGGATGATTTCGCTCGTTCCACCGGAGCGACATGCCGTCGGGGTCGATGTATCCGCGATGACCGGCTCCGGTCCCGGGCACGCCCTTCCCGATGAAATCACCTCCGTTCCCGCGGCGTCCCCCGATTCCGTTTCACCCGAAATCCCCGGGAAGAAGGCGCAGCGGGTGGCGGATCTGTTCCGATCTCCGTCCGGGGCGGAAGCCCATAGGAATCTTCCGAGGGATGAGGATTCTTCGATGGAGGATCGAGAGGCCGGTCCGGCGTGGAGAGTTCCTCCTCCTCGCCCGCTGTATCAACGCCCTCTCTTTATCGCCGCGACGATCTTCTCCCTTCTGCTGGCCGGCGGCGCATTCTACTATGTCGACTATGTCGATGGGAATTCCGGCAGGAAGCCGGCGGGTCCCGTGGATCCCGCGCAACCGCAAAGAACTTCCGGACATCCGTCCTATGTAGTTCAGAACTTGATGGGGCAGCTCAAGAAGCAGGACACCGGCGAGTCGCTTTACGTCATCAAGGGGACTGTTACGAACGTGGGGGAAGCCGCAAGCGACGGGATCCGCATCCGCGCCACGCTGCTGGGCAAGGATAACCAGGTGATCGTGCAGAACGAAGCGTACGCGGGGAATCTGATCGACGAATCGTTGATGGCCCACATGAACCGGGTCAGGATCGAAGGATTTCTCGGTATGCGCTACGGGGAGGGGAACTCGAATCGGACGATCCCGGTCGGTATGTCCTTGCCGTTCATGGTGGTGTTCTTCGATCCCCCGGAAGGAGTCGAATCCTTCACGGTGAAGGCCGTAAATGTGGATGAACCCGAAAGAATCCAATCGTCCGGAACGGACACGGAAAAATCAGATACACGGATTTCCTCGCAACGATCGATCCGATCGAATTGAGTCGTCGTTCCGCATCGAGATCGTCGGCAATGTAGATTATTTCCATCAACAAAAGGATTGAAATCGGATATAGGGGGATTTTATTTCCTTCTTTAGGGAAAGTATTTTCTTCTGGGCTGAAATTGTGAATAAAAATCCTTCTCGCCCACCGTGGGCAATAGTCGGAACTGTTTGAAATAAAACCTAAAAGTAAAAAAATTCCCTAGTGGTATAAAGATTGCTCCATTCTGGATTCGATAAATATGCAATTGGACTGAATATGGCTGGAATCAACCTCATCATGGCCATAGCGGAGGAGGATCGTTGAAGACTCCATGGGCGGTAGCCTTTCCGGAATCCTGTTTCCCCACTATTGAAGTGGTCGCCTTTCTCCAGAGGGATTAGGGAGTACCGATGCCGCTTCGACCGAGAATGGAGCTTCGGGAATACGGCAAGCTCTTCCTCCGGAGGAAGTGGCTGATTGTCTTCACGGTACTTTCCGTCATGTTTTTCGCCAGCGTCTACTGCGTCGTAACCCCGGAGCTCTACAAATCGAGCATCACGATCCTCGTCGTCCCGCAAAACGTCCCGAAGGATTATGTGCGCTCCACGGTCAGCCTACAGGTCGAACAGCAGTTGGGGACGATCAAGCAGCAGGTGATGAGTCGCACGATGCTGACGAAGGTGATGGACGATCTTCAGCTCTTCGGGAAAGAACGGAAGACGCTGACCTCCGAGGAACTTATCGCAAGCATGCGCAAGCGGATTGGAATCGAGGTCGTTCAGGGGCAAAGCAGGCAAAACAGCGAAGCGTTTTCCCTGTCCTTCCTGCATGAGGACCCGAAGGAGGCGATGCGCGCAGCGGACCGGCTCGCATCGCTCTTCATCGAAGAGAACCTGAAGACACGGGAACATCAGGCCGTGGGCACCTCGGAATTCCTCGAATCCCAGCTCAGGGGTACGAAGGCAACGCTTGAGGTGATGGAACAAAGGATCAAGGAATACAAAATGCGGTACATGGGGGAACTTCCTCAACAATTGGAGCCGAATCTGCGCATGCTGGCCGGCCTCCAGGACCGGCTCCGAACCAACGAAACCGCCACTCGCACCGTGGAGGAGCGCAAGGTCTTTCTCGAAGCGCAGATCAGCCTGATCGGAAATTCGCTCTTCGCTGCATCGGGCGTGGACGGGAGATCGGCCCCGGCACTTTCCCAGGATACGGTCCAATCCCTCGTGGGCCAACTGATGTTGAAGAAGGCGAAACTGGCGGAATTGAACGAAAAGTATACAGAGGCGTTTCCGGATGTCATCCGCACGAAGCAGGAGGTGGCGGCACTGGAAAGGCGGATCGTGGAGGCCCAGCGGAAAGCCGCCATCGCGGCCGAGGAGGCGAATGCGAATCCTCAGGCCGCCGCTGCGTCCCTGATCGGGAGCGATGAAATCCGCAACATGAATGCCAAGTTGAAGGCCACCGAGGCGGAGATCGTTTCCCTGGACAGGGAGAAGAAGGAGATCCGGAACAGGATCGCCTCCGTGGAGCGGAAGATCGATCAGTCCCCGCGGCGGGAACAGGAGATGATCTCCCTGATACGCGATTACGAAAACCAGAAAAAATCGTACGACGACCTGCTGAAGAAGAAGCTCGAGGCGGACGTCTCCCAAAACCTCGAGAAACGCCAGAAAGGGACGCAGTTTCAGATCCTAGACCCTGCCAACCTTCCGGAGGAGCCGTTCCAGCCGAACCGGAAGAAGGTGATGGGGGTCTTCTTCCTCCTCGCCCTGCTCCTCGGGTTCGGCGGCACGATCACATGGGAGGCGATGGACCTGAGACTTCGCGATGTTCGCGACTTCCGGCACCTCTACAAGGTGCCGATCCTCGGGTACATTCCGGTGTTCCAGGACCAGCAGTACCAGCGGGAGCGAGCCGTACGCAGGGCGGCGGTCTTCGGTGGTGTGATTACGTTCACCATGGCGTTTTCCATTTTTCTGCTGGTGTACCGCGAAAAGATCCGGACCATCCTGAACTTTTAGCGAGGGGTGCATGAAGATTCCGTTGCTGGATTTCTACAGAGACCGTCAAGCGAAGGCGACGGACCGCCACACCCTCTTGCAGAGCAAGGACCAGATCTTCACCGAGCAGTTCAAGAATTTTTGCGCCCGGTTCGAATACGCCGTCGATGTGCGGGGGTGCAAGATTGTCGCGATCTCCAGCGCCATCGCCGGGGAAGGGAAAACCGTCTCGACGGTGAATCTGGCCTCGAATCTCGCTTCCACCGGAAGGAAGAAGGTGCTTCTGGTCGACCTCGATTTGAGGAAATCCGACCTCGCCAAGGGGCTGCAGTTCCGGTCTACTCCCGGGATGGTGGAATTGCTAGAGGGCTCCGCCGGCCTGAATGAAGTCCTCCGGTATGTCATCACGCAAGGCCTCCACGTGATCCCGAGCGGCAAACGGGTCGCCAATCCTTGGGGGCTGCTCGGCGGGGAGACGTTCCGCATCTTTCTCCAGGAACTCCGGGAGATGTACGACGTCATTCTCCTCGACACAGCGCCCGTTATCCCGGTGTCGGATACCCTCGTCCTTCGGGACCTCGTCGACGGAATCGTCCTCGTCCACCGGCTGGGCTACACACCGCACAACCTGTTCCGGCAGGCCTTGGAGGACATCGGGGAGAAGAAACTGCTCGGCGTCCTGCTGAACGGTGTGGAACCGCAATCGGAACGGTATTACCAGCGATATTACGGGAAATATTACATCCGGCGAACAGGACAATAGGTTGGCCCGGGGCCGGGCGGAGGTGACCATCATGGACAGGAAAATCGTCATCGCTGTAGTGGGCTGCGGGTACTGGGGTCCGAATCTCATCCGGAACTTCAGTGCCCATCCACAATGCCTCGTCCGGTACGTGTGCGACAAGGATGAGAAGCGGTTGGCCCACATGAGGCAACTCTACCCGCAGGTGGAGACCACGAAGGAGTTCGAAAAAATCATCGGCGACGGGGAAGTGGACGGGGTGGTGATCGCCACCCCGGTCCACCTGCACTACGAGCTGGCGAAGAAGAGTCTCGAGGCGGGGAAGCACACCTTCGTCGAGAAGCCGATGACCCAGACTTCCGGACAGGGGAACGAGCTGGTCCAGCTAGCGGCGGCGAGGAAGCTGACGCTCATGGTGGGGCACACCTTCATCTACTCCGCCCCCGTCAACCGCATCCGGGAGATTGTAAAATCCGGCGACATCGGTGAGATCCAGTACATCAGCTCCCGCCGCCTCAACCTCGGTCTGTTCCAGAAGGACATCAACGTGGCGTGGGATCTGGCGCCGCACGACATCTCCATCATCCTCCATTTGCTCGGGAAGCCGCCCGTCTCCGTCAACTGCCAGGGAAAGGCGCACATCCACAAGGAGATCGAGGACGTGACGAACATGTCGCTCAACTTCGACAACGGCGGGTTCGCCACCATCCACAGCAGCTGGCTCGATCCGAACAAGGTCCGGGAGATGGTCATCGTCGGGAGCAAGCGGATGATCGTCTACGACGACAATCAGCCGCTGGAGAAGATCAAGATCTACGACAAGCGCGTGGAAGCGCCCCCGCACTACGACACCTTCGCGGAGTTCCAATACTCGTACCACTACGGAGACATGATCGCCCCCTACATCAAGCAGACCGAGCCGCTGAAGGTGGAGACGAAACACTTTCTCGACTGCATCAAGACCGGGAATACCCCCGAGTCGAGCGGCCGGGACGGGTTACGGGTGATCCAGATTCTCGAGGCTTCCTCCCGCTCCCTGCAAATCGGAGGCGCAAAGGTCGAGATCGACCAGAACCTCGGCGCCGTCACGGCTTTTACCTGAAAGGGGGACGAGTTGAAAATCGAGCCCTCTCCGACGCAGAAGATCGCCCCCAACGTGAAGTTCGGCGAAGGGGTGAAGGTGTACGACTTCGTCAACCTCTATGGTTGCGAGATCGGGGAGCACACCAAGGTGGGAACCTTCGTCGAGATCCAAAAGGGGGCGAGGGTCGGGAAGAACTGCAAGATTTCCAGCCACAGCTTCATCTGCGAAGGGGTGACGATCGAGGACGACGTGTTCATCGGACACAACGTAACCTTCATCAACGACATGTATCCCCGGTCCACAGTGGATGGTGGTGGGCTCCAGACGGAGGCGGACTGGGTCTGCATCCCGACGCTGATCAAGAAGGGAGCCTCCGTCGGTTCGAGCGCGACGATACTCGCCGGCGTGACCGTGGGAGAGAAGGCGATCGTGGGGGCGGGCAGCGTGGTCACGAAGGATGTTCCCCCGGGAGCGATCGTGGCCGGGAACCCCTCCAGGGTACTTCGAAAAATCACCGAGGAGAAGAAACGATGAAAGTCCCCTTTCTGGACCTGAAAGCCCAGTACGAGTCGATCCGCCCCGAGATTGCGGAGGCGATCCGGCAGGTGCTCGACAGGACCGCCTTCGCTGGCGGTCCGTTCGTCGCGCAGTTCGAGAAGGAGTTCGCGGCATTTTGCGACACCCGGTTCGCAGCGGGTGTCGGAAGCGGCACCGATGCGCTCTGGATGACGCTGCTGGCGCTGGGGATCGGGCCTGGTGATGAAGTGGTCACGGTCCCGGACACCTTCATTGCTACCGCTGAGGCCATCAGTTACTGCGGGGCGAAGCCGGTGTTCGTGGACGTGGACCCTGTTACGTACAATATGGACCCCTCAAGGATTGAGGCTTCGATTACCCCGAAAACCAAAGCGATCATCCCGGTCCATCTCTTCGGTCAGATGGCGGACATGGATCCGATCCTGGAGATCGCGAGGACGCGGAAGCTGTCCGTCGTCGAGGACGCGTCGCAAGCCCACGGGGCGGGATACAAGGGGAAGAAGGCCGGTTCGATCGGCGACGCGGGATGCTTCAGCTTCTATCCCGGGAAGAACCTCGGCGCGTACGGCGAGGCGGGTGCGGTCGTCACCGACAACGAGGAGCTCGACAAGAAGATTCGGATGCTGCGCGACCATGGACAGGCGAAGAAATATTACCACTCCCTGATCGGGTGGAACGCCCGGATGGACGGTATCCAGGGGGCGATCCTGAGCGTGAAGCTCAAACATCTTTCCGCCTGGAACGAGGGGAGACGCAGGAATGCCGCCATCTATGACGAACTTCTGAAGGGCGTCAAGGAGGTCACGACCCCGAAACAGGCCGCATATGCGATGCACGTATACCACATATACGCCATTCGCGTTGCCGACCGGGACCGGTTGATCGCCTCGTTGGCGGAGAAAGACATCCATTGCGGTATCCATTACCCGATTCCCGTCCATTTGCTGGACGCATACAAGTCGCTGAATCTCGGGAAGGGGTCGTTCCCCGTGGCGGAGAAGTGCGCGGCGGAATTCGTATCCCTCCCGATGTTCGCGGAGCTCACCCGGGAGCAGATCGCGTACGCGGTTAGCATCCTCAAGGATTGCCTGGCGGGTTCGGGGTCGCTAAGCAAGGTTGTGTGATGTCCCTGAATCTCGAGCCATTGGATCCACTGGCTGATCCGGGATGGGACGACCTCTTAGCCACGAATCCCGCCTCCTCTTTCGTCCATACCTCCGCCTGGGCCCGCGTACTCTCCTCCTCGTACGGTTACCGTCCCAGGTTTTTCGCTGCGGTGAAAGATTGCCGCTTGTACGGCCTCATCCCGTTCATGGAGATCCGGAGCTGGGTCACGGGTTGCCGCGGCGTCTCCATGCCTTTTTTTGATGAGTGCGATGTTATTCTGCAGGAAGGGATGAGCTTCAAGGAGGCGATCCAAATCGTTAGGGAGTATGCAAAATCCCGGCGATGGCGAACCTTCGAACTGCGGACACGGATCCCATGCATGGAAGAAGTCCCCGCCTCCGCGGAATATTATGGCCATGATTTGGAACTATCGAGGTCGGAAGACGCGATATTTTCCGGATTCCGGAAGAATGTGCAGCGCAACATCCGGAAGGTGCAGAAGGAAGGAGTCACGATCGACAGAGGGGAGTCCGAAAAGGATCTTCTTGAATTCTACCGGTTGAACTGCTTGACCCGCAGAGAGCACTGCCTTCCGCCACAACCGCTCCGTTTTTTTCAGAATCTGCGGGGACATGTCCTCTCGAAAGGCAAGGGAAGCCTTCTGCTCGCCAGGTACCGGGGGGAGTGCATTTCGGGAGCTGTGTTCCTGCATTACGGTACCGGCGTACTCTATAAGTATGGAGCATCGGACAAGCGGTTCCAGCACCTTCGGGCGAACAACCTGGTCATGTGGGAGGCGATTCGATACTACAGCGGGAAGGGATTCCGGAATTTCTCCTTTGGGCGAACGGATTTCGAGCATGACGGTCTGCGGAGGTTCAAGCTGTCCTGGGGTTCCTCAGAGAAGATTTTGAGCTATTTCAAATTTGATGTCCGATCCGGGTCCTGGTGTCGGGAGGAAATACGACGGGGTTCATCTTCGAGAAGCATACTGGCCCGGATGCCACTGCCTCTCCTCAGGGTTGCCGGGACAATCGCATACCGGCATATCGGGTAGCTCCCTTCAATAGTACCTATGGATCCGAACACGCTGAAATTATTTTACCGGCTGAAGCCGCTCATCCCTCGATGGCTGCAGATCGAGTTGCGGCGGGTTCGGGCACGCCGGATTCAAAGGACCCGGAAGGATA
>Ga0316601_100001639_pt1 | contig 11082 bp, 6 predicted proteins | sample OWC_soil_day5_no_FD_207663 | JGI IMG/M metagenome (GOLD analysis project Ga0316601, IMG submission 207663) | Wetland soil microbial communities from Old Woman Creek delta, Ohio, United States - OWC_soil_day5_noCT | ecosystem: Environmental > Terrestrial > Soil > Wetlands | place: USA: Ohio...
TCGCGCAGTCGATCTATCGCGAGGGCTCCAAGCTCGTCGCAGCCGGTCACAACCCGATGGAGCTCAAGCGCGGCATCGACACCGCGGTCGCCGCGGTCATCGAGTCGCTGAAGAAGCTCTCGACCCCGACCAAGGGCAAGGACGACATCGCCCAGGTCGGCACGATCAGCGCGAACGGCGATGCCGAGATCGGCAACATGATCGCCGAGGCGATGAAGAAGGTCGGCAAGGAAGGCGTGATCACGGTCGAAGAGGCCAAGACCATGACCTCCGAGCTCGACGTGGTCGAGGGCATGCAGTTCGACCGCGGCTACCTCTCGCCGTACTTCGTGACGGACACCGAGCGCATGGAGGTCGTGCTGAACGACGCGCTCGTGCTCATCCACGAGAAGAAGATCTCGAACATGAAGGAGCTCCTCCCGGTGCTCGAGCAGGTTGCCAAGCAGGGCAAGCCGCTCGTGATCATCGCGGAAGACGTCGATGGCGAGGCGCTCGCCACGCTCGTCGTCAACAAGCTCCGTGGCACGCTGCAGATCTGCGCCGTCAAGGCGCCGGGCTTCGGTGATCGCCGCAAGGAGATGCTGAAGGACATCGCCACCCTCACCGGTGGTCAGGCAGTGACCGAGGATCTCGGCCTCAAGCTCGAGAACCTCACGCTGACCGACCTCGGCTCGGCCAAGCGCATCACGGTCGACAAGGACAACACGACGATCGTCGATGGCGCCGGCAAGAAGGCCGACATCGAGGCTCGCGTGAAGCAGATCCGCAACCAGATCGAGGAGACCACCTCCGACTACGATCGCGAGAAGCTCCAGGAGCGCCTCGCGAAGCTCGTCGGCGGCGTCGCCGTGATCAAGGTCGGCGCTGCCACCGAGGTCGAGATGAAGGAGAAGAAGGCCCGCGTCGAGGACGCGCTGCACGCAACGCGCGCGGCCGTCGAAGAGGGCGTGGTCCCGGGCGGCGGCGTCGCGCTGATCCGCGCGCAGGCCGTGCTCGAGACCATGAAGCTCACCGAGGAGCAGCAGTTCGGCGTCGCGATCGTGCGTCGCGCGCTCGAGGAGCCGCTGCGCCAGATCTCGCAGAACTCCGGCGTCGACGGCTCGATCGTCGTCAGCAAGGTCAAGGAGGGCAAGGGCTCGTTCGGCTTCAACGCCGCGACGCTCGAGTACACCGACCTCGTCAAGGCCGGCGTGATCGACCCGACCAAGGTCGTGCGTACCGCGCTGCAGAACGCGGCCTCGGTCGCGTCGCTCCTGCTCACCACCGAGGCGATGATCGCCGAGCGTCCGAAGAAGGAGGCGGCTGCGCCTGCCGGCGGCGGACACGGCGGCGGCATGGGCGGCATGGGCGGCATGGGCGGCATGGGCGGCATGGGCGGCATGGACTTCTAGTCCAGCCACTCGATCGCTCACACGAACGGCGGCCCTCGGGTCGCCGTTCCTCGTTTCGGTCGATCGGGACCTAACCCGGGTTAAGGGAGGTCCTGGATGCACTCGAGCTGCGCCTGCGCGCTTGGCTGCGTCGGGTGGCCGGTCGCCGGATCGCACACGAAGTGCTCGACCACGCACGTGTAGGTCGACTGGTTGATCGAGGTCTTCGCGACACCCTGATCTGCCACCCGCACGACCTCCGACAGGCACTTGTCGCGCGGGCCGCCCTTCAGGTGCTCGCAGCACTGCCCCTGCACGTCGGTGCCGCGTGCGTAGGTATCACCATGGCTGCCGCCACCACACCCGGCGAGCAGCGCGGCGGTGATCGAGAGCGCGAGCCAACCACGTCGCAAGGTCACAACTGTGGCAAGCCCATTTGTGACTCGGCGTTCACGAACCCGGCTGACCGGCCCGTGGAGACCGTGGACAACCAGCTGCAACTGCGCGTCGTCTCGTCGTGGATACTCGTGCATGGGTCGGCGCTTCGCAAAGCCGGGGCCAGCCGCGGGAATGCCCCGCTGGGTGTGATGGCCAACCCTTTGCACCACGTGCCGCGAATGCGGCTCTTCCTCACCACCTGTGCCCTCCTCCCGCTCGCCGCCTGTGCAGCACGCTATCGCACCGAGCTGGTCGGTCAGGGCAATGCCCTCGTCATGCCCCGCCAGGCGGGCGCCCCCACCGACGCAGTGGCCGCCCCCGGCGCGGGAGGAATCGAGCTTGCGCAGGGATCCTATGATGTCGCGCTGCGGTTCGACATTCCGCGCGCGCAGCGGATCGAGTGGCGCGTTCGCTGCCCCGGCGCCGACCTCGAGGGCGCGGTCGGCGAGCCCTTCGAAGCCTATCGCTCGCGTCGGCTCGCCGAGCTGCGGGCGCAGCGCGAACGCGATCGCCAGCGCATGGCAGCGGCCACTGGCGTGGTCGTCCAGGCCGTCGCGCCACGGGCGTGGGGCGAGGCGCGGGTCCGTACGCCCGCCGGCGAGCTGGTCGTCCAGGGCGAGACACCGGTGGTCGTCACGGCCGCACCGCCGCCGCCTCCACCAGAGGCGCCACCCGAGGACGAGGAGCTGCCCTACAACGACACCGGCCGCGGCCGGCTCGGGGCGACGCTCCGCCTCGACACCAACGCGGCCGGGGTGTGCACGATCACCGCGGCGACCGATGATCCAGACGTGCTCGCGTCGTTTCAGGTGATCCGCGTGCATGACCTGCGGGCCGAAGCACGGCAGGCGCGCGCCGCACAGACCACCGGCGCGATCGAGGTCAGGACCCGGATCCGGTCACGGCTGGTCGCGCTCGGCGCCGACGAGACCGCCCGCCAGCGCCGGCTCGACGCTCAAGCGCTCGTGCGTGACGAGGCCGAGACCCGCGCGGATCTCGAAGCCCGGGCCCGCGCGCAGGTGGCGTTCCGCGCCCGCGTCGAAGCGAACGCTCGTGCCCAGGCCGAAGGCCGGCTGCGGGCGGAGGCCGAGGCCCGCGCCGACCTCGACGCGAAGGCCCGGCTCGAGGCCGAGCTCCGGCTGCGCTGGGAGGCGGAGGCCCCGAAGCGCGCCCACGCCGAGCTCATGCTGCGGTGGCGAACCCAGGCGTACACCACGCGAGATCTCATGATCTCCTGGCTCGTGACCCGGTGCCATGCCGATCCAGATCTCCGCGCGCGCCTCGAAGCGCAGGCCCGCGCCGAGCGCCTGCGCATCCGCGCCGAGCGTGACGCCCGGGCCGCGCACCAGGCTGCGCTGGTGGTCGAGCTCGAGCATCGCCGGACCGAAGACGCACTGCGCGTGCGTGCACAGATCTCCGGCGCGCTCGTCGCGATGGGCGCCCGCCTGCGGCCGCCGCGTCCCGAGGCACCGTTCGAGAACCCCGGATCGCCGCCGTTCGACGGAGCGCGGTGGAGCGCGGGGGCGTGGGCATGGAACGGCACCCTGTGGATCTGGACGGCCGGTGGCTGGACCGATCCGGATAGCTTTGGCGCCACCGGCGGTGAGGTCGCGGTGCGCGTCGATCGCGAGCCCGAGGTCGTCGGCCCGGCGGTCGTCGTCAGCCCGACGATCGTCGTCAACCCGCCGGTCGTCTACGATGCCGGCCTTCCCAGCCACCAGCCCTCGGTCACGATCATCCGCGATCACCGTCCGCCGCCGCCGAGCTACCAGCCGCCGCCGCCGCCGATCCGGGTGCGCTCCACGCCGCCGATCGTTCGCGACCATCGCCCGGCCGTCCGCCCGGCGGTCCGCGATCACCGCAAGGCGAAGCCCGACGACAGCCCGACGGTTCGCGATCACCGCCGATCACGTTGACCGCCCGACTACGGCTTGGCGTCGGGCGCCAGCTCGGCGCATGCGAGCGCCTGCTCGGCCGTCTTCGCGGCGATCATGCAGTCGATCTGCTCCTCGTTGTTCGCCGACTGGCACTGCGAGACGATGAGATCGATCCGGGTCTCCAGCTCGTTGGTGAAGTCTCCGAGCTTGCGCTTGCGCATCGCCTGGCGCTGCTCGGGAGGCAGCTTCGCGATCTCCGCGTTCGCCTTGCTCCAGTACGTCAGCGTCGCGAAGTTACGAGACGCCTGCTCGCACTTCACCGGATCACCCTTGCAGGCAGTGAGGGCGAGGACGGTGAGCAGGAGCACGGCGCGCATGCCAGGTGCGTACCACGATGTGAATGCGATAGGCTGCGGCGATGCGTCGCGCGGCGCTCGTGATTTTCGGTGGCCTCGCGGGTGTCGCGGGGGCCACGGTCGTGCGCGCATCTCCGACGACGATCACCGCGGAGGGCGGCGCAGAGGTCGACACCAACGTGCAGCGGGTCGAGACCGGACCCGGCCTGATGACCTCGCGGGTCGGGGCGGCGGTCGGCCGGCTCGGTGCGAAGATCGATCAGCGCGGCAAGGCGGTCCGTGGCGGGTATGCGCTCACGGTCTCGGCGCTGTCTCGCATCGTCGGCAACGACGAGGCCTCGACGGAGAATGTCACGCTGCTCGTCGGCGACGTGCGGTGGGTCCGACAGCTCGGCACTCGACCGGTCTCGGCGGGGTTCGGCATCACCGGCGCGGATGCCTTGCCGCTGAGCGCAGGCATCGGAGCGCGCACGTTCAGCAGCCTGGGTGCCGATGGCTTGCTCGTGCTGCGCGGCAGCGACGACCGCTCGCTCACCCTGGCGATCGGCGGTCGGAGCTTCACGTACAAGCCAGATCGCGCGTTCGATTGGATGGGCCCCGCTGCGAACGTGCGGCTGGACCTGACGCTCTGGCAACCTGCCGGCGGGACACGCAGCCTCGAGCTCGCCGCGTTTGCCGGCGTCGAGGCCCGCGCGTACGACAGCATCGCGCTCGCGAGTGCCTGTCCGGACCACGCGGCGCCTGACCCGAAATGCTTCGCGGGCACCACGTTGCCGCGCCGCGACCGATACCAGCGCCTCGGGCTCGAGCTGACCTCGGTGGGGCGCCTGGTGACCGCGGTGAGCTACCAGCTCACGGTGACCGATTCGAACAGCTTCGGGCAGTCGCTGATACGCCACCGCGTGAGCGTGTCGTCGACGACGGACTTGCCATGGAAGATCTACGCCAGCGCGCTCGCGACGCTCCAGATCGATCAGTACCTCGACGGCCTGATCGTGCAGAAGGATGTGCAGAACCAGACCTTCACCACGCTCGACGACGAGAACCGCAGCTCGCTCCAGCTCCGGCTCGCACGCCAGCTGTCGGGCGCGTGGTCGCTCGAGACGCGCGGCGCGATCTGGCGCGACCTCGGAGGCACCACGGAAACCTCGTTCAGGCGGGCGCTCGTCTACCTCGGCGCGATGTACAGCCGCTGAACAACAGGGGATCTGGCTCGGAATGAATCGCTTGCTCCGCCACCTTCATCCCACATACTCGTGGCCCCGGTCGAAGTCTGAACATTCCCCATGGCCCACCTAGATCACGACGAGCTGTTCGTGCCGCGCGGTCCGGGAACACCCTCGGCCTCCGAGGCGTTCCCTCGCGTGTCGAGTGTTCCGGATGCCCGGCGCATCGGCCGGGTCGTGGGTGGGCTGCTGCTCGCGACCGGCGAGGTGACGACGAACGAGGTCGAGCAGGCCAATGCCGGCCTCCGCGCGCTCGGCCGCCCGCCGCTCGGCGATGCCGACTTCGTCAGCGAGACGCCCGAGACGCTCGCGCCGGTGATCCCGATCGAGCATCGCACCGGCGTGCTCGAGCTGCTCTACGTGGTCGCCGGGGACGAGCCGATCCGGCGCCGGCTCGCCGATGCCTACGCAGGTCTGTGGCACGACCAGGCAGAGGCTCCCGCGGCACCGCGCACGGGATCGTCACCAACGGCATCGATCGTTCGGTGGCTGGTCGGCAAGCTGCCAAGGCATCACGTAGGTCGCGCTTCCGAGGAGGATGACATGGTGGAACACGGTGGTCCGTATCGTGGCGAAGAAGTCGCCGTGCCGCAGCTCGCGCCCGTCGAGCGCAGCCCCTTGCGAGCGCGGGTCGAGCGGATCCACGCCGAGTACTTGCAGGTCCTCGACGCCGTGGAGCAGGTGATCGTCGGCAAACGCGACGTGATCGAGCGCGTGCTCACCGCGATGGCCGCGCGCGGTCACGTCCTGCTCGTCGATGTCCCGGGGGTCGGCAAGACCCAGCTGTGCAAGGCGATCGCGGCGGCGATCGCGACCCAGTTCGGGCGGATCCAGTTCACGCCCGATCTGCTCCCGATGGATGTCACCGGCGCGAACGTGTTCGACATGCGTGACCGCCAGTTCCACTTCCGGCCCGGGCCGATCTTCACGCACATCTTGCTCGCCGATGAGATCAACCGCGCGACCCCGAAGACGCAGTCAGCGCTGCTCGAGGTCATGGAGGAGCGCTGCGTCACCGTCGATGGTGTGACGCATCGCCTCGAGGAGCCGTTCCAGGTCCTCGCGACGATGAATCCGATCGACCACCAGGGTACCTACGCGCTGCCCGCGGCTCAGATCGACCGCTTCATGGTGATGCTCGAGATCGGCTATCCGTCGCCCGCCGACGAGGTCAAGGTGCTCGACTTCCACCTGGCTGGCTCGCCACTCGCCGCGCTCGCGCCGGTGATCTCGCAGGCCGCGTTCATCGACTGGCGCGAGACCGTGCCGCACATCCACGTCACGCCCGAGCTCAAGCACGCGGCGGTCGGCTACATCAACGGGCTGCGACGCGGCGCCGAAGACGGCCAGTCGATCAGCCCACGCGCGACACTGGCGTGGGTCCGCGCCGCGCAGTCGCGGGCGATGCTGTGCGGACGCGAGTTCGTCACCATGGAGGATCTGCACCACGTGGCGCCCGACGTGCTCCGGCACCGGTTGTGGACCGATGGCGCGACCGTGCGCGAGCGACTGCGCCTGGTGGCGATGGCGGGGGGCCGATGATCGGGCGCAGGCCGCTGCGGATCGCGACCTTGATCGTGCCGTCGATCGTCGCCGCCGCGATCACCATGCGATCGAACCACGAGCACCTGCTGCATGCCGCGTTCCCGGCGCTCGTCGCGCTGTGGGCGATGATGGCCGGTGCGCTGGCGCTGCGGTTCGTCGAACCCGTGCGGAGCGGGGCACTCGATCGGCGGTCGCGCTGGCATCGCCTCGACGTGCTGACCTCGACGGGCACCGCGATGATGTGGATGGGCGCGGGTGCGCTCGTGGCGGGCGGCCTCACCGGATGGGCGAGCCTCAGCGTGATCGGCATCCTCGGCCTCGCGACGGTCTACCTGGCCGCGACCTGGACCACACTCGCCGCTGGCGGCGACGTGCCCTGGCGTCACGCGACGATCACGCGGTCGATCTTGCCGGAGGTCGCCATCGAGGGAGATCCGGTGCGCGAGGAGATCCGACTGAGCGGGGTGAAGATCCCCTCCGGGATGAACCTGTTCGCGATCGGGCGCACGACGCGCCACGGCTGCGTGACGAGATACGTCGTCGGCTCGGAGGGATCCGGCGCGGACGTCAAGCTCGAGAGCGACCTCGGTGCCGCGCGCCGCGGCGAACATCATGCGCCCGCGCTGGGGCTGTGGCTCGGGGACGTCCTCGGTCTGACGCGCACCCCGTTCGTGCATCGCGGTGAGGCGAGCTTCCTGGTGCTGCCGCGGCTCGGCCCCGTCGATGGCGTCAAGCAGCTGCTCGGCCAGGGCGGAGATGACGCGCGGTCGCATCCGACGCATCGCCTCCCGACCGAGGGCACGTTCCGGATCCGCGAGTACGCGGCCGGCGATGACACGCGCCGCATCCACTGGGTCCGCTCGCTGCAGACCAACCAGCTCGTGGTGCGCCTGCCGGACGAGATTCCGCCCGCCGAGCCGATGGTGCGCCTGATCCTCGATAACCACCTGGGTGGCACCGAGTCGCTGACCACGCGTGCGCCTGACGAGCTGCTCGACGCGCTGGTCCGCGTGTGGCTCGGCATCGCCAAGCAGCTGGCGGAGACCGGAACCCGGGTCACCCTGGTCACCGCCGCGATGCACGCCGACGCGATCGCTCCAGGGCTCCGCCCCCCTACCGGCACGCCGGCAGGGTTCCCCCCGATCGCCGCCATCGAGCGGCCGATGCTGCCGCGATCGTCCCGCGAGGCGCTTCGACTCGGAGGCCGCATCGCCTGGCAGGGGACGTTGCCGCTTGCCGGTCTGCTCGCGCGGGGCGCGACGCGGCAGGTCGTGGTCTCGAGCCGGTCGCAGCCACTCGATACGCACACCGCAGCGGACGTGTCGTGGGTTGTCGTCCCCGACGTGGCGTGGACCTCCCGCGAACCGCAGCGGCCCGCAAGCGCTCCGGTCCGCCTGGCGTTCCCGTCGGGCACCGCGGACAACCGGTTCGGGCACCGGGCCCGCGAGGTTGCCCGGATCGAGGCGATGTGGCGTGACCGCATCGCGTTCACCCCGCTGCGCTGGACCAACTGGCGATCGTTCTCCGGCTCGCTGGTCGCTCGCCCGGACCAGGGCCGCATCGCCCTGACGGTGATCCCATGAAGCTGTCGTATCGCGATCGTCTGGCAGCGAAGGTCGTGGTGGTCTACTGGCTGATGCTCGTCGGCGGCCTCGTGCTCTACAGCGCGATCCGCGTGACCGATCTGGCGTCGGCGATCCCGCTCAGCGTCGGCACGATCGCGGGGACGGCGCTCGGCCAGTGCCTCGCGCTCCGGGACCTCCGGTTGTGGGTCGTGGTGCTCGTGGTGTGGGCCATGGTCTGTCTCGGCCTGCCGCTGACTCCGTCCCACGTCGATTCAACGCGGCTGTGGATGGCGTTCGCGCCGGCGACGTTGTGCGGGTTCTGGAGCCTCGCCGATCGCACCTCGCTCGTCGCGTTCTGGTTCCCGGCGGCGATCTGGATGCTCTCGATCCTCGACCGCACGGCCGGCCAGACCGCGCCCGATGGTGCTGGCCTCGTGCTGCTGGGTGGCCTCGCGGTGCTGTTCATCGGGTTCTTGCGCGTGCGCGAGTCCCGGCGCGCGGGGCTGTGGCGCACGGTCTCCACCGAGCCCCTCGCCACCGAGCGCCCGCGAGCCGTGCTTCGTGAGGCACCGGAGCGCCAGCTCGTCCGGGTCGGCTGGGCGGTCCTCATCAGCGCGTTGAGCTTCGCCGCCACCGCGTGGGTGGCGCCTGCCCTGTGGCAGATCGAGTCGTTCGCGGGCGCTCCCGTGCACGTCGCCAAGGACGGCGTTGGGCTGCCATGCTGCGATGTCGCCGAGGCAGCCGCGACCGAGCGAAGGCGCGTGAAGGAGTACTTCGATCTCGGCCGCGGTCACGACGAGCTCGCGCCATACCCGCGCGAAGACCTCGACTGCCAGGTCTGCGAGGACGCGACGTCGGACGACTTCGGCCTCGATGACGAGGACGACGACGGCAACATCGCCCTTGGGCCGTGGGGCACCGGCGATCCGTGGAGTCTCGTACCGGCCGGTGGGCATCCTGCGTACGGTGGCGGCGGGCATGGCGGATATCGTGGCGGGTACGGTGGGGACGGTGGTGGGTCGGGGGTCTCGTCGGGCCCAGGCGGCACCTCGTCGGGCCCAGGCGGTGCCTCCTCGGGCCCAGGCGGCGCCTCGTCGGGCCCAGGCGGCACCTCGTCGGGGCAAGTCGAATCAGGCGGGACCACCGTGGCTTCGTCGCCAGGCTCGGCGGAGCCGGTCGTGGCTCCGCCGGCTCCCACGCCGGTCCAGCCGGCGCTGCCGCCGCAGCCGCGCCTCCCGCCGCCACCACTGCCACCGCCGCCTGCTCCCCCACCGGTCGTGGCCGCGCCGATCGACCAGCCAGCGCCCGCGGTGGTCCAGCCCACCGTCCCTCCTGCCCCGGCTCCCCAGCAGCCGGCCGCTGCGCCGTCGTCCACGATCCGCCCGCACCAGCCGGTCTCGACCGATGTCGGACCGTCGCTGCTGCACTGGCTCGTGGTCCTGATCGCGGGCGCGCTGATCTTCCAGGGGGTTGCGCTCGCGCTCCGGCCGGTGCGTCGCCTGATCGCGCTGCGCCACCTGCGCCGCCCGTTCTGGGACGAGACCGTCGATCAGCGAGTCTCGAACTCGTGGCAGCTGGCCCTGATCGGGCTGCGCGATGCGGGATGGCGATCGACTTCCGGCGAGGCGCCACGCGAGTTCGCGCGCCGGGTCGGGGTCGACGGGCTCGAGCGGTGCGCCACGATCCTCGAGAGGGCGCGCCACGGCATCGGCATCGATGCCGAAGACCTCGGGACGATGAGCAGGTCCGCCGAGACGGCGTATCACTCGGCCCGCGGTCGGCTCGGCCCGCTCTCACGGCTGATCGCCTGGATCCGCTGGCCGCTGACCTGACCCCAGGGGTTAGCGGTGGCGGAGCTGCTTCGCGCGCTGCTCGATCTGCGCGCGCTTGATCCGCAGCAGGTCGAGCTTCGCAGCCACGGCATCGCGGGCCCGCTTCGCGGCATCCGCGCGGACCGCGGGATCCCCGGAGCGCTGGGCGCGGTCGAGGGTATCGAGCGTCGACGTGTCCACCACCTCGGCGAGCACGATCGTGGCCTCCATCTCGAACTGCGCAGGAGGCGGCGCGCCACCCGCGGTCGGGGCAGGGCCGGTGTCGGCGGCCGCGCCCTCGAGCGTGCGACTCGTCCCCGACGTCGTGTTGCGGCGCGCGTTGTTGTCCTCGCGACGATCCATCTCGTTCGTTCGATCGTGCTGCTTGCGGAGCATCGCGACCCGCTCGAGCTCCTTGGCCTGGGTGTCGAGTCCCGCGATCTGCTTGGCGAGCTCGGCCTCGCTCGCGCGTAGCGCCGCGGCTTGCTGGTCGAGCTCCTCGGGATCGGCGAGCGGATCGATCTGGAGATCGGGCAGCACGATGCGGTGCGCGGCGCGCCGGGTCGGGGTGATCTGGGCGCGCACGCTGTCGAGCTGCAGCTTGCGGGGCGCGGCCGGGTTGGTGGCGAGCTCGGCATCGATCGCGGCGAGCAGCACGCGCCGCGATCCGGCGAGTTGAGACTGGGAAGCCGCGAGGTCTCCGGTCACGATCGCGAGCTGCTTCGCGGTCTCGTTGGCCTCCGAGAGCTGATCGCGGAGCTCGCGATCACGTCGCCACGAGGCACGTTGATTCTTCAGCCGATCGATCGACCGCAGCTCGTCCTCGTAGCGCTGGGCGAGCGCCGTTCGCTGGGCGGCCAGGTCAGCGACCCGCCGCTCCGCTGCGCTGGAGGC
>Ga0316601_100001642_pt1 | contig 11064 bp, 9 predicted proteins | sample OWC_soil_day5_no_FD_207663 | JGI IMG/M metagenome (GOLD analysis project Ga0316601, IMG submission 207663) | Wetland soil microbial communities from Old Woman Creek delta, Ohio, United States - OWC_soil_day5_noCT | ecosystem: Environmental > Terrestrial > Soil > Wetlands | place: USA: Ohio...
TGTCGCCGCATCGGGCCGTGCCCCGCCCCAGACCACTGCGCCCGCACTGGGCGCAATCATGCCGTGCAGCAGACGCATCAGGAGGCTCTTGCCGGCGCCGTTCGGCCCCATCACCACGGTCACGGCCCCCTGCGCGATCAGGAGATCGATGCCGTCGATGAGACGTCTGCCGCCTGCCTCGAAGACGAGGCCGCGCGCCTCGATGGGCAACAGCGGGCGTGGCACGGCCTCCGCCATGTCGGCCCACCCCCGGAATGCCGCCGTCTCAGGCGTAGGCATACCGTGCAGCCGTCCTGCGCAGCGCCATCACGCCCGCGTTGACCGCCAGGGCGATCGTCATGAGCACGACGCCGAGCGCGAGCGCGAGCGCGAGGTCGCCCTTGGACGTCTCCAGCGCGATCGCGGTGGTCATCACGCGGGTCAGGTGATTGATGTTGCCACCGACGATGATCACCGCCCCGACCTCCGCGGTCGCCCGCCCGAAGCCGGCGAGCGCGACGGTCAACAGGCTGTACCGCGCGTCCCAGAGCAGGGCGGCGACAGTCGCCCGGCGGCTGAGGCAGAACGATCGGAACTGCTCCGCGTATTCGTCGTGGAGGTGCTCGATGATCTCGCGCGATAGCGCGGCGACGATCGGCGTGATGAGTATCGACTGGGCGATGATCATCGCCGCCGGGGTGTACAGGAGCTGGAGCCACCCGAGCGGCCCCGCATTGGAGAGCAGCAGGTAGACCAGCAGACCGACCACGACCGGCGGGAGACCCATCAGCGCGTTGAGCACCACGATCGCGGCGCCGCGACCGCGGAATCGAGTCACGGCGACCGCGGCCCCGAGCGGCAGGCCGATCAGACAGGAAAGGGCGACCGCGGTGAGGCTCACCCGCAGCGATAGCCCGATGATTTCGAGGAGGTCCGCATCCGCGCTCAGGACCAGAGAAAACGCCAGCCGGAAGGCCTCGCCGAAATCCTGCATAAAGTGTCGTTCTCTGTCGAACGCCCCGGATCCATCGGAGAGAATGCAGCAGCCAGCGGCTCGAGGCAAACGATCCACCCTGCGGAAACCGCACGGCGTCGGGCGCTGACGCGGAGGGCGGCCGGGCGGGACATCCGCCCGGGAAGGGCCTCAGGGGCGGCTTGCAGCGGGCTGCGAAGGTGCGGCCCCCGCACCGCCGAGGCGCTCCCAGCGACGCAGCTTGCGCTCGAGCGTCTTGCGGGAGATCCCGAGTCGGCGCGCGGCCTGTGACTTGTTGCCTCCGCTCAGTTCCACCACGGCCCGGATGTGCTGGCGCTCGAATGCGTCCAGGGTCAGGTCGTCGTCCGCCTGCCCGGCGCCGCCGCCCCCGTCGGTCGCTGCCGCGAGGCAGGCGCTCGGACGCTGGTTCAACAAGGCGCAGCGTTCCACCAGATTGCGCAGCTCGCGGACATTCCCGGGCCAGGCATACTGCCGCAGCCGCAGCCACTCGCCGTCGCCGATCTGCGGCAGGCGGATGCCCATCCTGGCGCTGACGCCCTCAAGGAAATAGCGGCCCAGCACGGGAATGTCCTCGGGCCGCTCGCGCAGCGCCGGCACGTGGACGGCGACGACGTTGACCCGATGGAACAGGTCTTCGCGGAACGCGCCGGCGGCCACCCTGGCCCGCAGGTCGTGGTTGGTGGCGGCAACGACCCGCACGTCCACCGGCAGCTCACGGTTGCTCCCGACCGGGCGGATGGTCCGCTCCTCCAGGACCCGCAGCAGCTTGGCCTGCATCGGCAGCGGCATCTCGCCAATCTCGTCCAGGAAGAGGGTGCCACCGTCGGCGTAGGCGAACAGCCCGTCGCGGGCCTGCAGCGCCCCCGTGAATGCCCCTTTGGTGTGGCCGAAGAGCTCGCTTTCGAACAGCTCCGCCGAGATGGCGCCGCAGTTGATGGCCGCGAAATGCCCCTTCCGCCCGCTGAGCCGGTGTATCGCGCGAGCGACCAGCTCCTTGCCGGTGCCCGATTCGCCCTCGACGAGCACCGTCGTCGGCATGGGCGCGATGCGCCGGATCACCTCGGAGAGGTCGGTCATGGCCAGGCTCTCGCCGACGATGCCGTCGCTGTCGAAGACGGCGTCGCCGACGGGAAGCGGGGCCGCCGTCGCGTCGCAGCGCGTGGCGGCGCTGCCCAGCAGCCGTTCGATCGGCTCGGCCAGATCGGCGAAGGTCGGCGCGCCCGTCAGAAGGTCGGATACGCCGGCGCGCAGCGCCCGAAGCACGGCGTCGCCGTCGGCGACGGCCGCCACGAGGATGACAGGCGTGTGGTCACCGCCCCGGCGGCGCTCCGCGACCCACTCGGTCACCACGGCATCGACCCGCTCCCGCTCGCTGACGATGACATCGAAACGCAGCCGGCGCCGAAGCTGGTCCGCCACCTCGAGGGAGGGCGCCACCTCGACCAGCGCGCGGGTCTCGCCGAACCCATCGGCCAGCAGCCTCGAGAGGTGCCCGGAGCGGGTGATGACGAGGATCGAGAACCCCAGCGGCCGGCACCCCGTCCGACTGGGTAGTGGCGCGGCCTTTACTGAGTCCTGTCGTCTCATCGGGTTGGTCTCGCTCGCCCCGTAAAGCCCCACTACGACAATTTGTCGCAATTATTCGGTGCACAGAAGGGCATCGCGGGATCATTTTGACCCACCCGACCGGACTAATAGAGTCCCCCTGGTCAATGAAATGCCGGACGGACGGGCCGGCCCGGCCGGTGGGCACGCCGCGGGCCGCAATTCCCGAGGGCGTTGCCCGGCATTCTTTGCACCGGACTACCCTTCGGCCGAGAATGGGTACCAACCGCAACCTTCCCGACGGCATCCCGTGGCGGCGACTCCGGCAGCGATCATCGGCACCATCCTCGCCGGCGGCCAGGCGAGACGGCTGGGAGGCCTCGACAAGGGCTTGGTCGAGGTCGGCGGCCGGCCGATGATCGAGTGGATCATCGAAGCCCTGGTGCCACAGGTCGACGCCCTGCTGATCAACGCCAACCGGAACCCGGAGCGTTACCGCCGGTACGGCTTCCCCGTCGTCGAGGACCGCCTGCCGGACTACCAGGGCCCGCTGGCCGGCTTCTCGGCGGCACTGCAAGAGGTGCCCGCCGATGCGGCCATCCTCACCGTGCCCTGCGACAGTCCGGTACCACCGCCCGACCTGGCGGCCCGGTTGCTGGACGCCCTCGAGGCCGACGGCGCCGAACTGGCGGTGGCCCACGACGGCGAGCGCCTGCAACCCGTCTATGCGCTGATCCCGGCGGCACTGCGGGACAGCCTCGATGCCTTTCTCGCATCCGGCGATCGCAAGATCGACCTCTGGTACGCGCGGCATCGCATGGCGACCGCCGAGTTCACGGATCGCCGCGACCATTTCGTGAACCTGAATCAGCCCGACGACCTCGCCCGGGTGCAGCGCCTGCTGCACCGGGCGGGGGCCTAGCGAACGGCGGCGCTCTGCGCTACCCCCCCTCGGCCTTCCCCTTCGGCGGCGCCAGGTGCTTGGCCAGCAGCTCGGTGAGCCCGGTGACGTGGATGTCCATCCCGTAGTGCTCGAGGCCCTCCTCGATCACGATCCGGCAGTTCGCGCAGGCCGTCACCAGGCCTTCCACGTTCAGCTCCTCGAGCTGGCGCTTCTTGCGCTTGAAGGCCTTGAGCCGCAGCTCTTCCGCCTCCTCGTTGGCGCTGACGCCGCCGCCACCGCCACAGCACCAGTTCATCTTGCCGTGGTCGCCCATCTCCGCGTAATCCGGCGCGACCATGCGCATCAGATTGCGGGGCGGCTCGAGCACGCCGCCGCGGCGCACGATCTGGCAGGGGTCGTGGAAGGTCAGGCGCTCGGTCTCGATGCCCTCCGTGCGCAGCCGGCCCTCCGCACGCAGCTGGTCGAGCAGCTCGAGGATGTGCACCACCTCGAACTTGTAGGGCCGCTTGATCAGGTTCGGGCCGTCCCAGCGGATCGCCGTGTAGGCGTGGCCACATTCGGGGCTTATGACGTATTTCACGCCGAGCTCCTCGGCGGCATTGACGACGCGGCTGACGAGCTCGGCGGCGATCTTCGAGTCGCCGATCTGGATGCCGCTGTTCGTGGCCTCGAAGGCCTTCCTGGAGAAGGTCCAGCTAACGCCGGCAGCATCGAAGATCCGGACCAGGCTCTCGATGTACTCGGGGAAGTTGATCACCTCCATGGACGACAGCAGTGCCATGTAGTCCGCGCCCTGCTTGTCCATCGGCACCTCGAGGCCCGTCTCCTCCTCGACGTGGCCGATCTGCGCCTCCAACGCCTTGAGCGTGAGGCCCATCGGGCTGCCGATCTCCAGCGCCCGCCGGGTGGCACCCTGCAAACCCTCGGGGGAGTAGCCCGCCGCTGCGAAGGCCTCGCGCTGCTTGCGGATCATGTAGGCGATGTCGTTGCCGACGGGGCAGACCATCGAACAGCGGCCGCACAGCGTGCAGCTGTCGTAGGTCATCTCCTGCCACTCGGCGAAGTCGTCCTCGGTCACCTCGGGCAGCATTCCCAGGCCCGCGCCCAGCTTGCCCCAGAAAGTCTTCTCGCGTTGCCAGAGGCGGCGCATCGGCTCGACCTTGTAGATCGGCGTGAAGCGCGCGTCGCCCGTCTCCGTATAGAAGAGGCAGGCTTCCGCACACAGTCCGCAGTGCACGCAGCTCGAGAAGTAGGACGCGATCTTCTTGTCGATCTGGGCGCGCAGCACTTCCACGCCACGCTCGAAGTCGTGCTCGGTCTGGACGGTCGGGATCATCGGTGTCGCCCCCTCAGGCGCTCACGCCCTTGCGACCCATCGCCGCACCGGTGTAGGCGCGACTGACAGGAAAGGTGAACGCGTGCATCAGCCGGCTGAACGGGAAATAGACCATCAGCAGGCACACGGTGAGCATGTGGATGGCGCGCAGGCTATCGTGACTCTTCAACAGCGCCAGGCAGCCGGTGAGCATGACGACGAAGGTGAGTATCGCCGCCGCATGGTCGTCGAAGGTGGAGATCTTGCGCATCACGGGATGCATGAGCCGGCGCAGCCACAGCAGGAGGATGCCCGCGAAGGCGAGATCACTGGCGACCATGAACAGCCAGTGCGGCGCCGGCGTCCAGCCGAAGCCGAGGATCCGTTCCTCGATGAACTTCACGTGCGGCGCGGCGAAGATCAGCAGGACGAACAGCCCGATGTGGAACATGTAGCCCGCCACCAGGTGGAAGGTGGCACCACGGCTGAAGCCCTTCGCCGTCCACGATCGCGTGACGATCGTGCGCAGCGCGCCGGGCACCCCGCTGCCACGCGGCACCGCAAGATCCGTCCGCGAGGGCTGGCGCCAGATATCGACCAGCCGCCACAGGACGCCGACCACGAAGACGACGGCCGAGAAGTACCAGAGCGGGCCTTCGACGAATTCGAGAAACATCACATCACCCCTGCACCGCCTTGGTGCCCGGCGAGCCGAAACCCTTGAAATCGATGTTGTCGTGCCGCTTGACCTCTTCGAGGGCATTCGGCTCGACGCCGACCATGCCTGCGGCCTCCATCTCGGCCAGCCAGAGGTCGTGGTGCTCCCGCGCCCAGTTCGCGTCGACGTACCCGTGGGACATCGACTCGAAGGCGCCCTCCATGCCGACCGTGCCGATGTAGATGTGCCCCAGCGAGGCGGCGATGAAGACCACCGCGACCCCGCCGTGGACGACGTGCGCCAAGGCCATCACCTCGCGCCCCTGCCCGAACACGCCGAAATCCAGGATGAGCCCGGAGATCGAGATGGCGATGCCGAAAAGCACCACCATCCAGAACCAGCTCTTCTGCCCGCCGTTGTAGTAGCCCGAGCTGGCGGGGTGGCCCTTGAGCAGCCCGCCGGCCCTGAAGAACCACTTCAGGTCGATCTGGTTGAAGCCGTTCCCGCGCAGGAAGAGCACGATCATGGCGAGCACCGCGAACGGGAAGATCGGCCCGAACAGGTTGTGGCCCTCCTTGCACGCCGCCGCCGTCGCCGAGAAGCCCTCGGGCCCGAGGATCGGAATCAACACGAAGCGGCCGTAGAGCAGCACCAGTCCAGTCACGGCCAGGAACACGAACAGGATCGCCGCGAACCAGTGCACGACGCGCTGGTTAACCGAGAACCGCGGGACCAGCTGGCCGGAGCGCCCGCCCTCGAGCGGGATCCTGCCGCGCAGGATCCAGAACAGGGCCAGGAATCCCAGCGTGCCGAGCAGCAGCCAGGCCCCGACTGGCACCAGCATCTCGGAGCGGAACTGCCGCCAGCGCTCACCGACCTGGTTGATGAGCACCGCCGACTCGACGCCGCGCGCCTGGGTGTTCGCGTCGGCGGGGCCGGCGCGCTGCCGCACCTCGTTCCACAGGCCGGCGCCCGGGTTCGGCACGTTGCCGGCGCCGAGATAGGCCGCCGCGTAGGGCACGAGCGGCGCAATCAGCACGAACGCCAGCAGGGCCAGCAGGTAGCGCGTGATCCGGGCGCGCACGCGCGGCGGCACGCCGTGCTGCCGCGGCTCGGAGGGGATCGCGGGTCGGGACGGATGATCGGTCATGGGCAACTACCCCGTGATGGGCGCGATTGGCGGACCGGGCGCCGCTTCGGCGACACCCGGCCCTGCTCTCGGTCCGACACCCCAGCGCGGCGCCGGCCGCGCTGCTAGTCTTCTTTGCCGGCCGCCTTGCCGTCGAGGCCGGAGGCCTTTCGGAGCCCCTTGTCGTAGGCCACGCCCCAGCCCGTCCCGAGCCCCGCGGCGCCGCGGTAGGCCATGCGCTGCCGGAAGATGTCGGCGACGACATCGCCGTCGCCCGCGAGCAGCGCCTTGGTGGCGCACATCTCCGCGCAGATCGGCAGCTTGCCCTCGGCGAGACGGTTGCGGCCGTACTTGCGCACCTGCTCCGCACTGTTCGCCTCGCCCGGACCACCGGCGCAGAAGGTGCACTTGTCCATCTTGCCGCGCGAGCCGAACACGCCGCCGGTAGGAAATTGCGGCGCGCCGAACGGACACGCGTAGAAGCAGTAGCCGCAGCCGATGCAGATGTCCTTGTCGTGCAGGACCACGCCGTCGGCCGTCTGGAAGAAGCAGTCGACCGGGCAGACGGCCATGCAGGGCGCATCCGAGCAGTGCATGCAGGCGACCGACAGCGAGCGCTCGCCCTTCTCGCCGTCGTTGATGGTCACCACCCGCCGACGGTTGATCCCCCAGGGCACCTCGTGCTCGTTCTTGCAGGCCGTGACGCAGCCGTTGCATTCGATGCAGCGCTCGGTATCACACAGAAACTTCATGCGTGCCATCGTTCAATCCTCCAGTTCGCGCCGGGCCGCCATCAGGCCGGGTAGATCTTGCACAGGGAGCACTTGGTCTCCTGCATCGCCGTCACGGAGTCGTAGCCGTAGGTCATGGCCGTGTTGCAGGCCTCACCGAGCACGACCGGGTCGCAGCCCTCCGGATACTTGGCGCGCAGATCCTTGCCCTGGAAGTGCCCGCCGAAGTGGTAGGGCGTGAACACCACGCCGGGGGCCACGCGCTGCGTGAGCATGGCCTTCACCTTGATCTTCCCGCCTTCGGGGCTCTCGACCCACACCATGTGGCCGTCCCGCACGCCGGCGTCGTTGGCATCCTTCGGGTTGATCTCGATGAACATGTCCTGCTGCAGCTCGGCGAGCCACGGATTGGAACGGGTCTCGTCACCGCCACCTTCGTACTCGACCAGGCGCCCGCTGGTCCAGATCAGCGGGAACTGCTTCGAGTAGTCGGTGGCCTGGATCGACTTGTAGCGCGTCGGCAGCCGGAAGAAGGCCTTGCGATCCTCGTAGGTCGGGTATTTCTCGACCAGCTCGTGCCGGGAGGTATACAGCGGCTCGCGGTGGATCGGCACCGGGTCGGGGAAGTTCCACGCCACGCAGCGGGCCTTGGCGTTGCCGTACGGGGCGCAGCCGTGCTTGATGACCACGCGCTGGATGCCGCCCGAGAGGTCGGTCTTCCAGTTCTTGCCCTCGGCCGCCTTCTTCTCGTCCTCGGTCAGGTCGTCCCACCAGCCGAGCTTCTTGACGATGTCGGCGGTGAACTCGGGGTACCCGTCCTTGATCTCCGAGCCGACCGGGTACGACCCCTCGGCCAGCAGGTTCTGGCCGTTGCGCTCCACGCCGAAACGCTCGCGGAAGCCCATGCCGCCCTGCGCCACCGGGATGCTGGTGTCGTAGAGATTGGGCGAGCCGGGGTGGTTGAATTCGGGCGTGCCCCAGCACGGCCACGGCAGCCCATAGTAGTCGCCGTTCGCCGGCCCGCCCTCTGCCTTCAGCGTCGTCACGTCGAAGGTGTGCCAGTTCTGCTGGTGTTTCTTCAGCCGCTCGGGGCTGTGGCCGGTGTAGCCGATCGTCCACATGCCGCGGTTGAACTCGCGGGTGATGTCCTCGATGAGCGGCTCTCCGCCGTTGACCTTGATGTTCTTGGTCAGCTCGTCGCCATAGCCGAATTTCTTGGCGAACTTGAGCATGATGGTGTGGTCCGGGAGCGACTCGAACAGCGGCTCGATCACCTTGTCGCGCCACTGCACCGACCGGTTCGACGCGGTCACCGAGCCGTAGGTTTCGTACTGCGTGCAGGCGGGCAGCAGGTACACCCCGTCGGTGCGGTCGCTCATCACCGCCGTGATCGTCGGATAGGGATCGACGACCACCAGCAGGTCGAGCTTCTCCATCGCCTTCTTCATCTCGACGCCGCGCACCTGGCTGTTCGGCGCGTGGCCCCAGAACACCATGGCGCGGGTGTTGTCCTTCTGCTTGATGTTGGCCTTGTCCTCGAGCACGCCGTCGATCCACCGCGACACCGGAATGCCGTTGGTGTTCATCGGCTTGAGGGGCTTGCCGTCCTTCTCCTCGTAGCTGCCCGGGTCGAAGCGCCCGGCCAGCCACTCGTAGTCCACGCCCCAGACCTTCGCCCAGTGCTTCCAGGCGCCTTCCGCCAGGCCGAAATAGCCCGGCAGCTCGTCGGACAGGACGCCGAAGTCGGTGGCACCCTGGACGTTGTCGTGACCGCGGAAGATGTTGGTGCCGCCGCCGGCGACGCCCATGTTGCCGAGCGCCAGCTGGAAGATGCAGTAGGCACGCGTGTTGTTGTTGCCGATGGTGTGCTGGGTGCCGCCCATGCACCAGATGAAGGTCCCGGGCCGGTTGTCGGCCATCAGCTTGGCTGCCTGATAGAGGAGGTGCTCGGGGACGCCGCTGACGCGCTCGACCTCGTCCGGCGTCCACTTCGCCACCTCCTTGCGCACCTCGTCCATGCCCCAGACGCGCTGGCGGATGAACTCCTTGTCCTCCCAGCCGTTCTTGAAGATGTGCCAGAGCATGCCGTAGATCACCGGCACGTCGGTGCCCGGCCGGATCCGCACGAACAGGTTGGCGTGGGCGGCGGTGCGGGTGAAGCGCGGGTCGATCACGATCAGCGGCGCGTGGTTGCGCTCCGTGGCGCGGAACACGTGCTGCAGCGACACCGGGTGGGCCTCGGTCGGGTTGCCCCCGATGATCAGGATCGCCTTCGACTTGTGGATGTCGTTGTACGAGTTGGTCATCGCGCCGTAGCCCCAGGTGTTGGCGACGCCGGCGACCGTGGTCGAATGGCAGATGCGCGCCTGATGGTCCACGTTGTTCGTGCCCCACATGGACGCGAACTTGCGGAACAGGTAGGCCTGTTCGTTGCTGAACTTGGCGGAGCCGAGCCAGTAGACGGAGTCGGGCCCCGACTGCTCGCGGATCTGGAGCATCTTGTCGCCGACCTCGTTGATCGCCTCGTCCCACGAGATCTGCTTCCATTTGCCGCCGACCAGCTTCATCGGGTGCTTCAGACGCCGCTCGCCGTGGCCGTGCTCGCGCACGGCGGCGCCCTTGGCGCAGTGCCCGCCCAGGTTGAAGGGATGGTCGAAGGCCGGCTCCTGGCCGACCCACACGCCGTTCTGCACCTCGGCATAGATGCCGCAGCCGACAGAGCAGTGGGTGCATATGGTGCGGACGGTGTTGATCTCCCCCTTCCCCTGGCCGGGGGCGCCCGCATCCGCGCGCTTCATCATGCCGGGCAGCAGCCCCGCTGCCGCGACGCTGCCAGCGGCGATCCCCGAGCTGCGCAGGAAGGTGCGGCGATCCATCGTCCAGCCGGTGGTGGGCGCCTTGGTCGGCGCCGCCTGGGTCGACTTCTTGGTGAGTTTCATGCTCCGGTCCTCTCTGTGAGGCACGCCGCCCGCCTCAGCGGGTGAGCGACTCGTAGTAGGCCTTGACGTGCTCGGTCACCCGGTAGCCCGCCTGCCCCTGCGGCTCGACTTCCGTCGCGGGCGCGACCTGACGCGCCACCGCACCGAGTGAAGTTGCCGCCGCGCCAGCCGTGACACCGGTCGCCACCGCGCGGCGCAGGAAGGATCGCCGCCCCTGGTTCGCTTCGTTGTGCTTCATGTCGCTGTCCTCAGGTCTCGACTGTCGGTGTGCGGAGATCTGTCAGATCTCCAGGGTGAAGTATTGGCGTTCGAGCTCGACGAACGCCTGTCCCAGACGTCCCACCGCTTGGTAGAACACGGCCGCGCCGGCGCCTTCCAGGTCGCGGAAGAAGCGATCCGCCCAGCAGCCGAGGTGGCGGGCGAAGAAGGCGCGCTGGGTCTCGAAGTCGGTGCCGGCCTCGCTGACGAGCATCGCCATGACCTCGCAGAGCGCCGCGACGTGATCCTCCGGCTCCGAGACACCCTCCTGCCGATCGAAGCCGAGCCGCTGCAGGTCCCGCCGCAGCTCGCCGAGCGGCGCCTCCATCAGGAAACCCGTCAGGTACCAGGAGCCGTAAGGAACGAGCTCGCCGCGGCCCAGGCCGACGAACAGCGCGTGGTACTCGTCGTCGATCTCCGGCAGCGACACCTCGCGCGCCGCCAGGCGCAGGCCGAACAGCGCCCGGCTGAAATCGTCGGCGCCGTCGTCGATCGCGAGCTCTGCCAGGTTCCGGATCAGGTCGGGGGTCGGAACGGCGCGCAGCAGGGCGGCGAGCAATCCGTAGAGATCGGCGCGGGCCTGTACCTCGGGCTCGAGGGCGGCCGGGCGGG
>Ga0316601_100001644_pt1 | contig 11061 bp, 7 predicted proteins | sample OWC_soil_day5_no_FD_207663 | JGI IMG/M metagenome (GOLD analysis project Ga0316601, IMG submission 207663) | Wetland soil microbial communities from Old Woman Creek delta, Ohio, United States - OWC_soil_day5_noCT | ecosystem: Environmental > Terrestrial > Soil > Wetlands | place: USA: Ohio...
GGTGGTCGATCCGACCGGTTGATAAAGTGACCGCGTCTGCCGCAGTCAACCGGGGCCTCACCACCGCGATGACTGCCGTGCGCCACTACGAGGAGCAAGGCCGGTGCCACCGGGCTGCTCGCGCAGACTGTCTCCGCAAGTGCCTGTGTTTGCATGACCTTGCGCACGGCGGATCGGAAGCGGGGTCCGGCGCGGCGCCAAGCGGGTGACGAGCGGTGTCAACGGTCCATGCCGGAATTTGTCAGCGGAGCGCGTACTTGTCGAGCAGGTAGCGGAACTGGCGCGGCGAGATCGCGAGCAGCTTCGCGGCCCTGTCGTGGCGGCCGCCGCTCTGCCTGAGCGCCTGCGACACCAGCTCGCGCTCCTGCGACTCGAGGTGCCGCGGCAGGTCCAGGCCGCTCTCGGGCAGCGCCGCGTCGCCCGCGGCCGCAGCACCGCGCCCGGGCGCCATCGGGGCCTGCTCGGACGGCAGGCTGCCCAGCTGGATGAGCGGCCCGCGCTCGAGGGCCACCGCGCGCTCGATCACGTTCTCGAGCTGGCGGACGTTGCCTGGCCAGTCGGCGCTTTCGAGCCACCGCAGCGCCTCGGGCGTCAAGCCGGTGACGGGCTTGCCCATCAGCTCGCGGTATTTCGCGACGAAGTGCTCCGCCAGCGGCGTGATGTCCTCCCGCCGCTCGCGCAGCGGCGGCAGGTGGATGGGAATCACGTTGATCCGGTAGTAGAGATCCTCCCGGAACGCGCCGTCGGAGACGGCCTTCGCGAGATCCCGGTTCGTCGCGGCGATGATGCGGATGTCCGCGTCGATCTCCTCGGTGCCGCCGACGCGGCGGAACTTCCGCTCCTGGAGCACCCTGAGCAGCTTCACCTGCATCATCGTGCTCATCTCGGAGATCTCGTCGAGGAACACGGTGCCCCGCTCGGCGGCCTCCAGCAGCCCCTTCTTGGTCGTCGCGGCGCCGGTGAACGCGCCGCGCATGTGCCCGAACAGCTCCGACTCGAGCAGCGTCTCGGGCAGCGCCGCGCAGTTGAGCGCCACGAAGGCCTGGTCGCGCCTGAGCGAGTTGGTGTGGACGGCGCGCGCGACCAGCTCCTTCCCGGTGCCCGACTCCCCGGTCACGAGGATCGTGCTGTTGGTCGGCGCCACCGTCTCCACCAGGTCGAAGACGGCCTGCATCGCCCGGCTCCGGCCGATGATGTTCGAGAACGCGGACGAGGAGCGGAGCGCGCGCTTGAGCAGCACGTTCTCCTGGCGCAGCGTGCGCCGTTCCAGCGCGTTGCGGACCTTGGCCTTGAGCTCCTCGACGTCGAACGGCTTGGTGAGGTAGTCGTAGGCGCCGAGGCGAAGTGCCTCGACCGCGGTGTCCGTCGACGCGTACGCCGTCACCATGATGCCCACGATGTCGGGGTCGATCCGCTTCGCCTCGCGCAGCACGTCCACGCCCGTCATGCCCGGCATCTTGATGTCGGAGATGAGGACGTCGACCGGCTCGCGCTCCAGCTCGGCGACGGCCGCCTGGCCGTCTTCGGCGAGCCGGACCTGGTGGCCCTCGCGCCGCAGCACGATCTGCAGGAGCTCGCGCATCGACCGCTCGTCGTCGACCACGAGGATGCGCCCGCAGCGGCTCTCGATCGGGGCGGGTGTGCCGTTCACCATGACGCGCTCACGCTGCGGCCGCCGCGTGCGCCGGGAGGCGCACCTCGACCGTCGTGCCGGTGCCCGGCTTCGACGTCACGCGGACCTGGCCGCCGTAGTCGTTCACGATGCGATGGACAATCGCCATGCCGAGGCCGCTGCCTTTCTCGAAGGTCCCGTGAAACGGCTGGAAGATCGCGTCCACCTCGGACTCCGGAATGCCCACGCCCTCGTCCTGCACGACCAGGATGCCGCCGCCGTCCCCGGCGTCGCGGCGCGCGCCGAGGCGCAGCCGGCCCCCGTCGGGCATCGCCCGCAGGCCGTTGGTCGCGAGGTTCCAGATCACCTGGCGCACCTGGCCCTCGTCGACCTCGCACCACACGGGCACGCCGGGCACGTCGACGTCCACGACGTGGTCCCCTCCCACCTCGGCGCTGTTCCGCAGCAGCAGGGCGACGTCCTGCAGGACGGGCCTGAGGTCCAGCCGGGTGATGCCGAACCGCTGGGGCCTGGCGTAGGCGAGGAAGCTCCGGATCGTCCCGTTCAGCCGCTCGGACTCGCGGAGCACGATGTCCATCAGCTGCGACTGCTCGCCGTTGAGCGCGAGCTCCTTCCGCAGGATCTGCATCGAGCCGGAGATCGACGCCAGCGGATTGCGGATCTCGTGGGCGATGCCCGCCGCCATCTCGCCCACCGCCGCCAGGCGCTGCTGCATGCGCGCGTCGCGCTCGAGCCGCTTGATCGTCGTCACGTCCTGGAACGTGAAGAGGAACCCGGAGGTGCCGGACGAGGTTTCGAGCGTCGTGGCGCTGAGGCCCAGGTCGATCTCCGTGCCATCCGGCCGCCGGTAGCGGTAATCCGCCCGGCGGCTCCCGGCGGACGGCCGCTCCGCGTCGAGCGACGCCGCGAACGCCGCCGGCAGGCCGAGCACCTCGGCGGCCGGCCGGCCGGCCGCCGCGCCGCGCGCGTGCCCGGTGATGCCCTCGGCCGCGCGGTTGAAGGTGAGGATGCGGCCCTGGAGGTCGCTCGTCACCAGCCCCATGGTCAGGCTGTTGATGATGTGCTCGCTGTAGGCCTGGAGGTTGGCGATGGCCGTGGAGGCGTCGGCCAGCTGCTCGTCGGCCCTCCTCACCCGCTCCGCGAGCGAGCCCGAGAGCAGGCCGACGGCGAGGAAGCCGAGCAGGTGCACGGCCACGTTGTACTGGGCGACGAGGCCGCCCGGCAGGAGGAGGACGGCCCCCGGCTCCCACACCGACCACGGCTGGAGCGGCGCCCGCGCGTACTGGGCCGCGGCGGTGGCCCCGTAAAGGATCATGCTGAGCGCGGAGCTGCGCAGGGCGCCGCGCCGGCCATGCACGGCGCTCGCCGCCATGATCGGCAGCACGTACACGAACGAGAAGGGGCTCAGGATGCCGCCGGTGACCCAGATGAACGCCGCCGCCGTCAGCACGTCGAGGGCCAGCTGGACGTCGAGGAGCCAGGGGGCGCGGTCCATGAGCCGCAGGCCGGCGGCGTAGCCCGTCGACAGGGCGTACGTCCACGCGATCAGGACGTAGAGCGGCCCCGGCTGGGCCGAGGCCGCCGCGTTGAGCTGGATCGCCGCCGCCGACCCGAGCAGGATCGTCGTGATGATCAGGCGCCAGATCATCAGCTGCACGACACGGCGGCGGACGGCGGCGTCGCTCATGCGCGTCCCGCGTCAGGTCAGCTTGCTGATGAGCGAGAAGATCGGCAGGTACATCGCGATGACGATGCCGCCGACCACGACGCCGAGGAACGCGATCATCACCGGCTCGAGCAGCTGCAGCAGGCCGGCGACGGCCGCGTCGACCTCCTCCTCGTAGAAGTCCGCGATCTTGGAGAGCATGGTGTCGAGGGCGCCCGTCGCCTCGCCGACGCCGATCATCTGGCTGACCATCGGCGGGAAGACGTGCGTCTCCTTCAGCGGCTCGGCGATGGTCTCGCCCCGCTCGATGCTCTTCCTCGTGGACATGATGGCGTCTTCCACGATGGCGTTGCCCGACGTCTTCGCGGTGATTTCGAGGCCGTCGAGGATCGGCACGCCCGAGCTGATGAGCGTGGACAGCGTGCGGCAGAAGCGGGCCACCGCGATCTTCTTCAGGATGAGCCCGAGCACCGGAGCTTGGAGCAGCAAGCGGTCGATGGTGTGGCGGCCGTTGTTGGTGGCGTAGTACTGGCGCAAGCCGTACACGCCGGCGATGACGCCGACGACGATGAACGGCATCAGCTTGACCACCGCGTTGCTCATCCAGATCACGATCTGGGTCGGCAGCGGCAGTTCGGCGCCCAGGCCGGCGAACAGCGAGGCAAACGTCGGGATGACCTTCCACAGGATGACCAGCACGACGAGCGCCGCGATCGTGATGACCGCGATCGGGTACGTCATGGCCGACTTGACCTGCTGGATCAGCTTGACGTTCTTCTCGATGTAGGTGGCCAGGCGCTTCAGGATCGCGTCGAGGATGCCGCCCGCCTCGCCCGCCGCCACCATGTTGGTGTAGAGCGCGTCGAACGCGCCGGGGTGCTTCCGCATGGCGTCGGCCAGCGCCGCGCCGCCCTCGACGTCCGACCGCACCTGCATGATGACGGCCGAGAAGTTCTTGTCCTCTTCCTGCGAACCCAGGATCTCCAGGCACTGGACGAGCGGGAGGCCGGCGTCGATCATGACGGAGAACTGGCGCGTGAAGATGGCCAGGTTCTTCGCGGGGACCTTCTTCTTGCTGCGGACCGCCTTCGCCTGGGCGGCCGAGCCCGCCTTCGCCCTGGCCGGCGTGATGCGCGTGACGACGAGCTGCTCGCGGCGCAGGGCGGCCACGGCGTTCTCCATCGAGTCGGCGGCGCGTTCGCCACTGACGACCTCGCCGCTGCGTGTCCGACCGGTGTAGGCAAAGCTAGGCATCGTTCCCGTCCTTTACAGGCTGTGTCCGCCGAAGGGCGCCCTCACCGGCGCGCCCCGTGCTCCGCGGCGTGGCGGCCGTGCACCGGCGCGGCCGCGCGCCCCATCCCCGCCCCCGGGACCACACCGACGCCCCGGTTGATCATGTCCATCAGCTCGTCGCGCAGCGACGAGGTCTGCCGCGCGGTCTCGATCGTGATCGCCCCGGCATAGTAGAGGGTCGCCAGGGACTGGTTGAGGGTCTGCGTGCCGATCTTCTCCTGCCCGGCCTGCATCAGCGCGTAGATCTGGTGCACCTTGTCGTCGCGGACCAGGTTGCGGATGGCCGGCGTCGGGATGAGCACCTCCACCGCCACGACGCGCCCCTTCCCGTCCGCCCTCGGGAGCAGCGACTGGCAGACGATGCCCTCGAGCACCATCGAGAGCTGCGTGCGGATCTGGGTCTGCTGGTGCGAGGGGAACACGTCGATGATGCGGTTGATCGTCTGGGCCGCCGAGTTCGTGTGCAGGGTCGCGAAGGTGAGGTGCCCCGTCTCCGCGATGCGCAGGGCCGACTCGACCGTCTCCAGGTCGCGCATCTCGCCGATGTAGACGACGTCGGGGTCCTCGCGCAGCGCCGACCGGAGCGCCGGGGCGAACCCGTGCGTGTCGCTGAGCACCTCGCGCTGGTTCACCAGGCAACCCTTGTGCGGGTGGATGTACTCGATCGGGTCCTCGATGGTGAGGATGTGCTGCCTCCGCTCCCGGTTGATCTTGTCGATCATCGCGGCAAGGGTGGTGCTCTTGCCGCTGCCGGTCGGGCCCGTGACCAGCACGAGGCCGCGCGGCCGGTCGGCGAGCGTCGACACCACCTCCGGCAGCGCCAACTCCTTGAACCCGCGGATGTTCTCGATGATGACCCGGTAGACGGCGGCCACCGCGCCGCGCTGGTTGAAGACGTTGCACCGGAACCGGGCCAGCCCCCTGATGCCGAACGAGAAGTCGAGTTCGAGGGCCTCCTCGAACCGCTTCTTCTGGGCGTCGGTCAGCACGCTGTAGGCGTACTGCTTGGTGTCGGACGGCGTCAGGTCCGGCATGTCCAGCCGCTGCAGGTCGCCGTGCACCCGGACCTGGGGCGGCGACCCCGCCGTCAGGTGCAGGTCCGACGCGTTCATTTCCAGCGTGCGCCGGAGGAGATCCGGGAGCGTTGCCATGTCTGACCTTCCTTCCCTGCCCGGTGCAAATCCCGGGCCTACATCACCGTCTCGCGCAGCACTTCCTCGACGGTCGTCACGCCGTCCTTGATCTTCTGCAGCCCGCTCATCCGGAGGCTGACCATCCCCTCCTCCAGGGCCTTCCGGCGCAGCTCGAGCCCGGACGCCCCGACGAGGATCAGTTCCTTCAGGCTGTCGGTGACTTCCATCACTTCATACAGGCCGACCCGGCCCTTGTAGCCGGTGCCGTTGCACTTCTCGCACCCGGAGCCGTGCATCGGCACGACGGCCCGGGCGTCCTCCGCGCTGAACCCGATCTTCATCAGCGCCGGGGGCGGCGACGGGTTCTCCTGCTTGCAGGACGGGCAGACCCGCCGGACCAGGCGCTGGGCGCAGATCAGGTTCACCGAGCTCGACACGAGGAACGGCTCGATCCCCATGTTCATCAGGCGGCTGATCGTGCCCGGGGCGTCGTTCGTGTGCAGCGTCGACAGCACGAGGTGGCCCGTGAGCGCCGCCTTGACCGCGATTTCCGCCGTTTCGAAGTCCCGGATCTCGCCGACGAGGATGATGTTGGGGTCCTGCCGCAGGAAGGCCCGCAGCGACGCCGCGAACGTCAGCCCGATGTTCTCCCTGATCTGCACCTGGTTGATGCCGACCAGGTTGAACTCGACCGGGTCCTCGGCCGTCATGATGTTCGTGTCGGGTTTGTTGAGGCGGGAGATCGACGAGTACAGGGTGTTCGTCTTGCCGCTGCCCGTCGGGCCGGTCACGAGCACCATGCCCCAGGGCTTCTGGATGGCCGCCTCGAACCGTTCCAGCGGCTCGGGCTCGAAGCCCAGCCTGGTCATGTCCAGCATCAGCTTGTCGCGGTCGAGCAGGCGCAGCACGATCTTCTCGCCGAACAGCGTCGGCAGCACCGACACGCGGAAGTCCAGCTCTTTCGACCGGCCCTGGTCGTTGTAGCGGATCTTGATGCGCCCGTCCTGCGGCAGGCGCTTCTCGGCGATGTCGAGCTTCGACATGATCTTGAGCCGCGACGCGATCGCGTCCCGGAACTTCATCGACGGGTTCATGACGTTGTAGAGCACCCCGTCGATGCGGAAGCGGACCCGGTAGTCCTTCTCGTACGGCTCGATGTGAATGTCGCTGGCGCCCTTCTGGATGGCCGACATCAGCAGCATGTTGACCAGCCGGATGACGGGCGCCTCCTCGCCCTGCTTGGCCAGCGCCTCGACGCTGATTTCGTCCAGGTCCTCGAGCACCTCGACGTCGGCGTCCGTCACGCCCGCCATGTCGTCGAGGGCCTTGGTCGCCACCTCCAGGGCGCTCGGCTCGTTCGACCTCGGCACGGCGTAGTACTTCTGGATCGCCTCCTGCACCGCCGTCTCGGACGCCACCACCGGCTCGATGTTGTAGCCGGTCATGAACTTGATGTCGTCCATGGCGAACACGTTCGTCGGGTCCGTCATGGCGATCGTCAGCGTCGCGCCGACGCGGCTCAACGGCACGATCTGGTACTTCTGCGCCGTCTCCAGCGGGATCAGCTTGACGATGGCCTGGTCGATCTCGAACTGCGCCAGGTTGATCGAGGGCACCCCGTACTGCTTGCTCAGCAGCCCGGTGATGTCGTCGTCGCGGACGAACCCGAGCTTGACCAGGGCCGTGCCGAGCTTGCCGCCGTGGGCCTTCTGGTAGGTCAGGGCCTCCTGCAGCTGCTCCGGAGTGATGCGCCGCTCCTTCAGGAGCAGTTCGCCGATGCGCAGTGCCATGCTGGTCGAGCCAGGTTGAGAGGCAAGGACAATTCCTGTCATCCGTACACGAAAAACGTCAACGAATCGCCACGCGGCCGCAGTCTTCTCCGGCCGGCGGCCGGCAGACGGCCCCGCCAGGCACGCGGGTTTTGGTCGGATGCCCAATTCCTAGGCCGGACCCGTCCGCGGCGCGAACCCGTGCCGAACCCGACTCCCTACTTGTCGGCCGTTGCCCGCCCCGGCATCAGGCTCCGGGCGACGCGAAGGCGGGGGTCTCCCCGCCTGAACATGCGAGAGTCTCGCCAATGCCGGCGCGGCCGCCGCCGGAACACGGTACGCCCGGAAATCGTCTAAACTTGGAGAGTTATGCGCCTCCCCGCCGGCCGCGCTGTGGCGGGCCGCCACGGGGCGTCGCAGTTTCTCCCACAAGGGGCCAGATCCATGAGTGAAACGCCTGCCACCTCGTCGCCCTCGGGCGAAGGGCCCGGCCTGAGCCTGCCGGCCCGCGTCCTGGGCATCCTGACCTCTCCCCGAGAGACCTTTGCCGACGTCGTGGCCCGGCCGCGGTGGCTCGGGATGATGGCCCTGGTGCTGATTGTCACGGCCCTCGGCCTGGGCATCTTCTACTCGACGGAGGTCGGCCAGACCGCCTTTCTCGACCAGCAGGCCGAGCAGGCCCGGGCGGCGGGACGGGAGATCCCGGAGGCGCAGTGGGCCGTCACGCAGAGGATGGCCTCGTACATGGGCCTCATCACCGCCGCGGCGACGGTGCTGATCGCGCCGATCATGTGGCTGGCCATCAGCGGCCTGCTCTTCGTGGTGTTCAACGTGGCGATGGGGGGCACGGCCACCTTCAGACAGCTGTTCGCCGTCTTCGTGCACTCGATGGCCGTCACCCTGGTCCAGACGCTGTTCGTGACGCCGCTGAACTACGCGCGCGCGAGCGCGACGAGCGCCACGAACCTGGCGGTGTTCCTGCCGATGCTCGACGAGAGCAGCTTCCTGGCGAAGTTCCTGGGCACGATCGACCTGTTCATCGTCTGGTGGGTCGTCGTGCTGGCGATCGGCCTCGGCGTGCTGTTCAAGCGCAAGACCGGTCCGATCGCGGCCGGGCTGTTCGTCGTCTATGGCGTGATCGCCGTCATCTTTGCGGCGTTCTTTGGTCGCGGGGGAGCGTAAGCGTGAACCGGAAGAAACTCATCATCGGGGCGCTCATCGTCCTGGCGGGCGGGGCGCTGGTGGCCGCCAACGTCTACCTCAAGCGGGAGAAGGGCGTCGAGGTCCAGGTCGAGAAGCTCAAGAAGCACGACCTCGAGGCGATCGTCTCCGCGTCGGGCAAGATCCAGGCGCGGACGACGGTCAACATCAGCTCCCAGTCGATGGGCCGCGTGACCCGGCTGGCCGTCGAGGAAGGCGACCGGGTGAAGCAGGGCCAGTTCCTCGTCGAAATCGACCCGCGCTCGCTGCGCACCCAGGTCGAGCGCGGCGAGGCCGGCCTGTCGGCGCAGCGGACCGCGGTGACGCAGGCGCAGGTCCAGCTGGAATCCGCCAAGACGTCCCTCAAACTGGCGCAGGACACCTACAGGCGCCAGCAGGACCTGTGGAAGGACCAGCTGACGACGAAGCAGGACCTCGAGCGCGCCGAGAACGAGGTCAGGATCCGCGAGCGGGAGGTCGAGGCGCGCGAGGCGTCCATCCAGATGGAGTCGACCCGCGTTCGCCAGACGTCGGCCGACCTGGCCAACGCCCGGTACAATCTCGGCCTCCTGTCGATCGAGTCGCCGATCGACGGCATCGTCACGCGCCGGAGCATCGAGCTGGGCGAGAACGTGATGATCGGCACGATGAACAACGCCGGCACGGTCCTGATGACCATCGCCGACATGTCGATCATCGAGGCCGAGCTCGAGGTGGACGAGACCGACATCCCGAACGTGAAGATGGGCCAGACGGCCAAGGTGACCATCGACGCCATCCCGGACAAGACGTTCACGGCCAAGGTGACCGAGATCGGCAACAGCCCGATCCAGGCCACGGCGGCCGCGGCGACGCGCGCGATCAACTTCAAGGTGGTGGTGACGATCGACGGCGAGATCCCGGAGGTCCGCCCCGGGTTCACCTGCACGGCGGACATCACGACGGCCACGCGGAAGGGCGTCGTGGCGATCCCGATCCAGGCGACGACGGTGCGGGAGCTCGTCTTCGACGAGAAGGGGAACGTGGTGAAGCCGCCCGAGGCGGACAAGAAGAAGCCGCAGCGCCCGGGCGCGCCGGCGGTCGCCGACGGGGAGCTCAAGCCGGGCCAGACGAAGAAGGAAACCGAGGGCGTCTTCGTCATCCAGGCGGGCAAGGCGGCGTTCGTGCCCGTCAAGACGGGCATCGCGGGCGAGAAGTTCCTCGAGGTGGTTTCGGGGGTCAAGGAGGGCGATGAGGTAATCGTCGGGCCCTTCAACTCCGTCCGTGACCTGAAGGACGGCGACGCCGTGAAGCTCCAGGCCGCCGGCAAGAAGTAGGCACCGTGGGCCGCATCCTCGAAGGCGTCCTGATCGCGCTCCGGGCCATCTGGAGCAGCAAGCTGCGCTCGTTCATGAGCGTGCTGGGCAACATCGTCGCGGTGACGTCGATCATCGCGGTGGTGTCGCTCATCCAGGGCCTGAATGCCTCGGTCACCGACGCCATCGTGTCGGACGTGGGGGCCGACTCCTTCGTCGTGGACCGCTACGGCATCACGCGGAGCGACGAGGACTTCGAGAAGGTCCGGAGCAACCCGCGCATCACCCTCAGGGACGCCGAAGCCATCAAGAAGTTCAGCCCGCTGGTGCGGTCGGTCATGGCGGAGAGCAGCCGGGCGGGCCAGGTGTCGTTCAGGGACCACCTGCTCGAGAGCGTCAGCATCCGGGGGGTGTCGGCCGAGTACGTCAACTTCTCGTCGTACAACGCCGAGCGCGGCCGCCTGCTCAGCCCGAGCGAGGTCGAGCGCAACCGCAACGTCGTGCTGCTCGGCTGGGGCACGGCCGACCGGCTGTTCGGGCAGGGCAACCCGCTGGAGAAGATCATCAAGATCGAGGGCGTCCACTTCCGCGTCATCGGCGTGAACGAGAAGAAGGGCGCGGTGTTCGGCCAGTCGCAGGACGAGTTCGCGGTGATCCCGCTCGGGGCGTTCCAGAAGATTTTCGGCGCGCGGGCGAGCATCCAGCTCAACGTGAAGCCGGTGCATCCGGACGTCGTCGAGGCGGCCATGCAGGACGCGACGGTGGCGCTGCGGATCGAGCGCCGGCTCAAGCCGAAGCAGAAGGACAACTTCGGCATGTTCACGTCCGATTCGATCCTGGCGATCTACCACCAGGCCACCAGCGGGATCTTCGCCGTGCTCGTCGGCGTGGTGGCCCTCTCGCTGGTCGTCGGCGGGATCGTCATCATGAACATCATGCTGATGGTCGTGACCGAGCGGACGTTCGAGATCGGCCTGCGGAAGGCGCTCGGCGCGAAGCGGCGCGACATCATGCTGCAGGTGCTGGCCGAGTCGGTCACGCTCTCCGTCGCCGGCGGCGTCGTCGGCACGTC
>Ga0316601_100001645_pt1 | contig 11061 bp, 9 predicted proteins | sample OWC_soil_day5_no_FD_207663 | JGI IMG/M metagenome (GOLD analysis project Ga0316601, IMG submission 207663) | Wetland soil microbial communities from Old Woman Creek delta, Ohio, United States - OWC_soil_day5_noCT | ecosystem: Environmental > Terrestrial > Soil > Wetlands | place: USA: Ohio...
CCCGCGCCGGACAAGGTACACTGAGGTATTGCCCCTGATCCCTGGAGAACCGTCATGAGCCGCATGGTCCACTGCGTGAAGTTCGGTAAGGAAATGCCCGGTCTCGACTCGCCGCCCTGGCCCGGCGAGCTTGGGCAGCGCATCTACGACAACGTCTCGGCCGAAGCCTGGAAGCTCTGGGAAGAGCGGATGAAGATGATCCTCAACGAGTACCGCCTGCTGCCGTTCCAGAAGGAGGCGCAGGAACTGATGGCGCGCCAGATGACCGAGTTCTTCTTCGGCCAGGGATCCGCGCTGCCCGCCGATTACGTGCCACCCGCCACCAAGTAGCGGTTCCCGGCCCCGCACCGGCCCGGGACGCCCCGGGCACCTGTGCTATGCTGCAGCGATTTTTGCGGGGCCGGTCCCCTCACCTGCGCGCGGCGGCCTGGTCCGCCACGAGGACGGGTCGGTGAGCCGCGTCCCGCGATCCGCGGAGGAGGGGCCGTGAGCGTCTACCTGTACGTGATCCTGGCGTACCTGCTGGTGCTGACCGGGTACAACATCTACCGTTCACGACAGATCAAGTCGCAGGAAGACTTCATGGTGGCCGGGCGCAGCCTGTCGCTCACCAAGATGGTCTTCACGCTGGTGTGCACGTGGATCGGCTCGGGCACGTTCATCGCGGGCGCGGAGTTCGCCTCCTACGCGGGCTGGAGCGCCGTCTGGCAGCCGGCCGGCGCCTTTCTGGGGATCGCGATCATCTACTTCATCGCCGCGAAGATCCGCACCTTCGGCCAGTACACCATCGGCGACATCCTGGAGGTCCGCTACGGCCGGTTCGCACGGCTGTTCGGCGCGATCGCGCTCATCATCGCGTTCACGACGATCGTGTCGTACCAGTTCAGGGCCGGCGGCGAGATCCTGAACGTGGTGACCGACGGCGCGGTGTCGCCCGAGGTGGGCCAGACGCTGGCCGCCGTCTTCGTGATCATGTTCGTCGCGATCGGCGGCATGGTGGCCGTGGCCCACACGGACCTGCCCAACGGGATCATCATCGTGTCGGCCTGCCTGCTGGCGTTCCCGTTCGTCGTGTCGACGGCCGGCGGATGGTCGCACGCGCACGAGGTGCTGCCGGCCGGGCACTTCGAGGTGTTCTCGCCGGACTTCGGCAAGTACCCGGCGCTGAAGGCGCTCAGCTACTTCCTCTCGACGCTGTTCCTGCTCCTCGGCGTGCAGTCGATGTACCAGAAGTTCTACGCGGCCAAGTCGCCGGCCGAGGCGCGGAAGGCGACGGCCATCTGGATCGTGGGCACGATTGTCGTCGAGACGATCGTCATCGGCATCGCCGTGTACGCCTATTCGTACAACGTCGAGCACCAGATGAACTGGAGCGGGCGCTCGCTCGTGCTCAACGCCGCGCGCTACATGGTGCCCACGCCGGTCGGCGTGCTGCTGCTCGGCGCGGCCTGCGCGGTGGTGCTCTCCACCGGCATGAACTACCTGCTCTCGTCGAGTTCCAACGTCATCCGCGACATCTACCAGAAGATGATCAACCCCGCGTCCGACCCGGACAAGATGGTGGGCCTGCAGAAGGTCTTCATCATCGTCATGGGGATCTGCGCGTTCCTGATGATCTTCGTGCCGACCTACCTCAAGTCGGAGATCTCCGTGCTGCGCTACGCGTACTTCGCCTACACGATGTACGGCGTCGCGGTCACGCCGGCGCTGTTCGCCGCGCTGACGTGGAAGCGGGCCACCCGCCAGGGAGGCCTCGCGTCCATCGTGGGCGGCGCGCTGGCAACGGTCTTCTTCGAAGTGCTGCTGCCCTTCCTGGCGCCGTCGATCATGATCGGGACCGACGCCTGGGGCATCCCGAGCTTCTACCCGGCCGCCATCATCTCGATCGGCCTGCTCATCGTCGTGAGCCTCATGACGCCGCCGCCGAAGCCGGAAGATCTGGTCAGGCTCTTCCCGGAGGCCGCGAAGGCCGGCCGCTAGACCGGAGGGACGCGTCTCAGGCGAGCGCGCGGCCGCGGGTTTCGGGAATCCAGCGCCAGAGAATCGCCGCGCACACAAACGCGACGGCCGACAGGGAGAAGGCGGCGCCGAAGCCGCTGGTATCCGCCAGCCGGCCGACGGCCCACGGGGCGACGGCGCTTCCGATACGCCCCATGTTGTAGGTGAATCCCTGGGCCGTGGCACGGATGTCGGTCGGGTAGATCTCGGCTGTCACCGCCCCGAAGCCGGTGAAGTACCCGGTCGCGAAGAACGCGACGACGGGCCCCAGCAGGAGCAGGGCCGGCGGCCGAGACGTCACGGTGTAGGCCAGCATCAGCACGGCAGCCGCGAGCAGGTACGTGACGTACGCACGCTTGCGCCCGGCGCGGTCACTGATGAAGCCGAACGTGACGTAGCCGAACCACATGCCCACCTGCATGGCGAGGATGAACCCCGACATCATCCTGGTGCTGAGGCCGATGCCGCCCTCGGCGGCGGGCAGCGAGAGGTACGCCGGGATCCACTGGTTGAAGCCCCACCACGCGAACATCGTGCAGGCGTTCATCAACGTCACCGCGACGGTGAGCCGGCCCAGCCGGCCGCGGAAGATGTCACGGAGCCGGCCGCGCCCGGCCGGCGACGCCGCCTTCCGCGCGCGCCACAACGCGGGCTCCTCGACGCGGCGCTGGACCCAGACCGTGAGCAGCGCCGGAAGCACGCCGACGAAAAACACGGCCCGCCATCCCCAGAGCGGCATCACGATCGCCACGACGATGGCCGCCAGGCCGTAGCCGACGGCCCAGGCGCTCTGCATGAACCCCAGCGCCTTGCCGCGGTGCTCGGCGGGCCACGTCTCCGACACCAGCGCCGCACCGCTCGCCCACTCCCCTCCCATGCCGAGCCCGAGGAAGACACGGAACACCGCCAGCTGCGCCACGGTCTGGGCGAAACCGCAGGCCGCAGTGAACACGGAGTAGATGAGAATGCTCGCGATGAGCGCGCGCGTGCGGCCGTAGCGATCCGCGACCACCCCGAACACGAGGCCTCCGACGGCTGAGGCCACCAGCGTCGCCGACCCGAGCAGGCCCGCGGTGAACTTGGCCATGCCGAGGTCCTTCATCAGCGCGGCCAGCACGAGGGCGTAGAGCATCACGTCGAAGCTGTCGAGCATCCATCCGAGGCTGCCCGCGACGAGCGCCTTGCGGCCTTCCGGCGAGCCCGCGCGCCACCACCCGAGCAGTCCACGATCCGCTGGTTGTCCGGCCATCGGCTCAGTCCTTCCGCCGCGCTGCGGCTTCGAACTCGACGAGGGCCGCGCCACCCTCGACCTGCATTCCTGCCTGCACGAACACGCGCGCGACGCACCCGCCACGCGGCGCGCGCACGGGACTCTGCATCTTCATCGCCTCGATCACCAGCAGCGGCTGCCCGGCGGCCACGACGTCGCCCGGCGCGACGCCGACCGACACGACCAGGCCCGGCATCGGGGCGCGCAACGCGTGGCCATGTTCCGCCCGTCCGGCCTCCGGCACGCCCAGCGCGCCAGCCAGCTCCACATAGGCGGCGGCAGCAAGGGACGATCCGCTGTCCTCTTCGAAGATCTCAGGCGCCGGCGCCGTTGCCGCCTCCTCGGGCCCGATCCGGTCGAGCTTCGCCCGCTCGAGCCGCAACGCCGCCCGCGCCTCGTCGATGCCCACCGCGGTGAACCGGAGGCGGTCACCCGGCGCGGCCTGCGCCAGGATCGGCAAGTCGGCGGTGGCCACCGTCGCGATCTTCGTGTAGCCGCCCGTCGTCCCGCGGTCCGCCATCAGCACGATCGGCATGCCGTCGCCGCTGACTTGCACGGCACCGCACGCCGTTGCGTCCGACACGATGTCGGCCCCGCCAAGGTGGGCGATCGGCGGGCCGGACAACCGGCAGCCGACACGGTCCGATTGCGCGGTCAGCGTGAACGATTCGGACAGGAACGTCCGGATGCCTTCGGCGGTGAAGGCGGCGTCCTGCGGCCCCATCACGACCCGGACCGTCCGTGCCGGCCCGAACGACGGCACGGCTTCGCGGGGCAGGCGGCGCCCCTCGAGGCCGCGAGCTATCGGGCATGGCCCGACGGGCACGCGGTCGCCGGCCGCGAGGGCGCGCCCCTGGAAGCCGCCGAGACGCGCGCGCGTGAATGTCGACCGGCTGCCGAGCACCGCGGGCACATCGATGGCGCCCGCCACCGCGAGATACGCGCGCATGCCCGCGCGCCGCCCCGAGAACGCCAGCTCCGCGCCGTCGCGCACCGCGACGGCCTGCCAGAGCGGCAACGGCCGTCCGTTCAGGCTCGCTCCCAGATCGGCGCCGGTCACCCCGATGACACCGTCGCCGTCGATGCGCAACACGGGCCCCGCGAGCGTGATCTCGAGGGCGGCCGCGCCTTCCTCGTTGCCCACGAGGCGGTTCGCCGCGCACAAGGCCCACGCATCCATCGCTCCCGACACCGGCACGCCAAAGCGCTGCCAGCCGGTGCGGCCCAGGTCCTGCACCGTCGTCAGCAGGCCGCCGTCGAGCACGTCGATCGCGTTCATGGGCTGGCGGGAGCCACCCGCACGTGGGGCCGGTACCGCTCGCGTTCGACATCGCGCGCGATCGCGTCGTACTCCGGCCGCGACACGGGGACGAAGCGGAGGTGATCACCGGCCTGGAGCAGCGCGGGCGGCTCGAGGCGCGCGTCGAAGAGACGGACCGGCGTGCGGCCGATCAGCCGCCACCCGCCAGGGCTCTCGGAGGGGTAGATACCGGTCTGCGCGCCGGCGATCCCCACAGAGCCCGCTGGCACCAGTGCCCTCGGCGTCGCCAGCCTGGGCGTGGCGATCGCGGGAGGCAGCCCGCCAAGATACGGGAAGCCCGGCATGAACCCGATCATGAAGACGAGGTAGTCGCCTGCGGCATGGAGTTCGACGACCTCCGCTTCACGGAGGCCGGCCCGCGCAGCCACGTCCCCCAGGTCGGGTCCCTCGTTGCCGCCGTACAGCACGGGGACGTCAACGACTCTGGCCGGTTCGCGGTCATCCTCCGGCAGGTGCCCGGCCGCCTCGAGAATCAGCCCGGCGACCGCCTCGTGCGAGAGGACCATGGGGTCGTAGTGCACCATGAGCGACCGGTAGGTCGGCACGAGCTCCACGAGTCCGGCCTGTCCCGAGGCTTCGATCGTGCGCTGCAGCTGCCGGACGCGGGCATTGAGGCGCACGTCGATCGCGTCGCCGTACTCGGCGACCAGGGCGCTGTCGCCGGCGTGGAGGATGCGGGGAGCGGCCTGCATGGCTAGGGCGCTACCAGTTGCGCCATGGGCACCACCTCGATGCCGGCACGCTCGAACGCCTCACGCAGTTCTGCAGCCAGGCCGACGGCACCCGGGGTGTCGCCGTGGAGGCAGATCGTCTCGGCGTGGAGGGCGATGTCCTCGCCGGTGAGAGCCGTCACGCGGTGCTCCAGCACGAGGCGGAGGCTCCGCTCGATGACCCTGCCGGGGTCGTGAATCACCGCTCCCGGCACCGATCGCGGAACCAGCGCGCCGCGGGCATCGAAGGCGCGGTCGGCGAAGACCTCCCGCGCCACCAGCAGCCCCATCTCCCGCGCCAGGCGCTCCCACGGGGAGCCCGCCAGCACGACCAGGATCAGGCTGCGGTCGACGGCCAGGACCGCCTCGCCGATCGCGCGCGCGACGTCGTCGCGGGCGACGGCCATGGTGTAGAGCGCGCCGTGCGGCTTCACGTGCTGCAGGCGTTTCGCGCGGGTGAACGCGGTGAGCGCCCCGATCTGATACACGAGGTCGTCGGTGATCTCGGACGGCGCCGCCTCCATCGCGCGGCGTCCGAACCCGCGCAGGTCCGGAAAGCCGGGGTGGGCGCCGATGCCCACGCCGTGCGCCTCGGCCAGCGCCACCGTCGCTCGCATCGAGCCCGGGTCGCCCGCGTGAAACCCGCAGGCGATGTTCGCCGACGAAACGCGCGGGATGATATCGGCATCCAGACTCAGCGTGTAGGGGCCGAAGCCTTCACCGATGTCGCAGTTGATGTCGATGCGGGCCGACGGGCGTGCTTGGCTCATGGCGCCACAGGCTAGTGACGCCCTCGGGGGATGTCAAGGACGGGCGCCGAAGGCGACCAGCGCCGCGAGCGACGCCGCCGCCATCGCCGCGAGGCCCCAGGCGGCCGTGCGCGTGAACGGCCGCCGCGACAGCGAGACCGCCAGCGCCAGCTTGAACAGCGTGTTCGAGAGGATCCCCACGGCCACCGCCAACGCGGGCGCCGCGACGGCGCCGCCGGTGGCCACGGTGTGGGCCATCGAGATCATGAGCGCATCGACATCGGCGAGGCCGAGGATCGCGCCGGTCACGATCAGGCCGACGTCGCCCCACGCCGTGCGGACCGCTTCGACGGTGAACAGCACGACCTGGAACAGCGCGGCCATTTGCAGCGCGGCCCCGATCTGCAGCGGGTTGCGCAGCGACTGGACCTCGGGCCGCTCCTCGCGCGGCTTGCGCAGCCCGACGAGCACGGCGACGACGCCCGCGAGGAACGGCGGGGCGAGCAGCGGCGCCAGTTCCACGGCGAGCGGCAGCGACAGCACGGCGGTGGCGGCGATGACGCGCACAAACAGCACCGTGCACGCGGCGAGCACGCCGTAGGCGAGGGGCCGGCCGACCGACTCGGCCTCGTGCCGGCTCGCACGGGCGAACGACAACGTGACGCTGGTCGAGGAGGCGATGCCACCGAGCAGGCCGGCCACCAGGTAGCCGTGCCGCGCGCCGACGAACAGCCGCGCGAGATAGCCGGCGTAACTGATGCCCGAGAAGAACAGCACGAAGACCCAGAGCTGCCGCGGGCGAATTCCCCCGAACGGCCCGTACGGGCCCTGGGGCAGCAGCGGCATGAGGACGACCGCCATGACGGCGAACCGGATGCCGGCGCGCACCGCGGTGTCGTCCATGCGCTCGACCATCGCGTGCACCCGCGACTTCTCGATGAGCAGCAGCGCCGTGACGGCCACCACCGCGCTCGACAGCGCCAGGTGCCCGATCCCGCCCAGCACGCCGGCCGCCAGCGTCACCAGCGCCGCCACCTCGGTGGTGCCGTCGGGATCGCGCGCGGCCACGGCGCGATAGGCCGTCACCACCAGCGCGGCAGCTCCGGCGAGCAGCACGACCGCGAGCCACGGCAGGCCCTCGGCCCAGAGCCAACCGGCGAGCCCGGCCAGTCCGCCGAGCAGCGTGAAGGTGCGTACGCCGGCAAACCGCGCCTCGGGCCCCCGCGCATGCCCGGACCGCTCGCGTTCAACGCCGATAGCGGCGCCACCCAGCGTCGCGATGATCACGCCCAGCGTGCGCAACTCGGTGTCGGTCATGGCCGTGGCAGGGGCCGGACGTCGATGGACTAGAGCCGCGGCCGGGCGCGGCGCTCGAGGTTCGTGGCGAGCACGGCCCAGAGCGCGTGCGCCAGCCGCGGGCGATCGTGGCGCGCGATTTCCTTGCGCCAGAACCGGCCGCTCACGAGCATGCATGGCGACGGCAGCGTGCCCAGTTCAAGCGGGTGCTTGTGCTCGGCGGCGTACCGCCCGAGCACGTCGGCCGAGGGCCGCGCCTCGTTGAACACGACGGCGTCGACCGGCCGGCCGGCGGCATGCCCGATCATCCGGACGGCATCGCCGGCGGTGAATCCCTTCATCCCGTCGCCCTCGGTGAGCAGGTTGGCGATGAGAATGAGCGGCCCGCGCACCTGCGCCAGCGCCTCGGGCACGCCCTTGACGGCGAAGATCGGCATCAGGCTGGTGAAGAAGCTCCCGGGCCCGATAATCACGGCCTCGAACTCCGCGATGGCGCCGGCCACCACGCGGTGGATCTGCACCGGGGGGTCGAGCCAGACGTCCTCGATGGCGTGTCCGCGGTCGAGCTGCGCGTCCACGTCCACCTCGCCGCGCGCCGTCGATCCGTCCGCGTAACGGGCGCACAGGCTGGCCTGCTCGATGCTCACCGGCCACACGCGGCCGCGGCATCCGAGCAGCGCGCGCAGCCCCTCGACGCCGGAGAGAAAGCTGCCGCTGTACTGCTCCATCATCGACAAGAGCAGGTTGCCGCCGGTGTGCCCGGCGAGGCGTGAATCCTCCAGCGAGGGCAGGCGCGACAGCAGCAGCCGGCGCGCCTCGCGCTCGTTGCGCGCGAGCGCCAGGGCGCACTTCAGCACGTCGCCGGGCGGCAGCACGCCGAGCTCGTCGCGCAACTGCCCGGAACTCCCGCCGCTGTCGAACATGGTGACGATGGCGTGCACGTCGAGCCAGGGGTTCTGCTTCAGCCCGCCGAGCACGCTGGGCAGGCCGGTGCCCCCGCCGAAGCAGCCCACCTTCATCACCCGCAGGTACATGGGGGGATTCTACCCCGGCTGCGCGTACAATGCGGCCATGCGCGTCTGGCCTGGACGGCCGCACCCGCTCGGCGCCACCTGGGACGGCCTGGGCGTCAACGTCGCGGTCTTCTCCGAACACGCGACGAGTGTGGACCTCTGCCTCTTCGATTCGCCGGCCGCCGAACGCGAGGCGCACCGCATCCCCCTGCTCGAGCGGACCGACCACGTCTGGCACGCGTATCTCCCCGACGTGAGGCCCGGGCAGCTCTACGGCTTCCGCGTGCACGGGCCCTACGCGCCGCACGCGGGCCACCGGTTCAATCCGGCCAAGATCCTGCTCGATCCGTACGCCCGTGCCATCGGCCGGCCCCTGCGCTGGCACGACGCCATCTTCGGCTACGCGCCGGGGCCGCCCGGCGATGACCTCGTACGCGACGACCGCGACACGGCCGCGGTGGCGCCGCTCGCCGCCGTGATCGATCCGGCCTTCACGTGGGGCGATGACCGGCGCCCGCAGACGCCGTGGCACGACACGGTCATCTACGAGCTGCACGTCAAGGGGTTCACCGCGCGCCACCCGCACGTGCCGGCTCCGCTGCGCGGCACGTATCTCGGCCTCGCATCCGACGCCGCGCTGCAGCACCTCACCGACCTCGGCGTCACCGCCGTGGAACTGCTGCCCGTCCACCTGCACGCCCCCGACCGGCACCTGGTCGAGCGCGGCCTGACCAACTACTGGGGCTACAACTCGATCGGGTACTTCGTGCCCGACGCCCGCTTCGCGAGCGCGCGCGGGCGCATGGCCGCCGTGCGCGAGTTCAAGATCATGGTCCGGGCGCTGCACGCCGCCGGCCTCGAAGTCATCCTCGACGTGGTCTACAACCACACGGCCGAAGGCGATCACCTCGGACCCACGCTCTCGCTGCGCGGCATCGACAACGCGTCGTACTACCGCCTCGCGCCCGGGGACCCGCGGCGCTACCAGGACTTCACCGGCTGCGGCAACACGCTGAACATGCGGCACCCGCGCGTGCTGCAGCTCATCATGGACAGCCTGCGCTACTGGGTCGTCGAGATGCACGTCGACGGCTTCCGCTTCGACCTCGCCAGCGCCCTGGCCCGTGAGCTCTACGAGGTCGACAAGCTGGGATCGTTCTTCGACATCATCCAGCAGGACCCGGTGCTCTCGCAGGTGAAGCTCATCGCCGAGCCGTGGGATCTCGGCGAGGGGGGCTACCAGGTGGGCAACTTCCCGCCGGGCTGGACCGAGTGGAACGGGCGCTACCGCGACTCGGTGAGGCAGTTCTGGCGCGGCGACGGAGGCCAGGTGTCCCAGTTGGCGAGCCGCCTGGCCGGCAGCAGTGATCTCTACGCCCAGGGCGGCCGGCGCCCCTACGCCAGCATCAACTTCGTCACGAGCCACGACGGCTTCACGCTGCGCGACCTGGTCAGCTACAACGCGAAGCACAACGAGGCCAACGGCGAGGCCAACCGCGACGGCGAGATCCACAATCTCAGCTGGAACTGCGGCGTGGAGGGGCGCACCGACGACGCGGCCATCCTGGCCCTGCGGGCGCGGCAGTCGCGCAACTTCCTCGCCACGCTCGTCACGTCCCAGGGCGTGCCGATGATCGTGGCCGGCGACGAGATGGGCCGCACTCAGCACGGCAACAACAACGCTTACTGCCAGGACAACGAGATCAGCTGGCTGGACTGGGACCTCTCGCCAGAGCAGATTCATCTGCTCGCCTTCACGAGGCGCCTGATCAACTTCCGCGCGACCCATCCGGTGCTGCGCCGCCGGACGTTCTTCCAGGGGCGGGGCATCCGGGGCGACGAGATCACCGACATTGTCTGGCTGGACGCCGACGGCCAGGAGATGACCGACGCGACCTGGCACGCCCCTCATGCCCGCTGCCTGGGGGCGATGCTCATCGGTGACGCGATCGCGGAAGTCGACGACCGCGGCGAACCCATCCACGACGACACGCTGCTCATCCTCGCGAACGCCGGGGAAACCGGGGTCGCGTTCACGCTGCCTCCGGCGCCGGCCGGCCAGGCCTGGGAACTCGTGCTCGACACGAACGGCGGCGGGCTGAGTCCCGGGACGGGCGCCGCCGCGCCGGCCTACCACCTCGGCAGCCGGTCGTTCGCGGTCCTCCGCCTGGGTTGATCAGAGCGCGAGGTCGGCCTCGACGACGAGAGGATCGGCCGTCGGGTGAACCGACAGGCCGAGGCGCGTGCACAGCCGTCGCATCGGCCCGTTGTCGGCCAGGATGTCGGCGCGCAGGCGCGCGCACCCTTCGCGGCGGGCCACCGCGATGATCTGGCGCATCAGGGCCGAGCCGACACCCGATCGCTGGTGGCGATCGGCCACCACGAGCGCGAACTCGGCGGTGCGCCCGTCGTCGCTGCGCTGGAGCCGGGCCACGCCCAGGATCTCCAGGCCGCCGCGGTCATGCTCCGGGCCGGCCGCCACCAGCACGAACTCGCGATCGAAGTCGGCATGGCAGACACGGGACAGGCGGGCGTGCGCCGTGCGGTGCGCCAGCGTCATCATGTGGAAGTAGCGTTGGTAGACGCTCTGGTCGGACAGCCCCTCGTGGAACCGCACCATCATCCCTTCGTCGTCGGGCCTGATGGGCCGCACCACGATGACGGCGCCGGTCGAGAGGGCCGCGTCGGTCATGTAGTGTTCAGG
>Ga0316601_100001648_pt1 | contig 11056 bp, 10 predicted proteins | sample OWC_soil_day5_no_FD_207663 | JGI IMG/M metagenome (GOLD analysis project Ga0316601, IMG submission 207663) | Wetland soil microbial communities from Old Woman Creek delta, Ohio, United States - OWC_soil_day5_noCT | ecosystem: Environmental > Terrestrial > Soil > Wetlands | place: USA: Ohio...
CAATGGATCCCGGCACGATGTTGTTTAGCACCTTGGTATAGATCCGATATGCGGATCTGCCATCCCAATCTATGGTATCAATGTTCCACTTGATTGTCTTGGTGTAGCCGACACTGCCAACTGTCTGTAGCACCAGTGTATTATAAGCTCCATATGGTGGTCTGAAGAATGGTTTTGTTGTTTTGCCTGTCAGGTTTTTGACCAAGGCCTCCGTCTTTGACAGCTCGGATTTCATCTGGGTAGTCGAAATTTTTGTGAAATACGGATGGGAGTACGAATGGTTGCCGATTGCATGCCCCGCAGCAATGATGCTCTTAATCTTGGCCGGGTGGTGTGAGACGGCTTTTCCTGTCAGGAAAAATGTTGCCTTTACGTTATAGTCGCTTAGAATCTTGAGAATCGCAGGGATGTTTGTCCCATCAGACCCATCATCAAAAGTCAGGGCAACCACTTTGTTCGTCGTATAAATCTTGGTAATTACTTGGGAAGTTGCCCCATGTGCGAACATAGGCTGGGTAATGAAGGTAAGGACAAACACGAGCGTAGTCATCAAAACAGCGGCGTTTCGAATTACGTTTCGTTTTTTCATTTTTAACACCTCCTTTGCAGGTGTAAAAAAACGGTCCTTATAATGATATTGTGTCTTCATTATATCACTTTTTGTTGAATGTAAAGTGAATTTAATTCACATCCGTCCTCGCCAAAATCGCAGCAGGTGTCTTTCGCATTGTCCCAAATACCGGAATAAGTCCAATGACGATATTGAACAAGAAAATAATCAGCAATCCAGTGGCAAACACCATCGGATTCATCAGATACATGTCTTCAAGGAAACTGATGTTGGCCAATCGGCTGACAATGTAGGACATGAAGATGTAACCTGAAAGGGATGCCGTCAATGTAATGGCAATGATTTCACCCATGAATATTTTGTAGATGTCGCTTTTCTTCACACCGATGGCTCTTAAAGTTCCAATTTCTTTGATTCTTGCCAGGAAGGATGCCCGGATAATCAGGAACATTTCACCAAGAGATATTAGAATAATGATGCCTGCCATGATGACTGAGGACTTGATTCTTGACCATACGCTTTGCTTGTATTTGTCCCGATCATATTGATAAATATCAATAATATTCAGCCCTTTTTCCTCAAAAGCAGCGATCGTCTCACGTTTATCCGTGGGCATGACTGTTATATTGGCACTGTTTTTTATCAGATTGTATTTGATGGTGTTTCTTGTCACCAACTTGTAGTCCGTTGAGGCCTTGGTGGAGTAGTACCCGACAACCAAGAGTTTTCGCCCATTGACTTTTATATTGATTTCTTTGTTGAGAGGCATCTCCCCGGCATACGATTCATTGACCACCACCTCATACGTGGCTTTTGGCAGACGACCCTTCTCCATCGTGATTTTTTTCTTCATCAGTGAAACATCAACCAACTCCGGTTGTGTGGTACCGTCGCCTCCCTCTGACAACATTTCGTCATCCATGCCGTATTCGTCGCTTGCATTTTGACTGTTGGCCAACAGATTTATGAATTGGGACCTGTCCACATAGATGGAAGGGCTTCCCAGATCGGCAATGCCAACAACGGTAAATTCATGCATGTAGCTAACATTGAGTTTCTGCCCAATCAGTTCCGTTGCAGACGCGATGCCAGCCTGTTTGATTACACTACCTTCATCAATCAGTTGATCCAAAACAAATTTGTCCACTACTACTTCGTATTTGTTCTTCGGCAACGCACCAGCTATTAAATCTTCTTCCTGCAAATAGCCGGCATCTGATAGCGAGCCTGCAATAGCGCTGGAAAAGTTGCTGGTTTGCCAATATTCATCATGGTTCAACGTAAAGGTTACCCTTCCGTTTCCGGGCAACAAATAATCGACAGATTTTTCTTTTTCATAAGCCAAATAGTTTTTCACCGCAACTGTCTTGGTTCTGATTCGTAGATAATCCTGATTGTCTTCCACAAATTTTGAGTCCTTGATGTTCGTTATGCCAAAAATGTTGCTGGTGGCATAAGCGATGAAAACCGCCGAGACAAAAAATCCAACCAACAGTATTTTTCGAAGTATATGGTAATCCCTGATGATTTTTAGGCCGGATAATACGGATTGGCCAAACCCTGTGATCGACGCATGCTTGCCATTTGTGTTGTTGGCAAACATACTGCTATCGAATCTATGCTGCTCATATTGCTCTTTTGTCATCTCCTTATAGTGGTCGTTTATGACCTCAATGGGGGAATGCTCATCCACAATTTCGATATGCTTGTTTGGGTTGGCGCATACTAAATAGATGTTATCGTCTTTTGCAATGATTTGGAGGTCGATTTTGTCCGGGCTATCACCAAAAAGATCTATTTTGTAGCTCCCTGCATCAATCGTCTTTTCGCTTTTTAAATCCTTCAGGTAAATTCTGTTGTCCAGCCTGTAATCCAAATTTTCATTTTGGTGATTCTCATCATTGGATATGATGCTTCCGTCTTTCAGCTTGATGATTCGATCGCAAAAGAACTTGGCCAGTTTTTCTTCATGGGTGACCAGGATGACAAGTTTTTCCCTGGAAATGATTTTGATGATGTTCATGACCTCCAGGGTATTCTTTGTGTCCAGATTACCTGTTGGCTCATCGGCTATAATGATGGCTGGGTTCTTGACGATAGCCCGTGCAATCGCCACCCGCTGACGCTCGCCTCCCGAAAGCATGTTGGCAAAACGATTCCGATAGCGAAACATATCCACCAGGTCCAGGGCATATTCGACTTTGGTTTTGATTTCATCTTTGTCCTTGATCCCAATCATTTTTAATACGATTGCCACATTATCATGGACCGTCATGTTTTCAATCAGATTATAATTTTGAAAAATATAGCCAATGTTTGCATTCCTGATTTTATCAATTTTGCCCGCACTTCTGCCTGTAAGTTTTTCATCATTGATGAATATCTGCCCCTTGTCGATTCTATCGAGTCCGCCAATAGCATTGAGCAAAGTGGTTTTACCACAACCGGAAGGTCCCAGCAGCGCAATGAAACCCTTTTCGGGGAGTGTCAAAGTTGTATCGTTAATGACATGTATTTCATTTCGTTTCCTTTTGTTGAAATACTTGTTTACTTTTTCTAATCGTATCATTTTATGCCTCCTCTCTGAATGTAACCATGGCGGATTTCTTGAACAATCTCTTGGCAAACCTTCTTGAAAGCAAGAACGCCATGAACAGAAGTACCGCATACAAAATGATATAGTCCCCAGCGGTCAAGTACTCAACCATGGACTTCACATATGGGATGTCAATAACTTTACGATTGATCAGTGTCAGCATCCCCAGCACAAGTCCGTAGGCTATGGTCACCACCGTAAACAGCTCAATGTCCAGAATTCGCTTAGTATTTTCTTTATCCAAGCCCAATATTCTGAGGGTTGTGAAGTACACGCCCCTGGATTTTAGAATCAGTCTGGTTACAAAGTATGCCACAAAGAAAATGCCGACGACGAAAATAATCAGGAACGGAATCTGAATGATTTTCGTGATTTCTTCGCCACCGTAATCCTGCAGATAATTTTTCAAAACCAAAGGCTGAAATCCGAGTTCTTCAATCTGTCTCGCCGTTTCTTCAACATTCTTCACATTATTGACGTATACGCTGCTTTGATAACTGCCTTGCAGAAACAGTTTTTCAAAATCTTTATTGTTGATAAAAATTTCCATGCTGTGCTCGTCATAATTTTTGTAACCGGTCAAGCGTTGAATGTTATTCTTGTTCAACCGCTGTGATATTTTGGGGCTTACAGTGCTTTTGAAGTAAATATTGTCAACACTGATTTTGATGATTCGGTTCAGACTGTATCCGTTTTGATAAAGGTAATTCATCTCTTCCGGTACATATGCTTCACCTCTTGGCACATTCTTGTTTGATACAATTCGATATTCATAATTGCCGTCATATATTTTGTCATTGATAATGACCTTCATCTGACTTCTGCTTCGGTAAGTCTCAATGATGAGTTGGTTCAGCAACGCATCGGTAAAATAGATTTCGCCCGTTCCGCGCATATTCACGTCCTGTTGGTTCTTGATTCCAACCAGGGTGACAGTGACCGTTTGTCCTCCTTCAGTCAAATATAGCTGGTACTTTTTGCCTAGCATGCTCTCAATATCTTCTACCGGGAACATATATCTGGCATCACCGGCTATCATGACTTCATTTTTTGATTCCGGCATTCTTCCGTAATCAACTGATCCGGTATAGGTGGCCGCACTTTTTGCAAATCCGTCCATATAGACAGTTTTACTGACCATCGCAAGATTGCTGTCTGTCACTACATCGTTTTGCACGATGTACTTGACATTTTCAAGTGATGTGAGTGCTTCAAAGTCCTCCGGAGTTATGGCTGCATTGCCTTCTTTCTTAATGACGATTCGATCATCGGCATAGTTGACAAAAAATTGATTGTAACCGAACTTGCTTTGCTCGTCATTTTGGTTTTGAAATCCGGTGTAAGCACTGATTGTTGACATGACCAAAAAAACAAAAACAAGAAGCAGCAGCAAAAATTTTGAGACTATATTGAATGCATTCCTGATGCCCAGTCTGATACGGCTGCTTAAAGTAATTTTTTTGGATTCCAGGTTGTGATCCATCTCGATTTGTTTGAATGGTTTGATTGGTCTGTCTTCAACGATTTTGCCATCGCTCATTTTTACAATTCGTGTTGCATGACCTGCGAATTGCTCCGCATTGTGGGTCACCACAACAACCAGTTTGTCCGTCGATATGGCTTTTAGCAGATCGACCACACCTTTGGCTGATGCACTGTCCAGATTCCCTGTCGGTTCATCTGCAACGATGACAGGCGTTTCTTTGGCCAGTGCCCGCGCTATGGCCACCCGTTGTTTCTGACCCCCAGAAAGCTTTGAACATTTGGTATTGGTTTGGTCCGTAAGTCCCACTTTGTCAATAATGGACAAAACCTTCTCTTTGATATCCCGTTTTTTGCTGCCATTGACAAGGAGAGGCAATTCGATGTTCTGATATACAGAGTAGCTGTTGATCAGATTGAACGACTGAAATATATTGCCGATGTATTTTTTTCTATATTCTTCAAAGTCAGCCGCGGTATAGTGGCTGGTTTCCTTGCCATCTATGTAAAGTTCGCCTTCTTCATATCCATCCAATCCGGATAGGACGTTGAGCAATGTGGTTTTCCCGCTCCCCGACTCCCCTGTGATTACAACAAATTCACCTTGGTTCAATTCGATGCTTACTTTGGAAAATCCACTGGTAATCATGCCATTGCTGTAATAAAACTTGGATACATTCTTTAATTTAATCATGCCTTTCCCTCTTTCCAATAGATACAGCGAAAGCCCCGTCCGGCAAACGACCGAACGAGGCCTCAGCGAAACTTACAGTGTGCTTCTTCACTTTCATGCGAATGCAATTGATTCTATTTGATCACTAGCACTGGCTTGTCTATATGGTGCAATACTCTTGTGGTAACGCTTCCCGTCATCAGTCGGTTTTTGAGGGCGCCAAGCCCATGGGAACCCATTACGACCAGATCAACGTCATTATCGTGGGCATAATCCACAATGATGTCTGCTATGTTCCCCTGTTTGCCAACCGTTTCAATCTGGTTTTTCATTCCTTCGAATTGTTTCTTTGCCTCTGCCAGTATCTCCTCACTAAAGTCGGGAACCTCATCCGGAACAATTGGCATGTACATGAAGTTGCCTCTTCCTGCAATCCGGGTCATTTCAATTGGAATGATATTGAGAATGGTTACCTTTGAATCAAATGCTTTCGCCATTTCTTTTCCGGCTTCAATGGCTTTGGCGGAGTAATCCGAACCATCCACCGGAATCAGAATATGTTTCATACTAACACCTCCTTTTTGATGGAACTGCTAATTTCAATTTCAGTATACTACTAATTATATATTTTTCAATCTTGTGATTCATCCCATTTTAGTTCATATTTCTTACAATCAAGTCGTTATAACTCTTACGATTTTCTTTCGGTTGCAATAAAGGCGGGTGAAACTCGCAGGTTAGCGTCGGATATAGATTGCCAAGGCGGAAACGAACAGTATCAGAACCAGCCAAAAGCTGACGGTCATTCCATATTGAATGTAAGCATTCATTGTCCCCTGGGGAGAAACTGTTTGCAGTGCCGCTCTGCCAGCACCAGTTCAGTCGCAATGGGATCCATGTATGAATACCATTTCCAAATAGTCGGGACAAAGAAATGCCACACCCCAAAGCCCATCATGATGACGCTGCCCAGGATAGTCAGTACTTTATATCCCATCACCTCTCCTTTTGCATCATCACCGGACGCGAACTCAACAATAATACTTTCATTCTTTTACCTCGTAGGAGAACACTTCTCCGATTGACACGCCAAAGGCTTCGGCGATGCGAAATGCCAGCTCCAGCGATGGGGCGTATTTTCCAGCCTCCACTGCGACGATGGTTTGCCGGGAAGCTCCCGCTTTTTCTGCCAACTGCTGCTGTGTCATTTCATTGGCAAAGAATCGCAGTGTTCTGATGTTGTTTTTGATTTCTATTTTCTTAGCCATGGTTCACACCTTTTCTGTAATAGTAAATTTGCGCAATTCCTTCAAGGATAGATCCAACATTGAAAGAAATGAAAATGATGTTCATCATCAATGCAGGTGAGTAGTCCATCATGAGTGCGACTAACCCGGAAACAAAGCCAATGCCCGCAACAGCAAATCCAAGTCTCATTGATTTGAGACCAATCAGTTTGTCCATTTCATCTTCAACCATTTCCAACTCCAGTGTTTTTTCGATTTCGTCATCGTTCACACTGCCATTTTGGATTTGCTCTTTAATGGCGATGCCGATGGACAAAAGTATATGGAATACGATTTGGATGATAATGTTCGCCACTACACCAACGCCAATGAACAGCAGCATGGCAAAGGCCCAAAATTTTAGATCTTCTACTGATTCAATCCCCGCATTGACCTTGCCGAAAGCATAAATACAGTATGCTGCCAAAATCAGGATTCCTGTCAAAACAGTAACTATGGTTCTTTTTTCTTGATAAGACATTTCAATTCTCCTTTTTTGTAGTACCAATTATACATATAGTATATCTAATGTGACACAGTATCAATTATTTTTTACATCCAATCAGCAACCAAATCATAAAAGCCAGTTCCGCGATGGTTCCGGGCAACAGCAAAACAGTCTCAACCATCTCCATGGGTGCAATGAAGTGAACCAAAACGGATATCGATCCTAAGATGGCTTCTACAATGAACAGGATTCCAAACAATTTTGGTATGAATTTTGATTGGTAGATTAATAGACCAAGTGGCAACACCCAAAGCGCAAAGAATATCTGCCCAATCATATATCCATGTTCGTAAAGCTGGAAAAACAGCATCGCCAGATCTTGAAGCTGATCTGTACCAAAGGATGCCAGGGTTCCATTTCCGCTTAAGATTACCAGTGGGGCAAATTCATTGAGGATGTTGGCCATTAGTAAGAGGCTTCCTACTGTTGCAAATACAACCATTACTGCCGCATAATTCTTATTTACTGATGAAAGCAGCTTGTACAAAATCAATGCGGTAATCAAGTAACATAATGTCATGAGCAGGTCGCTTACGATGCCTGCCCGGAACAATAAAACATTGGACAATATATTGCCAGCGGTTGCTGCCCCGTCTCCATCCACGAATATTTTTTGACGAAACAAGATTTCCGCCGCGACCCCAAACACCACCATAAGCAGGAAGAAAAGTCCAGCAAGGCGGGCGGTGTTTTTCTTTGAAGGGACTGTTGCTTCAAGCATGATGTTATCGGCGACATTGTTTTTTGAGATAAGATTCATTTTTTTACTCCTTTTCTAATGGAAATACTTTAACTTAAGCAGAGAGTACAATATTTTATTCATGATGTCAAGTATTTTTTACATTATGTAATTAATTTTTTACTTATCTGTCTACATTTGCCGTCTTCGCGGTAAGCTGGCAATCAAAAAACACCAAACAAGCCGGCTGATTTTCAATCAACCGGCTTGTCCTTTACGTCATAAAAGTAATAAAAGGCTAATCATCTGCACGAAGCGAACTTGGTTTAGTATGAGTCTTGATGGGGATCTCCGTTTTCATAGTACTCCATAAACCTTACAAGAAATTGTTTTTGTAGCAGCACCTCTTGATCCACATCATCCCAGTTGATCTGCCAGATATAATTAGAATAAATGTCGATACTACCTTGTTTGAATCTTCTCAATTCCGGAGCCTGGCTGCGCATTTGCGAAATCGCCTCGGCACATTTCTCTTTTGCCGCCTTAAAGGCTGCGGCATTGTCCGTGAAGATGGTCTTGCCGTACAGATTGACGCCCACATCAAATGCGGAATCACCCTCCGTAAAGGATTCAAGGCCCTCAAAGGCATCTTTCGGGGCCTCCCCGACTATTTCAGCCCTGGCTTGATTCCCGGTTGCTTCAACGATCATGATATTGGTCAAACTATATCCCAGGTACCCCAGGGCAGATATGCCCGCTATCACTAGCAGAACGGCTAAGCTTTTGATTGCTGTGTTTTTCATATTTTTTCCCCCCCAGTGCATCAAAAATAGAACCCAAGAATCGGCAATTTCTACAGGTAGACTTCACCCTCGGCAACGATGCCGACTTCTCCTTTTAGATAAATCTCTTCTATTCGGCCATTGTGCCATACTGTCAGAACTTCCAAATTCCCGCCCGGTTGCCCCACGACCATGTCGACACCTCTTTGGCTGGTTAATGACAACGCAACGCCAAGGGCGGCTGTCCCTGTACCACAGCTTCGTTCCCACACCACGCTTCTCGTGTCTTCCACATAAACCAAAGGTGTTATGTAATTCAGCTCCTCATTGTAGAACATTACACCAAATGCGCCGCTTGGCAACGGTGACTGCTCTTTGACGATGTGAAGGAGCAAGCCTTCGTCCGGAAGGTCATTGCCTGTGAACAGAACCACGTGGGAGATGCCTTCAAAATCAACAAGCAGACCCGGGTAATGAACACCATTGTAATGAGTTTCGAAGGGTTTTGCCGACTTGTGTAGAGGGAGTTTTATCTTCACATCATAAGTATGGTCTGAAAGTTCCTTCACTTCAGCATCTAGAATCTGATTGTTGCCGGAAACTTCAATGGGTACTATGAAATGATCGCCTTCTTCTTGGAAAGCGCTGTATCCTTTCTGCACCATAATGGCCGCAAAGGCTCTGGAGGCATTCCCGCAAAACTCACCGCCCATCATATGAAGCCTGGAACAACTCCCGGTTAGAGTCGGCTTTTCGATGAACCCTACTTGCTCGGCGCATAGGTTGTTGTAGTTCATCAGTTTGTTGGCCACTTCAGAATATGCTGACCTTGGTAGCGGATCAATTATGAAAATTGTCATGTTTTCGGTTGGATTCGCTTTGATAAAATTCAGTTTCATTTGTCCTCACCCCCAATGGAGTTGCCTAACTCCCAATTCTGATTTCTTGGCTCTCAATTCTGACTGTTGCCATAAACTCATACCCACTTGGGGCGGCTTGTTTATCAAAATCAAGTTCCATACGTTTGCCCAGATGCTCGCATGTCAACCATAGATGACAAAGCGCAATTCCGATATCTATTTGATTCATTTTACCATAAATCGGTGCCCGAAGCAGATTGAGTTTTTCTCGACTAACAATGATTCTATCCGGCGTTCCGCTGAGAAACCATGGCTGGCTATTTGATGCCGATGGAGCGAGCCAAACCGGAACAGTAAATTCCTCAGCATCATTTATGTCGGAAATCGATGCTATTTTCTTTCGGTTAAATTCAGGAATGCTGTCTCGCTGGACCGGTCCGTTGGCATTCCCAAAGGCAATCATAATCACAAATTCCAGTCCGTTCTTCATTTCCGGCACTTGCTTTGAGGGTTTCGCCATTCCCAGCCAGCAACTTCCCAGATTGTTTGCTGACAGATAGAGGTCAATTTGCTGCAAAATGAATCCTGCATTCAATAAATAGTTGTCTTTTTTCTCCGAGTAAAGACAAATATAATGAGGCGCTTTGATGGGCAGCAAATTCTTGACATCATTGGTGCCAAGATATGAATATTCGATTTTGATGGTTTCATCCAGCGGTTTGACTGTTTCTGTGAAATTTTGCAATGCAACGATGATCTCAGTTGGCAACGGCGACATATCATATTTCCGGTTGGATTTTCGTCTAAAAATGGTTTCATAAAGTTGCTCATTCATCATAATAGGTCATTTCCTTTCATTTGTTCATTGCCCGGTTGAATTTTCTTGTGGCGCGGGAGTTCCACCTCAACAATCAATATGCTCATGATCATTAAAAATCCACCAATGTAACCTCGGACGGCCAAGACTTCGCCCAAAAATGCAAATGCAAAGAATGCTGCAAATGCAGGTTCCATGGTAAAAATCAAGCCGGTATGGCTTGGTGTGGTGTATTTTTGGGCAACCGACTGGACAATAAATGCCACGGCTGTACAAAAGACACTTAATATCATCACAACAATCCAGGACTGAGTTGTCTGGGGAAGTCCCGGTGTTTCAAATAAGAAGGCGGCTACCAGACTGTAGATTCCCGCAAAACCCAGCTGCAAAACACCCAGCGCCACCGAATCGACTCGTTTGGTGTACGCTCCCATCACAAGGATATGTACCGCAAAGGCCACAGAGCATAAAATACAAAGCATATCCCCAATATTGAATTGAAGGGCTGCATCCAATGTAAGCAGCGCAACGCCCACGAAGGCCAGCCCGATGCTGAACAACACTTTTTTCTCCTGTTTTTGCTTCAGAAATACAAAAGCAAAGATTGGGATGAAAACACTGGCCAGACATGTGAGAAATCCGGCATTGGATGCGGTGGTATATTTTACGCCATAGGTCATGAAGGCGAACACAACGAATAGTATTCCTGCCAAAATGGCGGCGTATTTCACCGTAATCAAACCGGATGATGCGATTCTCCTCCCAAAGACTGCGGCTGACAAAGCGAACGCAAAAATAAAGC
>Ga0316601_100001649_pt1 | contig 11052 bp, 14 predicted proteins | sample OWC_soil_day5_no_FD_207663 | JGI IMG/M metagenome (GOLD analysis project Ga0316601, IMG submission 207663) | Wetland soil microbial communities from Old Woman Creek delta, Ohio, United States - OWC_soil_day5_noCT | ecosystem: Environmental > Terrestrial > Soil > Wetlands | place: USA: Ohio...
CATCCCGCGCCGTCGCGCCAGCATCGCCGCGGCGCCCAGGCCGCCGATGCCCGAGCCGATGACCACCGCGTCGAATGGTCCCTCGACCGGGTTCTGCTTCCAGGAAGTGCCGATGCGCTTCGCCAGGGGGGCCTCCGGGTCGCAAGGGTATTCAGATCCGGGGGCGATCGGGGGCCTTTTCTTCGGGGCCCGGGGCTCATCGGCGGGGGCGATGAGGATTCAGCCGGCGTGGGCTCGAAACGCGAGCCAGGCGAGGGTCGAACCCAGTCCCGTTGCTAGAAGGTCGTAGGCGTCGAAGACGAATCGGTCACTTCGTGTCTGCACGAGTTCCCACCCGCAGAGCCCGAACGTCGTGAACAGGAGCATTCCCAGGTACCTGCGGCGGGAGTTCGCCGTGATCGGAACGCTCGAGATACGGGGGACGCAAGCGGCCAGGATCAGGGGCATTGCAAACGCGGCCGCGAGGTTGGGCATCACGCCGAGCGCGAACGACAGGACCGGTGCAGGGTCGGAGACGTTCTTCCGCATCCAGTGCGTGGCGGAGAGAAGAGCAAGGCCACCCATGCCCGAGATCGAGAGACGCTGGGGAAGATTCACCAGCATCGTGCCTTCACGGCTCCGGCACGTGCCGCATCGCCACCGCGTTCATGCAGTACCGCAGGCCGGTGGGCGGAGGCCCGTCGGGGAAGACGTGGCCGAGATGGCCATCGCACCGGGCGCAGCGCACCTCGGTGCGGACCATGCCGTGCGAGCGGTCGACCACCTCCACCACCGCGTCGGGCCCGACCGGGCGGGTGAAGGAGGGCCACCCCGTCCCGGACTCGAACTTGGTTCCGGAGGGGAACAGGGGATTGCCGCAGCCGGCGCAGACGTACGTCCCCGGGTCGTGGGTGCCGAGGAAGCAGCCGGTGAACGGGCGCTCGGTACCGTGCCGGCGCAGTACCTCGTAGGCCTCCGGGGAAAGGCGTGCGCGCCACTCCGCGTCGGACAGGATGAGCTTCTCGGCCATGGCGCCGTTCTATCCGGCGGGAGGCCGGCGCGCCCGTTAGGCTGGGAGCATGTCCTTGCTGGATTGGCTGGGGCTCTCCCCGGCACGCGCGCGAGACCCCGAGGCGGAGGTCGTCCACCGGATCTCGCAGCAGCTCGAGTCGATGGACCCCGCCGAGGCTCGCCACCTCTCCCTCTTCGCCTTCCTTCTCGCTCGCGTGGCTCACGTGGACCTGGTCGTGCAGCCTGGCGAGGTGGAGTCGATGGAGAGGATGGTGGCGACCCACGGGAACCTGTCGCCTTCCCAGGCGGCGATGGTCATCGAGATCGCGCGAGCCACCCAGAAGATGCTGGGCCCCACGCACAACTTCGTGGCCATCCGGGAGTTCCGGGATGCCGCGACTCACGAGCAGAAGCTGGGGCTCCTCCACTGCCTCTTCGGGGTCGCTGCGTCCGACGACGTCGTCACCGGCGTCGAGGAGGAGGAGATCCGCACGATCTCCCGCGGCCTCCTCGTGGAGGACCGTGACTACCTGGCCGTCCGGAGCGCCTTCGGCGACAAGCGGTCGGTGATGCAATCGCGGCCGGCGACCTGACGGGCGGGACCCCTTCCCGGCCGAGGTCAGGGCTTGCCGCGGAACTCCCGGCAGTCCCCGCCCGCCTCGCAGTAGGAGCAGCTGTTCACGGCCCAGGTCCCAGGGGGCGCCCCGGCAGGCTCGACCAGGAAGATCACGAAGGCCCCTCCGGCCGCCGGTGTGGCCCAGGTCCACTCCCAGATACGGCAGGTGAACGAAGGTGTCCCGCCCTTGCCGCCGCAGGTGGCGATCCGGTCGGACTCCGGCGCGCCCGTGAACGGGCGGATCGCCCAGGCGCTCGAGCCGGACATGCCCGTGCAGAGCCCGGAGAAGTAGTCGAGCTGCTCCCGGTGGACGCGGATGGTCGCGGCCTCGGCGCGCGCGCAGGCCTCCTCGCTTCCCCGGAGCGGCACCGGGCGGCAGGCCGGCCGGGCGAGCGCGGCCTCCTTCTCCACCTCGAACCACCGGCGGACGTTCTCGCACGGCTTCTCGTCGGTACAGGCGGCGGACTGCGGTGGGGGCACCCAGCGTGGAGGCGGGAGCGGCGGCGGCGCCGACGAGCAGGCGGCGAGGAGACCTGCGACCAGAGTGGGGGCGAGCTTCACGCCGGCACGATACCTCTCCGGAGCGTGGGCAGCGACACGTCCGGCGGGCAACGGCGTCACGCGTCTTCCCAGGAGCGCGCCCGCGCGTCGACCCCGGCTGACCCCTCGTCCACGCCGAAGGCCGCCTCATCGGGTGGGTGAGGAAGTCGGCGGCGGCCCAGCCCCCGAGGGATGAGCGCCCCGGTCGAGCCAACCTGAATGGGCATTGACGTGGACGCGCTGCCCGGACATGACAACCAATTCCGTACCAACGCCTGCCCGGCAACCCAGAGGTGAATTTGCTCCTCCCGGCCGTCCTCGCCGCACTGCTCTCCGCCCAGACGGCCGTAGGCTCCACGCCGCACGTGGTCGAGCTCGTGGCCACGGGCGGGACCGATGTGACGGTTCGCATCGGTGACGAGGACGAGGCGATCGAAGCGCAGGTCCGTCGCGTCCTTCCGCAGGCGATCCGCCTCGCCGGGCGCTGGGGCTCCCTTCCGGCAAGGGTGACGCTGACGGTCCACGCCACGCACGAGGAGCTGGAACGCGCGACCGGGCGAGCCGGGAATCCGTGGATGAGGGCCTGGGCGCGCGTGGCCGCGGTCGACCTCCAGTCCCCGCGGTCCTGGTCGCGGGGACTGGCGTCCGACGAGGACCTGACCAGGATCCTCGCCCACGAGCTGACCCACTGCGCGCTCTTCCACGCCACCGGCAGGGACGGGCGCGCCCGCGAGATCCCGACGTGGTTCGTGGAAGGGATGGCGAGCGTCGCCGCCGACGAGCACCACCACGCCTTCCAGGTCGAGGCGGTGAAGAGCCCGGCGACCCTGCTCCGCTCCGACCCGAAGGCCGTGTACGGGACCGCCGACCGGGCGTTCCGCGAGCTGGTGGAGCGTTTCGGGGAAGCACGGGTCCGCCTCGTCATCACCCGCCTCGGCGAGGGCCACGCCTTTGGCGCCGCCTTTCGCAGCGCTCTCGACGTGACACCCGCCGAGTTCGAGAGGGACCTCGTGGGTCGCCTCTCGGCGCTGGCCGCCCGGGACTAGGCGGTCAGCCACCCGTCACGGCGAGTTCCAGATCTCCTCGACCCACTTCTCGTGGGCCGCGGACTCCTCGACGACGGGCGGGTCCTCCAGTGCCTGCGGCGGCTCCATGCTGGCCGCGCCGGGCTCGATGTCGGCGCACGGGTCCGCGGGCTTCGCCTCGTCGGTGCTCGTCGACGTCGCCTGCGCGTGAATCGACTCGCACTCCTCCTGGGCGACCGAGCCGGCGGCAACCCCGGCGAACGCGAGCGCTGCTCCTGCAACCACCACCAATCGAATCGACCGCTTCATGGCGTCCTCCCTTCCTCGCCCCCCTCGGGGCATCCGAAGCGCGAGAGGCCACTTCGTATAGATGGTGCGCGCCCTGACGTGCTGCGGCGAAGGAATTCGGGGGCCGCCCGGACCGGGCGCCCCGGGCGGGGACGAAGGGTCGCCGGCGGTTCGGCGTCGACGAAGGGCCGGCTACCTTCCCGGCTCGGGTACCTTCAAGGCACTACCGCAATCGGCCTGGGCAGGAGCCTTCTTCAGGACGTCCACCGCCCTCCCACAGGCCTCGTGGTCGCGGAGCCCCGCCGAGCAGTCGTACTCGAACCTCGCTGCGACCGGATCGCAGGCCTGGAGGTCCTGGGAACTCTTCCGGAGGCAGGCGACGAAGGCGGCGCAGGTCTCCCGGGCGAGTTCCAGGTCGTCCGCGTCGCGCGCCGCGTTGGCCTTTCGCTCCGCGTCGAGGCGCTTCGCCTCGGCTTGGCCTGCGGCCTTCCTTCGCTCCCCGAACCTCCGGGAGCTGGGGTAACCGCACCCGATCTCGTCTTCACACGTGCAGTTCTCGGAGAACCAGAGCCGGTCCTTGGGTGGGGCCGACGCATCCTTGGCTGCCCCGATCTCCTCGCACAGCTCGTCCCTGTCGTTCGGATCGGTCGGGTAGTCGGAGGCGGCCGCCGCCCCCGCCAGGATCGCCAACAGGCACGCCAGGGCTGGTTTCATGGTTCGCGCACCTTTGCACGTGATCCCGGCACCGGCAAGCCGCGAGGCGGGAACGCCGGAAACGTCGACGCCGCCCGGGGGGAGCGGGCGACGTCGGATTCGCCGCTCGCCGGAGGCTACTGGGCGGCGAAGGTCCCGCAGGTGGTCGTCACCAGTGCGGCGAAGGCCAGCGTGCCGTTCGCCTGCACCGTCCCGGAGCCCGGGACCACCGCCACCGCGAGGACCCTCTCTGCACCGACCGTGATGGTCGCCTGGGCGGACCTGGTGGGATCGGCCTGGCTCACCGCCATGACGTGGTAGGTGCCGGGAGCGGTCGGGGCGACGTACGCGCCGCCCGACACGGTGCCGCCGCCCGCCTCGACGACCGTCCAGGTCACGGCCGTGTTGGCGGCGTTGGTGACCGAGGCGACGAAGGTCCTGGTGCCGCAGCCGTCGAGCGCGGCCGTCGCCGGGCTGATGGAGATCGCGACGACCGGGGGAGGAGCGGTCACGGTGACCGTCGCGGTCGCGGTCCTGGACGGGTCCGCGACGCTGGCGGCGGTGACGACGTAGGTGCCAGCCGTGGCGGGGGCGACGTAGGCGCCCGTGGAGGCGTTGACGGAGCCGGCGCCGGCCAGCACCGACCAGGTGACCGCCGAGGACTGTCCCGCGATCGTGCCGCTGACGGTGGCGCTGAAGGTGACGGTGCCGCCGGTGGCGATCGAGGCGGATCCAGGGGAGACGGCCACCGAGATGACCGGGGCAGGCGTCACGGTGACCGTGGCCGACCCGCTCCTGGTCGTGTCGGCGGCGCTGGTGGCCACCACGGTGCAGGTGGTTCCGGCAGGCGGTGCGGTGTAAAGGCCCGCGGCGGAGATCGAGCCGCAGCTCGAGCCCGGCTGCACCGACCACGTCACCGAGGGGTTGGCCGTGCCGGTGACCGCGGCGGTGAAGCCTCTCGACCCACCGACGGGGACGGTCGCCGTGCCCGGACTGACGGCGACGGTCACGGGCTGCGCGGTCGCGCCCTTCTTCACGTGCACGACGCCACTGGCGCCCTTCACCGCCGGGAGGCTCACCTGCGAGAGGTGCTCGGCGCGCACGTGGTAGGTGCCCTCGATGGCAGGGGCCGTGTAGAGACCGGCCGCGTCGATGGTGCCGCCGTCGGCCTCGTCGACCGTCCACTTCACCGAGGTATCGGCCGACCCGGTGACCTGGGCGGTGAACTGGACGGATTTCCCGGGCTCGACGGCCGTCTCGACCGGGGCCGTCACGACGACGACCGTCTGACCGGCAACCGGACCTCCGGCGGTCGACGGTGCACGTTCGCTCGGGTCCGAGGTCGAGCCTCCGCAGGCAACGGAGAAGAAGGCGGCGATGGCGGCTGCGGTCAGCGATTGGCGATTCATCTTCTCGGTGCCCCGGTCAGCGGGTTCCTGGTTCCGCCGCGCAAGCGGCGTGCTCGACCGAGTGTCATTGCTGGGAACGCGCCAGATCGGGCTGGGCGGAAAGCCCAGTCGTCACGGGCAGTCACGGATCACTCCCACATCCGCTCCCGGGTCGGGGCGAACCGGTGCGGGGATGTGCGTTCTTCGGCTCGATCGGAACGAAGTCCCTTGTTCGTGGGAGGATCCGTGCCAAGGGTCGGCGTCGACCGGTGCGCTCGGGCGATGACCCGGACCGTTGGGGGGAATCAGGTCCCAGAACTCGCAGGTCTGGAGGTGGGCGCCATCCCACCGTGGCGGCGACGCACCCACATCCAGGCGGGGACACCAGTCCCACTGGCCGAGGTCGGCGTCGGATCCACGATGGGGCGCATCGAGGAGTTCACTCGAAGCAAACCCATCTGCCCCCTGGTGGGCGACACGAAGCGTTCGCTCGACGAGTCACATCCGCACGCGCGGATCGCCCGCCCGACCGGGGCGACGAGCACGACCGAACTCTCCCGGCACGGTGAGCCCCCGAAAGGGCTGCCCGGACTGGTCACCCCATGATGCGGGGTACGTCACGATGGCCGCCGCGAACGAAGTGCACCATGCTGGTCTCGGGCCTGATATGCGGAAAAGAACCGTCGCCGGGTTGGTTGCCCTGCTTGCCTTGGGCGCCTGTCGCGAGGAGCAGCAAGTGGCGCCGGACGAAAGGTGCGACGCCACGCAAGTGGGGGAACTGCGCTGCAAGGACAACAGCTACGAGTCCTGCTCCCGTGTACACGGGGACGAGTTCCGATGGATCAGGCAGGCGGAGTGCGTTCCCCCGCAGGAGTGCCGGATCGACGACGCCGGTGGTCACGTTGCGATCCTTCCGTACTGCTATGCCCCAGGCTCCACCTGCAACCTCGGAGGCTTCAGCCAGTGCGACGAGAGCGGCCTTCCGTCGCCAGCCGTGTGGACTTGCTCGCCGCGGCCGTCGGACGACACGCTTCAGTGGATGGTGACGACGTGCGAAGGGCGGATGCCGCCAGCAATCTGCCTGCCAGACGGGGTCTGGGTGGAGCAGTGGCCTCCACCGACGGCCTGTCACGAGGTGACGGCGCCCTGTCCGTTGGAGCCGCTGTTCCCTTACCCCGCTGCCACCTGCGACGGCGACGTCCGTCTGCAATGCAGGCCAGTCGTCGTGGACGGGAAGGCTGTCTTCGTCGTCGAGGCGGAGGATTGCAAGCTGGAACACCGCGTGTGTCGCGCAGTGGGCTCGGAAGCCGGCTGCGTGATGCCCTGATGCAGGTCGCTCCCGATCGGGCGCGCGAGGGCAAGCGAATGCCCGGCGTCCATCCCGGAGCGCGAGGCCGATCCGAAGGACCGGCGCGTCGCTCCGGGCCGCAGCCCAGGGCCATGTCCACGCGGGCGGCGATCAGTTCGAGATCTGCAATCGGTCCGTCAGGCTTGAACGTCGCGCTTCCGGCCCCCCCGCTCGGCCTCCGGCATCGGCCTCGACCGATGCTGCTTGCTTCGGGACGCGCCACCTGCGGGCGAGGGAAGTCGAACTGCTTCAGGCGCTACGGCGGCTCCAGTGCAGCGACACTCCCAGTATGGCGGCGACGGCGATGACAGCGAGAACGGGCCCCATCGTTCGAAGTCGATCTTCAGGTGAGAGCAGCGAGCATGGCCACGCCGAACGCCAGCACGGCAGCCCAGGCCACGACGAGTCGAAGGCGCTGCGACCCGAGCAATATCCCGCAAGACGCGCATCGCTCGCCGAGAAACCGATTGGGAACGGAACAGTTCGAACAACGCATTGGGTGTTCCGGTACACCTATTATCCGAGCGTGACGACGAGTAGCCCGTGAACGCGGGAGTGTCAGAAGGCGAGTGCTGGATCGTCGCCCTCCGCCGACCCAGAACCTCGGCGGGAAGCAAGCCTCGCGCATCGCCACGCCGCGCGGTGGAGTGCATCCGCGTCGAGCCGAAGGAGGCCGAAACCACCCCTTCGGGGAGGTCACACGGAGGGTCACACGACACAGGCAAGAGTCCTGTAGCGAGGGCCGAAAAAGAGAAAACCCTGACGAGTCTCAGGGACTTGCCAGGGTCACACGAGGCAGCAAACTTGGCGCGCGATACAGGATTCGAACCTGTGGCCCTCAGCTCCGGAGGCTGATGCTCTATCCATCTGAGCTAATCGCGCGAACGCTCGCGTATCTATTGCACGCCCGCCGGAAAGGCAAGGAGCATCCCGACGGGTGCGCTCGTCATGGGCAGGGCAGCCCGCGCCAGGCCGGAGGGGCAGTCCGGAGCCAGGCGACCGTGGCGTCGCGCAGGCGGAGGTCGCCGCGGACGGTCTTCGCACCGGGAGGAAGCCGCGAGAGGGTTCCGCGCAGACCGTCGCCCCCCTCGGCGAGGAACTCGTTCATGGCCACGGTGTAGATGCGGTCCCGGTCGACGGGAAGCCCCGAGCAGGTGCTGGTGGAGGCGCCGTCCGGGACGAGGCCTGCCGCCTGGGGGACCTCGCCCCGGAAGGAGGAGAGGGCGGACAGGGCCGCGAGGAGGTCGGACCCACGCATCCGGACCACCGCCAGCCCGTCGTCGAAGGGCATGGCCTCGTAGACCTGGCCATAGCGCAGGTCGCCGGCGGGCAAGGAGGCCCGCAGGGCCCCGGCGTTCACGAGCCCGATCTCCGCACCCATGGCCGCGCGCGCCGCCTGAGCGGCCGTGGCCCCCAGCGTCGAGACCCGGTCGCGCCCCCGCCCGAGCGGGCGATCGAGCCGCACCCCCACGAGCCGCTGGCGCTCCGCCTCGGCCGCCGCCAGGTGAGGCGCCACGGCCGCGCGCACCTTCGCGTCCTCGCCCGGCGCACCGCTTCCCTTGTCGTCGCCCGGGCGGATGGGGAGGTGGAAGCGCGCCGGCCGTCCCACGCAGAGGGTGAGCCAGCCCACCGCCTGCCCCTTGGATCCGGCTTGCACCAGCGCCACGCCGTTCACCCGGTGCGACAGGAACCCGTGCGTGTGACCGCCGACGAGCCCGTCGACGAGACCGGCCGGGAGCGCGCGCGCCAGGGAGAAGAGCTCGCTCCGCTGGTCGCAGGAGGAGAGGTCGTCGGGCGGCGCGAGGTCCCGGCAGGAGCCGCCGGCATGGACCAGCCCCACCACCAGCTCGGCCCCCCGGGCCCGCAGGTCGCGGGCCTGCCGTTCCGCCTCCGGCGCCAGCTTGCCGAACCGGAGCCCCGCGGCGTTGGACGCCATGGTCTGCCGCGGCGTCGACGGAGTGGAGAGCCCGAACACGCCCACCGTCGGCCCGCCGGGAAGCCGGAAGATCCGGCTCGCCTCCAGATTGCTCCAGTCGGGAAGCCTGCGGGTGCGCGCGTCGCGCAGGTTGGCGGCCAGGGTCGGGTAGGGGGCCGCGGCGATGCGCCGGCGGGCCGCCTCCTGGCCGAAGTCGAGGTCGTGGTTCCCGAGCGCCGCTGCATCCACTCCCAGTGCTGCCAGGCCGGTCACGACCGCGTCGCCACCCGAGAGGCTGGCCTCGATGGTGCCCTGCGCCGAGTCGCCGGCGTCGAGGAGCAAGGCGGGACCCCGGGCCCGCAGCGGCGCGATCTCGGCGGCGATGCGGGGGAGGGTGTCCAGGCGGCCGTGAAGGTCGGAGATGGAGAGGATCTCGACGCAGGTCGGCGCGGAGGCGATCGAGAGGGCTAGTGCGGTGGCGAGCAGCATGGTGGGCGCCGGGACACTACCAGCCAGGTCCGACGCGCCACCGATTGATCGAGATCAGGTCGCGGTACGATTTGACGCGCGGCGAAATGCTTAGCCCCTATCGGGTGTGTTTCCCTTCGCCGGAACTGGAGGTGCGGCGTTGGCTGGACGTCTCGAACGGCTCGTCCACTTGGTCCGAACCGGCCTCGCCGCGGAGAAGCTTCCGCCGGCCCCGACCCGGGATCCCGCGCCGCCCCGCCCGTCGACGATCCGCAACCTCGTCGGGGCCGAGTCGCTGCCCGAGGCTCCTCCCGCGCCGCCCCGGGGCCGTCCCTCGATGCTCTCCCTGCTCCTGGCCCGGGAGTCGCTGCCCCTCGACCCGGAGCGGACGCGCGCGCACCGCAGCTGGCTCGCCTTCCTGTTCGCACCCGAACGCCTCGATCCGCCCGGCGGCGCCGGGCCGGAGGTCCACTGAATGGAGCACGGGAAACACGTCTTCCGCATCGTCATCCTGGTGGCGGTGATCCTGGCCGTGGTGCTGCTGGCCCGCGGCTTCCTGGTGCCGAAGACCTACGGCCTGTACGGGCGGTACCGCGGCGCGAACGTCGCGCAGCAGATGAACGCGCGCCCGGTGCTCCACGGGGGCGCGGCCGCCTGCGCCGAGTGCCACTCCGACCAGTCCGTGAAGCGGGCCGCGGGCAGCCACAGGAGCGTGAGCTGCGAGATCTGCCACGCGCCCCTGGGGGCGCACATCCTGGCGGACGGATCGGTGGTCAAGCCGCCCATCGACCGTTCGTTCACCCTGTGTGCGCGCTGCCACCGCAAGATGGCGGCCCGCCCCGCGAAGTTCCCCCAGGTGGACCTGGACCAGCACGTCAGCGGGCCCGTCGAGGGCAAGGTCTGCCTGGAATGCCACGACCCGCACTCGCCGAAGACCTGAGGGAGGACACCATGAGCGACTGTCACGATGGGTGCAACGGGGGGCGCCGCGAGTTCCTCGCCGGCACCCTGAAGCTGGCCGGGGGCGCCGTGGTCACGGTGATCGGCGGCTCGGCCCTGGCCTCCTCGTCCTCCTCCCCCACCAGCGCGCCGCGTCCGGGCGGCGGGGAGTACGACTGGAACGAGCACCTCTGGGCCTACCTGATCGACACCACGAAGTGCATCGGCTGCGGCTCCTGCGCCAGGGCCTGCAAGGCCGAGAACGACGTGCCGGACGGATTCTTCCGCACCTGGATCGAGCGCTACGTGGTGGGGAACGAGGACAGCCACGTCGACTCGCCCAACGGCGGCATGGACGGATTCCCGCCGGTCCAGGTGGGATTCGTCGCCAACAAGTCGTTCTTCGTCCCCAAGATCTGCAACCACTGCCGGGCGACCCCCTGCACGCAGGTCTGTCCGGTGGGCGCCTCCTACCGGACCAAGGACGGGGCCGTGCTGGTCGACGCCGAGAGCTGCATCGGCTGCGGCTACTGCGTCCAGGCCTGCCCGTACGGCAGCCGCTTCATCCACCCGGCCACGCACACCGCCTCGAAGTGCACCTGGTGCTACCACCGGATCACCAGGGGGCTGAAGCCGGCCTGCGTCACGGTCTGTCCGACCCAGGCGCGGCAGTTCGGCGACCTCAAGAAGGACGGCGACCCGGTCCGGGCCGTCATCGAGCACGACCGCGTGCAGATCCTCCAGGGGCACCTGCTCACCGAGCCCCAGTGCTACTACACCCACCTCGACAAGGAGGTCAGGTGATGCCCGAGATCACCGGCTTCTCCTTCCCCAACGACATC
>Ga0316601_100001650_pt1 | contig 11051 bp, 10 predicted proteins | sample OWC_soil_day5_no_FD_207663 | JGI IMG/M metagenome (GOLD analysis project Ga0316601, IMG submission 207663) | Wetland soil microbial communities from Old Woman Creek delta, Ohio, United States - OWC_soil_day5_noCT | ecosystem: Environmental > Terrestrial > Soil > Wetlands | place: USA: Ohio...
GCTCGAGGCGCGCGCTGCGCTGGGCGAGACCGGCGGCTCGAGGCTCACCGCGCCGGCGGACCTGCTCGCGCTGCGCGATCGGGCGATGCCGGCGGATGCGCCGGGGGCCTCGCTGCGGCTCACCGCGCGGCTGCCCTTCGATGCGCGGGTCGCGCTGGCGCGCCAGACCGGACTCGAGAGCGCGCCGGCACAGCTTTCGATCTGGGTCGACGTCGTCGACGACCTCGCGATCATCATCGATGCGGACGCACTCGATCCGGGCGAGCGAGCGACCAAGAAATCGATCGCGCGGCTGACCCGCGTGATCCGCGGCGCGCTCGCGGTGCTCACGAACGATCCGACCACGCGCGCCCTCGGGCTGCCGGGGAGCCTCGCCAACGCCCGGCTCGTCGCGCGCGGCACCTGGGTGCGCACGATCATCGCGGTCGGCCCGAAGCACCTCCAGCGCGTCGTAGAGCGCGCGACCGCCCTGCTCGCGAAAGGCCCGTCATGAAGCTCGTCATCGAACCTGCCACGCGCCCGCTGTCGGGCACCGTCACGATCCCCGGCGACAAGTCGATCGGGCATCGCGCGCTGCTGTTCTCGCTGCTCTCGGCCACTCCGGTCCGGGTGCGCGGGCTCGGCGGCGGCGCCGATAACGGCCGGTCCGCCAAGGCGATCACCGCCCTCGGTGCGCGCATCGAGCGCGATGGCGACGCGTTCGTCATCACCGGCACGGGCCTCGACGGTATGCGACCGCCCGGCGCTCCGATCGACTGCGGGAACTCGGGCACCACGATCCGGCTGCTCTCGGGCCTGCTCGCCGGCCAGCAGTTCCAGACGACGCTGTTCGGTGACGACTCGCTCAACAAGCGCCCGATGCGCCGCGTGATCGAGCCGCTCGCGCAGATGGGGGCGAAGGTCACGGGCCAGGGCGCTGGCGTCGATGTCATGCCGCCGCTCGTCGTGGGGCCCGCGCACGGCCGGCTCACCGCGATCGACTACACCCTGCCGATGGCCTCGGCGCAGGTCAAGACGGCGATCCTGCTCGCCGGGCTCTACGCCGACGGCGCCACGAGCGTCACCGAGCCCGGGCCGAGCCGCGATCATTCCGAGCGTATGCTCGCCTATCTCGGTGCGCCGCTCGTGACCACCGGCCGGCGCACCACGATCGACACCCACGGCTGGGACCGCCGGCTCGCCGGCACCGACTTCGAGGTCCCGTCGGATCCGTCGTCGGCAGCGTTCCTGGTCGTGGCGGCCCTGGTCGCTGGCGCGGACGAGGTCCGGTTGCCGAACATCTGCACGAACCCGACGCGCACCGGCTTCCTCGACGTGATCGCGGCGATGGGCGGGCACGTCTTGCGCGAGAACGTCCGGACCACCGGGCCCGAGCCGATCGCCGATCTCGTGATCCGCGGCAAGGCGCGTCCGCTGCGTGCCACCGAGATCGCGGGTGACCTCGCGGTGCGTTCGATCGACGAGCTGCCGATCCTCGCGGTCCTCGCGGCGCGCGCCCGTGGCACCACGGTGATCCGCGACGCCGAGGAGCTACGCGTCAAGGAGAGCGATCGGATCGCCACCACCTGCGCGATGCTGCGGGCGTTCGGGGTCACCTGCGAGGTCCGGCCGGACGGCTTCACCGTGGAAGGTCGCGATGGCCCGCTGGTCGGGGCGCAGGTCCACGCCGATGGCGATCACCGGATCGCGATGGCGGCCGCGGTGGCCGGCCTCGTCGCCGACGACACCACGGTGGTCGATGATGCCGACAACGTCGCCACGTCCTATCCGGGGTTTGCCGAGGCGATGGCCCTGCTGGGCGCGTCGATCGTCACACGCTGACCTGGCGGCTCACCTCGTTGCTGCGAGCTGCAGGATCTGCGGATCGTCGCGCTTGCCGCTCCAGTAGATCACCTCACCGTACTTCATGAGGTTCGACGGCGTGATGATGCGTTCGCGCGTGCCGCTGCGCGATGCGGTCTGCGACGCCCAGTAGACGAGCTCGGAGCAGTAGTACTCGTCCTCGTGGTCGAACCCAAACATGCCCGACGCATCGAACTTGCCGCCGAGCTGCGTGCGCGCGCGTGCCAGCGCTCCGGCCTGGTCGGCGGCCGTCATGTTCGAGGGCCGCACCACGATCACGTAGTGGTTGCGATCGACGAGCTGCGCCAGCGGGATCTCGCGGATGCCCGATCCGACGGCCTCGACCACCGTGCCGTGCCTCGCGTCGTAGATCGAGGCGTGCGAGAGCGATTCCCCGGGCGTGACCGTCGAGATCACGTCGGCAGCAAGGAAGTACGAGCGGGTCAGGATCCAGTCGCCGTCCCGGGCGACGCGCTGGATCTCGCCGGTCCACAGCCTCGTCACGGCGGCATCGACATCTGGGTTCTTGGGCCGGTGGACGAGCATGGAAGGAGGGTCGACGCACGAGGCAAGACCCAGCAGAACCAGGAGGACCGCTGCGAGCCACTTCATGGGGGGCTCAGGTGCACGGCCCGTGCTATCCGCGAACTCTAGCCATATTAGCTGGTTGCGAGTTCGCCTGGTCGATGTTGCACACCCGTGATGAAGCCCCCCGACAGCCTTCGGACAACCCCCGACAAGATCGAACAAACGGTGGTCCCGTGGCGTCCTCTCGTGCGATGAAGCGGTCGATGCGTGGCGCTGGATTGATATTCTTGGTGGCGTTGGTGGCGGCGAGCGGGCTCGCAGCGGCCGATCCCACCGCCGCACCCACCAAGGCGACGCCGGCGACGGACTACGGGGCGCAAGCCCGGGTGTTGTTCCGGATCGCCGCGTGCGGCGGGGAGGATCCGATCCCGACGCGGCTCGACGCCAAGACGATCGACCGTCACTGCAGGGCGATGACCGCGCTGTACGCATCGCATCGCAAGGCGTGGGTCGACAAGGCCAAGGCGTTCATCGCCGAGATCCGGCCGAAGGATGCGCCGGGCGTGATCGTCTATCCGTTCGGCGGCGGCGATCTGTCGTCGGCGCTCGTCGCATTCCCCGACGCCACCGAGATCACGACGATCTCGCTCGAGGCCGCGGGTGATATTCGCGCGGTCGACACGTTCAAGCCATCCAAGCTCGCCCACGAGCTCGCCGTGTCCCACGAGGATCTCGAGTACCTCTACCGCTCGGCCTACTCCGCGACGAAGAACCTGCAGGCCGCGTCACGCTCGAGCTTTCCGGGCACGCTGATGTTCGCGCTCGCGGGCCTCGCGCTCCACGACATGGAGCCGGTCGCGCTGCGCTACTTCGACATCGAGGACACCGGCGCGCTGCGCTACCTGTCGGACGCGGAGCTCGAGCTGCGGGTCGTCGAGTACGCCGCCACCAAGCGCGGCCAGACTCCCCCCAAGAACGTCACCCACTTCTGGTACATGCACGACTCGCCGTTCGGCAACGTCGAGATCCAGTACCGGCCACGGGGTGACGCGAAGGCGCCGCTCCGCACGTACCGCCACATCGTCGCGAACCTCGACAACAGCCACCTCGACGCCGACGAGCGCGTGCTCGTCCACCTGCGCACGAAGGGCAAGGTGTCGGTGATGACGAAGGCGGCGAGCTTCCTGCTCTGGTACGACGACTTCTCGAAGATCCGCTCGTACCTGCTCGCGAGCATCGCGTGGATGGTCTCGGACGCGTCGGGAATCCCGCCGAGCCTGGCGGCCGCCGCGGGCTACGAGCAGGTCGCCTACGGCGAGTTCGCCGGGCCGTACTTCATCTACGACACCAAGAATGTGCGCGCCGAGTTCATCAAGCTCTGGCAGACCCAGCCGAAGCGCCCTCTGCCGTTTCGGTTCGGCTATCCCGACGTCAACAAGCACAATCACCTGATGGTCACGCGTCCGAAGCCTTGAAGCCAGAGGCCTGCTTGAATCGAGACGCTGCTTCGATCGAGACCATCGAGACCCCCCACGGCCGGTGCGTGATCGTCGAGCTCACGGATCCCGCCGCGCTCGCCGAGGCGCTCGCCAGGCTCCCCGCCGCCGAGCAGGTGTACGCGCGCTCGCTCGGCGAGATCCGGCGCAGAGCTCTCATCGTCGGTCGGACCGCGCTCCATCTCGCCCTCGACGACTTCGCGACCGCGATCCTGCCCGACGATCGGGGCGCCCCGGTCCTGCCGGCGGGCTGGACCGGCTCGGTCAGCCACAAGGATGCCCGCGGCGCCGCGATCATCGCGCCGGCGGGTCCGGGCTGGGTCGGTGTCGATCTCGAGCTCGCGGCGCCACCCCGTCAGGACATCGCGCGCCGGATCCTCACGCCGTTCGAGCAGGCCGCGCTGCCTGATCGCGGCAGCGCGGTGACGCTACGGTTCGCGATCAAGGAGGCGATCTACAAGGCCGTGGATCCGATGCTCCGGCGCTACGTCGGCTTCACCGAGGTCGAGCTCGACGTGGGCGCTGGGTCCGCGACGGTGCGGTCGAACCTGCCGCTCGCGATCGAGGCGGCGTGGCGCGAACATGCCGGGCACTGGCTCGCCACCGCGCGCGCCGTTCCGCGCTGATGTCAGCGCGGACGAGGGCGCGGGACGTCGCGGTCGAGCACGGTCTTGCGCTCGTCGCGGGCAGCGGCGCGGATCGAGTCGTCGCACAGCACGCGCACGTGATCGGACAGCACGTCGGCCACGGCGTCGGAGCAGTTCATGCCCGAGCGGTCCTTGATGTACTTCTTGAGCTTCGAGATCACGATCATCATGTCGCGATCGACGGTGTCCGCCAGGTGCACGCCGCCGGTCGTGGCCGCGGTGGCGATCGGGGCGGAGGCGGATTCGCCGACGATCCGCCGGATCGGGACACCTTCGGGGGGAGTCGAGAACTTCACGATCCCTGACCGGTTGCTCGCGGCGGCCTGTGGGCGAGGGGGCGCGGTCGGCGGCGGGGCAGCCTCCGCTGCAAGCTCGTGCTGCCAGGCTTGCTGGGTGGGCGCGATGGCCTCGACGGCTCCGGCATCGCGATGGCGGGCTTCGCCGAGGTGGCTATCCCAGCAGGCCACCGAGCAGAACACGAGTCGCATCCGGTTGCGGTTGCAGGTCGACACGCTGCAGACCCAGTGCCGGGCCCCGAACGGAATCTCGGTCTTACACGCACTGCACTTGAACCAAGTCTCCGCCATGGCCGGAGACTAGCTCGGAAGTCGTGTTAACGGCGGCGCCGGCGCAGCGCGACCAGCACGAACAGCGTCAGCGGCAGCGCGCCACCGGCGCTGCGACCGGACTCGCAGCAGCCACCACCGCCGCCACCGCCCTCGTCATCGAACGTCTCGACGTCGCACGTGCCGTCCACGGCATCGTTGGCGGCGACCGAGATCGGGACCTTGACCGCGAGGCTGCGGGTGGCTGCGCCCGTGTCGGTGACGGTGACGACCAAGAAGTCGCTCGCGCCCGGGGCCGCGGTCGGGTTCACACAGACGCGGATGCGACCGTCCTGCCGGACCTTCGCGGTCGCCATCGTGGGCGGCGTGGTGAGCGCGTAGCTGTGCGAGCTGCTCCTGGGATCGTGGTCGACGATCTGGGTCTCGCCGGCATCGCCTCGGATCGCGACGAGCGGGTCGAACGTCGGCTCGGGTCCGTGCGTCACCGGGACGCCCGCGGCCTGCTCGATCTCGGCGAGGACCTCGTCGGGCCGGCCATAGATGCCGCCTTCGCCACACGGGGCGGTGGCGTCGGCGTAGGCGCGCGAGGTCACGCCGACGAGGAAGTTGCCGTAGGAGGTCACCAGGTAGAGCGGGCCTCCGGAGTCGCCGTTGCAGCTGTCGATGCCGTTGCCGCCGGCGCCGAGCTCGTTCGCCAGGCAGCCGGCCTTGGTCGAGCAGTTGAAGTCGGTGACCGTCGACGCGACTTCCTGGAGCTCGGCCTTGAACTGGCTGGCCTGGCGGTCGGTCGCCCCGTAGCCGACGATCTCGACCGCGGCCCCGTTCGCGATGTCGAGCCCGGCCCATCCGGTCGCGATCGCGCGCGGGGCGAATCGCGAAGCGGTGCCGAGCACGAGCACGGTCATGTCGGCGCCATCGAGGACGACGCGACGGGTGACCGGCAGCGTCTCGCCATCGGAGCTGCGATCCAGCGAGGCCGTCCCGACGAGGATCTGGGTCAACGCCGGGTCATCGCAGTGACCGGCCGTCAACGCGATGGTCGGCGCGATCAGCGTGCCCGTGCACGCCTGCTGGCCGTTGAACAGCATGGCGGCGGCGTCGGGCCACTTGCCGAGCGGGGCGTCGGTCCCTCCGACCACCTCGGAGGTCTCGCCGAACGCGGGACGCGTCGGTTGGCCGTGATGATCCTCGGCATGCACGAGGGTGGGGATCCCGATCAACCCGACCGCGGAGGTCACGACTCGCAGCAGTGGCATCGCTCGCATGGTGGAATCCTCGCACGATCGGAGGCGCGTCGAGCGTGACGGCCTTGGCAGCTCCTTGCAGGGTACGAAGCGAAGCCGCAGCAGTTGCGCGTGATGTGCAATCCACTAGTCTGGCGGCATGATCCGTCGAGATGCGATGGGGGCGCTGCTCGCCGTGCTCGCACAGTCCGGCTGCTCCGCGCCGGCCAAGGTGCCCCCGCGCAACGCGCCAGCCGCGGGTGAGGTCGATCCCGCGGGCGCGCACCGGGCCGCGGTGGCGGCCCAGGTCCAGCCCTACCTCGACAGCGAGATCGTGTCGGGCGTCGTGGTCGGGCTCTATGATGTCGGCAAGCTCGAGATCTACGGCTTTGGCAAGGGGCCCGCTGGCAAGCCCCCGAACGGCCACACGCTCTACGAGCTCGGCTCGATCACGAAGGTCTATACGAACCTGCTCCTGGCCGATGCGGTGCAGCGCCGCGAGGTCGAGCTCGACACCCCCGTCGCGGAGCTCCTGCCGCCCGGGGTGACGGTGCCGACGCGCGACAAGACTGCCATCACGCTCAAGCACCTCGCGCTCCACAGCTCCGGGCTGCCGAAGCTGCCGCCGAGCCTCGTCACCCGCAAGGTGCCGCCCGATCCGTACGCCAGCTACGGCGAAGATGCCCTGTACCAGGATCTGATCGGGACCGAGCTCGTCACGCCGCCAGGCACGCAGATCGCATACTCGAACTACGGTGCCGGGCTCCTCGGGTTCGCGCTCGGACGCAAGCTCGGTGCGGGGTACGCCAAGGCCCTCGAGACCCGCGTGCTCGCACCGCTCGGGCTGCGCGAGACGTTCGTCACCGTGGCCGCCAGCGCGGGCGCTCACCGCATGCTCGGGACCGACGACGACCTCAGGCCGGCCCCGCGGTGGACGTGGGGAGCGCTCGCCGGCGCCGGCGTGATCACCTCGACCGCGCGCGATCAGCTCAGGATGATCGATCTCGAGCTCGACGCCGCCGCCGGCAGCAAGGGCCCGATGCGGCCGCAGCTGCGGCTGACCCAGGAGCCTCAGCTCGAGAACGACGGCGACAACCAGAGCCTGGGCTGGATGATCGATCCGGCCGGCCGCTACTGGCACAACGGCGGTACCGGCGGGTTCCGCAGCTACATCAGCTTCGATCCGAAGACCAAGCGGGGCGTCGTGGTGCTGGCTTCGACCGCGACGACCCTCGTCGACTTCCTCGGCCGGGCGATGGTCGATGTGCTCGATGGCACCGCGAAGCCGCCCCCCGCGCGCCCGACGCCGGTTCAGCGGACGTCCTATGTCGGCAAGTACGACTTCACCGGCACCGTGCTGTCGGTGGTGGTTGCGGACCACCGGCTGTACCTCGAGGGCCCCGGCGAGCCACGCCATCGGATGGCACCGATCACCGATCGCGCGTTCTGGATCGAGGGCCTCCAGGCGGCAGCTCAGTTCGTCGTGGGCAAGGACGGCGCCGTGGAGAACCTGGTCTTCAAGGTCGGGGATCGCCAGATCGTCGCGCCGCGAACTCCCGGACAATGAGGTAGGGTGCGCCCATGTCCGACGACGCGCTCCGTTCGATGCTGGCCAACGCGGTCGAGACGCTCCGCGCCGCGACCGACCTGACGATGGACGAGATCATCGGCATCAAGGCGTTGCCCGAGTCGACCCGGACGCCCGAGGTCTGCTACGCGCTCGGCGTGCTCGAAGGCGCGGCGACTGCGCTGCGCGCGACGCGGGTCGAGATGCTCGAGGACTTCGAGCTGCTGACCGCCGCGAAGCGCCGCTAGTTCACGGACACGGGCCGGGTACGGGCCTCGTCGTCGACGTCAGCCAGGTCGCCGCACAGGCCGTCGGATCGTAGCCGGTGACTGACTGGATGGTCGCCAGCATGTCGTCCATCGTCGCGGCCTTGCCGGCGTGTGCGGCGTAGAACGTCGCGAGCACCTGATCGACCTTGTCGGCGCCCACCTTCAACGCGAGCGCGCGATAGAAGAACGCACCCCGCATGTACGGGGCGGTCGTGAACAGGTCGTCGTCGAGGATATCGATCGCGCCGCAGCTGCGCGGCCACACCTTGGCGGTGCCGCCGAACGAGGTCAGCCGCGTCGCGTAGCTGTCCCACACCGCCGCGCCGACGTCGGGTGCCACGACCTCGAGCGCGCGCCCGGCGAGGTAGCTGACCGTGCCCTCGGACAGCACGAAGTCCTCCCAGCACTGGATGCGGATGCCGTCGCCGAACCAGCCATGCGCCGCCTCGTGGACGTTGGTCTCCTCGTCGCGCAGCGCGGCGGCCGCGACGTGCCAGCGCGGGTGGTGCTCCATGCCGCCGAACGCGCCGGCCGGCCATTTCACCGACACCGTGCCGACCTTGTTGCCGAACCGGTACGGGCCGAGCGTCTGCTCGAGCCAGTCGAACGCGGCGACCAGGTGCGCGCCACCCTGCTGGGCGGCCGCGAGCTCGGGTCCATGGTGCCAGATCGAGACCTGGGTGCCCGCGGTGGTGGTCCCGAGCGCGAGCTCGGCGTAGTCGTCGATGCTCCATGCGAGCTGGTAGCTCGGCGCCTCGGCGGGGATCGACGGCGGGAACACGGCGGTCTTGCCGGCCGGGACGCCGGTGATGTCGAGCGTGAAGGTGGTGCCGTCGTCGGGGCGCGAGTGACACGGGAACAGGTTGCCGCAGTAGTACGGCCAGATCAGCGTGTAGCCACCGGTGGACGCACCCTGGGACTCGTGGATCTTGTAGTGGTACGCGACGTCGACCGCGATCGTCTGGTCGCTCGCGGGGAGCGCGAGGTCGAGCCGCGCGGTGGCCGCGGTGAACGCGAGGTCGGCACCTGCGAGCTTGACGCTGTCGATCGCGAGATCCCCGACCTCGAGCGTGGCGCCTGGATCGCTGCTCGGGCCGAACGTGATCGTCGCGGCGCCGGTCAACGCCGTGACGTCGAACGCGAGCCTGGTGTCGACGATCTCGCGCGCCGCGTTGGAGGTCGGCAACAGCGGTGCGTCGACCGGTGCATCCGGTGCCACGGTGGTTCCGCCGCACGCAGCAAGCAACCACACGACGAGGGGCAGGGCGCGCATGGGGGGGACAGTGCCCGCCGCCGCCCGTGGGTTCAAGCGCGAATCAGTAGCGCGGGATCTTGGCGTCGACGTCCTTGGACCACGCCTCGATGCCGCCGGCGAGGTTGTAGACGTCGGTGAAGCCGAGCTTGAGGAAGTGCTCCGCGGCGGCGCGGCTGCGGTTGCCGTGGTGGCAGGTGAACGCCATCGGCGTCGACTTCGGCAGCTGCTCGGCCGCGGCCATCGCCGCATCATCGAGCATCGTCGTGCCCTCGATCTTGGCGAGCGCGCGCTCCTTGTCGGGGCGGACGTCGTAGAACGCCTTGATCTTGCCCTCGTCGAGCAGCGCCTTGAGCGCCTTGGCCTCGATCTGCTTCACCGTGGCGGGGCGGTTGGGATTGTCCATCTTGAAGCCGGCGCCATCCGCGGCATCGATGAAGTCGACCACCAGGCCCGCGGCGCGCTCGGCGCTGGCGCGATCGAGCTGCACGGTGACGCCATTGCTCTGCAGCGTGACGTCGTTCGCCTCCTTGGGCCCGAGATCGAGCTGGTGCTCCCAGCTCGGCGTGATCGTGATGTGAATGACATCGTCCGGCGAGCCCTCCTTGAGGGCCTCGAGCAGCTCCTTGGCCGCTGCGGGCGTGACCGTCAGCTCGGGCGTCTTCGCGGGTGCGACGAGGTCCCCGAGCTTCTGCTGGAGCTCCCCGTTCTCGTGCATCTGGCGGACGATGTCGGCCCCGCCGACGAACTCGCCCTTGATGAACAGCTGCGGAAACGTGGGCCAGTCGGAGTATTCCTTCATGCTGCCGCGGATCTCCGCGTCACTGAGGATATTGACGGTGGTGTACTTGGGCACCAAGGTGTTGAGGATGTTGACGACCGACGCCGAGAACCCGCATTGCGGGAAGCTCCGGTTGCCCTTCATGAACAGGACAACGTGGTCGCTCGTGACGAGCTGGTCGATCTTCTGCTTGATCTGTGGGTCGAGCGGCATGATTGGGTCCCGTGGCTGATCTAGGAAGTTCCGGTTCTTCTAGCATGAAGTACGCGATCCGGGCCGTCGGATCGGTCGGAGACCTGGACGCCGCCGCCTGGGATGCACTCGACCACGGACCCTCGCCTTTTCTCCGTCACGGGTTCCTGCGCGCGCTCGAGGACTCCGGCTCGATCGACGCGGCTTCGCGAGCTTCGCCGGCGCGCCGGAGGTCGGGCTGGACGGCGGTCTACCTGCTCGCCGAGGCGAACGGGCGACTCCAGGGTGCGGTCGCGGCGTTCATCAAGACCCACAGCTACGGCGAGTACATCTTCGATTGGGGCTGGGCGAGCGCGGCCGAGCGCGCCGGGCTTGCCTACTATCCCAAGCTCGTCGTGGCGGCGCCGCACACCCCCGCGACCGGGCCGCGGCTCTTGCTCGCGCCCGGGCTCGGCGACGCAGCCGACGGCGTGCGTGCGGCGCTGATCGCGGCGGTCCGCGCGGTGGCCGACGATGCCGGGTGCTCGTCGATCCACTGGCTGTTCTGCACCGCCGAGGAGCAGGCGCTGCTCGGGCGCGCCGGCTTCTTCCCGCGCGCGAGCCTGCAGTTCCACTGGCGCAACCGCGACTACGGCACGTTCGATGACTTCCTCGGCGCGCTCAAGAGCCGCAAGCGCAAGCAGCTCCG
>Ga0316601_100001653_pt1 | contig 11040 bp, 9 predicted proteins | sample OWC_soil_day5_no_FD_207663 | JGI IMG/M metagenome (GOLD analysis project Ga0316601, IMG submission 207663) | Wetland soil microbial communities from Old Woman Creek delta, Ohio, United States - OWC_soil_day5_noCT | ecosystem: Environmental > Terrestrial > Soil > Wetlands | place: USA: Ohio...
CAGGTGGCCGAGATGGTGATCGAGCGCGCCAAGCGCCTGGTCGAGCTGAAGAAGGACGTCGTCATCCTGCTCGACAGCATCACCCGTCTGGCGCGCGCCTACAACAACGTGCTGCCGTCCAGCGGCAAGGTGCTCACCGGCGGCGTCGACGCCAATGCGCTGCAGCGGCCCAAGCGCTTCTTCGGCGCCGCAAGAAACACCGAGGAAGGCGGCACGCTGACCATCATCGGCACCGCGCTCATCGACACCGGCTCGAAGATGGACGAGGTCATCTACGAGGAGTTCAAGGGCACCGGCAACTACGAGATCCACCTCGACCGCCGCATGGCCGAGAAGCGCGTCTACCCGTCGATCCTGATCAACAAGAGCGGCACGCGGCGCGAGGAACTGCTGCTCAAGCCCGAGATCCTGCAGAAGAGCTGGATCCTGCGCAAGCTGCTCTATCCGATGGACGAGATCGAGGCAATGGAGTTCATCCTCGAGAAGATGAAGGCCACCAAGAACAACCACGACTTCTTCGACATGATGCGTCGGGGCGGCTGAGCACGCACTGCGGATAGAATCCTGCTTTTCCCGCCCCCCAGGAAAGTGCGTCCGCCCCGTTCGAGGGCCGGCGTGGCTCCCGCAACCGAAAGAGGCTTCCCATGAAAGACGGCATCCACCCGAACTACCGGGACATCTGCTTCCAGGACCTGTCCAACGGGTTCAAATTCGTCACCCGCTCGTGCGCACAGACGAAGGAAATGATCAAGATGGAAGACGGCCGCGAACTGCCGCTGGTGAAGGTCGAAGTGACCAGCGAGACGCACCCGTTCTACACCGGCACGCAGAAGAGCATCGACAACCTCGGCGGCCGCGTCGAGAAATTCCGCAACAAGTTCGCCCACCTCAGCACCAAGAAGTGAGCGCGACGGCGCAGACGGCAAAGGCAGCTTCGGCTGCCTTTCTTGTTTCTGCAGCTTCAGCGGCCTGTCTTGCTGGTGCCGAGGTCCTCGGCCCGGCATCCGCCTCGGGCATCATCGCGGCGTGAACAGCCCCACCCCGGCCCTCGTCACCCAACGCGGGGCACGCCGCCTGCCGCGCCTGCCGCTGCTGCTGCTGTGCGCGGCCTATGTGCTGCCGGGCGTGTTCGGGCGCGATCCCTGGCGCAGCGCCGATCTCACGGCCTTCGGCCAGATGATCGCCATCGCCGAGGGTCGCACCTCGTGGTGGACACCGATGCTCGGCGGCGTGCCGGCCGACACTGCCCTGCTGCCGCACTGGCTGGGCGCGGTCTTCATCGCCGCCACCTCCGGCTTCGTCGAGCCGGCGCTCGCCGCGCGTGTGCCGTTCGCGCTGCTGCTCGTGTTGACGCTGGCACTGGTCTGGTACACCACCTTCCATCTCGCGCGCACCGACGCCGCCCAGCCGGTGGCCTTTGCCTTCGGCGGTGAGGCCGAACCGGTGGACTACGCGCGCGCCATTGCCGACGGCGCGCTGCTGGCCCTGATGGCCTGCCTGGGCCTGCTGCAGCTCGGCCACGAGACGACGCCGGAGCTGGCGCAGTTGGCGGCGGTGAGCCTGTTCATGTACAGCCTGGCGGCAGCGCCCTTCCGGCAATCTCGCGCACGCGCCGCGGTCCTTGTCGCGCTGCCGCTGCTGGCCGGCAGCGGTGCGCCGGGCATGGCCGTGGCCGCCGGTCTGGGCGGCTTCCTGATCTGCTGGAATTCGCGCTACCCGCAGGTGCGGGCCTTCGCCGGCTGGGTGGCCGTGGCGACGGCAGCCGCTGGGCTGCTGGCACTGGCCCTCGGCGCCTGGCGCTGGCGCGCCCATGGCCTGTCGGTCGGCGACCTGCCGCTCATCGCCCGCCAGTGGTTGTGGTTCCTGTGGCCGGCCTGGCCGCTGGTGCTGTGGACACTGTGGCGCTGGCGCCGGCACCTGTCGTACCGGCATCTGTCGGTGCCGCTGGTGCCGGTGACCGTGGCGCTGCTGTCCAACCTGGCGATGGCCGGCTCCGACCGCGCACTGATGTTGGGCCTGCCGGGCATGGCGGTGCTGGCTGCCTTTGCGCTGCCGACGCTCAGGCGCAGCACCGCGGCCGCCATCGACTGGCTGTCGATCTTCTTCTTCTCGCTGTGCGCGATCACGATCTGGGTCATTTACGCCGCCATGCAGACCGGCGTGCCGGCCAAGCCGGCGGCCAATGTAGCCAAGCTCGCACCGGGCTTCGAGCCCTCGTTCTCGGCATTGGCGCTGGTGCTGGCCGCCGCCGGCACGCTGGCCTGGCTGTGGCTGGTGCGCTGGCGCACCGGCCGCCACCGCGAAGCGCTGTGGAAGAGCCTGGTGCTGCCTGCCAGTGGCGTGGCGCTGTGCTGGCTGCTGCTGATGACGCTCTGGCTGCCGGCGCTGGACTACGCGCGCAGCCCGCGGCCTTGGGTCGCACGTATCGCCGCGCTGGTGCCGCCGCAGGCCTGCATCGCCGCACCCGGACTGCCGCCGGCCGCCGTCGCGGCGCTGGAACACCTGGGACGCTGGCGCGTCGACGCCAGACCCGAAGCACTGCACGGGAGCTGTGCCTATGCCATGCGCGTGGCGCGCTTGCGTTCCCTGCCCCCCGCGCCCGCGGGCTGGGAGGAATCCGGCCGGGCGCAACGTCCGACCGAGCGCGACGAGGTGACGCTGGTCTACCGTCGCGCGCCGCTTCGCTGACGCCGGAGCAGCCGCAGGCCTTCAAGCCGGCACGGCGGGTTCGGTCACCACGTCGGCGCGACGGCGCACCCTCGATGCCGGCAGCACGAGCTTGAAACTCGAGCCCTTGCCGAGCTCGCTGCTGATGTCGATCTCGCCGCCGTGGCGTTGCACCACATGCTTGACGATCGACAGGCCGAGGCCGGTGCCACCGGTCTCGCGCGAGCGGCTGCCATCGACGCGGTAGAAGCGTTCGGTCAGCCGCGGCAAGTGCTCCCGCGCGATCCCCGGGCCGCTGTCGCTGACCGCGATTTCGGCGCTGCCGTCGTCGCGCCAGCGCCACTGCACGTCGATGCGGCCGCCTGCCGGCGTGTAGCGCACGGCATTGTTGACGAGATTGCCCAGGGCGCTGAGCAGTTCGGTGTCGCTGCCGGCAACCTCGGCATCGGCGCCGCCGCCGACGACGAGCGTGTGCCGCCCCGCGGAGAGTGCCAGCGCATCGACCTGCGTGCGCTGCATGAGGTCGGATACCGACAGCCAGCGATCGACAGGCGGGCGCGGGCTGCCTTCCAGCTGCGCCAGCGTCAGCAGGTCTCCGACCAGGGTCTGCATGCGGTCGGTCTGCTGTGTCATCACCGTCAGCACGCGCCGACGTTCGACCTCGGTCAGGGGCAGCTGCACCAGCGTCTCGACGAAGCCCGCCAGCACCGTCAGCGGCGTGCGGATCTCGTGCGAGACATTGGCCACGAAGTCGCGCCGCATCGCCTCGGCACGCTCCCGCTCGGTGATGTCCTGCGTCAGCACGAGCTTCATGCCTTCGCCATAGGGGCGCACGAGCACCATCAAGGTATCGCGGCCATTGGGCGCGGTGATCACCACCGGCTCTTCGTACTGGCCGCGCTGCATGTGGGTCACGAAGGCCGGGGCGCGCACGAGGTTGGTGACGCGCTGGCGGCGGTCGCGCTCGCGGTCGAGGCCGAAATGCTCGGCCGCGGTCCTGTTGCACCACTCGATCTGGTCGCCGTCGCCGAGCAGCAGCACGCCGTTCGGCGAAGCCTCGATGGCCTGCAGGAATTCCTGCAGACGCTGCTTCTCCAGCACGATGTCGGCGTCGCGCAGACGCAGCACACGCTCGATGCGATAAACCATCTCGCCCCACCAGCCGACTTCGTGCGGCGCCTGTCCGACCTGCGGGCCGCGCAACCAGTCCATCAGGGCCTGGCCGTGTGCGCTGTCCCAGGCTGCCAGCACCGCGGCGCCGAGCGCGCTGCCGAGCATCGCGCCGACCGCGGCAGCGTCCAGCGCACCGCCGACGATCGCGCCGATGCCGCCCCCGAGAAGCGCCGCCACGAAGGCCGCCAGCGTGCGTGTCAGCAGAGGGCCCATGGCGCTTCGGCGCGGCGGCTCAGGCCGCCACGCTGCCGATCGTCTGCGTCAACCGGTAGCCGGCGCCGCGCACGGTCTCGATCAGCGCCGAGCACTGCACCGGCGCCAGCGCCTCGCGCAGGCGCTTGATGTGCACGTCCACGGTCCTCTCCTCGATGAAGACATGGTCGCCCCAGACACGGTCGAGCAGCTGCGCGCGGCTGTGCACGCGCTCGGGATGCGTCATCAGGAAGTGCAGCAGGCGGAACTCGGTGGGGCCGAGCTTGACCTCGCGCGGTTCGCCTCCCAGCCGCCGCGTGACGCGCCGCGTCGCCGGATCCAGCGTCAGGCCGGCCACTTCGACCACCGTGTCCAGGGCCTCGGGCGCCTTGCGCCGCAGCACGGCGCGGATGCGCGCCATCAGCTCCTTGGGCGAGAACGGCTTGGTCAGGTAGTCGTCGGCGCCGGCATCGAGGCCGGTGATCTTGTCGGCTTCCTCGGCGCGTGCGGTGAGCATGATGACCGGCATCTCGCGCGTTCGCGCGTCGCCTCGCCAGCGCCTGGCGAGCTGGATGCCCGACTGCCCCGGCAGCATCCAGTCCAGCAACACGAGGTCGGGCAGGACGCGGTCGATCGCTGCCTGCGCCTGGTCGGCGTCGGCGGCCACGGTGACCTCGAAGCCGGCATGGCGCAGGTTGATGGCGATCAGTTCGGCGATCGCCGTCTCGTCTTCGACCACCAGGACACAACTCACGGCCAGATCCTCCCGCGCCTAGCGAACGACATTCTCGACAGCCTCGAGCGAGTGATGCCGGACGTCGGTGCCCTTGACGACATAGATGGTGGCCTCGGCCAGGTTCTTGGCATGGTCGCCGATGCGCTCGATGGCCTTGGCCACGAAGACGAGGTCGATGCTCGACGAGATCGTGCGCGGGTCTTCCATCATGTAGGTGATGAGCTTGCGCAGCAGGCCGTCGAATTCCTGGTCGATGGCGTCGTCCTGCTTCAGCACCTCGAGTGCGCGTTCCGCATCCAGGCGGGCGAAGGCGTCGAGCGACTTGCGCAGCTGCGCCACTGCGAGGTCGGCCTCGAACTGCAGGTCGCTGAAGGGCAGCCGCATCCGGCTCGAGACACCGACATTGATCAGCCGTTGCACGGTGCGGGCAATGCGCGCCGCCTCGTCGCCCACGCGCTCCAGGTTGCCGCTGGCCTTGGACACGGCGATCAGCAGCCGCAGGTCGGTGGCCGCCGGCTGGCGCATGGCGATGATGCGCTGCAGCTCGAGGTCGATCTCGACTTCCATGTGGTTGACGCGCTCCTCCTGCTCGAGCACCTGCGCAGCGATGTCGGCGCTGAACTGCGTCAGCGCGATCATGGCCTGCACGGTCTGCGACTCCACCAGACCGCCCATTTCGAGCACGCGGGCGCTGATGCCGCTGAGTTCGGTGTCGAAGCGCGTCGAGAGATGCTTTTCGGTCATGCTGGCTTCTCCTTCGGCGTTCAGCCGAATCTCCCGGTGATGTAGTCCTCGGTGTCCCGCTTCCTGGGCTTCATGAATACCTCCGAGGTGGCGCCGAACTCGACCAGGTCGCCCAGGTACATGTAGGCCGTGTAGTCCGAGCAGCGCGCGGCCTGCTGCATGTTGTGGGTGACGATCATCACCGTGTAGTCGGACTTCAGCTCGGTGATCAGTTCCTCGATCTTGCCGGTAGAGATGGGGTCCAGCGCCGAGCACGGCTCGTCGAGCAGCAGCACCTCGGGCCTGATGGCGATGCCGCGCGCGATGCACAGCCGCTGCTGTTGCCCGCCCGACAGGCCGGCGCCGCTCTGGCCGAGCTTGTCCTTGACCTCGGTCCACAGCGCCGCCTTCCTCAACGCCCACTCGACGCGCTCGTCCATCTCGACACGCGGCAGGGCCTCGAAGAGCCGTACGCCGAAGGCGATGTTGTCGTAGATCGACATCGGGAAGGGCGTCGGCTTCTGGAACACCATGCCGACCTTGGCGCGGATCAGCGAGACGTCGGTCTTCGTCGTCAGGATGTCCTCGCCGTCGAGCGAGATCGTGCCTTCGGCGCGCTGCTCCGGGTAGAGTTCGAACATGCGGTTGAAGGTGCGCAACAGCGTGCTCTTGCCGCATCCGGAGGGGCCGATGAAGGCCGTGACCTTGCGCTCGGGGATGTCGATATTGATGCGCTTGAGGGCTTGGAAGCGCCCATAGTAGAAGTTGAGGTCGCGCACCGAGATCTTGACCTTCTCGGTGGCGGGCAGGTACGCAGCGTGGTCCATGTCGGCCTTGGCAATCATTGCTTGTTGCGGAACAGCACGCGCGCCAGGATATTCAGCATCAGCACGCCCAGCGTGATGAGGAAGACGCCGGCCCAGGCGAGCTTCTGCCAGTTCTCGTAGGGACTCATCGCGAACTTGAAGATCGTCACCGGCAGGCTGGCCATCGGCTCGCCGAGGCCCAGCGTGAAGAACTGGTTCGACAGCGCCGTGAACAGCAGCGGCGCCGTTTCGCCGGCGATGCGCGCCAGAGCCAGCAGCACACCGGTCACGACACCGGCCCGTGAAGCCTTCAGCGTCACCGCGGAGATCACCTTCCACTTCGGCGCGCCCAGGGCGTAGGCGGCTTCGCGCAGCGAATTCGGTATCAAGCCGAGCATCGTCGCCGTGGTTCGCACGACGACAGGGATCACGATCAGCGCCAGCGCAAGCACGCCCGCATAGGCCGAAAACGTCTTCATCGGTGCAACGACGGCGGCATAGATGAAGAGGCCGATGACGATGGACGGCGCCGACAGCAGGATGTCGTTGATGAACTGCGTGACATGACCGAGCCAGCTGCGCTGGCCGTATTCACCCAGATAGATGCCGGCCATCACGCCGATCGGCGTGCCCAGCAACGTGGCCAGGGAAACCATGATCAGCGAGCCGACGATGGCATTGGCCAGGCCGCCGACCGCGGCCTGCGGCGGCGGCGTCGACACGGTCAAGACCTGCAGCGACAGGCCGCCGAATCCCAAGGTCACGGTCTCGACGAGGATCCAGATCAGCCAGAAGAGGCCAAAGGCCATGGCCGCCAGCGCCAGCGTCAGCGCGACGGCATTGACCCGCTTCCGCCGCCGGTACATCGCCATGCGCCGTGGGTCCGTCGTGGCGTCGGCGCTCATGTGCGGCTTCCTTCGCTACGCCGCATGCGCATCAGCAGCAGCCGCGAGAAGCTCAGCACCACGAAGGTGATTAGGAACAGGATCAGGCCCAGGTAGATCAGCGACGCCTGGTGCAGGCCTTCACCGGCCTCGGCGAACTCGTTGGCCAGCGCCGAGGTGATGCTGTTGGCGGCTTCGAACAGCGACAGCGAATTGAGCTGGTTGAAATTGCCGATGACGAAGGTCACCGCCATCGTCTCGCCCAGCGCGCGGCCCAGACCCAGCATGATGCCGCCGACGACGCCGGTCTTGGTGTAGGGCAGCACGACCTTCCACACCACCTCCCAGGTGGTGGACCCCAACGCGTAGGCCGACTCCTTGAGCATCGGTGGCGTGATGTCGAAGACATCGCGCATCGTCGCGGCGATGAATGGAATCACCATGATCGCCAGGATGATGCCGGCCGACAGGAGCCCGATGCCCACCGGCGGCCCGGAGAACAGCGGCCCCAGGAACGGCACGCCCTGGAAGGCGGACTGCAGCGGTGTCTGCACATAGGTCGAAAGGATCGGGCTGAAGACCAGCAGCCCCCACATGCCGTAGACGATGGACGGTACCGCCGCCAGCAACTCGATCGCCACGCCCAGCGGCCGTTTCAGCCACCGTGGCGACAGCTCGGTGAGGAACAGTGCGATGCCGAAGCTGACGGGCACCGCGATCAGCAGCGCGATGATCGAGGTCATCAGCGTGCCGTAGATCATCACCAGACCGCCGAACTTCTCCTGCACCGGATCCCAGTCCTTGGACCACAGGAAGCCGATTCCGAATTCGCGGATTGCTGGCGCGGCACCGACGAAGAGCGACACGATGATGCCGGCCAGCAGCGCCAGCGTGAGCCAGGCTGCCCCGTGCGCGAGCAGCGAGAACAGCCTGTCCGCCCAGGGCGCGTTGTGTCGCCGGGCCGGCGGCTCACCCCGCGGAGTCGTCCGCTCCATGTTGCCTCGTCGGTCGTGGATGGTGGCAGACAATGTAGCGGCCAAGAGCGCCTCCGCGTTTGCGCGATGTCAGCGAGATGCAACGATCACTTGTATGTGACCGGCTTGCCCGCAGCATCCTTCAGCTCTGCGGCCCATTGCTTGCGGACAAGCTCCTTGACGTTGTCGGGCAGCGGCACATAGTCCAGTTCGTCGGCCATCGCATCGCCATTCTTGTACGCCCAGTCGAAGAACTTGAGGGTGTTGGCGCCATTGACCGGCTTGTCCTGAACCTTGTGCATCAGGATATAGGTCGGGTTCGTGATCGGCCACGCCTCCTTGCCGGGCTGCTCGGTCGTGATCTGGTAAAAGGACTTCGTCCAGTCGGCCCCGGCGGCGGCCGACTTGAACGCCGTGTCGCTGGGCGGCACGAAGTTGCCGTCCTTGTTGCGCATCAGCGTGTAGGTCATCTTGTTCTGCTTGACGTAGGCGTACTCGACGTAGCCGATCGAATTGGGCAGGCGCTGGACGAAAGCCGCCACGCCTTCATTGCCCTTCCCGCCGGCGCCGACGGGCCAGTTGACCGCCGTGCCCTCGCCGACCTTTTCCTTCCATTCGGCATTGACCTTGGACAGGTAGTTCGTGAAGATGAAGCTGGTGCCCGAACCGTCGGCGCGGCGCACGACGGCGATTGCCGCATTCGGCAGCGGCACGCCCGGGTTGAGGGCGGTCAGCGCCGCGTCGTTCCACTTCGTGATCTTGCCGAGGTAGATATCACCCAGCACCTGGCCGGTCAGCCTGATCTGTCCGGGCTGGATACCGGCGATGCTGACGACCGGCACGACGCCGCCGACGACAGTCGGGAACTGGATCAGGCCCTCCTTGGCCAGTTCCTCGTCCTTCAGCGGCATGTCGGAAGCGCCGAAGTCGACGGTCTTGGACTTGATCTGCTTGATGCCACCGCCCGAACCGATCGACTGGTAGTTCAGGCGCGCGCCGGTGGCCTTGTTGTAGGCGTCGGCCCACTTGGCATAGAGCGGCGCCGGGAAGGTGGCGCCGGCGCCGGTCATGTCCTGCGCCAGCACGGCTCCGGACGCGACCGCCAGGCTCGCGCCGATGGAAGCGAGGCGGGTGGATGCGAAGTTCATGGACGAGCCTTTCCTGATGGTTTGTGGAGTAGTCTGGACTGTAGGAGCCATTTGTGAATATTCGATGACGGTGGCAGCCACGTGCGGATGAGACACATTCCTGTCACCGCGTCGTCACATTTGCATCCCCAAGGTCCGAGGTACCGCCGATCCAGGGCAAGGTCGGCATGCAAGCGGGGCCAAGCCCTGTCCGTGGCGTGTCCGGAGACGGCTGTCATCGGATTGCCATGAACGGAGCGCAGACTGTCGTGCTGGACGGTCAAAGATGAAATCCAGGAAGGAATCCGGTCCGGGCGACCCATGGGACACCGCGGCGTGCGAAGACCTGATGCGCGAGTTGTGGAGTCTGCGCGAGTCGATGGTCGACAACGGGGCGAGGGTCGAACCCTGGCTGCGCCGGGCCGATGCCTCGCATGCTCAAAGTGCCGTCAACCTGGCCCACTACCTGGCCATGCGCCGCCACGACCTGCGCCATCTGCAGGAGCGGCTCGCCCGCATGGGCCTGTCGTCGCTGGGACGGGCCGAGACCCATGTCATGGCCAACCTAGACAAGGTCTTGGGCATCCTGCACCGCCTCGCGGGGCGGCCCTGGTCGTCGCTGTCGCACGAAGAGCCCACCGGTTTCCAGAGCGGCCCGGCACTGCTGGAGAGTCACGCGCAGGCGCTGTTCGGCTCGGCCCCGAAGGAGCGGGCGGTGCGCATCATGGTCACCTTGCCGAGCCTGGCGGCGCACGACGACGACCTGGTCAACGACATGGTGGCGGCGGGCATGGATATCGCGCGCATCAATTGCGCGCACGACGGCGCCGCCGAGTGGGCGGCAATGGCGCGCAGCGTGCGTCGGGCCGCACGCAAGCTCGGGCGACCGGTCCGTGTGCTGATGGACCTCGGTGGCCCCAAGCTCCGCACCGGGCCCATGGCATGCAGCCAGGACGTCGCCAAGCTCAAGCCCGCCAAGGACGCCTTCGGTCGCGTCACCGCGCCGGCCCGGCTGGGGCTGCGGTCGCATGGGTCCACCGGCGCCGTGATCGGTGCCGACTTCTGCGTCGGCGTCGACGCGGCCTGGCTGGCGGCACTGGATGACGACGCACGCATCGACCTGAGCGATGCACGCCAGGCGCAACGGCAGTTGAATGTGGTGGAGCGCCAGACCGCCGGCGTGCTGGTCGAATGCCGGCAGACCGCCTACATCACGACGGATACCGTGCTGCACCTGCGACGCAAGCGCCAGGGCGACCTGAAGACGCGCGTCTCCGAGCTGCCTGCCCGCTCGGGCTCCTTGCTGCTGCATCGCGGCGACACGCTGCGTGTCGTGCCCGACGGGCCGGGTCAGGGGCCGCTGGACAGCCATCCGGATCGGCACGCCGAACCCGCGACGATCGTCTGCACCCTGCCCGAGGCCTTGCTGCAGGTGCGCAAGGGCGAGCGGATCTGGTTCGACGACGGCCGCATCGGCGGTGTCGTTCGCCACCAGGTCGCGGGGCGGCTGGAGGTCGAGATCACCCACGCCCGCGAAGGCGGCGAGAAGCTGCTCGCCGACAAGGGCATCAACCTGCCCGATACCCGGCTCGAACTACCGGCGTTGACCGCGAAGGACCTGCAGGACCTCGAGGTCGTCGCGCAGTGTGCCGACCTGGTGGGTCTGTCGTTTGCGCAGTCGGCGGCCGACGTCGGCCCGCGGCGCCAGCGCCGGCTGGTGCGGGTCGCCCCACCCCACCGCCTGCTCAGAAAGATCAA
>Ga0316601_100001654_pt1 | contig 11040 bp, 9 predicted proteins | sample OWC_soil_day5_no_FD_207663 | JGI IMG/M metagenome (GOLD analysis project Ga0316601, IMG submission 207663) | Wetland soil microbial communities from Old Woman Creek delta, Ohio, United States - OWC_soil_day5_noCT | ecosystem: Environmental > Terrestrial > Soil > Wetlands | place: USA: Ohio...
GGCTTGTGCCGACTTCAACTTCACCAAGCGCACGGAGCTGGCCGACCTCCGCGGCCGGGTGGCGCTGCTCACCGGCGGCCGGGTGAAGATCGGCTACCAGGCGGGGCTCAAGCTGCTGCGCGCCGGCGCCCAGCTGCTGGTGACCACGCGCTTTCCCCGCGACTCGGCGATGCGCTACGCGGCTGAGCCCGACTTCGCCGAGTGGGGGCACCGGCTGGAGATCTTCGGGCTCGACCTGCGCCACACGCCGAGCGTCGAGGCGTTCTGCCGCCAGCTGGTGCACGAGCGCGACCGGCTCGACTTCATCATCAACAATGCCTGCCAGACCGTGCGGCGTCCGCCCGAGTTCTACCGCCACATGATGGCGCGGGAGACCGCCTCGGTCGGTGAACTGCCGGAGGCGGCCCAGCGCCTGCTCGGTGCCTACGAGGGCTGGCGCGGCGTGAACCTGCTGCCCGAAGGCGACGTCGCGAACGTCGGCCCCGACCGCCGCATCGCGGGGGCCCTGGGCCTGAGCCAGGCCGCAGCCCTCTCACAGGTGCCGCTGCTGCCGGAGGAGCACGAGCCGCAGAACCACCTCTTCCCGGAGGGACGCCTCGACCAGGACCTGCAGCAGGTGGACCTGCGGGGGCGGAACTCCTGGCGGCTGCTGATGTCCGAAGTGCCGTCGGTGGAGCTGATGGAGGTGCAGCTGGTGAACGCGATCGCGCCGTTCATCATCAATGCACGGCTCAAGCCGCTGATGATGCGCACGCCCGAGCGCGACAAGCACATCGTCAACGTGTCAGCGGTGGAAGGGCAGTTCTACCGGCGGATGAAGACGACGCGGCATCCGCACACGAACATGGCGAAGGCCGCGCTCAACATGATGACCCGGACGTCGGCCACGGACTATCACGGCGACGGCATCCACATGAACGCGGTCGATACCGGCTGGGTGACGGACGAGGATCCCGTCGAGATCGCGGCGCGGAAGACTGCCGAACACCGTTTCCATCCGCCGCTCGACATCGTGGACGGCGCGGCGCGGATCGTGGACCCGATCATCGACGGGTTCAACACCGGGCAGCATGTGTGGGGGCAGTTCCTGAAGGACTACAAGCCGACGGACTGGTAGGAGCTATTCTCCGCCGTTGTCGGCCGAGCGGGCGGCCATGCTGCGGGAGGCCCCGGCCGCAACCGAATGCGCCAGCAAGGCGGCAAAGTCGGGCTCGGCCACGAACCACTCGGTGCTCCGGCAACTCACCACCCGCGCCTCGTTGTGGGTGATCAGTTCGAGCGTCACGTGGGTGGCGATCTCATTGCGGCGCACCTCGGGCCTGACGCGAGCCACCCACGTCCGGCCGTCCTCAGTGGTGAACTTCCGTTCCGTCATCCGAGCTGCCTGCTTCCATGTTAGGTGCCTCCACCGTGGTACACTTTTCGGGCACCTACGCTTCACTGCAGGATCGAGTCTAGCGGTTCCGGGGACAATGCCCAGAAGTTCGACAGTGTCAGATATGCACACTCCCCAGCCCTTGCGGTGAGCACACCATGGCCTTGCTGGGAATGCAGGATGTCACCATCGCCTTTGGCGGTCCGGCGGTGCTCGATGCGGCCAGCTTTGCGATCGAACGGGGCGAACGCGTGTGCCTCCTGGGCAGGAACGGCGCCGGCAAGAGCACATTGATGAAGCTTCTGGACGGCACGCTCGTGCCGGACAGCGGCAGCATCGCGCGGCAGACGGGGATCACCGTTGCGCGACTGGAGCAGGAGGTACCCGACCGCCTCGAGGGCACCGTTTTCGAGGTGGTGGCGGCGGGCCTGGGCGAACCCGGGCGGCTCCTCGCGCGCTATCACGAGGCGAGCCACCGGGTGCAGGCGCATGGCAGTGCCGCCGCGCTGCGCGAACTCGACCGGCTCCACAGCGCGCTGGACGCCGCGGGCGCCTGGCACGTGAACAACCAGGTGGAGTCGGTGCTGTTGCACCTCGGCCTCGACGCCGATGCTTCGTTTGCCACCGCCTCTGGCGGGCGCAAGCGTCAGGCGCTCCTGGCCCGCGCGTTCGTGAGCAAGCCCGACCTCCTGCTGCTCGACGAGCCCACCAACCATCTCGACGTCACCGCCGTGGAGTGGATGGAGGACTTCCTCGTCGGGAGCGGCATGACGCTCCTGTTCGTGACGCACGACCGGGCGTTTCTCCGTCACGTGGCCACCCGGATCGTGGAGCTCGACCGCGGCAGGCTGGAGGACTGGGGTGCCGACTACGACACTTACCTCGAGCGCAAGGATGCGGCACTGGCGGTGGAGGAACGCGAATGGGCGCTCTTCGACAAGAAGCTCGCGAAGGAAGAGACCTGGATCCGCACCGGCATCAAGGCCCGCCGCACCCGCAACGAGGGGCGCGTGCGCGCGCTCGAGGCGCTCCGCCTGGAGCGCGCGGCGCGCCGGGAGCGCGTTGGCAGCGTGCGCCTGCAGGCGCAGGAAGCCGAGCGCTCGGGGCGGCTGGTGGTGGAGGCGCGCAACGTGAGCTTCTCGCGCGGGGAGGGCCCCATTGTCCGGGACCTCACCACCACCATTTCCCGGGGCGACCGGGTGGGCCTGATCGGCCCGAACGGCTCGGGCAAGACCACCCTGCTCCGCCTCCTCCTGGGTGAACTCGCACCGGACAGCGGCACCATCCGCCATGGCGCCAACCTCGAGGTCGCATATTTCGACCAGCTGCGCGACCAGCTGGACCCCGAACAGACGGTGTTCGACAGCATCGCGGATGGTGCGGACTTCATCGAGACCGCCGGCGGGCGCAAGCACGTGCTGGGCTACCTGCGCGACTTCCTCTTCCCTCCCGAGCGCATGCGCACACCGGTGCGCGCGCTCTCCGGCGGCGAGCGGAACCGGCTCCTCCTGGCCCGGCTGTTCACCCGCCGCTTCAACGTGCTCGTGCTCGACGAACCGACCAACGACCTGGACCTCGAGACGCTCGACCTGCTCGAGGACCTGCTGATCGAGTACTCCGGGACGCTGCTCGTGGTGAGCCACGACCGCGACTTCCTCGACAATGTCGTCACCAGTACCCTGGTGTTCGAGGGCGGCGGGCGGGTGGGAGAGTACGCCGGGGGATACGCCGACTGGGTGCGCCAGCGCCCGCCCATACCCGACGCGAGCCCGGCTCAGGCCGAGCCGAAGCGCGCTGCCCCGGCCGCGGCGGCGAACATGCGGAAGCGGCGGCTGAGCTTCAGGGAGGCGAAGGAACTGGAGGCGCTCCCGCACGAGATCGACGCCCGGGAGCAGGAACGCGAGCAGTTGTATGCGTCGCTCGCCGACCCCACCTTTCTGCGGGATGGCACCGCCGTCGCCAAGGCGAAGGCCCGGCTGGCGCAGGTGATCGCGCAGATCGACAGTCTCACCGAGCGGTGGGAGTCGCTGGAAACCATAGCAAGCGAGAGCTGACGAGGAGGAGAGATGACTGATCGCGACCGTCCGGGCGTAGTGGCACCCCCGCCGATCATCTACGCGCTGGGGTTCGCCGCCGGGCTGCTCATCGAGGCCCGGTTTCCCCACCCGGTACTCCCCCTGCCGTGGGCGCGTCTGCTGGCGATGGTGTTCTTCGTCGTGGGGCTGCTCGGCATTGCCGCCGTCGCGGCCTTCCACCGGGCCGGCACGAGCCCCAATCCGTACAAGGCAACGAGCCAGCTGGTGACGAGCGGCATCTACCGGCTTACGCGGAACCCGATGTACGTCGGCTTCACTTTCTTCTACCTCGCGGCCGCCTGCTGGAAGAACAGTCTCTGGCCGTTCCTGTTCCTGCCGATCGTGCTGCTGGTCATGCTCTACGGCGTGATCCTCAAGGAGGAGCGCTATCTGGAGCGGAAGTTCGGGGACGAGTACCGCGCCTACCGGCAGCGCGTCCGGCGCTGGCTCTAGCGAGCTTCCATGTTACCACGCCCCAGGACGCACCGTGCCCTGACGCTCGCCATCATGATGGCCGGCGCGACCGGCTGCGATCGCGCCCCGACCACCGCCGCGGACGACGGCCAGTGGACCATGCCGGCCAGGGACTACGCGGCCACGCGCTTCAGCGGCCTCAGCGAGATCACCGCCGCCAACGCGAAGGATCTCCGCCCCACGTGGAGCTTCTCCACCGGCGTGCTCGGCGGACACGAGGGACAGCCGCTGGTGGTCGGTTCCACGATGTACGTGGTGACGCCCTGGCCCAACGTGCTCTATGCCTTCGACCTGACGCAGGAAGGCTACCCGCTCCGCTGGAAGTACCGCCCGTTCGTCGATCCGCAGGCGATCGGCATGGCCTGCTGCGACATCGTGAACCGCGGTGCCTTCTACGCCGATGGCAAGATCGTGTTCAACCTGCTCGACGGCCACACGGTGGCGGTGGACGCCGCCACCGGCCGGGAGATCTGGAAGACCCGGGTCGGCGACCTCAACGCCGGCGAGACGACCCCGATGGCGCCACTGGTGGTGAAGAACCGGGTGATCGTGGGAAATGCCGGCGGCGAGATGGGTGTGCGCGGCTGGGTGAAGGGCCTCGACCTCGGTACCGGCGCCATCCTCTGGACCGGGTACAACACCGGCTCCGACACCGACGTGCTCGCCTCGCCCGCGACGTTCAAGCCCTTCTACCAGACGGGCAATGGACTCGCGCTCGAGAGCTGGCCCAGGGATGGGTGGAAGCATGGCGGCGCCCCGGTGTGGGGATGGCTTTCCTACGACGCCGAGCTCGACCTGGTGTACTACGGCACCGGCAATCCCGCCCCCTACAATGCCGATCGGCGCCCGGGCGACAACCGCTGGGCCACCAGCGTGCTGGCCCGCCACCCGGGCGACGGATCGCTCCGGTGGGCCTACCAGTTCACGCCGGCCGACAACTGGGACTACGACTCGACGCAGGAGATGATCCTGACCGAACTGACGCTCGGCGGGCGCCTCCGGAAGGTGCTGGTGCACTTCGACAAGAACGGATTTGCCTACGTCCTGGACCGCGCCACCGGTGAGCTGCTCTCGGCGGAGCCCTACGTGCCGGTCAACTGGGCCAGGCGCGTGGATCTCGCCACGGGACGACCGGAGATCGATTCCACGAAGCTCACAGGCGCGACACGCGGCGTGACCAAGGACATCTGCCCCTCACTCGAGGGGGGCAAGAACCAGCAGCCTGCCGCGTACTCGCCGCTCACGCAGTGGTTCTACCTCTCCACCAGCAACCTGTGCATGGACTTCGAGGCGGTCAGCACCACCTACCTCGCCGGCACTCCATACGTCGGTGCCAGCACGCCCTACACCGCCGGCCCCGGCGGCCATCTCGGCGCGTTCATCGCATGGGATCCGGTCACGTCGGCCCGGGCATGGGAGATCAAGGAGCCGTACCCGGTGTGGAGCGGTGCACTGACGACCGGGGGCGGCGTGGTGTTCTACGGCACGCTCGACGGCTGGTTCAAGGCGGTCGATGCGAAGACCGGCGCCCCGCTCTGGAAGTTCAAGGTGGGGTCGGGCGTCGTGGGCAATCCGATCAGCTTTCGCGGACCCGACGGCAGGCAATACGTCGCGGTGTACGCGGGCATCGGCGGGGACTGGTTCCTGATCTCGGGCGACGTCCGCTCCGATGACCCGGCCGACGTACGCGCGCCGGCGACGTTCATGCCCGATATCGCGAGGCACACAAGCCAGGGCGGCATCGTGTGGATCTTCGGTCTGTGACGCGCCTGCACAAGATGCGCGTTTCCCGCGGCAGTCCCGCCGCCACCGCCATGCTGCTGCTGTGCTGTGCCTCGTCCGCGGCAGCACAACAGGCGGTTCCCCCGGCGGTGCGTTACGACCAGCACGTTGCGGTCGGCGGCAATCCGCCGCCGGCGATGGTGCCCCGCAATCCATTCCGGGGCGATTCGGGGGTGGCCGCCCAGGGCGGCCGCCTGTTCTCTGGCTTCAACTGCGACGGCTGTCATGGCGGCGGTGCGGCGGGCTTCGTGGGGCCGAGTCTGGCCGACGGGCGCTGGCGGTATGGCGGGGATGACGGCGCCATCTTCATGTCGATCTTCTTCGGGCGCCCGAAGGGCATGCCCGCCTTCGGTGGCACCCTGCCCGCCGAAAGCATCTGGCGGCTGGTGACCTACCTGCAGTCGTTCCAGCCGCCAGACAGCACTATTTCCACGACACGGTGGTAGTGCCGGTCAGTCGAGGTATGGCGTGATCAGCGCCGCAAAGGAGGCGCGTGCCCGGTGCAGGCGGCTCTTCACCGCGCCAAGGTTGCAGCCGACGATATCGGCGATCTCTTCGTAGCTCCGGCCCTCGAACTCGCGCAGGATGAGCACCTGGCGATACTGCGGTGAGAGGCGGGCCAGCGTGGACTCGACCAGTTCCTTGAGGCAGCGGCCGGCGAACATGTCATCGGGGCGGCTGCGCGCATCTTCGTACTGCAATGGCGTGTGGTCCTCGTCGCCCGGCGCGCGGGCCGACTGGTAGAAGACGAGTGGGCTCCTGCGATGGCTCCGGAGCTCGTTCTTCGCGAGGTTCGACGCGATGGTGTACACCCATGTCGAGAACTTCTTGCTCGGGTCGAACCGGTGCAGGTGGCGGGACACCCGGATGAAGGCCTCCTGCACCAGGTCCTCCGCCCGTTCGCGGTCGCCGATCATGCGATGGGTGAAGTTCAGGAGCCGGCCATGGTAACGACCGACGATCTGGCCGAAGGCACGGGTATCACCCGACAGGTGACGTGCCACCAGTTCGTTCGTCTCCACGGCTTCGCTCGTTACTGCAATGGCAGTCATGGCATGCCCCCTTCCTCGCAGCGTGTCAAACGACCTTCCGTCCCTGGATCACCCGCACGATGACCACCACCAGCGCCAGCACGAGCAGGACATGGATGAACCCGCCGAGGGCGTATCCGCCGACCAGGCCGAGGGCCCACAGCAGCACCAGGACTATCGCAATCGTTTCCAGCATGTTCGTGCCTCCTTGCAACCAGGTGAACGAGCTCGGTGCCGTCGCCAGCTTGGCGCTCAGGCTCGCCGCCGGGCGCCGGCGATGAGCAATCCGGACCCGAGGATGATCCCCAAGCCGGCGGCCCAGGGCGGAATCGATCGATGCTCACTTGCGGTGAGCTTCACGTCACCGACCTTCACGACGTCGCGCCGGGTGGTGAAGCTTCCACCCCGGAAGAGCAGGAAGACCCCGAGACACACCAGCGCAATTCCAGCAATCGACATTGGACGCATACACCCCCCGCATGACGGCACAGTGACGAAAACACGAAAGGCGCCCGGGATCGCTGAGACTGATCCACGATGCGCCTTCAACTGACAAGCCTGCTGCGCTTGCCCATCAAGGTGGCTGCTCTGCAGCCTATGTCTTCCTGCCTGGCTCAAACTAGGCCGTGAATTCGCATTCGCAAGGCCATGCGAGCATGATCTGTGTGACTCAGGTCACCGTTCGCTATTCGTTACGTGCCACTTGCACTGCGCTAAGAGTCGCGCCCGGGCACTGAATCGGCAATCGCTCGATCGAGCGACACAGGGACTAGATCCATCGGAGGATGAAGAATGCATTATCTCCTGATGTACGACGTGACCCCCGATTACATCACGCGTCGCGCAGAATTCCGGCCCGAGCACCTCGCCCTCGCGTGGGCGGCGCACGACCGCGGCGAGTTGCTGCTTGGCGGGGCGCTCGCCAACCCGGTGGACGCGGCGATCCTCCTCTTCCAGGGCGAGTCACCGGCTGGCGCCGAGGCGTTCGCGATGGCCGACCCCTACGTGCGTAACGGGCTCGTCAGCCAGTGGCGGGTGCGGGAGTGGACCACGGTGGCCGGTGCGGGGGCGGCCACCCCAATCCGCGCGACGCCCCGGTAGCTCCTGGCCGGCCGCGGCATGCTGAGATGCCCGGGTCGGATGAAGACACGACAGCCCGCCGTGAGGCGGGCCGCGATGTTGCTTCCAGTGAGTCAGGTCACGACGGGCCGGGCCTATTACAGCGCGTAAACGACTCCGAACCGGAAGACATTGAAGCCGTACTTGATGGTACCCGTAAAATCGGGACTGAGCGCCCCGCCCGATCCCGACTTGTCGATCGTCACCTTGATGCCGCTGTAATTCCACCCCGCACCGAACGCCCAATGGTTGGACACGAAGTACTTCGCATCGCCGCCGAACACCCAGCTGGTCGCGCTGATGTTGCTGATCTTAGCCCCAATGGCGCCACCCTCCACCCCGAAGTACCAATTGTTACCCGCCCTGAAGGCGCCGTACAGGCCGAGCGCCGCCGTGGGACCTGTCAGGCTCCTGGAGGCGCTGTACTGGACGATGGTAGTATCCGCGCCCCCTGCCGTGGCCCCGGCGAGCGCATCGATATCGATACCGAAGAACAGGGCCCCGACGGTGACCTGGGCGCCCACCTGCACCTTTTCCTTGGCCACAAACGCGAACCGGTACGCCAGGGAGAGGCTCGGCGCGGAGAACTTGCTATTGATCCTGAGCCCCGCGGCAAACGAAGTGTCCGCGAAGCGCACGGTATCCGTGAGCACCTTCTCGCCGGAACGGCTGACATAGAGGTAGCTGAGCTGCAGCTGGTGGCGCCGCCCCGGGCGCCATGTGGCCCCGACCAGGGGGGCGAAGGCGTTCTGCGAGAGGCCAAGCGTCCCGAACTCGATCTCGGTGCCCACCGTGCCATCCGCGTTGTCGATCCGGAACGTCGAACCCAGCACCACGTCCGCCCCGCTGGCAGTGAACGAGAACTTGTCGTAGAGATGGTTCGGCGCGTCCTGCGCATGCAGCCTGAACGGCCGCGCCAGGAACAGGGCAAGAAGCAGCGGGACAACAGCCGACAAACGGGCAGGAACGAGGCGCCGACGCATCTGGATTCCCCTGAGTTATGTTTGGCTGGGTCGTACGCACGCGACTTGCTGCCGTATATCATAACACCTAGATCAATGCGAATCTCCCCTGTCCGGCCGGCGTATTTTCTCCTGGGCCTCGGCGTCGTCCTGACCGCCGCAGGGGCCCTGGCGATCGATGCCTCCCGCGGCATCCTGAACGGCGAGGCGATGGCCGACCGAACCGCGGCCGCCCTGGTTGACCCCCGGGTCGGCGCCTTCGTGGCGGATCGCCTCACCAATGCCGTCCTGACCGAGAAGCCGGACCTGGTAGCGTTCCGGCCGATCATCGCCGCGACCGCGGGCGGCCTGGTGCAGACGGCCCCCTTCCGGGCCATCGTGCGGCAGGCAGTGCGCACGGCGCACCGCTCGGCGTTGTCCACCACCGGTCAGCGGGTGTTGGTCTCGCTGCCCGATGTCGGGGTGCTGGTGCAGTCGGCCGTCCAGAGCATGAGCCCGGCGATGGCGGACAAGATCCCGCCCCGGATCGAGGCGTTCGCCTCGGACCTGGCCGCGCGCCCGGCCACGGGCCGGATCCAGGAAGGCCTGCGCATCCTGGGGCTGATAGCGCGGGCAGCGCTGGCGCTCCTGCTGCTGGGCCCGGCCCTTGTCATCCTGGGCATCTGGCTCGCGCCCGATCGCCGCCGGGCCCTGCTCCGCGCCGGCATCGGCCTGCTGGTCGCTGCCGTCCTGCTTTTTGGCGTCATTCCGGCGGGCCGCGCGGTGGCCGTGCTCATTTCCCATGAAGCGCTGGAGCGCGGCGCTATCGCGGGATTGTGGCGCGCCTATTTCACCGGCCTCGTGGCCTGGAGCATCACGCTCGGCGGCATCGGCCTGCTGGTGACGTCTGCCGCCACCTCCCTGCTCGAGACGGCCGATCCGATCCACCGCGCAGAGGAACTGTTCCGCATCCTCGCGACGCCACCCAAGTCCGCGGGCCTCGTCCTCCTCTGGTCGCTCGGGCTCACCCTCGTCGGCGGGCTCGTGGTGGCCTTCCCGTCGGATGCCGCCGCCGCGATCACCCTGCTCGCCGGGCTGGGCGTCTGCTATGTCGGGCTGCGCGAACTCTTCCGGCTGGTGCTTGGCGCACTGCCAGAGGAAACGGCCGCGGAAGCGGCGCGCGAGGCGAAGTCCGGGGGATGGCTCAACCGCCGTCTCGTGGTCGTGTCCTTGCTCGTCCTGGTGCTCGGTGGAACGGTGGTGGTGCTGGCGCGGCCGGGGAAGTCGGACGTGTCGGCCGGCCCGATGCAGTGCAACGGCTCTTCGACTCTGTGCGATCGCCACCTGGATGAGGTGGTGTTCGCCACCACGCACAACTCGATGTCGAACGTGGACATGCGGAACTGGATGTTCCCGCAGCAGAACGGGAGCATCCAGCGGCAGCTACAAGCGGGTATCCGGGCCCTGCTCATCGACGTGCACAACGGCGTGCCGGTGGAGGGGATCGTGCGGACCGACCTCGACGCAGAGGCACAGTCGGCGCTCAAGATCGAGAACGCCGTGGGAGACTCGGCGACGGCCGTCGCGGTGCGCATTCGCAACCGCCTTACCGGCGACCCCAGCGGCCCTCCCGCGCGTTACTTGTGCCACGGTTTCTGCGAAATCGGCAGCGCCCCGCTCGTGCCGGAACTCGAAGAGGTGCGCGACTTCCTGCGGGGCAATCCCGAGGAGGTGCTGGTGATGGTCATCGAGGACTATGCGCCGCCCGACAGCATCGCCGCCGACTTCGAGAAGGCCGGTCTCGCCCAGTACGTCTATCGCGGCCCGATAACGGCGCCGTTGCCAACGCTGCGCTCCCTCATCGAGACCGGCACGCCGCTCGTCGTGTTCCTCGAGTCGGGGGCGCCCGGGGTGCCCTGGCTCTACCCGGCGTTCGACGGGGCGATCATGGAGACGCCCTACACCTTCCACGAGCCGCAGGAGTTCTCCTGCAAGGCCAATCGGGGCGGCAGCAACGCGCTGCTGTTCCAGATCAACCACTGGATCGAGTCCACGCCGGCGCCCAAGCCCAGCAACGCCGAGATCGTGAACGCCTATGACTTCCTGCTCAAGAGGGCGCGGCAGTGCATGAAGCAGCGGAAGCACCTCCCGAACATCATCGCGGTCGATTTCTACGGGGTGGGCGATCTCGTGGGCGTGGTGCGCGAGCTGAATGGCCTGACGCCAGCCTCCACGGTCGCGAA
>Ga0316601_100001656_pt1 | contig 11038 bp, 8 predicted proteins | sample OWC_soil_day5_no_FD_207663 | JGI IMG/M metagenome (GOLD analysis project Ga0316601, IMG submission 207663) | Wetland soil microbial communities from Old Woman Creek delta, Ohio, United States - OWC_soil_day5_noCT | ecosystem: Environmental > Terrestrial > Soil > Wetlands | place: USA: Ohio...
TGAGCGCGCCGGCGATCTTGCGCTCGCTCTTCACGTGCTCGAGCAAGCGCACCTCGCCGCCGGGCCGCACGACGCGCGCGATCTCTCGACACACGTCGTCGACCGACGGCACCGAGCACAGCACGAGCGCGATCACGGCGGCGTCGACCGAGGCGTCGGCGAGCGGGAGCTTGTCGCCACTCGCCTCGAGCACGTCGATCGGGACGCGCGCAGCTGCGGCCGCGGTGCGCGCGCGATCCGCGAAGGCGGGATCGGGCTCGATCGCGGTGACGCGCGCGACGCCGCGATAGTGCTCGAACATCGAGCCCGTACCGCAACCGATCTCGAGGACGTGCCCGGCGAGCCCGTCGACGAGTGCGGCGCGCCGCTCGCCGAGCCCGGCGGCGTCCGCGCGGGCGATCAGCGTCGCGTAGAGCTCGGCCTGCGGGAGCTTGCGCTTGAGGGCGAGCGTCGCAGGCGCGTGGCGAAGGAGATGCCCGATCTCGGCGAACACGCCCGAGTCATATCACTTCGCGCTGCCGGAACCGGCGGAGCCCGATCCGGCGGAGCCCGATCCGGCGGCCGGCGGCTGGCCCATGCTCACCGTCGCCTTGAACGTCGACTTCGGGACCTTGTTCTTCATCGCGGGGATTTGCTTGACGTACGCCGCGATCGCCTTGAGGTCCTTCTCGTCCATCACCGACCAGCCCGCGAGATAGAACTGCATCGGGCCCTGGATGATGGTGCCGTCGGGGCGCGTGAGCGTCTTGATCGCGCTCGCGATCTGCTCCTCGGTCCACTTGCCGATGCCGGTCTCCGGATCGGACGTGATGTTCGACGCGTAGAGCTTGCCGGTGCCGAGCATCGGCAGCTCGAACTCCATGCCGCCCGAGAATGGCTTGTTCTGGAAGTCGGGCATGCCCTTCGCGTCCGGCGTCGCGTGGCACATGTTGCAGTGCATGAGCGTCACGAGGTACTCGCCGTGCTTGACCGGATCGTCGACGGGATCGGGCGCGTTCGCCGGTTTCGGGAGATCGAGCTGCGGGAGCTTCAGGTCCTTGTTCGGCGCGACCGCGTTGTCGATCGGCGGCAGCGACATCACGAACGCGGCGATCGCCTTCGCGTCGGCGTCGGTCATGCGGTTGTAGTTCGGGTACGGCATGATCGGATAGAGCTTGCCGCCGTCGGGGCGCTTGCCCTCGCGGATCGCCGTGATGATCTGCTCCTCGGTCCAGGTGCCGATGCCGGTGCCCTTGTGCGGGGTGATGTTCGGCGCGCGCCACGTGCCGAACTTCTCCGGGACCTCCATGCCGCCCGCGAACGGGCGCGTGAAGTCCGGACCCTTGGGCCCCATCGGCATGTGGCAGAACGGGCAGCCGAGCAGCTTCGCGAGGTACTCGCCGCGCGCGACGAGCTTCGGGTCGGGCTTCGGCGCTTCGGCGGAGCCGCTGCCGCTGCCGGTCGCCATCGCGCCGGTGCCGGCGCCGGTGCCGCTGCCGGTCGCCATCGTATCGCTGCCCGGCTTCGGGGCTGGCTCTTTCTTCTTCTTGCAGCCGCCGGCGAGCGCCGCGACCAGGGACAGGGACAGGAGGACGGTCTTCGTCATTTTGGGGCCATCGTTCGCATGGAACGGAGCGCCCGATCAAGGGGTAAGCTGGACGAGTGCGACGTGTGATCCTCGCGGTGCTGGCAGCGTGCGGCGGTAGCAGCGGCGATGTCGACGCGCGGTGCGAGCCGTCGATCCTCTTCCTGAACCGCACCGGCGGCCTCTACGATCACGGCCCCGTCGACGATGCGGGCCAGAACAAGAGCACGATCGTCGACGCCCCGCAGATGCTCGCTGCCTATCCGCACGACGACATCGAGTGGGGCTTCACCACGCAGTGCATCCGCGAGGCGCTGCTGCCGTTCCCGATCCAGGTCGTCGAGACCGACCCCGGGCTCGTCCCGCACACGGAGCTCGTGTTCACGACCTCGTACTGGGCCGGCTCCGCGGCCGTCACGCACGTGATCCCCGACGGCTGCCGGCCGAATCATCGCATCGGCTTCGTGTTCGGTAGCGCGATCGCGACCGATGCGCGGGCGTGTCAGCTCGCGATGACCGCATTCGCGCAGATGACCGCGTTGCTGTCGTACGGGGCAAATTGCCGCGACTTCGTCGATCGCTCGATGGATTGCGTGCCGAACCGCACGTTCACGGACGAGACCGTCGACTGCGTCGACGCGAACGCCCAGCCGATCGCGTGTCGGTGCGGCGGCACCACGCAGAACACCTATCGCGCGATCGCCGCGGCTCATCCGGCGTGCCCGTGAGCTATTCTTGCGGCGTGCGTTCGCTCTGCCTCGCGATCCTCGTCGTGCTCGCCGGAACCGCCGCTGCGCAACCGGTGAGCTTCCAGCTCAAGGGCGAAGTCCCCGTCGGGCAGAAGCCGATGCTGCAGATCACGGCGACCCAGAGCGTCACCGATCTACGCATCGAGCTCGACCGCGACGACGGCAAGAAGTTCTCGATGAAGCAGCCGTCACTCGCGAAGGGCAAGTCGGTGACGCTGCCGATCGGCGACGGCACGGCGGGCAAGGCGTCGTACAAGGGCACGATCTCGGCGCAGGCCGCCGGTCAGAAGTGGAGCGACCAGCTGATCTTCGACACGCGCATCACCGCGCCGATCAAGGTCAGCTACGACGCCGATCACCTCGATCTCGACAAGCGCGAGCTGCAGTTCAAGCTGTCGCGCCCCGCCGACACCGCCGAGCTCGTCGTGATCGGCGACGACGGCAAGGAGCTCGGCAAGGGTTCGGCGAAGCTCACCGGCGAGCCCGCCGGCCAATGGATCCCGATCACGTGGACGCAACCCGCGGGCTCGCGCGTGATGGTGATGAAGCTACGCGTGTCGGCGTCCGACGGTGTCGCGTCGAACGTCGAGCTGATTCCATGGTCGGTCACGATCGATCACGAGGACGTCAACTTCGCGACCGACAGCGCCAAGATCGAATCGACCGAGACGGCGAAGCTCGACGCCAGCGTCGCGAAGATCCACGACGCGATCAAACGCAGCGAGAAGTTCATGAAGATGAAGCTCTACGTCGCCGGTCACACCGACACCGTCGGCGAGTCGCCGAAGAACCGCAAGCTCTCGCTCGACCGCGCGCTCGCGATCGGCTCGTACTTCAAGAAGAAGGGGATCGCGATCCCGATCGTCGTCGCGGGCTTCGGCGAAGACGTGCTCAAGGTGAAGACCGCAGACAAGGTCGACGAGGTCGCGAATCGCCGCGCCGACTACGTGCTCGGCCCCGCCGCGGGCGTGCCGCCGTTCAAGGGCCCGTACCTCAAGGTCCGCGCCGACTGGAAGCAGCTCCGCTAGCCGCGCGAACCATTCAGTCGACCTCCAGCCGGGCCCGTTCTTCCGCATCGAGTCTCGGCCACACGGACTCGATGATCTCCGGGAAGCTGTCGGTCAGCGCCCATACGCGGAGGTTGTCCACGGTCGCGCTTCGGGTCGCCTTCGAATCCAGCAGGTAGTCCACGAACCGCCACGCGGCTTCGATCTCGTTTACCGGGCGTAGGGGGTGTGCCTCGGCGTTGAGGCCGCGTTCCAGGAGGTAGGACATCGCATCGCGGACGGCGTCTTGGGGGAACTCGTCGATCGCGAGAGACAGCACGACGTCGTAAACCGCCATGGCGTCGCCATACCGGACGGCCGCTTCGACCAGCGCACGCCGAAGCTCGCGTGCGGAAGGGGTCGGCTCGAAGTCAAGGTAGTGCATGAGCACGGTGAGGTACTGCGAGACCACCGATGCAGGAACGCGATCGCCGAATGCAGTCAGGCAGTCCGGAGGCGGCATCGGAACGGGACCGAACCGTCGACGTCGCCAGCACTGATCGAGCGTGTTCAAGGCACGTGCGACCCGCTCTTGGCTGCCGGAGCGAAGATCTGCCGTCAACGACTCCCGCTCCGATGGTTCCATCAGATCGATCATGGAGGAGACGGTCGCGCTCAGTGTTTGCGCGTGAGGAAGCGAATCTCCGTCGCTGCCTCTTGGTGATTCGGCTGCAGCTCGAGCACCTCGCGGAAGTGTTCGAGGGCAGCTTCGTGGCGGTTCATGATCCGCTCGACCAGGCCGAGGTAGTAGTGCGGCAGGACGGGCGCCTCGCTGCGCGCGATCGCGCGGCCGAGCATCGCGCGCGTCTGGCTCGCGACCGTCGTCTTGTCGGGGGCACGGCAGAACCGTGCCCATGCGAGCGCGGCGAAGTAGCGCGGCTCGTTCGGCGCGAGCTGGGTCGCGAGCTCGAGATCGAAGATGGCGTCGTCGATGCGGTCGCCGCGGAGCGCGGCCTGCGCGCGATGGAACGCTTCCTCGGCGTTGCCCTTCGTGAGCGGCTCGGTCGCGAGCGCGATCTCCTGCGAGCTCACGCGCTCGGCGGGCGGCGTCGCGTCGCCGTGATCGCGCATCGGGCTCTTCGTGCCGCGGGGGAACCGCAGCGGCGATGCCCCGGCTTCGCAGTACAGCGCGCCGCACGACGCGAGCGCGTACACCATCGACAGCGCGAGCCGGCGGTCGCTCTCCGCCGGCATGGTCCGGATCGTCTCGAGCGAGATGCCGGCTGCGAGCGCGCGCACGAACGGACGCTCGGGATCGCCGAAGCCGTAGTAGGCGAGATCGTCGTACGCGTCGGCGCGTAGCTCGAAGCGACTACCGAGCGCGGTCACGATCGAGCGCAGCTGCGTGTCGTAGATGTAGAGGCGGGCCGCTTGATAGATGACGCCGCCGACATGCATCTCGCAGTCGGGATACACCGGCACCGCGATCGTCGAGGTCAGCACGAAGTCGCCGTGCTCGAGTGCGATCATGCGCGCCGCACGCTGCGCGATCACGCGGCGGCGCAGGCGGTGGACCTCTTCGGGCGTCATCAGCGCGACCGTCGCGAGGACCTGCAGCTCGTCGGCATCCGGGACCGCATCGAGCCAGCGCTCGACGCTCGCGATCTGCGTCGGCGTGATCAGGTCGAGCGCGAGTGCGATCGCGGCCGCGCTGTCCGAGACGTTCGGCGAGGTCGCCGCGACGATGTGGCCGCGGTCGAAGACGAGCGCGTACGTACCGCCGTCACTCTCTGCCGTGAGCTGACCACTCACGCCGCGGTGCGCGATCGTTCCGACCGTCTTGCCAAACGGCCGGTCCTGGATCGCCCCGCGCGCCAGCAACATGTTCTCGTTCAAAGCCAGCCCCGTACCAGAAATGCACACACGTGATCACACACGCTTGCGCCGGATAGTGCCGCGAAATGACCCGGATGCGGTCAATTGTCTCCAGCAAATCGTCCCTGGGGTGGGGCGAGACGCACCGGGCACAGCGGAGGCTCAGCGGTCTCGCGACGACCGCGGCGCTAGGGATCGAGCACGTCGACGACGATGCCCTGCCCGTCCGTGTTCGAGACCTTCTGCGCGACCGGCTTGACGAGCTCGCCGGTGATCGTGCTCTCGCCGGCGAGCCGGCCGGCGAGCGCGATGCGACCGCTGTCGCCGCGTGCCATGTCGAAGACGTCGTGCTCGGTTTCGGGAACGCCGCCGCCGAACCGCGCGCGATCGATCAGCTCGCCATCGCCCGCATACCGCGCGACGACGGTCTCGCTGGTGTCGCCGCCGATGCGCTCGTAGGTCGCGAGCAAGAGGTCGTCGGCGGGAAGCGCGAGCACGGCGCGCGCGGTGCCCGCGGCTCTGCGCAACCAGCGTTGCTTGCCATCGCTACCGTAGCGCGCGACGAACGCGTTTCCTTCGAGATCGCCGGCAACGATGACACCGTCGGAGAGCGCGCTGATCGCCCAGCCGCGATCGAACGAGTCCGCGATGCCGACGCGCTGGACCCACACGGTGTCGCCGGCGAGCGTGTAGCGCGCGACGAACATGTTCGACGGATTCGCCGCCGCGCCCTTGCTCGGCGGTAGCTCGAGCGTGTGGTCGCCGAACTTCGCCGTGCCTTCGTACCAACCGGTCACGTAGATCGCGCCCCCGACGATGACGACCGCGTGTCCCGTATCGGACCGCGCGCTGCCCGCGGTCGCGACCCACTGCGGCTGCCCACGCGCGTCGACCACGGCGACGAACGCATCGCTCTCGCCGAGTGAACGCGCGGTCAACTCGCCGAACTTCGTCTCGCCGGTGATCGCACCGGCGATCACGATCTTCCCGTCGGGCAGGAGCGCGAGGTCGGAGCACGAGGCAGATCCGGCGCCGCCTGCAGTGAAGCGCCATCTCTCCTTGCCGTCATTCGCGAGCGACAGCACGAGGAGACCCGACGCGTTCTTCGCCTTCGCAACATCTCCGCACGCGATCACGCCGTCGGAGACGGCTGCGACAGCACTGATCGTTCCGAGGCCGAGCTCGCGCGCCCACACGAGCGCGCCTTTCGCATCGAGCACCGCGATGAACGACGGCCGCAGCTTCGCGCGTTTCTTCTTCGTCCAGTTTGCGAGGTGTGCATCGCCCCCGAGCACGACCGAGCCATCGGAACGCACGGCTACGGAATTCGCGAAGCCGCCCTCCCCTGCGCCGGCCTTCCTCCACGCGACCGAGAACTTTCCCCGTCCGATCGCGGCATCGGTCGGCATCGCGGAGGTCGCGCTCGGCGACGCATCGGGCACCGGTGTCGTGACGACCGGTGGTTTTTCGATAGGTGGTTGCGGCGGCGCCGACGAAGGCGAACTGCACGCGATCACGGCAACTGCGAGGGCGACGCGAACCGTCATCCGGCGACGGTACGACATCGGTGTCCGGAAATCGGCTGTTCACACCACTGTCGCAGGTCGCCGTTCTCGTCGGTTGGGCGTGGATCATCCGTTGCTATCTCGCGACTGCATGAACGCAAACCCTTGGTTGCTCCTCGCCGTCGTCAGCGCGTGCTCGCCGCCCCACCCGACGCCTCCCGATACGGCACCGCCGGTCGAGCGCCGTCACGTCCTCACGATCACGCCGAACCTCGACCTGTTGTTCGTGATCGATGATTCGGGATCGATGGCCGACAAGCAGAACGCGTTCAACCGCGCGTTCCCGTCGCTGCTCGCGCAGCTCTCGGCGGCGGACGGCGGGCTCCCGAACCTCCACCTCGGCGTCGTCAGCACCGACCTCGGCACGAGCGCGAGCGGCGGCGGCACGCCGGCGGCGGGCGTCGGCACCGTCGGCCAGGGCGGCTGCGCGGCGTTCGGCAAGCACGGCGACCTGCTCGTCGGCAGCGCGCCCGTCGACGGCAAGTTCCTGCGGGTCAGCCGCGACGGCACCGACAACTTCACGGGCACGATCGCGGAGGCGTTCGACGTGATGTCGAAGCTCGGCGCCGTCGGGTGTGGCTTCGAGCAGCAGCTCGGCGCGATGCGCATGGCGCTCGACAACAACCCGAATAACGCCGGGTTCGTGCGCGAGAGCGCGAACCTCGGCGTGATCGTGCTCTCCGACGAGGACGACTGCTCCACGTCGAGCCCGACGTTGTTCGGACCCGCGGGCGGCGACCTCGGCAACCTCGACTCGTTCCGCTGCTTCCGGCACGGTGTCGAGTGCACGGAAGGGACCGACTTCGTCGGGTTGAAGACGTCGTGCAAGCCGCGCGCGGCGTCGGCGTACATCTCCGACGTCACGCCGTTCCGCGACTTCCTGCTCGGCCTCAAGCAGGGCGAGGCGCGCCGCGTGATGTTCGGCGCGGTCGTCGCCGAGCCGTCGCGGGTCGAGGTCGAGCTGCGGCAGATCAACGGCCAGTCGAACCTCGCGATCGCGCACGCGTGCACGTACGCGACGGGCGCGGGCTCCGCGGTCGCCGACCCGGCCGTGCGGTTCACCGCGCTCGCGCGCAGCCTGCCCAACGCCAGGGTGACGTCGATCTGCAACGACGACCTCACCGCACAGGCGACGCAGCTCGGTCAGGCGCTGAAGGGCCTCGTGAACGACACCTGCCTCGCCGAAGCGCTCCCGGCGGCGTCCGATTGCGTCGTCACGGATCACCACGCGGACGGCGCGACCGACGACGTGCCGTTCCAGATCATCGACGATCCGAGCTGCGCGGGCAGCAAGCAACGCGTGCAGTTGAACCGCGTCGCGCAGCCGGCGTTCGACACGTACGCGACGCTCAGCTGCGCGCCGCCCTCACTTTAGGCCGAGCTGCTTCGCGAAGAACGTGAACGCCATCGCCTGCTGATAGGCCTTCTGCTCGTTGTCGGCCGCGCCGCCGTGGCCGCCCTCGATGTTCTCCCAGTAGAGGACGTCGTGGCCCTGCTCCACCATGCGCGCGACCATCTTGCGCGCGTGCCCCGGGTGCACGCGGTCGTCGCGCGTCGACGACGTGAACAGCGTGCGCGGATACTTCACGCCCTTCTTCACGTTCTGGTACGGCGAGAACGTCGCGAGCGCGGCCCAGTCCTCCGGCTTCTCCGGGTCGCCGTACTCCTCCATCCACGACGCGCCCGCGAGGAGCTTGTGGTAGCGCTTCATGTCGAGCAGCGGAACCATGCAGACGATCGCGCCGAACAGATCCGGGCGCTGCGTCAGCATCACACCCGTGAGCAGGCCGCCGTTCGAGCCGCCCATGATGCCGAGGTGCGGTGACGACGTGACCTTGCGCTTGACGAGGTCTTCTGCGACGGCGATGAAGTCGTCGTACGCCTTCTGGCGGTTGTGGCGCAGCGCCGCTTGGTGCCACGCCGGACCGTACTCGCCACCGCCGCGGATGTTCGCGACGACGTAGACGCCGCCCTTCTCGTCCCACGCCGAGCCGCTGACCGGATCGTAGCCGGGCGTCAGCGAGATCTCGAAGCCGCCGTAGCCGTAGAGCACGGTCGGGTTCTTGCCGTCGAGGTTCAGCGTCTTTCGCGAGACCTGGAAGTACGGGACCTTCGTGCCGTCCTTCGACGTCGCGAAGTGCTGCTCGACCACGAGGCCCTTGTTGTCGAAGAACGTGGGGCTCGTCTTCAGCACGGCAGGCGTGCCGCCGAGCGTACCGAGCGACAGCGTCGACGGCGTCAGGTAGTCGGTGTGCACGAGCCAGTAGTCGTTCGTCTCGCCGTAGCCGTCGACCGACGACAGCGACGTCGTGCCGAGCTGCTCCTTGCCGAACGGCTTCTTCGACCACTTGCCCTTCGCGACGGTCCACACGTAGAGCCGGTTCTTCACGTCCTCGAGCTCGTTGACGACGAGCGCGGTCTTGAGCTCCGCCACGTCTTCGAGCGAGCGATTCGGCGCCGGCTCGAACAGCATCGTGAAGGTCCGCTTGCCGGCCTGGAAGTCGGCGAACGGCATCACGAGCAGCGCGCCCTTCGGCCACGTCTTGCCCTCGATCGCCCAGTCGCTGCGCAGCGTGACGAGGATCTGATCGTTCCAGATGCCTGCATTCGCGTCGGCGGGAATCTCGATCTTCGTCAGCTTGCCGTCGGCGCCGCGGAGGAACATCTCGCTCGAATACGCGCTGATGCCGCGAAACACGAAGTCATGCGACTTGCCGTGTGACCACGAGCGGAAGGCCGAGACGGAGACGTCCGTCGGTTGCCCTTCGTACGCGATCGTCGCTTGGTCGAGCTTCGTGCCGCGTTTCCACTCCTTGATGATGCGCGGGTAGCCCGACTTCGTGAGCGAGCCCTCGCCGAAGTCCGTCCCGACATAGACCGTGTCGCGGTCCTTCCAGCTCATGCGGCTCTTCGCCTCGGGCAGCACGAAGCCGTCCGCGACGAACTTCTTCGTCGTGACGTCGAATTCGCGCGTGACCTTCGCGTCACCACCGCCCTTCGAGAGCGAGACGAGGCAGCGATCGAACTTCGGGTATACGCACGTGATGCCGGCGTAGACCCAGTTCGCTTTCTCCTCTTTCGCGAGCGCGTCGACGTCGAGGACGACCTCCCACTTCGGCTCCTTCTTCTTGTACTCGACGAGCGTCGTGCGGCGCAGCAAGCCCTTCGGGTTCTGCGCGTCGCGCCAGAAGTTGTAATAGAAGTTGCCGCGCTTCGAGACGCCGGGAATCTTCTCCTTCGAATCGAGGATCGCGCGGATGCGATCGCGGGTCTGCGTGAAGCCGGGCGACGCTTCGAGCTCGCCCTGACTCTTCTTGTTCTGCTCGCGCGCCCACGCGAGCGACTTCTCCGCCGTGACCTCCTCGAGCCACAGATACGGATCCTCGACGGCGGCCGGCTTCTGCTCGACGACGGCCGGCTTCACCTCCGGCGTCGGATCCGGTTTGGGCTCGACGGGTTGCTGCGTCTTGGGTGGCGAGGAACACGCGATCACACAGACTGCGAAGAGCGCTTTCTTCATCGCCCGTCTGTATCACCTGCGTCCGCACCGGTCATCGCTTTCCCGGCGTCGCACCACCGTCGCACCCGCGACGGATCAGAGGTCCGCGCGCGGCGAGCATGCGCCGCGGAATCGAGACCGGCAGCGTGACCGAATCGGACTTGGTTCACTCGTCGAGCAGGCCGTCGCTCGTCGCGAGCTTGCGCAGCCGCTCTTTGGCGCGCTCGAGGCGCTTGCGCAGCGCGGCGGCCTCGACCGGCTCGCCCTCCTCCGACATGATCGCCGCGACCTCGTTCCACGGCAGGCCTTGGTCGATGCGGAGGAACAACAACGTCTGGTCGGCCGGCTCGAGTGCCTCGCGCAGCCGCGCGATGCGGTCCTTGACCTCGGTCTGCTTGAACCGCGGCGTCTTCGAGCGAACGTCGAGCGCGATCGCGGAGACCTCGTCGCTCGCGAGCGCGCGACCGCGGTTGCGATACGGATCGCGGCGGTGGCGGCCGATCGCGTGCATCACGAGCTTGTACACCCACGTCTTGAACGAGCTCTCGCCACGGAACGTGCCGATGCTCTTCCACAGCTCCTCGCTGAACTGCCCGAACACGTCGTAGGCGATGTCGTCGTCACGCAAGGTCGCCGTGAGGTAGCCGAGGATCTGAGGGCCAAGCCCTTCGAGTGCGGCAGTCGCGGCCGCGGCGAGGTCACCGGCCGCGAGGTGCGCCTTGATCGTGGTCTCGAGGGCTTCGTCGATCGCCACCGCCTCCGATAATAGTCGCTTCGCTCGGGGAGCGATATCCGAGTCC
>Ga0316601_100001658_pt1 | contig 11034 bp, 7 predicted proteins | sample OWC_soil_day5_no_FD_207663 | JGI IMG/M metagenome (GOLD analysis project Ga0316601, IMG submission 207663) | Wetland soil microbial communities from Old Woman Creek delta, Ohio, United States - OWC_soil_day5_noCT | ecosystem: Environmental > Terrestrial > Soil > Wetlands | place: USA: Ohio...
TTTCATAACTTGCTAAAAAGTTTAAAGCTGCTATTTTCCCCTTAGGATTAAGCTCCTCATAAATATTTTCAATTTTTGATATATACTCAAGGTATGGTTTATCAGCACATATCTTAATTAAGTCTGAGGAGATATCCTTCCAATCAAACTTTGAAGACGGAAATGGTTTTTTAGAAGCCTCTAAAACCTTTATACCTTCAGCTACTGTTAACTGCATTTCAGATAGCTTTTTTATCGCCTCATCCCTTTTTTCTTCCACAGGGTTTTGAAGCTTTTCAATAAGCTTATCTACGTTTTCTTTCCCTTTAAAAATATCTAATATCTTCATAATTATCTCCTTTGTATTTCTAAAACTTTTATTTTATCTATTCCTCTAAATCTCTTCCCTTTTTTAAAAAGATAACATCAATAAAAGAGATCCCAAAAGCTAAACCCAGTGCAACAGAAATATTTTTAATTAAATTCACGTTTAAAGGTCTTAAAATCCAATCTAAAATATAGTTTATAGAAGCAAATAAAAGAAGCAAAGTAATAAACTTAATCAATCTTTTCTTTAATTCAAGCCACTTTAACCTTCTTGAATTAACAATAGTGATACAAGGAATGTATAAAACCATAAAGATAGCTAAAAATAGATATCCAATTAAAAACTTAAAAGCAATTCTACTATCTATTTGCTTGTAGACAATAAAGAGTGCAATTATAGTTCCAATTAAAAATAGCATATATAGAGTTTTTGTAAAAATTAATACTATATTCTTCTTAATTGTTATCCCCTCACTTACATCACATTATCTTACCTTTTGTCTTTATCAATTATACTGAATATTAATGTAGGTTTTAAATTTACTTTTATAAATTCCTGTAGAAAAATAAAAAAAAACCTACCGGGGACTCTCAATAGAGTGGCTTGCCACTCTATTGCTATGTTTCTCTCCAGTATAAAAAAATCAGCAACACAATTAGGGCATACCATAAAAAAAGCGGTCAATTTTGCTTGGCAATCTACAACTACTTAACAATTGATTATATGGATAATGGGAAGTTGCTATGGTTAAAAGTCCCTATTTTCCAAACATATTTCTCTAAGAAATTCATAATTATGCTTTGCATATATATTACAAATACTATCGGCACATTCCTTAACCTTTTCATCCCCAGTCTCATAAAGATATTTAACTAATTTGATAATTTCCTCTTCAGGATATGTTGGTACAACATATGTTACTAAATCTAATAATAACTCACCAATAATCAACCTCTTATCTGTAGAATCTATATCCGAAGAAATTTCATAGATTTTCTCAATTAATTCATATGAATTATAATTGATTTCTACATATGGAATTGCAAATCTAATTAACTTTGCGCTATTTTCATCAATACTCTCTATAACCCCTATTAGTTTTACTGAATCAGAAAGCAACTTTTTATCTTCATCGTTTAATTCATCAGCGTTAACATTATTATACCTGTTATAAAGCACTTCCCAAAAATCAATAATTTTTTGTCTAGTTTTTCCCTTAATTTCTATAGGAATCTCTTCTTTATCCGCATCTTCTTCCGAGTAATCTAACTTATCATCGAATGTACAGAAATACCACAATATCTTGCTAAGCATATCATAATTCCATTTTTCTATCATACTATCAAATAATTCATTATTAATTTCTTCTTCAAAACCATTTAGATAACCCAATGCAATATGATTAGCGACATCTTCTATTACCTCTTTCTTCCTAAAATCATGATTGATACTATGTATATAGTGGTTTTTCATCAACACATAAATATCTTTATATATTGTTGTAGAATAAAGATAACCAACCATAAATCCTTCCCAATTCTTATTTTCATAATTAATGCTTTTAATCTTATTTATACACCAATCCTTATCTAAAGACATAAATTGAGGTAAATACTCACCGAATAAGATATAAGCGTCTATTATATCTAAATCTAGATACTTTTTAAACATAGCTTGCAACTCATCATCCCATTGGACAACATCCCTGTTTTCTTCAGAAAAATTTCTCTTGAAATAGAATGAAATACATACTAAGGCTTCTAAAACCCTTCCCTTAATCGAGTTCAGAACATATTCTAAATAATTTCCATCTGCATTTTCTTCGACTAAGCTTACTATTTTGCCCAATATAAAGAGAATGATATTCTTAGACTGTAGTACATAATCGTACCCCATAGCCCATTTATCATCACGAGTTCCTTCACTTAGTAAATCAACGAAAATTCCAATAACCAAATTGTGATTAGCATTACAATAGTCATCATTAAGAACAAAAGCATCATCCCAAAATTCGTCTCTATTAATGTATCTAAGCATGAAATCTAAGATATTCTCCCAATTAATGAGTTTCTTTTCCTTCCAAGCGTCGAGCAAACCACAAAAGATTTCGTAAACATAGTGATACGGTGAATTCATAAATGGCATAAGGTTACAATCATACTTTTCGGGATTGTTTTTTACAAACTCTTTTACTACTCTTCCTAATGCTTCAACAGTGGCACCTTCCCAACGATTCTGGGTTTTAAAAGTAGAAATAAAACTTGATAATTCCTCATTTGTCATTTTAGCCAAGTCATCTTGTTCTAAAGGTGTCTTTCCTGTATTCCATCCTGTCTGAACTTCACCAATAGTAGGCCCTAACTTAATATTTGAATTAATATCTCCGTAATTATTATTTATGTACTTTTCGAAGTATGGTATATGGCGTAAAGCGTTAAGTCTTTTTATCTTCCAGGCTTTTTTATGGATTTCTGATTCAGCAATGCTATGTTTGTTATAAGGTCCACATTCAATCAGTTTTAATACTTTAGACGCATATTTTTCATCAATTTGTTTTATACCTTCAAGTACCACTCTCAATTCATCAGCGAAATAACTTTCTTCAAAAATCAACTTCATTATTTCAGAATCAAGATTATTCCAAATAACATTTAAATATTTATCTTGTAAACTTCCTATAACATACAAAGCAACTTTTTTTAGAGCGAAATACCTGTTGTTAAGCAATCTATTAAGAAAGTCTATTTTTATTTCATCTATGTCCTCTATTTGGAACTTTTTTAAGATTATATCTTTGTAAAAATGAAGCAGAAGTTTGTCTGCATCGCTGCCATACCTTCTACGAGATTCATATAAAGAATAGTATGTACCTTTAGAATAAAGTCCATAATATAAATTTCTAATTATCAAATGTACATTACTTGCCACCTTACTCTTATTAAAAATCTGGTATAACCATTCTAAAACATCTTTTTCAAATTTATCATAGTTGCAATATGGAATTTCCCTTACATACAGCACCTTGCAATTAACATCACTTTTATTTACAATGATACTCGATAACAATTCAACATCATTTTGTAAAATAGAAACAATAAGCTTATTCTTGTCATCCGTTAATTTAATAAGATATTCATTATCTGCATTTTTTATAATACTCCTGCTTGACCCTACCCAAAGAGCTTCAGAAATTTTACCACAATATCCTTCCAAAAAATCCATTGAGCATTTTTTAGCTATTAACTCTACAGTTTCTTCATCAAAAAGCTTTTGAAAATGATACTCTCCTATAACAAACTTCTTATTATCTTCATTCATACCTGTCACAATGTCAGCAACAATCTTTACTTTATTAAAGTCATCAGCACAGTCGGTGTTTAAAAATTTGCCTAATAATGCTTCTCCCATCCTTCTAACGACAAAATCAATCTTAAATCTGGACTTCGTCCACACTCTTGTTAACTCTAAAATTTCACCAGTTATATATTCATTTGGAATTTTGCTTATTATTTCTATGAATTGATTCCATACATGATAGTTGTCTATTGTATTGCCTTCATTATCTTTGTACAATGAAACTGATTTTAAGATATTTAAAATTTTTTCTATGATTATTTTATTTAGATTATCTGAATTGCTTAGCAAATTATTAAGATAATTAGTATTTACCCAATAAGGAATACTATATCCTTGACCTTGATTAATAGGAATAGGAATAGGTACTCTTTCCGGATTATAAAAACCATTCTCAATTAGTATATCAAACCATCTTACGTCATTAATTTTACTGAATAAATACGTTTCCAATGCCTCGTCTTTTTTTACCATATCAATTACAGCCTTAACATTTGTTTCAAACTTATCTGTTCTATCTGCTATAACCTCATCAATAAATTGCATCTTTTGAAGATAATCTTGCTCATTACTATACTTTTTTAAAACCTTAGACCACTCGTCAATAATTGTTATTAGTTGACTATATCCAGTTCTACTAATATCGTAAGGTATAAGTTCAACACCAAAACCTAAGTAATATCTTCTTAAGATATTTACAAGTTTCTTATCCTCTTTGAAGCAGTTATATAGCAAGAAATGTTTCCTTGTATTTTCAGGATTTTTAACCTTTGATAACATATATTCTAGTATTTCATATTCTTCTAAACCATATCCAATAAACAAAACAACGTACTTTGTATTGAATATTCTATCAAGAAAAATAGAGAGTTCTGGATAATTATCTTTTGATAAGTTTCCATAATGCAACATATAATCATTTAATGTAACCACCATACCGCTTTCATCATTAACACTTCCATGAATGTGGATAACATTACCGTTTTGTAATTTAGATTCCAATAAATCAGATTGTTTTATCACAACCTCACCCAAAGGTGTTTTTTCGTTAATACTCATCCTACTACTTTTGATTGAACCCGAGCTTTCTTCAGCAGTAATTTCCCTATCTTGTATTTTGTTTAGTGCAAAATTATCTAAACACTCATCATAATTGGTTGTTACATAAATTGCATTCATGGAATACAATTTTCCATAGACTTCTTTATACTCTTCATAGTTTGTTATTTTAAATACTTCCTTCGCAGGTTGAGGAGTTATACTATTTTCCTTTAGAAACATTTCGCAAACAGTTAATAGTTTTTTAGGCTCCAAGCTCCTTAAATCACAATAAGTACGATAATCTATTAATCCATTCTTGTATATTGTTTCTAACCTGTTATATGCAAATTCTCCCCAGAGGGGCAATCCTATTTGTTTAGATACTCCTGCTCCTATAAAAACAACTAACCTTCCTGTCTTAGCAGCCTTTATGATATCATCATATTCATTTATATCAGGTACTTCTCTAATATCAGCATCTTGAACTTTATCAGAAGTAGCATCTCTATTACAATGCATAATCTCTTCCTCTCTTCATAAATATTTAGATTCAAATCACGTTAGTTATATGGTTACTGGAAAGCTAACTTAATAATTAACTTCACACAGCATTACATGCTCAAAATAATCTTGCACTTTGATCTGGCATTGTTAAGAAAGGCAATGTCCTTTTGATATATTTTCAAACGAAAGTGATTACTTTCTATTTTAACCCTTGAATATATTTTCTCTATGCCATTTTAGATAAATTCTATTTTTATTAGTAAGTTTTATCTGTTCTCTTCCATTAATACTTAGTAAATTGTAACAATCTATGTCAAGCAATTGTGAAACTATGATTTTCCCATTATCCTCAAAACTTATATATCCTTTATCAAATAACGCATCATGAATAGGGCATAACAAAAATCCGTTATTATCATCTAGCCGTTCTATACTATTGCAATCTTTCCAAGGTTTTATATGACTTGCAATTAACAAGTCCCTATTTTTCAAACCGCAAACCTTGCAATTACATTCAATTTCTTCGAGCTTCTTTTTAAAAACTCCTTGTCCGATTCTTGTTTTAATTATTGAGTTTTTTTCTGTAGCGCTAAGCGATAATGATAAAATATTATCTAATTCAATTATTTTCTCAAATTCACTTTTTTCACAAATACCGTTCTTTTGTTCTTCTTCAATTTTATCTATATAATAAAAAAGTTTTTTGTTATTATTCAATATAAGTGGTCCTTTTATTGGACCATTTAGTCCATTCTCCCTTAACAACTCATATGCTAATTTATTACTTATACTATTTGAAAAATCTTCTATCATTTGTAGTCGTATATATTTGTTTTCTTTACTTTTATTCATTTCCTTAAGCACAAACTTACTATCGTCTATAAGTTCATTATTATTTACATTATCTCTAATGACTTGCACCTTAAATACAATTTTTTTTATAGGTGCACATAAATAAATGTAAATAAAATCTCCTTTTTCAACATTTTTATTAGTACCCCAATCTATTATCTGTAACTTTTTAAAAGCTTCTACAACGGCATAACTCTTAATATCACAAGAAAATATCCAATTTGTAAAATTGTCTTTCACTCATTCCACTTCCTGTCCGTATATTTTCTAATCCTAAAATTTTAACTTTCTGAATTTACTTTCGCTTGATAAAAAATGTTATTATGATAACTATCTCAATTTCACATTATTAGCCTAATGGTTTTACGGATGATTGAAATTTCTTACCAATAGCTATGTATACTATTCACTTCTTAGAATGGGGAAAATATCATTTATTGTTTTAAGTTCATGCAGAAATTAAATAATCAAATTTAAACTTGATAGTTTCTACCATACACTTATAAATGTAAACAGTAGAATATAATTTGCATTATCAATTATCTTTTTTTCTGTTCCATAAGAAACCAATTTAGCATTTCGCTATCTAAATTCTGCCTATATTCATTTAAATAATCATACTTCAATTTTGCAAAACTCATTTTTCCGGCTTTTTCTTTCAACTCATTTCTCCTTATGTCTATTCTTTCTTGAGCTAAGTTATATATACTGTCCTCATTTAACTTACCTTTATTCTCATGATATGCGTTTTCTATCTTAGTATCCATTAAGTCATGTTCATTATTGACTTCACACCATGTACCACTGTATTTTTCCTTCAAATCAAATAGATTTAATAAGTTTTTTGCTCTTTGTTTACATCTAGTAATATTGTTTACTTTGTTTTTACTTGCTATGTCAATTTCTTCCGCATCTTTATCAAAACTAAAAAAAATAGTCCTTTCAATATCATCAAAATATGGATGAAGGATTGGTAAATACCACCCTGAGTTCTTCAATAAAATCCCATTGCAAATAGCACACGATACAACTAAGTTTCTCCAATGTAAACCCATAAAAGGAAATTCAGATATTGGCAAATAATGATCCATATTAGTCTTTTTTGCACTTGTTATATAAGTCTGATCACAATACGGACAAACTTTTTTCTTACTAAGCTGCTCTCTCACTTCTTGTTTCGTCTTATATTCTTCATCCGGGTTGTAAGTTTTCCAGAATAAGGGATTATCTAGCAATTCTGTGTAATAATACTTAAATGTATTTTTTAAACTTCCTAAAGTTTCTTTATTTAAAGTACAACGGGGTTTTGTTGAACCCTGAATAATATTTATATATTTTTTTTTGTATAAATTAAATAAGTAGTGAACCTTTAATATTTCTTTACATTTTGAAAGACTTATCATTTCTTCTCTAAAACGAGTATACTCTTTATTTTTCGCAAACACTGCTAATTCGTCACTCATTTTTGTTTTTTCAATTTCTTCAACAGTATTAATTCCACGATTTTCACATGCCCATATCAATATATCACTAGTGAATTTATCAGTGAATTTATATATTTCATAATAGTTTGTTCTATTCCTCCACATAGCATGTCTCCAAAATATTTTTATGTTTTTTATACAATTTATATTTTTCTATATTAGTCCCTAAATCATTATACATGTCATAAGCTATTTTTAGTTCATCCTTGCTAATGTTCTCATTTTTAAGCAATTCATCTATACAGTTTCGTATAAAGATTGCATATTTACTTGATGTTTCTTCAATTTTGAAGACATCATGTAGCAACTCAGTTGATGCTGCACCTAAAGTTCTGTCACTCGGCTCATACTGCTCAATTTTGTTGTTATTTTCCATAAGTCCAATTATACATTCACTGGGTACGTCTGAAATAATAGTAGGTGAATGTGTTGCAAGGATGAGATGAACTTTATAATCACCAAATAAATTCACTAAATAATTAATAAATTCTTGTGCCCAACTAGGATGCAAATGTGTTTCAGGTTCATCAATAATTATGATAGAATTATCTTCGATCTCATTTATTAAAGGAAGTAATCTAAACAACATTGTTAATTCACCTGAACTCATCTCAGTCAAACTTATATCATTACCAAGATTGTTTGTAAAGTATAAATTTTTAACAGAACACATCATATCAATATCAAACATATTTTTATATCCTTCATATAATTCTTGCATAAAAATATTTAATGGAATCAAAATACCTCCATTCCTAACTCTTCTACGTATGGTCATTTCTTCTATTACTCTAATTGCATGTTCAAAATATTTTAATATTTTATCACGTTCGTGGCAATTCAACCGGTCATAAGGACTATTTTGGCAATAATTGGGCCTCTTTTTTCTACTTAAGATTATATCTTTCTGACGTCTTAAATTATAATAATCAAACTCAACATATAACAGTTCTTTACACCCAATCTTTTCCATTATATTGTAATATTTATCCACTTTTATTTTTTCATTATTGTTTAATATCCTAAATATTGAATCAATTATTAAATCAACACTTCCATGGTGCTGTTCTATAGGCCCACAATAAACATATTTTGTTTTATCAATTTCTAACTGCTCTCTTTCCATCTTCCTTTTCAATACCGATCTTGGAATCGGACTATGTTGGTCAAAAACAGCAAAAGATGAAGTAATCAACTTTACTGGCGCAACTTTAACACTATTATCATCATCGGTTCTAACTATTGTATTTTCAATTTCATATTCTATATCGATTTTACTAATTTTATTATTATAATCTTTAAAACTCATAGGACAAAATTTGCTTGAGATTGCCTTTAATATTGTAGTTTTTCCTGTACCATTCTCGCCTACGAGTATTGACAAATTCAAGTTTTTAAAATATTTCTGTTTTGGATTATTAAATTCAACATCAAATTTTTGAAACAATTTATAATCTTCAATATGTATTCTCTTAATTATCAATTTAATCACTTCTTTCCGTATGAATAATATAAATATGTTAAACCTATTTTTCCAGAAAACAAATACGTTCTTTTAAATGTTCTCAACTCTGCTACCTAATAACTCTCTTCCTTAATCTTTTGATTTGTCTATAAGAATACCCCCTTACTAAGTTTTTAAATTAATCATACTCTTATTTAGTTACAATATTTAATTTTAATTTATTCCATTTACTGCTTAACTTTTGTCATTCTATACTACTTCTTCTATAATTCATTTTATATTTAATCCCCTTGAAACCATAAATATATACATTAAAATTATATGTAAAAAGACTATGTGCGTAATATCCATACTCCTACTCCATTGGAAACTAGTGGTCATTATAGACATAATACTCCCATCATAAATCTAATAAAATTTTATAAAACCTTACTCATGCACCCTCATGAGCACTATCCCTTCCTTAAATCCCCCTCGTTTCTCCCGCTTCTCTATTCTCCTATTATTCAAATCTTCTTCGCTATACCCCAAATTATCTGCTAACCCATACAACACTTCCATTATATCCGCAAGTTCATCAAGATTCTTTCCCTCTAAAAATTCCTTAACTTCTTCATTAAGCTTTTCTTCTAAAAGCTGATAATGCTCTTTTTTATCTGCAATTCTGATATCATATTTATTTCCGCCTGCTTCAATAACCTGTGGAATCTTATCCCTTACTAATTTGTTATATATTTTCATTTGCACTCTTCCCCTTTACTTACATTTTTCTCTCAAAACTTCCCTAACAGCCCATGCCTGATGCTCTAAATATAAAGACTCAGAGCATTCTATTGGCTCCATCCAAAGGAACTCATGGTTTTCTTCAATTGGAATTGCTGTCTGTTCTTTTAACTCAACTACGTAATTGTATAATCCTTAAGACCTTCTGCAAATCAATAAGTTGAAGCTTTTCCAATAAACTGTTTCACTTCTATGTCATACCCTGTTTCTTCTTTGAATTCTCTTATAATACATTCTTCTTGATTTTCCCCTGCTTCTATACCACCTCCAGGCAAAAAGTAACCTCTTGGTGTCCTTATTACTGCAATATAACCATCTTCATTAAAAGCAACTCCATATGCGCCAGCTCTATCTTTATACTCTATTCCTTCTATTTTTTCTCCAAAGTTTTTTTCATTTCAGTTTCAATTATTTCTTTAATTATCATATCTCTCCTTCATTTTTATCTGTAATTTTTTATTGTCTTATCAAATATTTTACACCCTTTATAAATTCTATTTTAATTCATTATATCCTCTAATTTTTAAACTTTATTAAAACACATAAGCTCCTGAACCATTGAATTTCCTGTAAATTTTTAACTTTTTTTATTTTAAAAAGATAAAAAGTTAACTTTTTATATTTTTGTACTGCAGCAAAGAAACAGAAAGACTGCCCATACATAGAGCAGTCTAATATTATTTATATAAACCCACTAATTCCTCAACTCTCTTTTTAATTTCCTCTCTCAAGCTTATTGATTTTATCTATATTATAGTAAATCTTTTCATTTGAGCATTTAATTCTGTCATCTATGTAAATTTAGCTCCATAGTTTGTTCACCATATACTTGCTAGTTAGAGTCTCCAGCTTTTAAATAAGCTCCTTTGATTTCTTCTTCGTAATGGATTTAGAAGACAGCACTGCATCTATAAGAATTCTCAGCTCTGATTCCTCAAAGGTTCTGATTCTCATAAAGTTTCCTTTTCTATTTTCCTCAAAGGTGGATATATCATAACCAAACTCCTTCAATTCAGCTATATCCCTTGCTATGGACTTTCTCTGTGAACTTATCCCTAGGCTTTCAAGCCTTTCTTGAAGCTCCCTCATAGAAATAATATGGTTTTCATCAGATTCTTTATTTAAAATATCGAAGATATATAATAGCTTCTGCTTGGTGTTTCTTTCTATTTCCATAACCTCATCTCCCTAAAGACATGTACTCTTTTTACCATGATGAATAATTATTTTTTCTTATATCTTAA
>Ga0316601_100001659_pt1 | contig 11033 bp, 7 predicted proteins | sample OWC_soil_day5_no_FD_207663 | JGI IMG/M metagenome (GOLD analysis project Ga0316601, IMG submission 207663) | Wetland soil microbial communities from Old Woman Creek delta, Ohio, United States - OWC_soil_day5_noCT | ecosystem: Environmental > Terrestrial > Soil > Wetlands | place: USA: Ohio...
TCGACGCGGCCGATGCGCTGCTCGAGGCGCATGGGGTTCCAGGGCAGTTCGAGGTTGATGACGAGGCGGCAGCGCGGATGGAGATTCAGACCCTCGCCCGCGGCATCGGTCGCCAGCAGCACGCGTGCGCCGCCGCTCGTGAACCGGCGGACCGCCGCCGCCCGTTCGAAGCGGTCCATGCCGCCGTGGAGGATGGCCGCGTCGGCCCCGGCGACCGGCTGAAGCGACTCCAGGGTGTCGCGGTACTCGGTGAACACGATCGCCGGTTCACGGATGCGGTCCAGGATCTCGACAAGCGCGCGCCGCTTCGAGTCGTGCCCCTCCGCGAACGCCGCGCGTTCCGCCAGAGCGGCCAGGACGCAGCGCTCCTCGCCGCCGTCCTCGAACCCTTGTGCACCAAGCACCGCCGCCGGCGCCGCGTCCTCAGCGTCGTCATCCTCCAGGAACAGCGGCAGCTGGACTTCCGCCGGACCACGCGCCGTTTCGAGGCGCTCGAGACGCGTCACGAGCGAACGGCGGAGCGGTCCCATGCCGGAGAGCGACCGTTTGAGCAGCACGATCATCGCCAGGCGTGCGTCGCGGCCCTCCGGCCCGGCCCGGCGCGCCCAGACCGAACGGACGTAGTCCTCGAGGCGACGGCGGACGATGAGTTCGGCGGCAGAGGGCTGGACGCGGTGGAGGTGCACCCGACGCTTGCCGGACAAGCCGGCCTCCACCCTGGTCCGACGGAACATGACCACGGGATCGGCCGGGGACAGGGCGCCGATGGTGCAGAGCGCGCGAAAAGCCCGGGCATTCCCGCTGTGCGGCGTGGCGGTCAGCAGCAGCACGAATCGCGCACGGGCGGCCGACGTGTGCGCGACCGCGCGCCGGTCGCTGTCGCCGGCCGCGACGTGCGCCTCATCGACGACGACCGCGTCCCAGGCGACGCGCTCGAGGCTGCGGCGGACCTCCGGACGCTTCGCGAAGTCGATCGACGCCACGCGGACGCCCGGGATGGACCAGGGATTCAGCGCGGCGGGCAGGACCGGCCGCAGCGCGCGGAGCCAGGCGGCATCGGCCACCCCGGCATCCAGCCCGAAGCGGCCAGACAGCTCCTCGCACCACTGGTCGCACAGGCCTGGCGGAGCGATCACGAGCGCGCGGTCGAGCGCGGACCGCGCGCGAAGTTCGGCGAGCACGAGGCCCGCCTCGATGGTCTTCCCGAGGCCGACGGCATCGGCCAGCAGGAGCCTGCGCGTCCCCTTGCGCACGACGGCCAGCACGGGCTCGAGTTGATGGGGATGCAGGTCCACGTTCGCCCGGGCTGCCGCCATGAGTCCTCCGGACTCGCGCCGGCCGGCGGCCGCCGCGCGAAGCGCCGCCATCCAGGCGCGCCTCGACACCGGACGAAGACGGTCCGGCTGCGCCAGCGGCGCGGGCCGGTCGAACGGCGCCAGGAGGACGAGCGGACCGCCGGCCGACGCGTCGCGGTGGCCCGCCGCGGGCTCGAGGTGCAGCTCGCGGCAGTCGCTCCGGGACACCTCGGCGCGCAGGAGCCATGGACGCTTGCGCACCCTGACGAGAGAACCCGGCTGAATGGCCGTGTGCAAGAACTGCCACCCCCGCAGCCTCGACGGATCGCAGAAACTGCCACGCCTCGCACGCGGCAGCGCAGATTCCCGCCGAGATCCACGTGAAGGCCGCGCGACGGCCCCTTTCCTACGCAAGGGGCGTGCTATTCTCGGGGCTCGGGGCTCGGGACTCGGGACTCGGGACTCGGGACTCGGGATTCGGGATTCGGGATTCGGGAGAAGCGACATGTCACGCTGCAAGCCTGCTTTTGGCGTCACGGTGCTTTCTTTCCTGCTGCTGCTTCCGATGCCGGCGGCCGCGCAGGGGCCGGCGGCGTTCACCGTGGACGAGATGCTCAAGCTGAAGCGGGTGTCGGACCCGCAGCTTTCGCCCGACGGGACGAAGGTCGCGTTCGTGGTGACGGATGTGAACCAGGACCAGAACACCCGCAACAACGACATCTGGGTCGTGCCGGTGGCGGGCGGGACGCCGATCAAGATCGCCGGCACCGACCGGTCGGAAGACCGGCCCAGGTGGTCGCCGGACGGCAGGCACCTGGCGTTCGTCTCCAACCGCGAGGGCGGCCCGCAGGTCTGGGTGATCCCGGCTTCGGGAGGCGAGCCGAAGAAGCTGACCGCAGTGGCCACTGGAGCATCGGGCGTCACGTGGTCGCCTGACGGGAGGTGGATCGCGTTCGTGTCGGAGGTCTTCCCGGCGTGCGCCGACGCGGCCTGCAACGAGCGCGAACTGAAGGCTCGCGACGAGTCGAAGGTGAAGGCGCACCTGGCCGACGGCCTGATGTTCCGGCACTGGACGGCGTGGCGGGAGGGGACCTACAGCCACCTGTTCCTGATGCCGGCCGACGGGTCGGCCGCTCCGCGCGACCTCACGCCCGGCTCGTCCGACGTGCCGCCGTTCTCGCTCGGCGGGCCCGAGGACTACGCGTTCTCGCCCGACTCGAAGGAGATCGCGTTCGCGAAGAAGACCGACAAGGTCGAGGCCATCAGCACCAACAGCGACATCTTCACGCTCGACCTGACGGCGGCCGGCGCGCAGCCGAGGCAGGTCACCACGGCCCCCGGCGCGGACGGCGGGCCGCAGTACTCGCCGGACGGCAAGTACCTGTCGTGGCGATCCCAGGCGCGGGCGGGGTTCGAGGCCGACCGCTGGACGCTGAACCTGCTGGACCGCGCGTCTGGCGCGCGCCGGGCCGTGACCGCCGAGTGGGACCGCGCGGCAGACGCCTGGGCGTTCACGCCCGACTCGAAGGCCGTTTACGTGGGCGTCGAGGAAGACGGGCAAGGGCGCGTCTACAGACTCGAGCTGGCGGGCGGGCCGCCGAAGCTCGTGCTGAAGGACGGGACGAACGGCGACGTCCAGGTGACGCCCGACGGGAAGACCATCGTCTTCTCGCGCGCGTCACTGACGGCACCGGCGGAGGTCTACCGGGCGAACGCCGACGGATCGGGCGTGGCGGCGGTCACGGCGATCAACGCCGCGTTCCTGGCGGCGTTCGCGCTGAAACCGGCCGAGAGCGTGACGTTCGCGGGCGCGGGCGGCACGCCGGTGCAGGCGTGGATCGTGAAGCCGAACACCTTCAAGGAAGGCGCGAAGTATCCGCTGCTGTACCTCGTGCACGGCGGGCCGCAAGGCGCATGGAACGACGGCTGGACGTACCGGTGGAACGCCCAGGTGTTCGCCTCGGCCGGCTACGTGGTGTTCATGCCCAACCCGCGCGGCTCGACCGGGTTCGGCCAGCGGTTCACCGACGAGATCAGCAACGACTGGGGCGGCAAGGTCTACGAGGACCTGATGAAGGGCGTGGACTACGCCGAGAAGCTGCCCTACGTCGACGCGACGCGCAAGGTGGCCGCGGGCGCGTCGTACGGCGGCTACATGATGAACTGGTTCCTCGGCCACACCGACCGCTTCAGGGCGCTCGTGTCGCACGCCGGCGTGTTCAACCTGACGAGCATGTACGGCGCGACCGAGGAGCTCTGGTTCCCCGAATGGGATCTGGGCGGCACGCCGTGGACCAACCCCGAGGGCTACGCCAAGTGGTCGCCGCACACGTACGCGAAGAACTTCAAGACGCCCACGCTCGTGACGCATGGCGAGATCGACTACCGCGTGCCGGTGGGCGAGGGGCTGCAGCTCTTCACGACGCTGCAGCGGCAGGGCGTCCCGTCGCGCCTGCTGGTGTTCCCCGACGAGGGGCACTGGGTCAACAAGCCCCAGAACGCGGCGCTCTGGTACCGCACGTTCCTGGATTGGATCGGCCGCTTCAGCAAGTAGCGGCCGGGGAGTAGCCAGTAGTCAGTAGCCAGTAGGGTGACACGCCGTTGCACCGATTCGGCCGGATACTCAATGCACCTCGACAGGCATTTCTACTGACTACTGGCTACTGAATACTGACTACTTATTGATAATCTCCAACATGAAATCCGTCGCCTCCTTCGCCTTCATGCGGCTCAGGCGCTCGACGATCCGCTTGCGCATGTCGGCGTCGGTTTCCCTGCGCGCCATCTCGACCAGCGTCCTGGCATCACCCTGTTCGAACAGCGCGTCGACGACCCGGATCTTCACGTCCCGGTCTTTCGACGCGGCATAGACGTCCGACAGCACCTTCTTCTCCTCGGTGCCGCCGAACATCTGGAGGTACTTGAGGGCCTGGAGCTGCAGATCCGGGTCTGCCGCGCTCTTCGCGACAGAGGTGAGAATCTCCTTGGCCTTCGGCGACTTGCTCTGGCTCACGACGAACAGCGCGCGCTTCTTGAGGCGCGGTGACTGCTGGCCGGCGATCATCTTCTCGAGCATGGGCAGCGCCTGCTCGGCGTCGGTGTTGAGCAGGCCGTTCAGCGCCAGCAGTTTCAGCTCCTCGTCCGGAGTCGCGGCCGGCGACACGGGCTTGCCCATCGCGCCCTTCACCTCCAGCTCGAGCGCGAGGGCCTGCTCCAGCCACCGGCTGTCGGGGAAGTTCTGCTGGATCTCCTTCAGCGACTCCAGCGCGGCCTGCAGCGCCTGGGCCTTGTACTCGGCGAACGCCTTCCAGTAGAGGGAACTGTCGGCCTTCGCGCCCTTCAGCGCGGCGGCCTCCGCGAACGCTTCGAGCGCCTTCTCGTAGCGCGCCGTGTCGAGCGCGGCCGTGCCCGTCGCGTAGAGCTCCAGTTCGCGCTGAGCCTCCTTCAGCGCCTCCTGGACCTTCGCGACTTCCTTCTCCACGTCCTTCCGCGCCTGCGTCTGGATCTGCCGCGCGTGCTGCTGCGCCCGCTCGAGGTCCTTGCGGGCCTGCTCGGCGGCCGCCTGGGCTTTGCGGGCCTCCTCGAGCCGCGCCTTCTCGCGCTCGGAGGCCGTCTGCGGCGCCGTCTGCGCGGGCGCCGCGGCTGGGGTGGCTGCCGGCGCCGGCGCGCCCTGGGCGAAGGCGGCTGATCCGACAAGCGCGGATGCCGTCAGCGTGCACGCGATGAGATCGATGGTCTTCATGGCTTCATTCCATCAGGTTGAGGTCTTCGTACCTGGGCGCGGCGCGGCCGGGTCCTGCTGGCGTTCCCGCACGCGCGCACCCATCACGGTGACCTTGAACAAGAGCCCCTTGGCGTCAATCTGCTCGCGCCAGCGCGCGAGGTCGTCGTGCGAGGCCGGGCTCGGGCTGCTGGCCACCTCCACGAGCACGCGCTCGAGGTCCTCCAGCACCGCCGCGACGGCCGCATCACCGTTGCGAATCGCGGTCTGCCGGTAGAGTCGATTGGCCGCCAGCAGGTCGCCGGCCGTCGCCTGCTCGAGCGAGATGTCCGCCGCGCCCCCGCCGTTGCGGTGAGCGAGTTCCGTCAGCACCACGCGCGACCGGTCGAGGTGGCTGCCGACGGCCGCGAGGAGCACGCGCTCGCGGGCGGCGTCGGACGGCGCCTCGGCTTGCTGTGGCGCATCGGCCGGCACCGGGCGCACCGACGACCGGCCGGCGACGAACGCCGCCAGCAGCAGCACGGCCACCGCGCCGCCCATGGCCAGGCGCGGCCACGTCATCGCGGCTGCGAGCGGCTCCCACCAGCGCCGCTGGCGCTCGACCCCGAGGCGCGGTTGCAGCCTCGCCCAGACGTCGGCGCCGTACGACTCGCCCCTCGCGGGGATGGGGTCCGATTCGACTTCCCGCAGGGCGATCGTCAGCGCCTCGAACCGCCCGAGGCAGCCGGCGCACGACGCGACGTGCGCCTCCGCCTCCGGCAGGCCGTCTCCTTCCCGGTAGAACAGCAGGACCAGCTCGTCGTCCGAGAGGTGCGTCATCGCGACAACTCCGCGACCGGTTCGAGCGCGCGGCGCAGCTTGTGCACCGCGCGGAAGATGCTGTGCTTGGCGGCGCTCGTCTTCAAGTCGAGCACGCGGCCGATTTCCTCGATCGACAGGCCCTCGAAGTGGCGCATCACGAACGCCGAGCGCTCCTGGTCGCTCAGCTCGCTCATCGCGGTCCTGACGCGCTCGCCCACTCGCCGGCTCGCCAGCTCGCGCAGCGGATCGGCCGCCGCCGACGGGTCGGCCAGTCGGGCGGCCATCCGCAGCTCGGGATCGTCCAGCGACGGCCGGCTTCCGGCCCTGGGCCGCCGCCGCACGAGGTCATGGGAGCAGTTCACGGTGATCCGGTAGAGCCACGTCGCGAACGACGACCGGGCCTCGAAGCGCCGGATCTCGCGAAACGCCCGCAGAAACGTCTCCTGCACCACGTCCTCCGCATCCTGCTCCTGGCCGGTGAGCCGGTAGGCGAGCCGGAAGACACTCCGGCTGTGGCGCTCCACGAGGTGCCGGAAGGCGTCGTGGTCGCCGGCCCTCACCCTGGCGACGACTGCCAGATCGCTGGCCTCCATTCAGCTGATTAGACGACGGGGCGGGGGATTGGTTAGGCGACGGGACCGGGGACCGGGGGGCGGGCCCCCGGCGCTTGACATCGCCCGCTCTTCTTGCTGAAGTACGCCTGTCGGCCGCCAGCTGCGCGGCGGCCGGCAGCCTCGTCAGGCCCCGGGTCGACGAGCGGACGGGTACGGACCGCTCACCATCGGCCGGGGCGCACAGCAGTCTTCCCGCGCGGCGCCGCGACCAGATTGGGGACGCGTCGTTGCAGAACGTGAGCACAACATGGCGAAGATCCGACCCTTCCGCGCGTTGAGGCCCGAGCCCTCCCTCGCGTCCGCGATCGCGTCCGTGCCGTACGACGTGGTCAACGCCGAAGAAGCCCGGGCGCTGGCGGCCGGCAACCCCTTGAGCTTCCTGCACGTGTCCAGGTCGGAGATCGATCTGCCGGCCGGCACGAACCCCTATGACGACCTCGTGTACCGGACGGCCGCCGAACGCTTCGCGGCGATCCGCGCGCACATGATCGAGGAACCCGAGCCGGCGCTGTACTTCTACGCGCTGCGCATGGGCTCCCACAAACAGACGGGCCTGGCCGCGTGCTACTCGGTTGACGAGTACGACGCCGGCCTCGTCAAGAAGCACGAGAAGACACGGCGCGACAAGGAAGACGACCGGACGCGCCACATCACCGAGTTGCGGGCGCAGACCGGCCCCGTGTTCCTGACCTACCACGCGTCAGCCGCGGTGGACGCGGCGGCGGCCAGGGCCGCCGCGACGGCGCCGCTCTACGACCTCGTTGCCCCGGACGGCATCACCCACACCGTGTGGAAGGTGACGGGCGACGACCTGAAGGCCGTCGTCGGCGCCTTCGACAGCCTGCCGGCCCTGTACATCGCCGACGGGCATCACCGCGCGGCGAGTGCCGCGCGGGTGCGCAAGAGCCTGGCGCCGCGCGTGGGCCAGGACGGCATCGTCGAGGCCGACTGGTTCCTCGCGGTCGCCTTCCCCGACAACCAGACGCAGGTCCTGCCGTACAACCGCACCGTGAAGGACCTGGCCGGCCTGACGCCCGGGGCGTTCCTGGACGCGGTGCGGAAGGTGTTCGCCGTCCGCGAGGGCGGGCCGGCGGCGCCCGCGAAGAAGGGTGACTGCGCCATGTACCTCGGCGGGGCGTGGTACACCCTCGACATCGGCGCGAAGGCCGGCGGGGACGTCATCAGCCGCCTCGACGTGAGCATCCTCCAGGACCACCTGCTCGACCCGGTGCTCGGGATCGCCGACGTCCGGACGGACAAGCGGATCGACTTCGTGGGCGGGATCCGCGGCACGGCCGAACTCGAGAGGCTGGTGGACAGCGGGAAGGCGGCGGCCGCGTTCTCGATGCACCCCGTCAGCGTGGCGGACCTCATGGGCATCGCCGACGCCGGCGAGATCATGCCGCCGAAGTCGACGTGGTTCGAGCCGAAACTGAGGGACGCGCTGCTCATTCACACCATCTAGGGGCTGGGGACGAGGGGCGAGGGACTGGAGACACACGCCAGCCGAGGCGGTTGCCATTCCAGCCCCCAGCCTCCTGTCCCCGGGCCCCGCGCTGAACGGGAATGCGATGAAGGTACTGATTGCCGACAAGTTCGAGCAGGAGGGCCTGGACGCGCTCAGGGCGCTGGGGCTGGGGGTGACCTACGAGCCCGACCTGAAGGACGCCACGCTGGCCGAGGCGCTCGCAAGAACCGGGGCCGACATCCTGGTCGTCAGGTCCACCAAGGTCACCGACGCGGTGCTCGAGGCGGGAACGCTCTCGCTCGTCGTGCGGGCGGGGGCCGGCTACGACACGATCGACGTCAAGGGCGCGTCGCGGCGCGGCATCTACGTGTCCAACTGCCCGGGCAAGAACGCCGTGGCGGTGGCGGAGCTCACCTTCGGGCTCATCCTGGCGCTCGACCGGCGCATCCCGGACAACGTGGCCGAGCTGCGGGCCGGCCGGTGGAACAAGAAGGAGTTCTCGAAGTCCCAGGGCCTGCACGGCCGCACGCTGGGCATCCTCGGCTTCGGCAGCATCGGCCAGGAAGTAGCGCGGCGGGCGCAGGCCTTCGGGATGAACCTGGCGATCTGGAGCGAGCTCGGCGTCCAGATTGGCCGGGACGGCCAGCCCGCGGATCTCCCGCAGATGGTGCGGCTCCGGCCCTCGGCCGTGGACGCGGTGGAGTCGACCGCGACCGTGTACCAGTCGCCAAAAGCCGTCGCCGCCAACTGCGACATTCTGAGCGTGCACCTCGCGCTCAACGACAAGACGCGGGGCCTGGTGGGCGCGGCCGTCTTCGACCGGATGCCGCCCGGCGCGTGCTTCGTGAACACCGCGCGAGCGGAGATCGTGGACTACAAGGCGCTCGAGGCCGCCGTGCGCGAGAAGGGCCTCCGCGTCGCGCTCGACGTGTACAGCAAGGAGCCGGCGATGCCCTCCGGCGACTTCGTGGACCCGCTCGTCGCGCTCCCCGGCGTCTACGGGACGCACCACATCGGCGCCTCCACGGAGCAGGCACAGCAGGCGATCGCCGACGAGACGGTGCGCATCATCCGGACGTACGTCGGCACCGGCCGCGTGCCGAACGTCGTGAACCTCAGCCGCAAGACGCCCGCCACGCACGTCCTCGTGACGCGGCACCAGGACAGGCCCGGGGTGCTCGCCCACGTGTTCGAGTGCCTGCGCGAGGCGGGCATCAACGTCGAGGAGACCGAGAACATCATCTTCGCGGACGCCGAGGCGGCGGTCGCGCGGATCAGCGTCATCGGCGAGCCTCCGGCCGGGGTCGTGGAGGCAATCAAGAGCGGGAACCCGCACGTCATGGACGTGCATGTCGTCGCCGTGGCATGACGGGGGCACCCGCGCCGCAAACCGAGGAGGCAGTCATCATGGCAACACCACGCGTTTTCAACTTCGCGGCCGGGCCGGCCGTGCTTCCGCTGCCCGTCCTCGAGGAGGCGCAGCGCGACCTGGTCAGCATGCCGGGCGTCGGTATGTCCATCCTCGAGATGAGCCACCGCGGCAAGTTCTTCGAGGGCGTGCTCCAGCAGGCCGAGAGAGACATCCGCGCGCTCGCCGGCGTGCCGGACGAGTACAGGGTGCTGTTCCTGCCTGGCGGCGCGAGCCTGCAGTTCTCGATGGTGCCGCTCAACTTCCTGCCGCGGGACGGGTCGGCCGACTACATCGTGTCGGGTGCCTGGTCGCAGAAGGCCGTGAAGGAAGCCAAGAAGGTCGGCGGCGTGAAGATCGCCTGGACGGGCGAGGCCGACAATTTCAGGACGATCCCGGCCCAGGGCGACCTCACGCTCGATCCGAACGCGGCCTTCGTCTCCTTCACGTCGAACGAGACCATCCACGGCGTCGAGTTCAAGTACGTGCCCGAGACCGGCGGCGTGCCGCTCGTGTGCGACACCTCGTCGGACATGTTCAGCCGCCCGATCGACGTGAAGAAGCACGCGCTCATCTACGCCGGCGCCCAGAAGAACATCGGCCCGGCCGGCGTCGCGCTCGTCATCGTGAAGGACGAGTGGCTCAAGAAGCGCGTCGAGGACGCGAAGCTGCCCACGATGCTGAACTACGCGATCCACGCGGAGAACGGCTCGATGTACAACACGCCGCCCGTCTTCGCGATCTACATCCTGGGCCTCGTGATGAAGTGGCTGATCGGCATCGGCGGCCTCGAGGGGATCCACGCGATCAACGAGCGGAAGGCGGCGAAACTGTACGCCGAGATCGATCGGACAGGCTTCTACAGGGGGCACTCCGCGAAGGAATGCCGGTCGCTGATGAACGTCACGTTCCGCCTGCCGAGCGAGGAACTGGAGGCGGCGTTCGCCAAGGAGGCGAAGGCGGCCGGGCTCGACGGCCTGAAGGGCCACCGGTCGGTGGGCGGCCTGCGCGCGTCCATCTACAACGCGTTCCCCGAGGAAGGCATCGACGCGCTCGTCGCGTTCATGCAGGAGTTCGAGAGGAAGAACGGGTAGGGTCTACTCAGAAGCCAGGAGCCGGAAGGCGACTACCATCGCTTCGGGGCGCCGGACCCGAGGGCCCGGCGCCCCGTTGCGTCGTACCGAGGGAACGCCTCCCGGCGCGAGGCCGGGTAGAATGAGCGACGAAGGAGGAGCGCTGTGGATCGTCATGTCTGGACGGCGGCCGAGGTGGCCGACACCATCGGGCCTGGCGCGAACCTCCGCAACTATCTCGAACAGCGGGACGTCCGGCGGTGCCTGGCAGAGGCTCGCAGGCTGAAGCCCATCCGGCGCGCCTACGATATCGGCTGCGGCTACGGGCGTTTGACGATGGTCCTGATGGAAGCCGCTGACGCCGTCGCGGGTTTCGAGCGGGAGGCCTCGTTCGTGGAGGAGGCGCGACGGCTGCTGCCCGGCGCTGCCTTCCACCAGGTGGAGACGCTCGAGCGGCTGCCGGCGCCGGCGGCGTCCTGCGATTTCGCGATGACGTTCACCGTTCTCCAGCACATGCGGGACCCCGAAGCGAGAGCCGTGATCGAGGAAGTGAAGCGGGTCGCGCAGGGAGGCGTCGTGCTGCTGACCGAGGAAACGGACCCGGCGCTCGCGGACGGTTTCGCCGACGGCGGCACGGGTGTGACCGTCGGCCG
>Ga0316601_100001662_pt1 | contig 11029 bp, 12 predicted proteins | sample OWC_soil_day5_no_FD_207663 | JGI IMG/M metagenome (GOLD analysis project Ga0316601, IMG submission 207663) | Wetland soil microbial communities from Old Woman Creek delta, Ohio, United States - OWC_soil_day5_noCT | ecosystem: Environmental > Terrestrial > Soil > Wetlands | place: USA: Ohio...
CGCCGACGAGCACGCCATCGGCTGCCTTGGCCGGCGCATTTACGCCCATGGAAGAACAACCGGCGGCGATCAGCCCCACGGCGAGGACGAGCGAGATACCTGGTATGCGAATCATCCGATGGCTCCGGGAAGTTGGGGGACACCACAGTAAACGCGGCAAACGCTCAATCTATTCCATCACCCCGGGGTAACGACAACTGCCAGGCAGGGTTGGCCGCTCGCCGCCTCGCAAGTGCAATGCATTCGCAAGAGCGCTAGGACGTCGAATTCGTGCACCAAACTACAATCTCTGCCGCACCCGTCATTGGGGAGTAGCCGCCCTGCACCTGCGGGGGTCCGCATCAACACGCTTGGCCCGACTGGCCATGGTGCGGACAGCTTCCAGCCTGGCAAGACCTTTGACTGCACTGCCTCCGGTCGGGCCGGGGATGCCGTGCAGTCCTGGTTCTCTCGCCGGCCCTTGGAGTCCCCGTGGAAGCTCTGCTCGTTTCAATTGGCGTGGTTGCCCTCGGCGAGATGGGTGACAAGACCCAGCTCCTGGCCATCCTGCTGGCGGCCAAGTTTCGCCGTCCTGTTCCGATCATCCTCGGCATCCTGGTCGCGACGCTGGCGAACCATTCCTTTGCGGGCGCGGTCGGCAACTGGGTAGCCCAGGCCCTCGGGCCGGACGCCCTGCGCTGGGTGATCGGGGTGTCCTTCATCGCCATGGCGGTGTGGATGCTGATCCCCGACGAAATCGATGAAAGGGCCGCAGGCGGCAAGCAGCGATTCGGTGTCTTCGGAACGACGGTGCTGGCCTTCTTCCTGGCCGAGATGGGCGACAAGACCCAGATTGCCACGGTGGCGCTTGCCGCCCGCTACGATGATCTCGTGGCCGTGGTCGCCGGCACGACGCTCGGCATGATGCTGGCGAACGTCCCCGCAGTCTTCCTTGGCGACATCGTCGCGAAGAAAGTGTCGATGAGGCTCGTACATGGCATCGCGGCCGTGATCTTTGGCATCCTGGGCCTGCTCACGCTGTTCAACGTCGGAAGTCTCTTCTGAGCGCTCCCAGGGTCGGGCATGGCCCAACCTACCCCTGGTGGGGGTCAAGGAAGCTCGGGGCGGCCCGGCATTCCTTGCGAAGGCGAGGGTCGTGCACGCCGATGCTGTGAATGGCGGCGCCACCGTCGTCCAGATGGCAGCGAGAGCGTTGGCAGGGAGCGGAAAACAGGGCCGTGAACCTTCTCCACCTGGCCGGATCAACATGCGTGTTGCTCGAAATGGAACCCCTCATGAATCGTCGTGACTTTGCTCTCAGCCTTTTGGCATCCAGCGCATCACTGGTGATGACTGCGCCGGCGCGCGCCCAGGGCGAGCCCACGGAAGGCCGCGAATTCACGCGGCTCCCGTTGCCGGTGCCCGTAGCCGTTGCCGGGAAGATCGAGGTGGTCGAATTCTTCGGCTACTGGTGCCCGCATTGCAACAACTTCGAGCCCGCGCTCGACGCCTGGGCGCGAAAGCTGCCCACCGATGTCAACTTTCGGCGCATCCCGGTGGCGTTTGCGGCGACGCAGGAAACCTTGCAGAAGCTGTATTTCGCGCTCGAGGGGCTGGGCCTGCTCGACGCGCTGCACCGCAAGGTGTTCGCGGCCGTGCACGTTCAACGAATGCGCTTCGACAAGGACGCCGACGTCGTCGGCTTCGCCTCGGTCAATGGCGTCGATCCGAACAGACTCCTGGATACGGTCAAGAGCTTCGCGGTCGCTACCAAATGCCGGCAGGCGAAGCAGCAGGCCGAAGCATTCCGCATCGATGGCGTGCCAACGCTCGGAATCCAGGGCCGCTACTTGACTTCGTTGTCGCTCGCCGGCGGTGCCGAGCCAGCCCTGCTGGTGACCGACGCACTGATTCGCAAGGCCAGGCACGGCTAGGCGGTCTTTGTTTCGCCGCGGTGCTGCCGATATCCACGGCATCCCCCTGAAAGCCCAGCCATGCCCAAGATTCAGCTGCAGTGCCCGCCGCCTGCGAGCGAGCCGGCGCACCTCGTCGCAGTGCGCTCGCACGAGATGCCCGATGGCATGCCCCACCTGGAGTTCGACGCCACGGCCCGCGTGGCAGCGGCGATGTTCGGCGCGCCGCAGGCCTTTGTCGCGCTGATCGACGCGAAGAGGCTCTGGTTCAAGGCCAGCGTCGGGATCGACGTGCATCGGCTCGAACGAGATCTCGCGAAATGCCTGCATCCGCTCATCCGGCCGGAGGCGCCGCTGGTGATCGAAGACCTGAGCTGCGATGCGCGGCTGTGCGACAACCCGCTCGTCACAGGGGCGCCGCTGCTGCGCTTCTGCGCCGCCGCGCCGGTGCTCGACGCGTCGGGCCAGGTGGTGGGTGCGGTGGGCGTGCTCGACGCGCAGGTGCGCGGCGCGAGCGAGGCGCAGCGAGGCGCGCTGTGCGACCTCTCGACCATGGTGCGGGCAGCGCTGCAGTTGAGGCGCCATGCCGTCGAACTGGCACGCCAGGCGATGGTCGACCCGCTCACCGGGACGGCCGGCCGCCAGCAGTTCGACCAGACGCTCGACGCCGAAATGCAGCACGCGATGCGCACGGGCGAGCCGTTCACGCTGTTGCTGCTGAGCCTGGATGGCGTGGCCGACATCCGCAACGGCTTCGGCGCGGCGTCGGCCGACGCCGCGCTGCGCGAGGTGTCGGCGCGGATGTTGCGCCAGGTTCGACTCGGTGACGTGTTGTGTCGCCTGGCGGGCGAAGTGTTCGGCGTGGTGATGCGCCATGGCGCGGAGGCTGCCGCCGAGGTGCTAGCGGCGCGCATCGTCGAGACCGTCCGCGAGCCACTCACGCTCGATAGCGGCGACGCGGTGGGGGTTCGGGTGTGCATCGGGATCGCGGCTTATTCCGACGACGTCGAGTCGGTAGCCGCGCTGAGGGGCCAGGCCGAGCAGGCGCTGCAACAGGCGCGTCGCCAGCACGAGCAGCGCTGGAACTTCTTCGGTCGCAAATTCGAGGCTCCCGCATTGCGCCTGGTGGCCGGCGACCCGACCGCGACCGGCGACGACGGCCCTGCCCCTGGCTTCTGAGCCGCGGGGGCCGGTGCAACAATCCGGGCGCGCCCGTCATGGGTGCAACCCGTCGATGCAAGCACCTCCCAACCCCGGCAGCGAAGCCGAACCGATCGAGCGCTTCCTCGCGCTGCTGGTGCGCAGCCTGCAAGAGCGCGCCTTCTTGAAGCTGATGCTCGGCCGCTATCGCGGCCAGGAGGCGGACCTCGTCGGCGTGACGGTGCGCCGCCTGACGCTGCGCGACGAGGATTGCCTGTCGTTCGTCTACCGCTACTCGACCCGGGACCTGACGACGAACCTGCCGCTGGCGCAGGGCTTGGCTGCGGTGGGCGAAGCGCTTCGGGAGGGCTTCGAACACGCTCACCTGCTGACGAGCAAGCAGGACATCCAGATCGTGCTGAGCAGAAAGGGCCGGCACCTGTTGCGCTGCGGCAGGGCCGTCAACGAGCCGGCCGTGCAGCCGGGGCATGACCGCGTGAAGCGCCGTTTCCTCGACCTGAGCCGCCCGTTCCTGGCGGAGCTGGGCGTCACCGACGCGCAGCATCGCCTCATTCCAGCGATGTCGCGCAAATGGAAACAGATCAACAAGTTCGTCGAGATCATCGACGGTGCGCTAGCCTCCGCGGCGCTGGCGCCGACGGGACCGGTCCGCGTGATCGATTTCGGCTGCGGCAAGGCCTACCTCACGTTCGCCGTGCACGACTACCTGAGCAATGTTCTGCAGCGGGAGGCACTGGTAACTGGCGTCGAGCTGCGCGAAGACCTGGTGAACTTCTGCCAGCGCGCGGTGCAGCGGCTCGGCCTGGGTGGGCTGACTTTCGAGCAGGGCGACGTGCGCACGCATTCGCCCGGGCCTGTCGACGTGATGATCGCGCTGCACGCCTGCGACACGGCGACCGATCACGCGATCCATTGCGGCATCCGTTCGGGCGCGAACATCATCATGTGTTCACCCTGCTGCCACAAGCAGCTTCGCCCGCAGATGCACTGCCCGCCGCTGTTGCAGCCGATGCTGCAGCACGGCATCCATCTCGGGCAGGAGGCGGAGATGGTGACCGACAGCTTGCGTGCACTGCTGCTGGAGGCGCAAGGCTACGAGACGCAGGTCTTCGAGTTCGTCTCGCTCGAGCACACCGCCAAGAACAAGATGATCCTGGCTATCAAACGCGGTTGGCCGACGAGGCGCGACGAAGTGTTGCGCCAGATCAGCGACATCAAGGCGTTCTACGGCATCCGCGAGCACTGCCTCGAGACGCTGCTGGGCGAGGTGCCCGCTCAGGCGGCAACGATGACCGACAGCACGTCCTGAGCGCTGCAGTCCAGCGGCCTCGCGGCGAAGGCCGAGCTGGCAAAGCCGGCCAGCGCAATCAACAAGGTGGCGACCGTCAGTGCGGCGGGCTTCGCGGTGCAAGGCCTGTCGCCACACCCTGACCCGATCGCGGCGTGCCGGCCGGGCGCCGAAGGCATGATGATCTTGTCCATACGACGCACTGTATACAGCTGCGCCGGAAGATGAAGCCACTCCGGCTGCAATGCAGCATTGCAGAATTGCGAATGATGGAGTGCCTTCGCGCCTACAGGATGCGGTTGAACCAGAGCAGGGACAGGCCGGCCCCCAGCAGCGAGAAAAATGCGCCGAGTGCCGCGAAGATCGCGGTGATCTCGGTCTGCCTGGTCTCGAGCACGAGCTTGGCGTTGAGCGTCTCGTAGACCTTCTTCAGGTCGACCGCGCTGCCAGCGTAGAAGTACTCACCGCGCGTCAGGTTGGCGATGGTCTTGAGCGACTCCTCGTCGAGCCGTACGCGCATCGACCAGCCTTCGGTGCGCAGGATCTCGCCTTCCTTGGTGCCGATGCCGACCGTGAACACCCGCACGCCGCGATCGGCCGCCATGCGCGCGGCCTCGATCGGATCGACGCCGGTCGTCGCCTGTCCGTCGGTAAGCAGGATGATCACCGCCGACCCGTACGACCCCGGCGGCACCGGCTTGAACGTCGGCCCGTTCGGCGACGGGCTCTCCTCCAGCGGAATGCTGCCGCCGCGACGCGTATTGTTGACGGCCGCGATGTCGATCCTGGCCTCGGGGAAGATCGTCGCTAGCGAGACGATGATGGCGTTGCCGATCGCGGTGGCGCGCTGCAGCTGGAAGCGGTCGATCGCCGCCAGCAGGTCTTCGCGATTGTTCGTCGGCGCCTGCACGACCGAGGCCGTGCCGGCGAAGGCGACGATCGCGATGCGCGTATGGCGTGGCTGGTCGGCGATGAAGGCGCGCGCCGCGGCCTGCGCCGCGGTGATGCGGTTGGGCTGCACGTCTTCGGCGAGCATGCTGCGCGAGACGTCCATGGCAAGTACCACGGTGTCGTGCTGCGACGGCAGCGTCACGACCGCTGCGGGGCGGGCAATGGCGGCGATCAGGAGCAGCATCGAGCACAGGAACAGCAGTGCAGGCAGGTGGCGCCGCAGGCGCTGCCCGCCGCCCATGGCCTCCTTCACCAGCGCCAGGCTGGCGTAGCGGACCGCTGCTTTCTTGCGCCGTCGCATCAGCAGCACATACAGGGCGACGAGCAACGGCACCGCCAGCAGCAGCCAGAGCATGCCGGGCCACAGGAAGCTCACGGCGGCCTGCCCTGCGCCGGGTGTGGCGACCGTGCTTGCGGGAACGGTTGACCGGGCGCGGATCGGGCCGGCACGCCGGGCCGCGCTGCCTGCCCCAGGTGAGCCGGCAGCGTGGCGCCGGCGGCGAGGCGGCTGCGCTGCTTGCGCAGGTCGGCGAAGCGAAGCAGGGCACTCACGAGGTCGTCCTCGGTGGACAGTTCCAGCACGTCGACGCCGGCTTGCGTGAAGTCGGCGCGCAGGGCCGCCTCGCGTCGCTCGGCGGCGGCGGCGAAGCGCCGGCGGAAGCCCTTGTCATGCGTGTCGACGAAGATCTGCTCGCCGCTTTCGGCGTCCTGCAGGATCAGCAGGCCGAGGTCGGGCAGCGCCATCTCGAGCGGGTCATACAGGCGCACCGCGAGCGTCTCGTGGCGCTGCGCCAGTTGCGCCAGCGCCTTGCCCCAGCCCGGCGTGCTGATGAAGTCGGAGACCACGAACACCAGCGAACGCCTGGGCATTGCGCGGTACGAAGCGCGCAGGAAGTCGTGCAGATCGGTGGCCGTCGCCTGCGCCAGCGTGGGCCGCGACAGCATGCGCTGCACGAGGTGCAGCAGATGGCGGCGGCCGCTGCGCGCCGGAATGACGGTGTCCATGCGCGCCCCGTAGAACATCGCGCCGACGCGGTTGCCGTGCCGGCCGAGGAGTTGCGCCAGCACGGCGGCGAAATCGATCGCCACCGAGCGCTTGGCCTGCCTGCCGGACCCGAAGTCGACCGACGGGCTCAGGTCGAGCAGGAACCAGGCGCAGACCTCGCGGTCTTCCATGTACTGGCGCACGTAGGGCGCCTGCAGCCGGGCGGTGACGTTCCAGTCGATGTGCCGCACGTCGTCGTGGTACTGGTATTCGCGCAAGTCCGCGAGGTCGAGTCCGAAGCCGCGGAACAGGCTACGGTAATCGCCGTGCAGCAGCCCGTCCAGGCGGCGCAGCACCGTCCACTCAAGGCGACGCAGGAGGGCTTCGGCCCGCCCGCCAGCAGGCCGCGTTGCCTCAGCCGGGTGTTTCGGCGTTGCCATCGCCGTCGAGCCTGACGTGAGTTTCCAGCGGTCGCGGAGGCGCCGGCAGGTGCTGCATGACGCGGCGCACGAGCGCGTCGGGAGTCTGCGCCTCGGCCAGCGCCTCGTACGACAGCACCAGGCGGTGGCGAAGCACGTCGGGCGCGATGTCGGTCACGTCCTGCGGCAGCACGTAGGGCCGGCCGCGCAGGAAAGCGAGCGCGCGAGCACCCTCGATGAGGTTGATCGACGCCCGTGGGCTGGCGCCGTAGGACAGGAAGCGTGCCAGCTCGGGGAGCCCGTGACGTGCCGGATCGCGCGTGATCGCCACCAGCTTCACCGCGTACTGCATCAGGGTCGGGTCGACATAGCCCTTGCGGCATTCGCGTTGCAGCGCCAGAAGCTGGGCGGGGCTGGCGACCTCGCCGGCCGCAGTGGCCGCACCGGTCACGCGCTGCACGATGACGAACTCCTCCTCCTCGCTCGGGTAGCCCACGAGAACCTTCATCATGAAGCGGTCGACCTGTGCCTCGGGCAGCGGGTAGGTTCCCTCGGTCTCGATCGGGTTTTGCGTCGCCATGACGAGGAACGGTTCGGGCACCCGGTGCGCCTCGCCTGCGATCGTGACCTGGCGCTCCTGCATCACCTCGAGCAGCGCGCTCTGCACCTTGGCCGGCGCGCGGTTGATCTCATCGGCCAGCAGCAGGTGGGTGAACACCGGGCCGAGGGAGGTGGCGAACTCGCTCGTCTTCTGGTTGTAGATACGGGTGCCGACCAGATCCGAGGGCACCAGGTCGGGCGTGAACTGGATGCGTTTGAAGGTGCCGCGCAGCGTCGTGGCGAGCGTCTTCACGGTCAGCGTCTTGGCCAGGCCAGGCACACCTTCCACCAGCAGATGCCCCTGCGCCAGGATCGCCACCAGCACGCGCTCGAGGAAGTGGTCCTGGCCGACCACGACCTTCTTCACCTCGTAGAGGATGCGCTCCATCAGCGATGCTGTTTCGGCGTGTTGGCTGGCGTCCATGGCGTGCCTGCGGTTGATTCCCGGGTTCGAAGGCGGGCGTGGCGCTAGAACGGCGACAGGCCGGCGCCGCTGGCGGCGTTTTCGATCGGCACCGCGAAACCGATGCCGATGAAGGTGCGCTGTTCACCGGGATTGAGGATCGCGGTGACGATGCCGACCACCTCGCCATCCATCGTAACCAGGGGTCCGCCAGAGTTGCCGGGGTTCGCCGCAGCGTCGAACTGGATCAGGTTGGTCAGCACACGCTTTCCCTGCGGCGACAGGTAGTCGCGCCGCAGCCCAGACACGACGCCGGCCGATGCGGACGGGCCGATGCCGAATGGAAACCCGACGGCGACGACCTGGTCACCCGGTGCGAGATCGCCCGTCGAGCGCATCGTCGCCGCCTGCAGGTCGTCGGGCAGCGTCTTGGCCTGCAGCACTGCGAGGTCGTTCTCATGCTGGACGGAGATCACCGACGCTTCCGATTCGGTGCCGTCGGCAAAGCGCAGGCTGATCTTGTCGGCCCCGCTCACCACGTGCAGGTTGGTCAGGATGACGCCGCTGTCGACGATCACCACGCCGGTGCCGACGCTGCGCTCGATGTCGGCATCGTCGCCATCGCGCTGGCCGCGCACCAGCACGACGGAGGGCTGCACGGCCGCGTAGGCCCTGGCCGCGGGCGAGGGCAACGATCGGGTTTCGAGCGTGTGCAGCACGGCGGCGTCGACGTCCTTCTGAGTCAGCGTCGCGGCCGGCACGCCGAGTCGCCACTGTGCTCCCAGGACAAGAGCCGCGACGGCGAGGCCGGCGAGAAAGCCGACGGCGACTCCGTGTCGAGCGAGACGCTCGCGTCGCATCGGGCGGGGTGGGTCCTCGCACGGCGCCTCGCTGGCTGCGGATGCCGCATTGCCTCGCCCGTTCGGGCTGCCTGCCGCGGGCGGCTGCGGCCTGCGGCCGGAACTGCTGCTGTAGAGCGGGACTTTCCTCATTCGCGCCTCACCCGGTTCAGCCGATGCGGCGTGCACTTGCCGCCCGCGAGGCAAAGGTATCACAGCGCAGGCGGCGCTGTCTTCGTTGCGCGCGAGCGACCCTCAGAGACTGAAGTCGTAGTCGATCACCAGCGGCGCGTGGTCGCTGAATCGTTGCTCGAGATAGATGTGCTCGCGCCGTGCCCTGGCCGCGATGCCGGGGGTGGCGAGGTGGTAGTCGAGCCGCCAGCCGACGTTATTGGCCCAGGCCTGGCCGCGGTTGCTCCACCAGGTGTACTGGTCCGGGTGCGGGTTGAGCGTGCGGAAGACATCGGCGAGGCCCAGCTCGTCGAGCAGATGCGTCATCCAGGCGCGTTCCTCGGGCAGGAAGCCGCTGTTCTTCTGGTTGCTGCGCCAGTTCCGCAGGTCGATCTCCTTGTGCGCGATGTTCACGTCGCCGACGAGGATGAACTCGCGCTCGGCCTTGAGCTTCAGCAGCGTCGGCGCCAGCAGCGCGAGAAAGCGGAACTTGGCCTGCTGGCGCGCCTCGCCGCTCGACCCGCTCGGAAAGTAGCAGCTGATGATGCTGAGCTTGCGCCGCGTGGTGTCGAAGCGCGCCTCGACCCAGCGGCCCTCGGCGTCGAACTCGGCGTTGCCGATGCCGGTGATCACCGCGGACGGCTTCTTGCGCGCGTACAAGCCGACGCCGGAATAGCCCTTCTTCTCCGCGAAGTGGAAGTGGCCTTTCATGCCGGCCACCACCTCGAAGCGGCCCGCGATGTCTGCGGCCTGGGCCTTGACCTCCTGCACGCCCATACAATCCGCGCCAAGCGACTCGGCCCAGGGGATCCAGCCCTTGTTCGCCGCCGAGCGGATGCCGTTGAGGTTCAGGGTGACGAGTCGAAACACAGGATTCCTCGATGAACGCTGAACCGATCGTGGCCGTGCCAGGCGATGCGCTGGCGCTGGACTTCGTGAAGTTCTCGGTCGACGCCGCCGTGCTTCGCTTCGGCGAGTTCAAGACCAAGGCAGGCCGGCTCTCGCCCTACTTCTTCAACGCCGGCCTGTTCGACGACGGCGCCAAGCTCGGCAAGCTGGCGGAATTCTATGCGCGGCGCCTGCTCGCTTCGGGCATCGCCTTCGACATGCTGTTCGGCCCCGCCTACAAGGGCATCACGCTCGTCGCCGCGGTGGCGATCGAACTGGCGCGGCTCGGCCGCAACGTGCCCTTCGCCTACAACCGCAAGGAGGCCAAGGACCACGGCGAGGGAGGCACGCTGGTCGGAGCCCCGGTCGCCGGGCGCGTGCTGATCGTCGACGACGTGATCTCCGCAGGCACCTCGGTGCGCGAATCGATAGCCACGATCGAGGCCGCGGGTGGGCAACCCTGCGCGGTGGCGATCGCGCTCGACCGGCAGGAGAAGGCGACCGACGATGGCTGCGAAGCGCCCTGGTCGGCGGTGCAGTTCGTCGAGCGCGAACTGGGCCTGAAAGTCGCCGCAATTGCAACGCTTTCCGACCTCCTGCAGTACTTACAGTCGAGTCTCGACCCGGCCCTCGGCGCGCACCTCGCGCGCGTGGCCGCCTACCGCCAACGCTACGGAGTCTGAATGCGCAAGAACGGCGCCGCCGAATTCGCACTGTTGATCTGCCTGACCGCGCCGCTCGCGGGCGGTGCCTGGGCCGCCGACGCGCCGATCTACTCGTGCGTCGACGCGAGCGGCAAGAAGCTGACCTCCGACCGACCGATCCCCGAGTGTGCGACCCGCGAGCAAAAGCTGCACAATGCCGACGGCTCGTTGCGCAAGATCGTGCCACCGACACCGACGGCGGACGAGCGCGCCGAGGCCGAAGCCGCCGAGCGGCGCGCCGCAAGCGAGCGCGCGGCACGACAGGAGGCGGTGCGGCGCGACCGCAACCTGGTGCTGCGATATCCGAACGAGGCCGCCCACCGGCGCGCCCGCGAGGCTGCGCTGGACGACGTGCGCAAGGCGGTGCGCACCTCGGAGGACCGTCAGCAGAAGCTCGCCGCCGAACGCAAACCTCTGCTCGACGAGGCCGAGTTCTATGCCGGTCGGGCCTTGCCGGCCAAACTCAGGCAGGCACTCGACGCCAATGACGCCAGCGTCGAAGCGCAGCGCGTGCTGGTGCAGAACCAGCAGGCCGAGGAGGCTCGCATCAATGCCGCGTTCGACGTCGAACTCGTTCGTCTGAAGCGACTGTGGGCGGGTGCCATACCGGGCTCGATGGGTCCGCTCGGAGCCCCGACGGCACCGGCTGCCGTCGCGCAGGCACCACGCAAGGCCGCGTCGAGATAGGGTCAGCCGAGTTTCTTCTTCAGCCGCTCGTTGACCAGAGC
>Ga0316601_100001663_pt1 | contig 11025 bp, 8 predicted proteins | sample OWC_soil_day5_no_FD_207663 | JGI IMG/M metagenome (GOLD analysis project Ga0316601, IMG submission 207663) | Wetland soil microbial communities from Old Woman Creek delta, Ohio, United States - OWC_soil_day5_noCT | ecosystem: Environmental > Terrestrial > Soil > Wetlands | place: USA: Ohio...
GATCTGCGACGACGGCGAGCTGATCATGGGGGTGTCCCGGACGGTGCTGCCGAGCTTTGGTGCCCGCTCCCGGCTGAACGCCGGCACCACGGCGTGCATCGGCACCGGCGTGCCCTATGCGATCGGTGCGGCCCTTGCCCAGCCCGATCGTCCCGCGGTCGCTTTGCTGGGTGACTACGCGTTTGGTGCCGCCGCGATCGACATCGAGACCGCGGCGCGTGTCGGGGCGCGGACCGTCTTCGTGGTGGCCAACAATTCCGGGATCGCCGGACACCTCCTGCAGAATTTCATGTTCCCGCCCGACGCGCCGCCGATTGCCCGCCTGCATGCGGCTGACTACGAGAAGATGATGGAGATGGTCGGGGGCCACGCCGAGCGCGTCGAACGGCCCGAACAGATCCGCCCGGCGCTCGAACGCGCACTCGCCGCCGGCGGTCCGGCACTGGTCCACGTGCTCATCGATCCACTGGCCGTCCGCCCCGGCGGGATGAACTTCCTGGAGTAGCGTCGCTGCGATGGTGTGGTGGCGTGGCGATCCCCTTCGGCGATGCTGGCCGGTCCGACAGCGATTCACCACCTCCCCCCACCCGCCGCCTCCGCACGGGTCTGGCTTGACGCGACTCGACACCAACCACCATTCTCTCATCGCGGCTTGGTCGCTATGATGTGTCTATGCGCTCGCTCTTGTTCATCCCCGCAGACAGCGAAAAGAAGCTCGTCAAGGGATTGAGCACCCCGGCCGATTGCCTCATCCTGGATCTCGAAGACTCCGTAACGCCCGCGAACAAGGATGCCGCGCGGCGGATCGCTGTGAGCTTCTTGGAGACGGCGGCTGCGGAGCAGTGTGCCAAGCAACTGTTCGTCCGCATCAACGCGCTGCAGTCCGGGATGGCGATCGAGGATTTGGTGACTGTCCTGCCGGCACACCCGGACGGCATCGTGCTGCCAAAATGCCGCTCCGGCGAGGACGTCACACAGGTGCATCACTATCTGGACGCGCTGGAAATCGCCTACCGCAGGGAGAAATCCCCCGCCAGGATTCTCCCCATCATTACGGAGGTTGCCGCTGCGCTCTTTGCCCTGGCAACCTACAAGAACGCCTCGGATCGTCTGTGGGGACTGATGTGGGGCGCGGAGGATCTCGCCACCGAACTGGGTGCGCTGGACAACCGGGCCGACGGACAACTCCGACCCCCGTTCGAGCTGGCCCGCAGTTTGTGTCTGTATGCGGCGGCTCACGCTGGCGTCGTGGCCGTCGATACGGTGTCGCCGACCATCGCCGACGCGCAGTCGCTGGCGAAGGAGACCGTGGCTGCCAAGCGCGACGGCTTCACGGCCAAGGCAGCGATTCATCCGCTGCAGGTTCCGGTCATCAACGAGCAATTGTCTCCCTCATCCGATGAGATTGCGTGGGCCACGCGGGTCATCGCGGCGTTCGATGCCAGTGGCGGCGCGGGGACGATCAGCCTCGACGGAAAGATGCTGGACCGCCCACATTGGAAAGTGGCGCGGCGCATCCTCGGACCACCGTAGGCGAGCAACCGGAGCGAACGATGAAAAGCCTTGCGCACCAGAGTGTGGAGCGATCGCAGGGCACGCCGACAGGCCAACAGCCATTGTGGGCGCCGTCGCTTGCGCGCATTGCCGGCGCCAACCGCACCCGCTTCATCCACGCCTCATTAAGGATTTGACGCGGATGTTTTTGCCCACGTTGGATTACGGTCTCGGGAAGGACATCGACATGCTGCGCGAAACCGTGCGCGCGTTCGCCGCCCGCGCGATTGCACCACGGGCCGCGGAAATCGACCGCCGCGACGAGTTCCCTCGCGACCTGTGGCCGCGGATGGGCGCCCTTGGGCTCCATGGCATTACCGTGGAGGAGGAGTACGGCGGCACCAATGTGGGGTACCTTGCTCATGTCGTGGTGATGGAGGAGGTCAGCCGAGGTTCCGCGGCCGTCGGGCTCTCCTATGGTGCGCATTCCAATCTCTGCATCAACCAGATCCGGCGTAACGGCAGCGAGGCGCAAAAGCGTCGTTTCCTGCCGAAACTGATCAGCGGCGAGCACGTCGGGGCGCTCGCCATGAGCGAAGCGGGCGCCGGCTCCGATGTCGTGTCGATGCGAACGCGTGCGGAGAAAAAGGGAGACCGCTACGTCCTCAACGGCAGCAAGATGTGGATCACCAACGGCCCCGATGCCGAAACGCTCGTTGTCTACGCCAAAACCGATCTTGGCGCCGGCCCGCGCGGCATCACCGCCTTCCTCGTCGAGAAGGGCACGCCGGGCTTCCGCGTTGCGCGCAAGCTCGATAAACTCGGCATGCGCGGCTCGCCGACAGCGGAACTTGTGTTCGAGGACTGCGAAGTGCCGGACGAGAATGTCCTCGGCCGCATCAACGCGGGTATCAACGTTCTGATGAGCGGCCTCGATTACGAGCGCGTCGTGTTAGCCGCGGGGCCCTTGGGGATCATGCAGGCGTGTCTCGATGTCGTGCTGCCCTACGTCCACGAGCGCCATCAATTCGGTCAAGCGATCGGCACCTTCGAGTTGATGCAGGGGAAGCTGGCCGACATGTACACGACGATCAGCGCATGCCGTGCGTACGTCTACGCGGTGGCGCGCGCGTGCGATTGCGGGCGGACGATGCGCAAGGACGCGGCGGGGGCGATTCTCTATGCCGCCGAGAGGGCGACCTGGATGGCGCTCGAGGCGATCCAGGCCTTGGGCGGCAACGGCTACATCAACGAGTACCCCACAGGCCGGCTGTTGCGCGATGCCAAGTTGTACGAGATCGGCGCCGGTACCTCGGAGATCCGCCGCATGCTCATTGGGCGGGAACTGTTCGACGAGACGGCGTGATGGCCGGCGAGAAGATTTCGAGGACCGCATGCCGGTCCTGAAGACCGCGATCGATCCCCGTTCCGGGACGTTTTGCGCCAATGCCCGCGCCATGCGTGGGCTCGTCGACGATCTCGCCGCGCGTGTTGCCGAGATCCGCAAAGGCGGCGGCGAGGCGGCTTGCGCGCGGCACCTCTCGCGGGGCAAGCTGTTGCCGCGTGACCGCGTGCGATTGCTGCTCGATCCCGGTGCCCCATTCCTCGAATTCTCGCAGCTCGCGGCCTATGGCATGTACGGCGAGAGCGTCCCGGCGGCCGGAATCATCACCGGCATCGGACCGGTTATGGGGCGTGAGTGCGTCATCGTTGCCAACGACGCCACCGTCAAGGGCGGGACCTACTATCCGGTCACGGTGAAGAAGCATCTGCGGGCGCAGGAAATCGCGCGGCAGAACCATCTGCCGTGCCTCTATCTCGTGGACTCCGGCGGCGCCAACCTGCCCAAGCAGGACGACGTCTTTCCGGACCGAGAACATTTCGGGCGCATCTTCTATAACCAGGCAACGCTCTCGGCCGCGGGGATCGCCCAGATTGCGCTGGTCATGGGCTCGTGCACGGCGGGCGGCGCCTACGTGCCGGCGCTGTCGGACGAGAGCATCATCGTGCGCAATCAGGGTACTATCTTCTTGGGTGGACCACCGCTGGTCAAGGCCGCGACTGGCGAGGTGGTGTCGGCAGAGGAACTCGGCGGCGCCGACGTGCATAGCCGCGTCTCCGGCGTCGCCGACCATTACGCGCTCGATGATGCCCACGCGCTCGCCATCGCGCGGCGCATTGTCGGCAACCTCAACTGGGTGAAGCGGCCGAGCCTCGACGTCGCCGATCCGGTCGAGCCGCTGTACGACGCGACGGAACTTTACGGTGTTGTGCCCACCGACATCCGAAAGCCCTTCGACGTGCACGAGGTCATCGCCCGCGTCGTTGATGGCAGCGAGTTCGATGAATTCAAGCAGCTCTACGGCCAAACGCTGGTGACCGGATTCGCGCGCATCTGGGGCTACCCCGTCGGCATCATCGCCAACAACGGCGTCCTGTTCTCCGAGAGCGCGTTGAAAGGCGCGCATTTCATCGAGCTCTGCGCGCAGCGCCGTCTGCCGCTGGTGTTCCTGCAGAACATCAGCGGCTTCATGGTCGGACGCAAGTACGAGACGGGCGGCATCGCCAAGGATGGCGCCAAGCTGGTCACCGCCGTGGCCTGCGCCAATGTGCCCAAGTTCACGCTGATCATCGGTGGGAGCTTCGGCGCCGGTAATTATGCGATGTGCGGCCGCGCCTACGAGCCCCGCTTTCTCTGGATGTGGCCCAATGCACGAATTTCCGTGATGGGCGGCGAGCAGGCGGCGATGGTGCTTGCAACGGTGCGGCGCGATAACATTGAGGCCGGGGGTGGCACCTGGAGCCTCGAAGAGGAGGAGGCCTTCAAGGCGCCGATCCGCCAGCAATACGAAGTGCAAGGCCACCCATACTATGCCAGCGCGCGTCTCTGGGATGATGGCGTGATCGACCCGGCGGAAACGCGAACGGTGCTGGCGCTGGCCCTCTCCGCAAGCCTCAACGCACCCATCGGCAAGACCGATTTCGGCGTGTTCCGGATGTGAGGCCGGTGTGTTCGCTAAGATCTTGATCGCCAATCGCGGCGAGATCGCCTGCCGTGTTATCCGAACCGCTCGCCGTTTATGCATCCGAACCGTCGCCGTGTATTCCGAGCCCGATGCCCAGGCGCTCCATGTCACATTGGCGGATGAGGCATATGCGATCGGTGCCGCGCCGGCGCACGAGAGCTATCTCAATATCGAGCGGATCATCGCCGTCGCGCGGCGCAGCGGCGCCGAGGCAGTCCATCCGGGCTACGGCTTTCTCGCGGAGAACGCCGAATTCGCCGCCGCCTGCACAGCGGCCGGTCTCGATTTCATCGGACCGCCCGCATCCGCCATCCGCGTCATGGGGTCCAAAGCCGCGGCGAAGGCGCTGTTGGAAAAGGCGGGCGTCCCGCTGCTGTCCGGCTATCATAGTGAGACGCAGGATGAGGACCTTCTGGCCAAGGCGGCGCAGCGCATCGGCTATCCCGTGCTCATCAAAGCGTCGGCCGGCGGTGGCGGCAAAGGCATGCGTACGGTGGAAAGGGCGGAGGACTTCACCACCGCCGTGGCTTCGGCAAAACGCGAAGCGGCCTCGGCTTTCGGCGACGACCGGCTGATTATTGAGAAATACCTGAAGCATGCGCGTCACATAGAATTCCAGGTCTTTGCCGACCGGCACGGAAACACGGTCCACCTTTTCGAGCGTGAGTGTTCGATCCAACGCCGGTACCAGAAGGTGGTCGAGGAGGCGCCGGCACCCGGCATGACCGCCGAGCAACGCCGCGCCATGGGCGACGTGGCCGTCGCCGTCGCGCGCGCGGTGGAGTACGCCGGTGCCGGCACCGTCGAGTTCCTCGTCGAGGGCGACGCCTTCTACTTCATGGAAATGAACACGCGGCTCCAAGTCGAGCATCCGGTCACGGAGATGATCACGGGGCAGGATCTGGTCGAGTGGCAACTGCGGGTTGCGGCGGGCGAACCGCTGCCGTTGCCGCAGGCGGACATTGCGCTTCGCGGCCATGCGCTCGAGGCGCGGCTCTATGCCGAGGACCCGGCGCGCGACTTCCTGCCGGCCATCGGCACCTTGCGCCATCTGCGCATACCAGCCGCCGGCCCCGCGCTGCGCATCGACACGGGCGTACGCGAGGGTGACGCGGTCACCGCGTATTACGATCCGTTGATTGCCAAGGTGATTGCCTGGGGCGAGGATCGCGCCGAGGCCCTGCGCCGGCTCACGGCAGCGCTCGCCGGGTACCGTATCACCGGTCTGGCCACGAACCGGGATTTCCTGCTCCGTCTCCTGCGCCACGCCGCCTTCGTGGCCGGGAAGTTCGACACCGGGTTCATCACTGGTCACCGTGACGACCTATTCCCGCGGGCCACCGCGGCCCCGGACGTCGCCCTCGCTGCCGCGAGCCACGTCGTGCTGCTCGACCAGGCTGCGGCGGCGCGCTCCGCCGGCGCGCGGTCGGGCGATCCTCATTCACCCTGGCACAAGCGCGACGGCTGGCGGCTCAACGGTGACGCCTATCAAGACATGCGGTTCCGCGACGGCGAGACGGAGCGGCTGGTGCGGGTGCATGAGCGGGGCGGTCATCGCTTGCTCGACATCGATGGCCAGCGTTGCGCTGCACAGGTCTCTGCCTTGCCCACAGGAGATGTCGTCGTTTCACTGGATGGTCGGAGCGTTGGTGCCACCGTCGCGCGCGCCGGAGCCGAAGTCATGGTGGTGCTTGACGACGGGACGTACTCTCTAGCTTACATCGATCGGCTGGTGCCCCGTTTGGCCGAGGAGGCGGTCGGAGGCCGGCTCACCGCACCCATGCCAGGCAAAGTCGTGCAGGTGTTGGTGCGGGTGGGCGACCGTGTCAAGCGCGGTCAAGCGCTCATGGTCATCGAAGCGATGAAGATGGAGCACACGATCGCCGCGCCGGCCGATGGGACGGTGGATCGGGTGAACTACGATGCCGGCGACCGCGTCGATGAGGGCGTGGAACTGATTGCCCTGGTTGAAACGGAGTGAAGCCGCGCCTGACGTGCTTCTCTCCCCCCAGGCGCCCCGAAAAAGAACTCACTGCTCGCGGCAGCCGCCCCGAAATGCCACCTCAGAGGGGTTTGCCTTGATAGGTTCCGGTGAGGCTTTCGAGGAACTCGGCGATGGCAGTGACATCGGCCTCGGGCAGGGTGGCGCCCACTTGATAGCGCGCCATTGCCCGCACGGCCGCGGGGAGATCCGCAGCGGAGCCGTCGTGCAGGTAGGGTGCCGTCTTGGCAACGTTGCGCAGCGTCGGCACCTTCAGCCGATGGCGGTCCCGCTCGTTCTTCGTCACGTTGAAGCGCCCTTTGTCGGCATCCGTCAACGGCGTGCCGCGGTCCTTGAAGTAGTCCGCCCGCAGCCCCATGATCTCGAACGACTGCCCGCCGAGCAGCTTGCCGACGTGACAGGTTTGGCAGCCGTGCTGGCGGAAGAGATCCCAGCCGCGGCGCTCCTCGGGTGTCAGCGCATTCACCTGGCCGAGCAGAAAACGGTCAAAACGGGAATCCGGCGTCAGCAGCGTCTGCTCGAAGGCGGCAATTGCGTCGGTGATCGTCTGCTGGCTGAAGCCGTCCGGGTACGCCTGCCGGAACTCCCTGGCGAACGCCTCGTCGGCCTCCAGCTTGCCGATGATCTCCGGCCAGTTTGAACCCATCTCCACGGGGTTCAGCGGTGGCCCGCCGGCTTGCTCTGCGAGGGTCCCCGCGCGACCATCCCAGAACTGCTTGAATTGAAACAGGGCGTTGTAGGTCGTCGGCGCGTTGATCCCACCGAGTTGTCCCCGAATGCCGGTCGACACCTTGGCGTTGTCGGTCCCGCCTTTATCGAGGGCGTGACAGGATGCACAGGAGATCGTGTTGTCCCCTGACAACCGCGTGTCGTGATACAGCCGTTTTCCCAGGTCTGCCTTGCGTGCATCCACCGCGACGCTATTCGGGAGAGGCTGCACGGCGAGCGCTTGCACCTCCGGCGGCACCTTCGCCGTGGCGTACTGGCCCCGCCGTGTCTCACGAATCCAGGGAGTGAGCGTCTCACGGTCCACATCACTCAAGCGGTGATTCCAGTGGAGTGCCAGGTAACGTGCTGGGGGCATCGCCCCGGTCTGCGCAACGTACTCGATCTTGGCCAGCGCCGGTTCTGTCGCCGGCCCCTTCCCCGTTGGGTACAGCTCGGTAACCAGGTCGAACTCGCGGATCCCCGCTTGCTTGTCTCCCCGGATCATGTCGCCCGCGACCGGAAATGCCGCGTAAAACGGCAACTGCGCTTCCGTCGAATGGCAGTTTGCGCACTTCGTTTCGAGGATGGTGGCCACCGCGACCAGCCGATCGTCGCTCGCCGCACTGCGGGTGACGGTCGTCCCTTTCGGGTTGCCGATGAACAGGTTTGCGATCGGGACAGCCAACGCGATCAGCGCAACAACGACCAGCAAGATTACGAACCGCTTCATAATTCCTCCTTCGGCCGGGGCGGGTACGGCACTGGTGCGCGATTTCGATCGGCGGACGAAAGGACCGCCCGCGCGACAATTGCGACGGTGCGATGTCGGAACCAGACAGGTGTCGCGGCTTGACGGCGTCCCCCGTCCCCTGCACGTGCCTAGAAGACGGAAGCAAGCGGAGTGCCGAGCGAGCATCTTCGTTTATCCGGTGCAACTCCTCGCGGCTTTCCCAGATTTGGGCGCGAAAGAGAGGAGTTGATTTCCGCCAGGCGGACCAATCGGCGCACTGCGGGGCACGGCAGCCCGCGCCCGGCAGTGAGTAGGACCGGGTTTCGGCTCAGGGTTTGAAGAGGATGCGGCGCGGCTCGTCGGTGTACACCGGCTTGCGCTTCTGGCCATACGCACTGATGGCCTCGGGCAAATTCTCGGTCATGCCGAGCATGATCTGGTTGCGGTCCTCGATCTCGATGGCCGATACCAGGCTGGTGTTTTCGAGATTGGCCCAGATTACCTGTTTGGTCATCTGGATGCCGAATGGGCTGTACTCGCACATGGCGGTGGCCATATCGAAGGCGGCGTCGAGGATCTCCGCGTCCGGCACGACGCGCGACACCAATCCCATGCGCAGCGCTTCCGCCGCGTCGACCAGGCGGCCCGTGTAGAGGATGTCGTTGGAGTGCGCGGCCCCGATCAAGCGGGGGAGCAGCCAGCTCGCGCCGAGTTCGGTGCTGGTGAGACCGCGGACGATGCCGGTGCTGTTGAACACCGCTGACTCGGAAGCGATGCGCAAGTCAGTCGCCAGGCTTAGACACATACCGCCACCATAGGCCGGCCCGTTGATGGCGGCGATGATCGGTTGCGGGATGTGCCGCATGAGGGGGATCAACTGCGAATAGATACGGATCGCGCGCGGGCCGATGCGGGGGACGGTCAATCCCTCAATGTTCGGAATCGCCGCCTGATCCTTCAGGTCAAGGCCGGAACAAAAGGCGCGACCGGCACCGGTCAGGACGACGATCCAGCAGTCGTTGTCTTCAGCCACTTTCTCGAGGGCGTCCTTCAGATCGAGACACAGCTCGATCGACATGGCATTCAAGCGCTCGGGCCGGTTGAGCCGAATGACCGTGATGTGCGGCCGGGCTTTCTCGACGAGAACGGTGGGCATGGCGGTTCCTCCTTGAGCGGCAATGTCCTGAATCACAAGCGCTTAGCTTTATGCAACTTCGGCTGATAAGTCGATGCTCGGCAATCGGTGGCATACGCCGTCCAACGTCGCTGGTGTAGCGGCCGGCTGCGCTTGACGCTGCCACCGCCGAGGGGTTCAATGAGTCAGGTAGATGCACACGACGTCCGGGAGGTGATGAGCATGTTGAGAAGAACCATTCTCGCCAGCGCGCTCGTTGCCGCCGTTGCCGGATGCGCCGCCTCCGGACCCAATGCCCCTCAGGACAGCCGCCCGGACCGCTATTCGCCGATGACGCTCGATTGCATCTTCATCCGCACCATCGACGACTGGAGGTATCTGGACCCTTACCATGTCATCATTTATGCGCCGAGCCGGACGACAGCCTATCTGGTTGAGCTGAGCAACTACTGTCAGCCGCTGCAACGCGCCGAACACATCGGCATCGCCTCACACCAGGACGGCCAGCTGTGCGCGCGCGACCGGGACGCGTTGCTCGTCGGGGACCAACGCTGCCCCATCACTACCATTCTGCCGTACAAGACCGGCGCGGAACCGACGAAGCCGGAAAAATAGGACGCGACTTTTCCTCCGTCAGAGGCGGCCGATCTGGAGACGACGCCACGTGCGGCGGCCGTTCGGGAGGGCAATGTAGGTGCAGGCGCGCGCAGCCGTGTCAGCCCTGCTGGATGTAATTGGCGAGTTGCTCGATGAGGAATTCCTTTTCCGAGATCATCTCCTTCACCACGTCGCCGATGGAGACTATGCCAGTTAGTGCTCCCTGGTGCATGACGGGCAAATGCCGCACGCGCTTGTCAGTCATGAGCGCCATGCAGTCCTCGATGCTCTGCTCCGGGCGGACGAAGACGATACGCGAGACCATGACCTCTCGTACCGGGGTATCCTTCGACGTGCGGCCCTTGAGGATCACTTGGCGGGCGTAGTCGCGTTCCGAAAACATGCCGACCGGGCGCCCCTCCTCGAGGACCAGCACGGCGCCGATTTCCTTGTCGGCCATCAGCTTCAACGTGTCGTAGACCGTCATGTCTGGTGTCACTGACGAGACCTGATTGCCTTTCTTCTTGATGAGATCCCTAACGGTTTTCATCTGCGCCTCCCTTCACGGCGACGACGGAACAACCCGAAGATTCCCTAATTTCCTATCTTAGGCCATGAAGCCCTAGCACAGTCAATTTAGATCGCGAAGCGAACACAGGGCACGCAGGTGTCGTGACCGCCCGCGTTAGATCAGCCATACTGAGAGTCCATGCGAATTCGGCGGTGGGCACTTCGATCGCTCGCGATCGTTCTCCTTATCGCGGTTGTGTTGCCGGTAGCGGCGATTGCCGTGCTCCGCAGCGTCCGGCCGCTGTTTACGGTGTACATGGCTGTGCGGATGCTGGGTGGCGGCAGGGCGCCCGACTACCGGTGGACAAAACTGCCTGCCATGTCACCGCACATTGTGCGGGCGGTGGTGGCGGCCGAGGATGCGCGCTTCATGCAGCATCGCGGTTTCGACTGGACCGAAATGCAGTCTGCGGTGCGTGCCAGTCAGCGCGGCCGGCGCCTACGCGGCGCCTCGACCATCAGTATGCAATGCGCCCGATCCGTATTTCTTTGGCCGGGCCGCAGTGCGGTCCGCAAGGGGATGGAAGTCTACCTTACTGTCCTGCTGGAAGCGTTATGGCCCAAAGAGCGCATCCTGGAAATGTACCTGAACGTGGTGGAGTGGGGCGACGGCACCTACGGTTGCGAGGCCGCCGCACAGCGACATTTGCAGACGTCTTGCGCCCGCCTCGACGCGGAGCAAGCGGCGCGATTGGCGGCAATCCTTCCCAACCCACGTCGGTGGTCCGCCAGCCAGCCTGGCCGCTACGTGCGCAAGCGCGCG
>Ga0316601_100001664_pt1 | contig 11024 bp, 5 predicted proteins | sample OWC_soil_day5_no_FD_207663 | JGI IMG/M metagenome (GOLD analysis project Ga0316601, IMG submission 207663) | Wetland soil microbial communities from Old Woman Creek delta, Ohio, United States - OWC_soil_day5_noCT | ecosystem: Environmental > Terrestrial > Soil > Wetlands | place: USA: Ohio...
CCTTGGTCCCGAACCAAGTGCGCTACCAGGCTGCGCTACGCCCCGATGGCCGGTTTTCTAGCCCGACGCGTTGGCGGTGTCAACCCTGGTCACCGGCGGACAACCGGCAGGGCGATGTGCAGCCCGATCTCGCCGAAAGCCCCGAGCTCGTCGACGATTCCGACCCGGGCGAACGGCGTGATCCCGATGAAGGTCCACACGCCGACCGAGCCGCCGAGGCGCGGATGGGCGAGGTCGTCGAGCTCGAGGATCGGGCCCAGCGATGCGCCGATCATCCGCCCCGCGACCCGGGTCCCGACCATCGCGTCGAGCCAGAGCCGCCCGCCGGACCGCTCGGTCCACAGCGATGCCCCGAACGCGCCGCCGATCACGCCAAGGCCCTCGCGCTCCCGGACCCGCAACACGGCCGCGTGGCCGCCGACCGTCGAGTCCCACGAGCCCTCGATCCGGCTCGCCGCGCCGGTCGGCCCGAGCCACAGGTAGATCCCGTCGAGGTCCCAGCTCGGCCGGAACGCGGTGGCCGGAACGCGAGGGGCACCGGTGCGGGGCGGCGGGTCCGGAATCGTCGCGGTTGGAGGTGATCGCGCCGGGTCCGCGGCCGCCGCAGATGTGACACCGAGGAAACACGCCAACATGGACGTGGGGAGCCCTGGGGAGCGCATCCCCCGGACGAACGACCCTAGCCCCTGACGTCCGGCACCCATCCGTGTACAATCACTGTCTAAACGACGACCCCGTGGGGCGGGCTCGTAGATTGCTTGAGTCGGTACCTCAGCCTTGAGGTTCGAACCCAACAAATCGCCGCCAGCCACGTCACCAGTCCCTGGCGAGATGTCGAACTTGGCCATCCAGCGCACCGCCACCTCCTCAGGGGCCATGGGGATGCTTCCGCCCAACATGGAGCCGGATTATGCGCTGGTCCGGCAGCTTCCGCTGTTCGAAGGGGTCGGGAACGAAGACCTGATCGCCGCGATGGTGCAGGGCGGGGTCTCGATCCGCCGGCTCGAGCGCGACATGTTCGTGCTCGACCCGGTCAGCCTCGCCGGCGGCGCGGCCGCGCCGGTGATCTATGTCGCCGAGGGCCAGGTCGCCGCGGCCGTGTTCATGGAGAACGAGCTCGCCGACCGCCGGGCGCAGCAGCTCGCCCACGAGTCCGCGAGCAAGGACGAGCGCGAAGCCGAGTCGCTGATCAAGCCGCCGCCGCTCGCGCGCGTCGCCCTCAAGAACGTCGCGCTGTTCATGGAGCACGACCTGTTCAACTCGGGCGCCCTGTCGGCGGCGCGCGGGCAGCCGATCGCGTTCTACACGTCGGCGCCATCGGCGCTGCTCCAGCTCGAGCACCGCTGGATCGCCGAGCTCGCGGCGCGCTATCCGGTGTTCGAGACGAGGCTACGCCGCGCTCTCTCGATCTCGCGCGAGCGGCTCGCGTGGGTCTCCGGCGTCAAGCAGGAGCTGCTCGACTTCTTCGTGCGTCAGGGCATGAGCGTCTCCGGCGAGATGGTGCGCGTGCGCCAGCTCGACCTGTGCATCGACTGCAAGCTGTGCGAGGAGGCCTGCGAGGAGCGCTACGGCGCGCGCCGGCTGACGCTCGGGGGCTACCAGCTCGGGATGCTCGACTTCATCTACACGTGCCGCACGTGCACCGACCAGCGGTGCATCGATCCGTGCGCGTACGACTCGATCAAGTACGACGAGGCCCGGCGCGAGGTCGTGATCAACGAGTCGACGTGCACCGGGTGCACCGCGTGCGCGCAGGCCTGCCCCTACGGCGCGATCGACATGATCGAGATCGAGCCCGACGCCCCGACGTTCAAGAAGGACTTCAAGCATCGGCTCGAGAAGAAGGGGATGCTGTCGTTTGGCCCCGGCACCCCGCGCGTCGCGCGTGCCCGCCGGATCGCGAACAAGTGCGATCACTGCATCGCGTACGGAGATCAGGCGTGCGTGTCGGCGTGCCCGACCGGCTCGCTGATCGAGGTCGACGCGTACGATCTGTTCCGCGAGCGCTCGCCGAAGATGGCGCAGCTCGCGAAGACCGGCTACGACGGCGAGCTCACCAAGAAGGACCGCAAGGAGGTCCTGCCCGTGACGCCGTTCACCGAGGGCGTCGCCGTGCGCTCGGGCGGCCTCGCCAAGCTCAAGCGCGGCCGCTATGCGCCGCTCCTGCTCTGGATGGTCGGGATCTTCGCGTTCCTGGTCGCGCTCGGCGAGGCGCTGCTCCGCGAGTACGCGCCGCAGATGTCGTACTTGTTCACGCAGGTCGCGGCGAAGCCCGAGTTCACGGACCTGCCGATCGAGCTGATCCTCGAGAAGGTCGACTTCAACCCGGGCGATCAGCTGTCGACGTACTGCGGCCTGATCGGCACCGGGCTGATGGTGATCGCCGCGATCTATCCGATCTTCCGGCGGATCAGCGTGTTCCGCTGGCTCGCCTCCAACACGATGTGGTTCGACTTCCACCTGATGGCCGGCACCGTCGGGCCGATGTTCATCGGGCTGCACTCGGTGCTGCGCCTCGACTCGTGGGTGTCGGCGGCGTTCTGGAGCATGATCATCGTCGTCGCCAGCGGGTTTCTCGGCCGCTACCTGTACACGCAGGTCCCGGAGCTCGCGAGCGGCGCGGAGCTCGAGGAGCTCGACCACGAGCGGTTCTTCCAGGTGCACCGGCCGCGGCTCACTGTCCCGATGGCCGAGATCGATCGCGAGCTCGCGCTCCAGCGCGCGACGGCGCAGCGGGTCGGGATGTCACCGAGCATGCTGCGTGCGCTGTGGTGGCTGATCTTCCAGGACATCGGCAAGTACCCGCGGACGCTCGCCCGCCGGAGCCGGCTGGCGCAGCTCGGTGTCGATCGCAAGACGCGCAACGATCTCGCCCGCCGCGCCGGCCGGATGATCGTCATCGCACGGCGGCAGGTCGTCGCACCGAAGGCGCAACTCCTGCTCAACTCGTGGAAGAAGGTCCACGTGCCGTTCACGGTGATCCTCACCGGGTTCTCGGTCGCCCACATCTACCTGTCATGGTCCCGTGCAGCCTGGTAGCCGTAGTAAGCTCGCTGCGATGAAGTGGGTCGCGGTCGCGATCGCGATCTTCGTCGTGCTGCTCGCCCGCAGCTCGGCGTTCGCGGATGACTTCTTCTCGAGCTCGCCGGGGCCGCTCGCGTCGAGCCACGCGGCGCTCGACACGCAGACCAACTGCAACGACTGCCACGTCGACGGCACCAACGCCGTGTCGAACCAGAAGTGCCTGTCGTGCCACGACCACAAGGACCTCGGCGCGCGGATCAACGCGGGCAAGGGCTTCCACGCGACGTCGGGCGTGAAGAGCAAGGAGTGCAAGACCTGCCACGCCGAGCACAAGGGGCGCGGCTTCGACATCATGGGCTGGAAGTCGCAGACCGGCGGGGAGAAGGGCTTCAACCACGACCTCACCGGCTGGAAGCTCAACGGCAAGCACGCGGCGACCGAGTGCACCGAGTGCCACAAGACCAAGAACAAGGCGGGTCTCAAGACGTACATGGGGACCGACACGCTGTGCGGCTCCTCGGGCTGTCACTCGAAAGATCAGCCGCACAAGTTCGAGCGCAAGGACATGCTGCGCTGCGAGCGCTGCCACACGGAGAGCGTGTGGAAGCCGGAGAAGCGTGTCCTCCAGTTCAACCACGATGACCGCAAGGACGCCGGCATGCCGATCCTCGGCTCGCATCGCGACGTGTCGTGCACGAAGTGCCACCCCAAGGCCGTGTTCAACATGCCGGCGGCGGATCCCGACAACTGCGGCAACAGCGGCTGTCACCAGAGCGTGCACGACGGGCACCTGTTCGGCGCGCGCGAGTGCGAGTGGTGCCACTCGCCGACGTTCAAGTCGTTCAAGCAGCAGTACGCGAAGGACATGCCGTTCTTCGATCACTCCGAGCGCACGCGGTTCAACCTCGGCGCCCACAACAAGCTCAAGTGCTACGACTGCCACACCAAGGCGATCGGCAACGCCAAGCCGGTCGGTACCTGCGAGAAGTGCCACGCCAAGGACAACCGCCACGGCGAGCGGTTCAACGCGTTCGGCGGGAATCCGCCGCAGTGCAACGTGTGTCACCCGACGACGGTGTGGAAGCCGACCGCGTTCAACCACGGCGCGCGCACCAGCTTCAAGCTCTCGGCCAAGCACGCCGAGGCCGCATGCCGTGCGTGCCACCGCGGCAAGGGCCCGGCGGACTTCGAGCTGCTGACGAACCTTGCCAAGGGCAAGACCATCGACTGCATGGGCTGCCACGAGCACAAGAACGCCCACGATCGGAAGTTCAACAACGGGCAGTGCTTCGGCGGCGGCAACTGTCACGTCGACGCGGGCGATCCGCGGACGAACACCGCGAACATGGAGAAGGTCTATCACGGGCCCAACTCCAAGTTCCCGCTGGTCAAGGGTCACAAGGACGTGCCGTGCGCCGAGTGCCACACCGGTCGCAAGAAGAACAAGACGACGTTCGAGAAGATCCCCCCGTCGTGCAGCGCGAACGCGAAGTGCCACGAGGACTCGCTCCACAAGGGCACGCTCAGCGAGAAGTGCGAGGCCTGCCACACGCCGGGTATCTGGGACGCGCTGCGGTTCGATCACGACGAGCCGTTCCCCAAGCCGCACAAGGGCGAGCTCGACGCGTATCCGCTCAAGGGCGCGCACAAGGACAACAAGTGCGAGGCCTGTCACCCGACGCGTGACTACGTGGCCGCCGAGACGACGTGCTCGGCCGAGGGTTGCCACGCCGACGACGACGCGCACAAGGGCCGGCTCGGCACCGAGTGCGAGAAGTGCCACGTCGAGACCGGTGACAACATCTTCAACCACAACACGATGTCGAAGTTCCGGATCGACGGCGGTCACCTCCAGGTGCGCTGTGCGGACTGCCATCCGTCGGTGACGTTCAAGCCGCGTCCGGTCGATTGCTTCGGCTGTCACCCCGAGCCGGCGGTCCACAAGGGCCAGTACGGCACCGCCTGCGAGCAGTGCCACTCGACCCGGACGTGGGAGGACATCAAGCCGCTGCACGACGTCGGGGACTTCGCGCTCAAGGGCGCGCACGACAACGTCGCGTGCGAGCGCTGCCACCGCGACAACCGCCCGCTCGCCGGCTCCGGCAACCTGTGCATCAACTGCCATCGCCAGGACGACATCCACTCGAACGGCCTGTCGCCGCGCTGCGGTGAGTGCCACACGCAGTGGTCGTTCACCCCCGCGCGGTTCGATCACAGCCGCGTCGGATGCAACCTGACCGGCGTGCACCGCACGATCGCGTGCTTCGACTGCCACCGGAACGGCAACTTCTCGGTGATCTCTCCGACGTGTGGGAGCTGCCATCGCGACGACTCGGTGCGCCGTGGCGCACGGCAGCCCGACATGTTCGGCCACGCCGGCCTCACGGCGTGCTCGAGCTGCCACAACCCGAACGTGTGGTCGCAGGCAACGGGGAGCGGATCGGGCATCGGCCGGGAGTCCGTGTGTCGCTGACGCGGACCTGCGCGCTCGTGCTGCTCGCCGCGGTCCTCGCACCGCCTGGCGCGTTCGCCAAGGGCGATGACGACGAGGACGCGGCCGCGAGCGATGACGAGGGCGGGGACGACGAGGGCGGCGGAGACGAGGACAGTGGAGACGAGGACAGTGGAGACGAGGACAGTGGAGACGACGACGGCGGCGGCAAGAAGAAGAGCAAGCCCGCGAAGAACGAGCCGTTCGTCAAGCAGAACCTCAGCGGCCACGACCTCGGCACCAGCAAGAAGGAGAACCTGTTCGAGAAGGACCGGTTCTTCGTCGACAAGGTCGACTCCGAGAAGACCGAGAAGACCACGCTGATCCAGGGCAGCCTGCAGTCGAGCACGCTGCTGTTCACCGAGACCGGCGGCCCTTACAGCACCGTGATGGGCAACACGCTCGGGACCAACGACGCGAAGTTCTCTCGCGTGTTCACCGAGCTCCGCCTGCAGACCGACTTCCGGCACATCAAGGGCAGCCGGTGGGAGGCGCGTGCCGACGTTCGGGCCCGCGTCGTCAACTCCCCCGACGAAGTGACCGCGGACTCGATGGATCCCAACCGGGTCCAGTCCGGGTTCAACGGCTCCAACGAGTACGACATCCGCGAGCTGTGGCTGTTTCATAGCGGCAAGCGCAGCGACGTGTTCTTCGGCCGCCAGTTCATCTCCGACCTCGGCGCGGTCAAGTTCGACGGCCTGCGCATCGACTATGCGAGCACGCGCAGGCTGACGTTCATCGGCTTCGCCGGCCTGTATCCGCTGCGCGGATCGCGGTCGATCACCACCGACTATCAGACCCTGAGGGCCGACGACGGCACGGAGGCCGGCAAGCTTGTCGGTGCCGGTGGATTCGGTGGCGCGTACCGCACGATCAACTCGTACGGCGCGATCGGCGGCGTCGCGCTGGTCCCGTTCTCGTCGGAGCAGCCGCGCGTGTTCGTGACCTCGACCGGCTACCTCCGTAGCGGCGCGACCGTCGACGTCTATCACTTCGCGCTCGTCGACCTGTATGGCTCGCAGGGCGCGGGCCTGACCAACCTGTCGGTCGGCACCAACTACAAGCCGGGCCCCCGGCTGCGCCTCACCGCGAACATCAACCGCGTCGACGTCGACACCCTCGCGGTCCAGGCCAACGCGTTCCTCGCGAACCCCGAGAACCTGCCGACGCTCACCCAGAACGAGACCTACTTCCGCCGGCTCGCGACCAACGTGGGGCGCGTCGGCGTGTCCGCCGGCCTCGGCCGGTTCCAGCGGTTCGAGCTGTCGTTTCAGGCCGCGTACCGCTATCGCCCCGGCGTCGCGATCCCGCAGGGCGACGGCACGACGATGCCGGCGACGATCAACCTCCAGGGCAACAAGGGCGTCGATCTGTACGCCCAGTTTGTCGACCGCCACTCGATCAAGGACCTCCGCCTCGGCCTCGACCTCTCGCGCTCCTTCGGCATCGGCGAGGTCGCGTTCAACCGCAGCGAGATCCTGTCCGTCCGCGGGTTCGCGGGCCGCGAGCTGCAGAACGGCCACGGCGAGTGGGAGGGCGAGGTCTCGTACACGACGACGAAGGACTCTGCGTCCGGCATCGACTGCGCCAACGTCTATACCTGCTACGGCTCGTCGACCGGATCGCTGATCCACGCCGCCGGGAACCTGTACTACCGGATCAATCGCGACTGGTTCGTGCTCGGGCACCTCGCGCTGACGCGGCAGACGTTGACCTACAACGGCGGCGTCGGCGGACCGAAGGAGGACCCGGCGGTGACCGGCGTCATGGCGTTCTTCCGCGCCGCGTACCGGTTCTAGCGTGGCGTGAACTGCGTCGCGGCCGTCCGCGTGAGCGTGAGCGGCAGGGTCGTCAGCGTGGTCCACGCGATCCCGTCGGCGCTGACCAGCACGTCGGGCTGGGCGCCGACGAGCACGAACCGGCCCCCGAACCCGACCAGCGCCGCGCCCGAGCGCACGCCGCCGGGGAACGTCGACGGTGTCCAGGTCGTGAGGTCCGTCGAGGTCTCCGTGGCCGTGCAATCGCTGCCACACGCGCGCACGATCCGATCGCCGAGCTCGCCGACCGTCGGGAAGTCGGTCCCGAACGTGAGGCGCGTCGCCGACGTCGACCAGCTCGCGCCGTCGGTGGAGGTCAGGATGGTATCGACGAACCCGCTGTCCGCGTGGCCGCCCAGCACCACCAGCTGCCCCTCGCGGCTGATCAGATCGTGCTCGTGGACCGTCATCGGGAGCGCGCCGACCCGGCTCCAGGTGATCGCGTCGCGCGAGCGATAGACATCGGCGACGTTGCCGGATCCGGCGGAGTTGCCGCCGGCGAGCCACAGCTCCCCGGCATGGACCGTGATCCCGAGTGCGGAGAGCCGATCGGGGAGCTGGCCGATCGGCGTCCAGGTCGCGCCGTCGCTCGACGCGAACACGTCGTTGGTCGGGATCGCATTGACGTCGAGCCCGCCCAGGTAGAGGAGCCGGTCTTCGTACGCGATCAACGCCCCGTTGGCGCGTGGCGCCGGCAGGTGACCGACGACCGACCAAGCCACGCCGTCCGTGCTCGATCGCACTTGATCGGTCCTGGCGCCGGCCGCATCGCCTCCGGCGAGGTACAGCCGCGAGCCCTCGTACCGGATCGCGGCGGTCGCCGCGTTGCCGACGCTGTCGGTGACCCGGACCTGGCTCGAGCCCGCGCGGACCGGTGCCGTGAACGTCCCCTCCGCGTCGACCCACCCACCCCCGGTGGCCGTGAACGTGAACGGCGGCGTCCCGTCGGTGACGGTGAGCTCCACCCGGGCGCCGAGGTTGATCGTCGCGGTCGGCGGATCGAGGACGATCGCGCCACTCCCACCACCGTCCCCCGAGCGCGCCTCGTCGAAGGCGATGCGCCCACAGCCGCAGGCCACGACCCACGTCGCGACGCACGCGAACCTGGCGCCGATCCTCCCCACGCCTCGAGTGTACCCAGGTTGGCGGCCGGCTACTGGAACTTGATCGTCCGGTACCCGAACAGGCGGACGCGCTTGGCGTAGAGGTCGAGGATGAACAGGCCGACGACGCCGATCAGCACCCACGGCCACAGGTCCTGCGAGTACTTCACGGACTCGTCGGGCTTGGTCGCCCAGATCTCGGCGGGCTTCGCTTGGTCGTGGCCACCGGAGACCTGCGCGGCGTGGCGCAGAGGTTCCGGATCCGCCGTCGTTCGCAGGTACTCGAGCGGGTAGGACAGGGCGACGGCGCCCAGCGACTCGGCGACGGTCTTGCCATCGCGCTGGTGCACGGCCTTGAGCAGGTAGCTGCCGTACTTCTGGATCCGGAAGTCCGCGGTGTAGCGGCCCGCCGCGGTCTGGTCCATGCGGAGCTCCTGGGTGACCTTGTTGGTCGCCGGATCGATCACCTGGAGCTTGGTGTCGAGCTCGTTGACGAACTTGTCGCCGGAGTCGATCGCATCGACGGTGACCATCGCGCGGCCGTCCGCGACCTTCGCGGACAGGTCGTAGCTGTCGTAGACCTTGCGGCGCATCGACGACCGGATGACCTGCGCCCAGAACTTCGGGTAGCCGCCCCAGCGGATCCAGTCGACGCCCCACCGGTTCTTGACGTCGCTGGTCCACGCGACCGAGTTGCCGGCGCCGTGGCGCCAGCGCGCGAGGATCGGCTCGCCGAGGTCGGAGATCAGGATGGTCTCCGCGGTCGGCTTGGGCTTGGTCGTGACGTAGCCACGCAGCGGCGGGGCGTTCTCGACGCCGGTGCCCTCGATCGCCTCGACCTTCTTGGCGACGCGGACGTGGATGATGTCCTCGACGAGCTGGCTCTTCTGCGCCTCCTGCGTCTCCTTCATGAAGATCTTCGGCAGGGCGCCGATGTCCTCGACCATGTAGAGGCGGCCGTCACCGAGCTCGGCGATCTGCGTGAGCTGGTCGCGGTCCGCGCCGGGCACGCCGACGGACGACACGGTGATCCGCGCCCCGCGCATGTCGGTCACGAGCTCGGCGATCCCGTCGCGCGGCGCCTCGCCGTCGGACAGGAGGATGACGTGCTTCACCTTGGCGTTGATGCCCTGGAGGATCTCGAACGCCTCCTTGAGGCCGGGGAAGATGTTGGTGCCGCCGCCGGACTGCAGGCGGGAGATCTCGGCGGAGATCCGCATCCGGTTCGCGGCGCGCTGCGGACGGACGAACACCTGGGCCTCGCTGTCGAACACGACGACCGCGATGTAGTCGTTCGGCGAGAGGACCTCGGTGGTCGCGCGTGCGGCCTCCTTGGCCATCTCGATCCGCTGGCCCTGCATCGAGCCCGACTTGTCCATCACGAGGACGAGCGCGATGTCGGGCTGCTCCTTGATCTTCTCGGAGTCGAACCGCACCGGCATGATCTGCTCGATCCGCGTGCGCTCGTAGCCGCCCGAGCCGAACGAGTCCTCGCCGCCGGCCATGATCAGGCCGCCGCCCATCGCGGAGACGTAGGTGTCGAGCGCGGCCATCTGGCCGGCGCCCATCAGGTGCGCGGGGACGTCGGAGACCAGGACGAGGTCGTACTTCTCGAGCTCCTTCGCGGAGGACGGGATGCCGGTCGGCCCGCGCACCGTGACGTCGATCTGCTCGTGCTCGAGAGCCTTCTGGAGGTAGCCGGCGGAGCCGGGCTCGCGAAGGATGCCGCCCTCGACATAGAGGATGCTCGGCTTGCCCTTCACGGGCGCCGTCATCACGGCCTCGTTGTTCGCCTTCTCGGTGTCCTTGTCGAACTTCGCGAGGCGGAGCTTGTAGGTCGTCGCGCCGGCGCGCTTGGCGTCGGACTTGAACTTGACGAGGTTCTTGCCCTCGCGGAGCTCGACGCGCTTGGACGGCTCGAGCGGGTTCGGGAACTCGTCCTGCTGGAGCGAGAGCGTGGCCGACTGCGCCTCGGTCGACCACACCTCGGCGGTGACCTCGAACGGCTGGCCGACCTTGATCTCGTCCGGGACGATCACGCCGACGACGCGGATCTCGCTCGTCTTGTCCTGATCGAAGGTCCGCCACGAGACCTTCACCCCGAGCTCCTTGGCGCGGTAGGCCTCGACGGCGACGTCGCCGACGGTCTGGTTGCCGTCGGAGATCACGACCATGCGGGGGAGGTAGCCGTCGGGGTACAGGCCGTAGGCGAGCTGCATCGCGGCCTGGATGTCGGTCCCGGCACCGGCGCCGACGTGGCGCTTGATCCCGGCCGACAGCGGGCCCTCGTCGACGCGGACCACGGATGGCTTCTCCGCGAGCGTGACGAGCTGGACGTTGCCCTCGCCGGCGGCCTTCTCGATCTCGTCGACGTACTGCTTGGTCGCGTCGAGCTGCTTCTCGGACACCGAGTCGGAGACGTCGACGAGGATCACGGTCGAGACCTTGCTCTGCTCGGTGATCCACGACGGCCGCGCGAGCGCGACCGCGACGCCGATCACGACGAGCGAGCGCAGGGTCGACTGGACGACCTGCTGGAGCACCGAGAGATCGGTCAAGGAGAGGACGCGCAGCAGGTAGAAGGCGGGG
>Ga0316601_100001665_pt1 | contig 11024 bp, 8 predicted proteins | sample OWC_soil_day5_no_FD_207663 | JGI IMG/M metagenome (GOLD analysis project Ga0316601, IMG submission 207663) | Wetland soil microbial communities from Old Woman Creek delta, Ohio, United States - OWC_soil_day5_noCT | ecosystem: Environmental > Terrestrial > Soil > Wetlands | place: USA: Ohio...
TTCATAAATGGACATGTTTTATCAGTAAATGGAGGATTAAGATTATAATATAAATTTGTATATTATGACAAATTATATGATTAGTTTTAGGAGGAAGAAAAATGTCAAAGGTATATATAGTAACAGCAAAGAGAAGTGCAGTTGGAAAGTTTTTGGGAGGGTTATCAACAGTTTCTGCTGGTGAATTAGCTGGAAAGGTAGTAAAGGCTGTTATAGAAGAGTCAGGAATTGATCCTAAGAACATAGATGAAGTTGTGCTTGGTAATGTTTTAGCAGCAGGACAAAGACAAGGTGTTGCTAGACAAGCTGCAATTTATGCAGGAATACCTGTAGAAGTACCGGCGTATTCAATAAATATACTTTGTGGAAGCGGTATGAAAACAATAATGACTGCTTATAACGAGATAAAGGCAGGAGAAGCTAATGTAGTTGTAGCTGGTGGAGTTGAGGTTATGTCTCAGGCGCCATTCATTGTGCCAGGAACAGTACGTACTGGTAATAAAATGGGAGATATGACCGTAAGAGATACCATGATTTATGACGGTTTAACAGATGCTTTTAATAACTATCATATGGGAATTACAGCTGAAAACATTGCTGAGAAATATGACATTTCTCGTGAAAGACAAGATCAATTTGCAGCTAGATCTCAAAAATACGCAATAAATGCAATTGATGCAGGTAAGTTTGTGGATGAGATTGTTCCAATTGAAATTAGCACTAGAAAAGGAACAGTGGTAGTTAAAGAAGATGAACATCCAAATCGTACAACAAGCTTTGAAACACTTCAAAAGCTTAAGCCAGCCTTCAAAGCAGGTGGCACAGTAACAGCAGGAAATGCATCAGGTATAAATGATGGAGCCAGCATATTCTTAGTGGCTTCAGAAGAGGCTGTTAAAAAGTATGGATTAAAGCCAATGGCAGAAATCGTTGCAATTGGTCAGGGGGGAGTAGATCCTTCAGTTATGGGACTTGGTCCAGTACCAGCTATTGAAAATGTTTTATCAAAAACAGATGTAAAGATGAAGGATATAGAACTTATAGAATTAAATGAAGCTTTTGCTGCCCAAGCTCTTGGAGTAATGGAAGAATTAAAGAAAAACTATGATCTTTCAGATGAGTGGCTTGAGGAACGTACTAATGTTAATGGCAGTGCTATTGCATTAGGTCATCCATTAGGAGCGTCAGGAGCACGTATAACAACTACACTTCTTTATGAAATGAAGAAGAGAAATGCAACTTATGGATTAGCGTCTCTTTGCATAGGCGGTGGAATGGGAACAGCAATAATAGTTAAATCTGTATAATACAAATTTAGGAGATGAATATTATGGCTAATAAAGTTGAATTTGTAACTGCACAGGAAGTAGTTAATCTTATACCGGACGGAGCAGTGCTCGGTTTAGGCGGTTTTATAGGAACTGGTGTTGCAGAAGAGATACATGTTAATGTTGAAAAAAACTTTTTAGAAACTGGAAAACCTAATAATCTAACTTTAATATATGCGGCAGGTATAGGTGATGGAGATAGCAGAGGCTTAAATCATTATGCACATGAAGGGCTAGTAAAAAAGATTATAGGTGGACATTGGGGTCTTGCACCTAAGCTTCAACCCCTTGTGGCGGAAAATAAAGTAGAAGCTTATAATTTGCCACAAGGAGTTATTTCACAGCTATATAGAGATAGTGCTGCTGGAAAACCACGTACTATAACTCATGTTGGACTTGGAACTTTTGTGGATCCAGATTTAGATGGTGGAAAGTTAAATGAAATAACTAAAGAAGACTTAGTTGAGAAAATTAAGTTTGATGGAAAAGAATTTTTAGCATATAAGACTCAAAAAATTGATATAGCAATTATTAAAGGCAGCGAAGCTGATGAGAAAGGTAATATAGGTTTTTCTAAAGAGCCTCTTACCCTTGAAGTGCTAGCACTTGCTATGAATGCTAAGAATCACGGTGGTAAGGTTATCGTTCAGGTTGAGAAAAAGGTTAAAGAAGGAACTATTAATCCAAAAGACGTGAAAATACCTCATATACTAGTTGATGCAGTAGTTGTTGTTGAAGATGTTAAAAATCACATGCAAACCTTTGGAACTGAATATAATGATGCCTTTGTACGTTCAGATTTGGCAATAGATAAAGTTACTTCAACTTATCCATTAAATGAACGTAAGATTATAGCTCGCCGTGCAGCTATGCTTCTTGATTCAAATAAGAAGGTACTAAACTATGGAATAGGAGTACCTGAAGTGATTGCTCAAGTTCTTAGTGAAGAAGGACAAGAGGAAGGTTTTGTTCCAACGGTTGAGCCAGGGGGAATAGGTGGTACACCTGCAGGTGGATTAGATTTTGGATGTATTGTAAATCCAGATGCAATTATAGATCAGCCATATATGTTTGATTTTTATGATGGTGGCGGAATCGATATGGCATATTTAGGATTAGCTCAATGCGATACTGAAGGAAACATTAATGTATCTAAATTTGGTCCTAAAATTGCAGGCTGCGGTGGATTCATCAATATAACACAAAATGCTAGAGAAATAGCATTCTGCGGCTCCTTTACAGCAGGCGGATTAAAGTTAAAAGCTGAAGAGGGAAAGCTTACTATTTTACAAGAAGGAAAAACTAAGAAGTTTATAAATGCAGTAGAGCAAATCACTTTCAGTGGTAAAGTTGCTGTGGAAAATAGAAAAAAAGTAACATATATTACTGAACGTGCTGTTTTCGAATTAAGACCTGAAGGTTTAACTTTAGTAGAGGTTGCACCAGGAATTGATGTAGAGAAGGATATTTTAGAACAAATGGAGTTTAAGCCAGTTATTGCTGAGGATCTTAAACTAATGGATGAGAGAATATTTGTAGATTCTCCAATGGGATTGAATTTTAAGAAGTAGCTGTAGCATTAAATGTTTTAAGTATTTAATAAAAGTGCAAAGAGTAATGTGAATCTTTGCACTTTTTTATCCAAATTTTTATATAATCTGACTAAAGGTGGTAATAAAATGATAATTGGTAAAAAAATCAATGAATTAAAAATAGGTGATAGTGCATTTGTTGAAAAAACTATATCAGAAACAGATGTATATTTGTTTGCAGGAATTACTGGAGATTTAAATCCAGCACATATAAATCAAAAGCAATCTGAACAAACAATGTTCAAGGGAAGAATTGCACATGGCATTTTAGTAACAGGACTTATTTCAACTTGCTTAGGAATGTATTTACCAGGACCAGGAGCGATTTATTTAGAGCAGCAAGTGAAGTTTAAAGCTCCAGTGTATATTGGAGATACAATTAGAGCAGAAGTTGAAGTTATAGAAATGAATATAGAAAAAAATAGAGTAAGATTAAAGACAATTTGCACAAATGGCGAAGGAAAAGTTGTTGTTGAAGGTGAAGCGGTTGTTATGCCGCCAAGATAAATAAGAGAAGCTTAAATAACAATTAAAAATTTATAAAGGTATTGATTTTATATGAAGGTGAAAGAAACACACAAAAATCAGTCATGTTTAATGATGGGTTTGTGTGTTTATTTTTTTGCTTGTAAAAAATACTGCCCACTGTTGCCTTTAATCACCAAGTGGTGTATTGTGATTAAGTAATAGTTATTGATTAATCATAAGGAGTGGAAGAATCTGTATGGAAATTCGTCATTTAACATATTTTGTACAGGTAGCAAGGGAAAAGAGTTTTACAAAGGCATCGGAAATTTTGCATATATCTCAACCGGCTTTGAGTAAAATGATTAAGAATCTGGAAGAAGAGTTAGAACTAACACTAATAGATAGATCAGAAAAAAATTTCACTTTAACTGATGTGGGAAAAAATTTTTTAGAGCAAGCTGAGAGAATGATTGATGATTTCAGTGCTATAATGGAGTCTGTATATGATACAGTAAACTTAAAAAGTGGATACGTTAGAGTTGGTATACCCCCAGTAATTGGAACAGTTTTTTTTCCACGAATAATTGCTGGATTCAGGAAAAAATATCCTGGAATAGACTTTCAAATGATTGAAGAAGGAGCTAAAACTATTGAGGGGAAGGTTTATAACGGGGATATTGATATTGGAGTAGTTATGCTTCCAATAAATGAGGTGAAGTTTGATGCTATACCTATTATTAAAGATAAAAATGTACTTATAGTTAATAAAAATCACTGGCTTTCTAATAAAAAGGAAATTGATTTTAAGCTGCTGAAAGATGAAATGTTCGTAATCTTAAATGAAAATTTTATGCTGCATGATTATATATTAGCAGCCTGTAAGGATGCAGGGTTTGAACCTAATATTGTATTAAAGAGTTCTCAATGGGATTTTATTGCTGAGATGGTGGCTTTAAATCAGGGGATTTCTATTCTTCCACGACCTATAATTGACAAGTTTAACAATGAATTTATTAAGCAGATACCTATAGCTCAATCAGCTTTATCATGGGAACTTGCCATAATTTTAAAAAAGGATAGATATATTTCTTTCGCCATGAAAGCATTTGTTGAATATGTTGAAAATTATTTTAAAAAATAAACTTAAAATCTCTTTGCATGATAAGTGTAAAGAGATTTTTATTATTATTTTAAATTATATATGTGTACAAAAAATATACATGTATAAAAAAAAGTCATTTTAAAAGTGCTTAAGAAATAGGGTTTGGTGTAGAGAAAAGTAAAAAGTGTATATAAAATATACAGCTTTTGAAATATGCTTAAAAACCATTATAATATTAAGCTTAAAAACGTTGATTTAGGTGGGTTTTTAAAATAAAAAAAGATAGTAACTTTGGCATGGATTTTGCTAGTATATAATTGAAAACATCAATAGGAGGAATTAAAATGATAACAAATGTAAACGGAATCAACTTATACTATGAAGATAAGGGGGAAGGGCCAGCTATAGTATTTATTCATGGTTTAGGTGAAAATGCAGATTCATGGAAATATCAAATGGATTATTTCCAAAAATCTTTTAGAGTAATAAACGTGGATTTAAGAGGACATCACAGAAGCGAAGATGGAGACAAGTTTATAACAATGGAATTATTTGCAGAAGATGTAATTGAGTTGTTAAATAAATTAGAGATAGAAAAAGCTCATTTTGTAGGTCTTTCAATGGGTGGTCTTATATGTCAAGAGTTAACTAAAAAATATAGCGATAGAATGCTTACTATGACTCTATGTGATGCTGCTGGTTTTTATCCAGAAGAGATGGCTACAACAGGTCTTCAACAAAGATTGGAGAGAATTGAGAAAATGCCTATGGAAGAGTTAGGAGCACTTATTGGAAAAGCAGCTTCAAAACCTGATTTAGATGAGAAGGAACTTAATTGGGTTATTAGTTTATTCCAGCTTAACAGACCAAAGCCATATGCTCAAGCAACAGAGTCTACATTAAAGGCTGACTATAGAGAAATACATGCTAATATTAATGTTCCTACATTTATATTAGTTGGAGCGCTAGACCCTGTTACACCTATTAGTTTTGCTCAATATTTAAATGAACATATTAAAAATTCTAAGATGCAAATAATACCAGAAGCTTCTCATATGTCTAAGATTGATAATTACCAAGGATTTAATAAAGCATTATTAGAGTTTTTAGCAGCCTATGAAATAGATTCATATAAAAATATGTTAACACATTAAAATTTTAGAAAGCAGAGGGAATAACATAATGAAACGTAAATATTTAGTAGAATTCATAATATTTTTTAGCTATTTTCTTTTTGCAGTAGCTTGGACAGCAGGAACTGCATTTTTAGGACCAATAATGCAAGCTATGGGAATAAAAAGCTTAGCTTATGCAAGTTTTATTAGTACTGCAGTTACATTTGCAAAAATTATTGGAACAGCAGTAGCGGCTTGGGTTTTAGCAAAATTCGGTACAAAAAAAGCTTTTGCTATATCATCATTTTTAGTATGCTTAAGCATAATCACACCTTTTGCACCAAATTATCCTGTACTATTAACAGCTAGATTCTTAATGGGTCTTGGTGGTGCATTAATGGTAGTATATTTTGCTCCAATAGTTCTTAGATGTTTTGATGCTAAGGAAAGACCAATTATTAATGGATTAAATGCAGTATCATTTAATCTTGGTACAGCTCTTGTCATGTTCTTTGTTGGCGATTTTGTGGCATTATTCGGTGGCTGGAAACAAACATTAGTTGCGTTTTCAGTGGCTAGTATGTTATTTTTGGTGCTATGGTTATTATTTGGTAAATACGCTGAAGGGGACACAGCTCAAAAAGCAAATGTTGTTCAAAAGAAAGAAGAAGAATCTTATACTTTTATTGATGGATTAAAGGATCCATTTAACTGGAAGTTTGCACTTTCATACTCAGGACTTTTAGCATTCTATATTGTACTATTTACTTTCTATCCAAAGGCAGGTATATCACAAGCTAAGGTAGTAATATTAATGGGAATTGTAGGAGCTTTAGCAGGTATAGCTTATTCTAAAAAATACACACAAAGAATACCTGTTATAAGAGTTTCAGGATTAATCTTAATATTATCTATAATAGGTTTAAACTTTTCACAAGGTAATAATACAATAGCTACAATAAGTGCGGCAGTGTGCGGTTTTGTTATGTTCTTACCGATGACTGCACTTACAACTCTTGCACAAGAGATGCCAAATGTTACACCAAGAAAGATTTCTGTTACTTTTAGTATTTTTTATTCAATAAGTTATATTGTAGCTACTATTGTACCAACAATTTTTGCTACGTTAGTAGACATGAATAATGGAAGTTTCACTGTAGCATTTATATTCATAACTATTGTATCCTCTACATTCTTTATTGGTTCTTTCTTCTTGCCAGAGCCAAGCAAGTTAAAAGAAGAAAAAGCTGCATAAAAAAGTTTATAATGTAATGGAATAGGTAATTAATATTATAACTAGAACAGTCTTTAGATTGTTCTAGTTATCTGTATCTAAAAGGAGTACAAATTATGAGGTTTGCATTATTGATGTAATGAACATAATTATTTTAATGTAGTGTATATTAATATTTTATGACTGTGCTTAAAATAAGTAAAATACATATTGGTTATATGTATTAAAACTAGTTGTTATACCTAATGGTATTGCACCAGCAATACTTGATTAAAAAAAATTATAATGTAAAGGAATAGGTGATTCAGATGTTGAGAGATATAGAAATTAATAAAGTTACATTATCTAATGGTGAAACAATTGCTTATAGAAAAGTTGGAGATGGCAGTAAAAGCTTAGTGCTGGTTCATGGCAATATGACATCCTCTAAGCATTGGGAAATATTGATGGAAGAACTTAAAGATGAGTATTGTGTTTATGCTATAGACTTAAGAGGCTTTGGCTTGTCATCTTATAATGAAAAAATTAATTCTTTGAAGGATTTTTCTGAGGATTTGAAGGAATGGGCAGATATTATAGGGCTGAAGAAATTCTCTTTAGCAGGATGGTCTACTGGTGGTGGTGTTGTAATGCAATTTACAGCTGATTATCAAGAATATGTTGAAAAGCTTATTTTAGTTGAATCTGTTGGAATAAAAGGCTATACTATGTACAAAAAGGGTGAAAATGGACAACCTATTTATACTGAACTAATAAGTACTAGAGAAGAGATAGCAGTTGATCCAATACAAGTGCTGCCTGTACTGGAGGCATATGCAGCAAAAAATAAAGATTATATGAAAACGTTGTGGAACATGTTGATTTATACACATAATAAACCTTCAGATGAACTTTATGATGAGTATGTAGAAGATATGTTCACTCAGAGAAATTTAGTAGATGTAGATTATGCATTGATTTATTTTAATATTTCTAGTGAAAGTAATGGAGTAACAGAAGGTAATGGACTAGTAAATAAAATTGAGGTGCCTACTCTTGTACTGCAAGGGGATAGAGATTATGTGGTCCCATTAAATATGGGTGTAGAAATTGCTAAAGGTATTGGAGAAAATGCTAAATTAGTTGTCCTTGAGAATTGTGGACATTCTCCATTGATTGATTGTATGCCAGCTTTAGTTAAGGAAATTAAAAATTTCTTATAATTTATTGAAAGGTATGTGTGTTGAAATGAAGAAAATTAGGTTTATAATATGTTTATTATTGATTGGATCATTGTTTACTATGCAGATGCCAGCGATTTTAGCTAAAGCTGCTGATAATTCAACATCTGATGAATCTCAAGCTGTTGATTATTCGACGCCAGAGTATTCAAAAACTACAGGTGTTAATAGCTATAGTGGAACAATACCTTTAAGTTATTTTGGTGATGTTCTTTATTATAACGTTGGAGATTTAACAACTAATCAAATTAACTCAGTGTCTAATTCTTCATATTTTTCTCGTGGAACTGTTCTAGTTTATAAGGTTGATGGAACTGTTGTAGTTGGTGCTGCTGCTGAAGAGCTGTTAATAAATAATCAGGTTAAAACAGTGGTTATTCCTGGCGTAGGAAGCAGCCCATATGGTTCTTTAGCGATGGCTAAGCAGTTTTCTAAAATTATGAACAGACCTGTAGCAAGTATAGTAGCAGGTGTAGGTGGATTGGAAGGAGTAATGATTGATGGCCCAGAAGGATATTTCTTGGGCAGAAATGCTAATAAGGAAAAAATGAGCTATGATTATTTTGGAAGTCCTGGACTAACAGCATTTGATGGTGGTTATGCATGGAGATCTTTATGGAATGTTTTTCATTGGATTAATTATCCCTATACTAACGGAGATTTTGTAGGAGTAGGTGACTTTAAATTTTATGTTCCTTGGGTAACAAGAAATGAATGGTACAGTGTTTGTGGATGGCAAGGAATTGGAGCGGTTTGGAAGTCTACTTCATCAACAACTTCTAAAAAATTAGCAAATCTTATGGAAGCAGGATTTAAACCTGAATATGTAATCGGGCATAGTAAAGGGGATATGGATGCTGCAAATGCATTTTTTATCCTTAAGGAAAATGGTAAATCTGCGTTATATCAGGGAGTTAAATTCGTCGGATTTGGCATGACAGTAAATCTTCCTGCGGGAATAAAATCAGTTCAATACTTAGGTTCAAGAGATAATCTTGGAGGCTTAAATTCAGTAAGAGAAGCCTCTCCAGTAACTAATGACTGGGTAATTACATCAGGTCCTCTTGTTGACGAAAAAATGCATAGCTTAAATCAAAATACATTGATAGCTCCTAATGCTATGCCAGTTGGCGATATAATGACAGATGTAAAAGCAAAACTAAGCTGGTAAATAATAAATTAGAAGGGCCACCCATTTTGGGTGGCTTGATTAAATTATACCATAATATTTTGAAAGTGCTAATAAACTCATATTTTATGATACCGGTAAAGGGTATTTTTATTCTATAGAAATTTGCAGAAATATAGTATAATAGTTAATACATATCTGAAAACACTGGAGGAGTATTTATGGTTTTTAAAGAATGTTTCTATGGAGTAATAGAAAATATAAATGAAGCAGTAATAGGGATTGATAATAATGGTGTTATTTTTGCTATTAACAGCAAAGCTGAGCAATTATTGAATATAGATTCTGAAAAAGGTATTGGTTTGAAAATTGAGGAAGTTATTCCTAATACAAATTTACCTAGAGTATTAATTAGTGGTGAAAATGAGATTAATAAAAGGTTGCTAGCTAATGGTAGAGAATTTATTACAAATAGAATTGCAATAATCTCTAATGAAAAGGTTGACGGTGCCATAGCTATTTTTCATGATATTACTAGCCATAAACGTATGCAGGCGGAAATAAATGCAGACAAATCATATATTGAAATTTTAGACACAATAATAAATACTTTCAATGAATGGATATTAGTAACAGATGAAAAAGGCATTATCACTATGATGAGTAAGGCATATAAAGAATTTTTAGGCTGCAGCAATCCAGAAGGAAAACCAGTAGAGCAAGTGGTTGAAAATACAAAAATGATGAATGTTATAGAAACTGGTATTGCAGAAATAGGTGGTGTTCAAGAAATAAAAGGTAATAAGATGATAGCTATGCGAGCACCACTAAAAAAGGATGGTAAAGTAATAGGGGCAATAGGTAAGGTAGTGTTTAAAGATATTAGCGATTTCCATTCTTTAAGTACAAAATTAAGCAACCTTGAAAAAGAAATAGAATTTTATAAGAATGAACTTGATAAAGAAAGAAAGGCTAGGTATTCAATTGAAAATATAGTAGGGGACTCTCCTGAGATGCTTGGAGTAAAGAATTTAATTAAAAGAGTTGCAAATACTAATTCAAATGTACTAATTGGAGGTGAAAGCGGAACAGGTAAAGAGTTAATTGCACATTCTATTCATAATGCAAGCAATAGAAATTTAGCACCTTTTGTAAAGATAAACTGTGCAGCTATCCCAGCAGAGTTGCTGGAATCAGAGTTGTTTGGATATGAAGAAGGAGCTTTTACAGGAGCTAAAAAAGGTGGCAAAAAGGGTAAATTTGAATTAGCTAATAATGGAACTATATTCTTAGATGAAATTGGTGACATGCCTATGGATATGCAAGTAAAATTATTAAGAGTAATTCAAGAAAAAGAAATTGAACGAGTAGGTGGAAATTCATTAAAATCTATTAATGTTAGGATAATCGCGGCTACAAATAAGAATCTTGAGAATAGTATAAAAGAAGGTAAATTTAGAGAAGATTTATATTATAGGCTTAATGTTATGAAAATATCAATACCACCATTAAGGGATAGAAAAGAAGATATACCGAAATTAGTTAATGAGTTAAGAATAAAGGTTGCTAAAAGACTTGGAATATATGTAGAAGGTATATCCAAAGAAGCAGTAGAATGTTTAGTTAATTACGATTGGCCTGGAAATATAAGAGAACTTGAGAATGTTATTGAAAGAGCAATAAATTTACTAGAGTCAGATTTAATTATTAAGTTAGAGCATTTGCCGGAAAGGCTTACAAAAAATAAATTTAAGAGCTATAAAGATAAAAATAGACATTTAAAAGATATTATTGAAGAAGTAGAAAAGGATGTCGTTCTGGAATGCTTAAAGGAAA
>Ga0316601_100001666_pt1 | contig 11023 bp, 12 predicted proteins | sample OWC_soil_day5_no_FD_207663 | JGI IMG/M metagenome (GOLD analysis project Ga0316601, IMG submission 207663) | Wetland soil microbial communities from Old Woman Creek delta, Ohio, United States - OWC_soil_day5_noCT | ecosystem: Environmental > Terrestrial > Soil > Wetlands | place: USA: Ohio...
GAGCTGCTTCGACGAGGGCCGCGCCCACCGCCAGGTGATCAACGCCTTCACCGACGACATCCACCGCCCGGCGCTGCCCTACAAGTTCAAGTTCAAGTTCAGCGGCTGCAGCAACGACTGCATGAACTCGATCCAGCGCGCCGACATGGCCGTCATCGGCACCTGGCGCGACAACATGCGCAGCGACGAGGCGCTGGCGCGCAAGTGGTTCGACAAGCATGGTTTGACCGAACTGGTCAACGACGTGGTCTCGCGCTGCCCGACCAAGGCCATCATGCTGAAAGAGGTCAAGGAGCTGCGCGAAGGCGAGCACCTGACCAACGTCAAACTCAGCGACACGCAGGCGCTGGAGATCGACAACAAGAACTGCGTGCGCTGCATGCACTGCGTCAACGTCATGACCGGCGCACTGGCGCACGGCAACGACACCGGCGCGACGATCCTGATCGGCGGCAAGCGCACGCTGAAGATCGGCGACCTGATGGGCACCGTGGTCGTGCCCTTCATGCCGCTGAAGACCGACGAGGACTACGACGAGCTGGTCGAACTGGGCCGCAAGGTGATCGACTTCTTCGCCGAGAACGCGCTCGAGCACGAGCGCACCGGCGAGATGATCGAGCGCATCGGCCTGGTCAATTTCCTCGAGGGCATCGGCGTCGAGGTCGACCCGAACATGGTCGCCACGCCGCGCACCAACCCCTACGTGCGCACCGACGGCTGGGACGAGGAAGTCGCGAAGATCAACGCGCGCAAGCAGCAACAGTCGGCCTGACAGCGGAGACATCCATGGCCCATCGCACCCCGATCGAGAGCGGCGCCCCCGACAACAAGCCCTACATGCACCCCACGTTGCTGAAGAACTACGGCAACTGGAAATGGCACGACCGCCCACGCCCTGGCGTTCTGCACCACGTGTCGCACAGCGGCGACGAGGTCTGGACCGTGCGCGCCGGCACGCAGCGGCAGATGGACGTCTACACGATCCGCAAGCTGTGCGACATCGCCGACACCTACGCCGACGGCCACGTACGCTTCACGATCCGCAGCAACATCGAGTTCATGGTCGCCGACCAGAACAAGGTGGCGCCGCTGATCCACGCGCTGACCGAGAGCGGCTTCCCGGTCGGCGGCACCGGCAATTCGGTGTCGATGATCGCGCACACCCAGGGCTGGCTGCACTGCGACATCCCCGGCACCGACGCCTCGGGCGCGGTCAAGGCACTGATGGACGACCTGTACGAGGAATTCATCAAGGAGGACATGCCGAACCGCGTGCACCTGTCGACCAGCTGCTGCGAGATCAACTGCGGCGGCCAGGCCGATATCGCCATCATCGTGCAGCACACCAAGCCGCCGAAGATCAACCATGCGCTGGTGGCCAACGCCTGCGAGCGCCCGGCCGTGGTGGCGCGCTGCCCGGTGGCCGCCATCCGCCCGGCGATGGTCAACGGCAAGCCCTCGCTGGAGATCGACGAGACCAAGTGCATGTGCTGCGGCGCCTGCTACCCACCCTGCCCGCCGATGCAGATCAACGACCCCGAGCACACCAAGCTGGCCATCTGGGTCGGCGGCAAGAACTCCAACGCGCGCGGCAAGCCGACCTTCATGAAGATGGTCGCTTCGGGCCTGCCGAACAACCCGCCGCGCTGGCCCGAGGTGTCGGCGATGGTGAAGAAGATTCTCTACACCTACAAGAACGATGCGCGCTCCTGGGAACGGCTGTCGGACTGGGTTGAGCGCATCGGCTGGCCGGCCTTCTTCGACAAGTGCGACCTGCCCTTCACCAAGTACCTGATCGACGACTGGCGCGGCTCGCGCGCCAGCCTGAACGCGTCGACGCACATCCGCTTCTAGAGCCACCGCATGAAGTTCGGCTTGATGGTCAGCGAGGGGCCCTACACGCACCAGGCCTCGGACAGCGCCTACCAGTTCGCCAAGGCGGCGCTGGGCAAGGGTCACGAGATCCAGCGCGTGTTCTTCTATCACGACGGCGTGAACAACGCGACGCGGCTGACCGAGCCGCCGCAGGACGACCGGCACATCGTCAACCGCTGGTCGGCGCTGGCGGCCGAGCACAAGATCGACCTGGTGGTGTGCGTGGCGGCCGCGCTGCGCCGCGGCATCAAGGACGAGGTGCTGGCGCCGGGCTTCCGCATCTCGGGGCTGGGCCAGCTGGTGGACAGCGGCATCAAAAGCGACCGCCTGGTCGTGTTCGGAGACTGAACATGGCCACCGATCCGAACCGCATCAAGAAGGTCATGTTCGTCAACCGCAAGGCGCCCTACGGCACGATCTACGCGCTGGAGAGCCTGGAGGTGGTGCTGATCACCGCCACCTTCGACCAGGACGTGAGCCTGGTGTTCCTGGACGACGGCGTGTACGAGCTGCTGAAGGGCCAGAACACCAAGGCCATCGGCATCAAGAACTTCTCGCCCACCTACCGCGCGCTGGACGGCTACGACGTCGAGAAGCTGTACGTCGAGCGCGAATCGCTCGAAGCTCGCGGCATCGCCGAAGACCAGTTGCTGGTCGACGTCGAGGTGCTGAGCAGCGCGCAGATGGGCGAGCTGATGGCGCAGCAGGACGTGGTGCTGAGCTTCTAGACAAGGACAGGCAAGAGCCATGCTGCACATCGTCAACAAGTCCCCTTCGCAGTCGCGCACGCTCGACAGCTGCCTGCGCCTCGCGCAGGACGGCAGCGCGCTGCTGCTGATCGAGGACGGCGTCTACGCAGCCACCCGAGGCAACGCCGACGGCGCCGCGCTGCGCCAGGCCTGCGGCCGGCTGCAGGTTTACGCACTGCAGCCCGACTGCGACGCGCGCGCGATCACCGCGTTGCTGGCCGAGGGCATCACGCTGGTGGACTACGGCGGCTTCGTCGACCTGGTGGCGCAGCGCAAGACCACGCATTCCTGGCTTTGAAGCCAGCCCCGAACCCGACCCCGACCCTGGAGAGACCATGAGCATCGAAGTCAGCGGCAAGACCTACGAGACCGACGAGGAAGGCTACCTCGTCAATCTGGCCGATTGGACGCAGGAGATCGGCGAGCACATCGCCAAGGAAGAGAACCTGGAGATGACGCCCAGCCACTGGGAGGTCGTCAACTTCCTGCGCGACTACTACAACGAGTACCAGATCGCCCCGGCCGTGCGCGTGCTGACCAAGGCCATCGGCAAGCAGCTCGGGCCGGACAAGGGCAACAGCAAGTACCTGTACGAGCTGTTCCCCTACGGCCCGGCCAAGCAGGCCTGCAAGATCGCCGGCCTGCCCAAGCCCACCGGCTGCGTCTGACCGGGCGCGCGCAGCCCTGAACCGGCACGCACGATGTCCTGGTTGTCCGTCGTGTATGCCGCCGCCTTCTATGCGGCCACGCTGCTGCTGGTGGCCGGCACGCTGCGCAAGATCGTCGACTACGCGCGCACGCCCGCGCCGCTGAAGATCCCAACCACGCCGGCACCCACCACGCCCAGCGGCGTGGGCCTGCGCGTGGCGCGCGAAGTGCTGTTCTTCGAGAGCCTGTTCCGCTCGAGCAAGTGGACCTGGCTGTTCGGCTGGATGTTCCATGCCTCGCTGCTGCTGGTGCTGCTGCGCCACCTGCGCTACTTCCAGCAGCCGGTGTGGGCCCCGGTGGCCTGGATCCAGCCCTTCGGCACCTACGCGGGCTTTGCCATGGTCGCCGGCCTGGCCGGGTTGTGGGGGCGGCGCTTCGTGGTGGACCGCGTGCGCTACATCTCCACCCCGTCCGACCACCTGATGCTGGCGCTGCTGCTCGCCATCGGCGTCAGCGGGCTGGCGATGCGCTTCGTCGCGCACACCGACATCGTCGCCGTCAAGGCCTTCATGCTCGGCTTGATGCGATTCGAGCTGCAGCCGCTGCCCACCGACCCGGCCCTGCTGCTGCACCTGGCGCTGGTGGCGCTGCTGATGATGGTCTTTCCGCTGAGCAAGCTGCTGCACGCGCCGGGCGTGTTCTTCAGCCCGACGCGCAACCAGGCCGACACCTCGCGCGAAGCCCGCCACATCGCCGCCTGGGCCGCGGCACTGGACAAGAAGTAGGCGATGGCAGCCGCGGCCTTCGACACCCCGAAGCTCAAGGAGTACCCGGTCATCCCGCTGGTGCAGGTGGGCGCGATGGCGCACAGCAAACCCTTCGTCGCGGCCGCGCCGATCCAGAAGGCGATCGGCTTCCCTGGTGAACTGGTCGAGGACTGGCACGACAAGGCCATCGCCAAGATGGGCGAGCTGCTTGGCAAGTACCGCTCGCTCAAGGTCTACATGGACGCCTGCGTGCACTGCGGCGCCTGCTCCGACAAGTGCCACTACTTCCTCGGCACCGGCGACCCGAAGAACATGCCGGTGGCGCGGCAGGACCTGATGCGCAAGGTGTACCGCAGGCACTTCACCTTCGCCGGCAAGCATTTCCCCAAGCTGGTCGGTGCCGAGGACCTGACGCGCGAGCTGCTCGACGACTGGTACAGCTACTACAACCAGTGCTCGGAATGCCGCCGCTGCTCGGTGTTCTGCCCCTACGGCATCGACACCGCCGAGATCACGATGGCCGCCAAGGAGATCATGGACTCCATCGGCATGGGCCAGAAGTACAGCAACGAGATCATCGGCAAGGTGCACAGGATCGGCAACAACCTGGGCATCCCGGAACCGGCGCTGGAAGACACCTTGCTCGGGCTGGAGGAAGACACCAAGGAGGAGACCGGCGTCGATGTGCGCTTCCCGATGAACGTCAAGGGCGCCGAGGTGCTGCTGGTCACGCCCTCGGCCGACTTCTTCTCCGAGCCGCACGTGGAAAGCCTGATCGGCTATGCCAAGGTGTTCCACGCCGCGGGCATCAGCTGGACGCTGAGTTCGCACGCGTCGGAGGCCGGCAACTTCGGCCTGTTCATCGGCAACTACGAGCAGATGCGCAACATTTCGCTGCGCGTGCGCGAGGCCGCACTCGAACTGGGCGTCAAGCGCATCATCGTCGGCGAATGCGGGCACGCCTGGCGCGTGGCCTACAGCTTCTGGAACACGCTGATCGGCCCCTTCGACTACCTCGATCCGCGCTATCCGGTGCCGCAGCACATCTGCGAATTCACCTATGACCTGATCCAGCAGGGCGCGCTGAAGTTCGACAAGGAAAAGAACGACGACCGCATCATCACCTTCCACGACTCGTGCAATGTCGCGCGCGCCTCGCGCATGGGTTCGATGCCGGGCGGGCAGTTCGTGATTCCGCGCGAAATCATCAAGGCCGTGGCCAACCACTTCCACGACATGGCGCCGGGCACGATCCACGACGCCACCTTCTGCTGCGGCGGTGGCGGCGGCCTGCTCACCGACGACCTGATGGAGCTGCGCGTCAAGGGCGCACTGCCACGCATGGAAGCACTGAAGCATGTGGTCGACGACCACGGCGTCAACTTCATGGCCACCATTTGCGCCATCTGCAAGGCGCAGTTCAGCAAGGTGCTGCCCTACTACGGCTTCGACATGAGCATGGTCGGCGGCGTGCACCAGCTGGTAAGCAAGGCGATACGCCTTTAGCCCAAGGACCCCGGGAGACTGAACATGGCTCACATTGTCATCATGGGCGCCGGCCTCGGCGGCATGCCGGCGGCCTACGAGATGCGCGCGAAGCTGCCCAAGTCTCACCGCGTCACCGTCATCAGCGCAGTCGACTACTTCCAGTTCGTACCGTCCAACCCCTGGGTCGCGGTGGGCTGGCGCAGCCGCGACGAGGTGATCCTGAAGCTGGCGCCTCTGCTCGAGCGCAAAGGGATCGGCTTCGTCCCCCAGGCGGTGACGCAGATCGACGCCGACGGCAGCCGACTGACGCTGGCCGACGGACAGTCGATGGCCTACGACTACCTCGTCATCACCACCGGTCCCAAACTCAGCTTCGACGAGGTGCCCGGGGCCGGTCCGGCGTCGGCCGGCGGTGGAGGCCACACCCACTCGATCTGTTCGGTCGACCATGCGCAGGCGTTCTGGGCCGAGTACCAGGAGTTCCTCAAGGCGCCAGGCCCGGTGGTCATCGGCGCGATGCCGCTGGCCAGCTGCTTCGGACCGGCCTACGAGTTCGCCTTCATCCTCGACGCCGACCTGCGCAAGCGCAAGCTGCGCAACAAGGTGCCCATCACCTTCGTCACCAGCGAGCCCTACATCGGCCACCTGGGCCTGGGCGGCGTCGGCGACAGCAAGTCGATGCTCGAATCCGAGATGCGCGGCCACGACATCAAGTGGATCACCAACGCGAAGACCACCAAGGTCGAGGCCGGCAAGCTCTTCACCACCCAGCTCGACGAAAAGGGCAACGTGCTCACGGAGCACGAAGTGCCGTTCAAGATGGCGATGATGCTGCCGGCCTTCAAGGGCGTCGACCCCGTCGCCGCGGTGCCGAAGCTGTGCAATCCGCGGGGCTTCGTTCTGATCGACGAGTTCCAGCGCAGCAAGGCCTACCGCAATATCTTCTCGGCCGGCGTCTGCGTCGCCATCCCCCCGGTGGAGGTGACGCCGGTGCCCACCGGCGCGCCGAAGACGGGCTACATGATCGAGACCATGGTCTCGGCCATCGTGCACAACATCGCCGACGAGCTGACCGGCGCGGTGCCCAACACCCAGGGCACCTGGAATGCCATCTGCCTGGCCGACATGGGAGACACAGGCGCGGCGTTCGTCGCACTGCCGCAGATCCCGCCGCGCAACGTCAACTGGTTCAAGAAGGGCAAGTGGGTGCACTTGGCCAAGATCGCCTTCGAGAAGTACTTCATGCGCAAGATGAAGAAGGGCACCTCCGAGCCGATCTACGAGAAGTACGTGCTGAAGCTGCTGGGCATCGTGCGCCTGGCCGAGAAATAGGCCACTGCCACGACCGACCGCTACTGGAGACTTCGCGATGTCCACCTCGACTGACAGCCCGTCGGCCAAGCCGCTGACCTTCCGCCGCTACAAGGACGGCGACCACAAGCCGCGCGCCTGGCAGCAGCAGATCTTCGATGCCGACCACTCGCACAAGTGCCCGACCTACATCCAGAGCGCGCCGCCGTGCCAGGGCAGCTGTCCGTCGGGCGAGGACATCCGCGGCTACCTGAACATCGTGCGCGGCATCGAGAAGCCGCCGGCCGGCACGCCCTGGCAGGAGTACGCGTTCCGTCGCGCCACGCAGGCCAACCCCTTCCCGTCGGTGATGGGCCGGGTCTGCCCAGCTCCGTGTGAATCGGGCTGCAACCGCAACGAGGTCGAGGACTTCGTCGGCATCAATTCAGTCGAGCATTTCCTGGGCGAATACGCGATCGCCCACAAGCTCGCGTTCCCGAAACCGGCGGCGCGCAGCGGCAAGACGGTAGCCGTCATCGGCGGCGGCCCGGCGGGCCTGTCGGCGGCCTACCAGCTGGCCCTGCGCGGCCACGACGTGACGATCTTCGACGAGCGCGCCGAGCTCGGCGGCATGATGCGCTACGGCATCCCGGGCTTCCGCACGCCGCGCGAGGTGCTCGACGCCGAGATCCAGCGCATCCTCGACCTGGGCGTGACCGCGCGATTGAACTGCCGCATCGGCAGCGACGTGACGATGGCGCAGATCCGCGAGCAGTTCGACGCCGTCTTCCTGGGCCTGGGCGCGCAGGCCGGCCGCGCGCTGCCAGTGGAAGGTGCCGACGCGCCGAACTGCGTCACCGCCACTGCCTTCCTGAAGGCTTTCAACGACGGGCGCATGCGCCATGTCGGCAAGCGCGTGGTCGTCGTCGGCGGCGGCGACACCTCGATCGACGTGGCCACGGTGGCGCGGCGGCTCGGCCATATCGAGAAGATCAACGAGCGCGACCGTCCCGAGCATGTGATCGCCGGCCATGCGGCGCACGATGTCGCCGAGATCTCGGCGCGCCAGGGCGCCGAGGTCACGCTGACGTCGATCTTCGCGGTCGACAAGATGCAGGCCAACAAGCACGAGGTCGAGCAGGCGCAGGCCGAAGGCATCGACATCCGCGGCGGCACCGCACCGCTGGGCGTGGTACGCGACGCCGGCGGCCGCGCGGTGGCGCTGCGCGTGGTGCGCTGCGAGGCGAAGATTGCCGGCGGCAAGCTCGAGATCAAGCACATCGCCGGCACCGAAGAGGACATCCCCGCCGACCTGATCGTCTCGGCCATCGGCCAGTCGGTCGACTTCAGCGGGCTGGCCGAATTCGACAACGGCAAGGGCGGCATCAACGCCGACCGCAACTACCAGGTGCAGGGCCAGCCGGGAGTCTTCGTCGGCGGCGACGTCGTGCGTCCGCACCTGCTGACCACCGCCATCGGCCACGGCGCGATCGCTGCCGACGGCATCGAGCGCTTCCTGCGCGGCGAGCCGCTGGAAAAGCGGCCGAAGATCGACGTGCACACCTTCGACCTGCAGCGCAAGATGATCGAGAAAGGCCTGACGATCAGCGAAGTGCACGAACCGATCCGCGGCACCGACGCCAGCACCGGCGCGATCCACAACTTCGACAACCGCTCCGACCGCTACGTGATTCCGCACGAGGAGCTTTTCCTCGGCCACTTCCCCTACACCGCGAGGCACCGGCGCAAGATCGTCACGCTCGACGCGAAGCAGGCGCTGGGCAACTTCGAGGAGCGGGTGCTGCCGCTGACCGAGGCCGAGGCCGTGGCCGAGGCCAAGCGCTGCATGAGCTGCGGCCAGTGCTTCGAATGCGACAACTGTGTCGTCTACTGTCCGCAGACCGCCGTGTTCAAGGTGCCGAAGTCGAAGTCCACCACTGGGCGCTATGTCGACACCGACTATGCCAAGTGCATTGGCTGCCACATCTGCAAGGACGTGTGCCCGACCGGCTACATCCAGATGGGGCTGGGTGAGTGATGGACGGGCGGCGCCGCACGTTGCTGCGCCGCGTGGCGGCAGGGCTGGCTTGCGCCTGGGTCGCCAGTACCGCCATCGCCCAGGCAGCCGACGCCAGCCGTGTGCCCAAGCCGGTGATCGAGCCGGCGCGCGGCCAGGCCTGCGTCGCCGACCCGGCCTTCATGCGCCGCAACCACATGCAGTTGCTGAAGCACCAACGCGACGAGACCGTGCACCTGGGCGTGCGGGATGCACGCGCCAGCCTGAAGGGCTGCATCGAATGCCATGCCAGCAGCAGCAGCGGCAGCGTCGCGCAGGCGCCGGGTGACTTCTGCGTCAGCTGCCACAGCTTCGCCGCGGTGAAGATCGATTGTTTCGAATGCCATGCCAGCAGACCGTCGTCGGCGACGCAGCCGCCGGGGCATCCGAAGACCGGCACCGGCATGGCGCGGCCGCAGGGCGCGCTGCGCCTACCTCTGGTGGTGGGTACACGATGACGCACGACCAGGACAGCGGTGCGAATCAGGCGCTGAGCGGTCGCCGTGCCTTCCTCGGCCTGGCTGCCGCCGGCGTGGGCGGCGTGTTGATCGCCCCCGGCATCCATTTGATGGAGGTGGCGCAGGCGTCGGCCCTAGGTGCCGCGCCGGTCGGCGCCAACGCCAGGCGGCGCTGGGGCCTGCTGATCGACACCACGAAATGCGCGAGCGGCTGCAACGACTGCGTCGGCGCCTGCAACGCCGAGAACGGCCTGGCCACGCCGACGCGGCCGACCGACGCGCAGTGGATCCGCAAGGTCGAGATCAAGTCGGTCTCCACCGGACGCGCGCAGTCACTGCCGGTGATGTGCCAGCACTGCGCCCAGCCGCCCTGCGTCGACGTCTGCCCGACCGGCGCCTCGTTCAAGCGTGCCGACGGCATCGTGCTGGTCGACCGCCACAGCTGCATCGGCTGCCGCTACTGCGTGATGGCCTGTCCGTACCAGGCGCGCTCCTTCGTGCACGAGCCGCTGACCGCGCAGAAGCCCGAGGTGCCGCGCGGCAAAGGCTGCGTCGAGGGTTGCACGCTGTGCGTGCACCGCATCGACGGCGGCGGCCAGCCAGCCTGTGTCGAGGCCTGCGCCAGCGCCGGCCACCACGCGATGCTGTTCGGCGACCTGAACGACGCCGACAGCGAGATCTCGCGCCGCGTGCGCGAGGTCGCGAGCAGGACGCTGCGCCCCGACCTGAAGCTCGACCCGGGCGTGCGCTACCAGGGGTTGGCATGACCCACCCCCATGCGGCCTTCGAGCGCCCCCTCAAGGAGGCACCGCTGGCGGACCAGAAAGGCCGGATCCGCGACGGTCACTCGATTCGTTCGGCTCGTGCCTCGCGGGCCGCGCGAAGCACGGTGGAGCCACTGACATGAACCCGAAGTTCGGACCAGGCCATTTCTACGCGCTGCTGTCGGCGGGCCTGCTGCTGGTGCTGGTCGGGCTGGGCAGCGCGCATTACATGGAAGAGCATGGCCATGTCGTCACCGGCATGAACAACCACGTGGTGTGGGGCCTGCCGCATGTGTTCGCGATCTTCATGATCGTGGCCGCGTCGGGCGTGCTCAACGTCGCCTCGATCGGCTCGGTCTTCGGCCAGCCGGCGTACAAGCCGCGCGCGCCGCTTTCGGGTCTGTTGTGCCTGGCGATGCTGGCCGGAGGCCTGATGGTGCTGATGCTCGACCTGGGCCGTCCCGACCGGCTGATTGTCGCGGCCACGCACTACAACCCGACTTCGGTGTTCGCCTGGAACGTGCTGCTCTACTCCGGCATGTTCGCGATCGTCGCGCTGTACCTGTGGACGATGTTCGAGCGTTCGATGAACCGTCACTCCAAGGCCGCCGGCGTTGCGGCGCTGATCTGGCGCTTCGTGCTGACCACCGGCACCGGGCTGATCTTCGGCTTCCTGGTCGCGCGCCAGGCCTACGGCTCAGCGCTGCTGGCGCCCCTGTTCATCGTGCTGTCCTTCGCCTGGGGCCTGGCGGTGTTCCTGATCGTGCAGTCGGTGATGTACGCGTGGAACGCCCAGCATCTCGACCCCGCTATCCAGCGGCGCATGGCGCGCCTGCTCGGCGTGTTCGTCGCCGCCGCGTTCTACCTGGTGGCGATCTATCACCTGACCAACCTGTATTTCGCGCGCCAGACCGCCTTCGAGATCTTC
>Ga0316601_100001667_pt1 | contig 11022 bp, 9 predicted proteins | sample OWC_soil_day5_no_FD_207663 | JGI IMG/M metagenome (GOLD analysis project Ga0316601, IMG submission 207663) | Wetland soil microbial communities from Old Woman Creek delta, Ohio, United States - OWC_soil_day5_noCT | ecosystem: Environmental > Terrestrial > Soil > Wetlands | place: USA: Ohio...
TATAGTACTTTATCTCACTCTGATATAATGAGTACAGTAATTAATGAATGCTATGAGGTAATTAATCGTTGCCTAAAAAAAGAATATGAAAGAATTTTTTTTATAAGCAAAAGTATGGGACATTTTGTTTCTTTGAGGATTTCCAACGATTTAGATTATAAAAAAATTAAACATATATGCTACACACCTGTAGATAAAAATGTTTGCGATATTGTAAAGAATGAATGTATTGTTTTTACGGGCACTAAAGATAAATGGCTTACACAGGACAGTAGGAATGATCTATCCAATTATAAAAATGTTGATTTGGTGCAAATTGATAATGCAGTACATTCTTTAGAGATAGATGATAATTATAATGAAAGTATAAGAATACTAGAATACGTTACGGATAAATGTTCAGAATTCATTGGAAAAAATATGATTGTTTAATAATCTTTTATAAGACCATTAAATAAAGAAACCTATCATATAAAAGGAGTCTTTATATAAAAACATATCATAGAAAACATTCTTGTGGATTGTGCATGGTATCATGTCCTATAGGAATATAAAGATATAAAAAACCTTTTTGCCTTCTCTATCGTCTAATAAATTAAAAAGGTAAAATTTTGTAGAGGGGCGGGAGTGGAACATGTTGAAGAAAATAATTATTTCTGTATTACTTATAATATGTACGTCATTATTAGTTGTTGGGGATAAATATTATAAAGAAAAACAAACTGTAAAAGACGAAAATGCAAAATTATATGAATTAGCTTTTGATTCATTTTGGGAGTTAGAGACAGGAATAACTGTAGGTGTTAAATATGTTAGTATAAATACAAAAACCTTTAAAGGTATTAGTGACGAAGATAAAAAACGGTTATTTGCTTACATTGAAGAAAAATATAAGTTAACTGTATTAGATATGAGTTTTGCTGAATTAAGGGCTGCAGGTTATATTATAGAGCCTGCAAAGGATGGTTTTTACCATAAGTTTGTAAACGGAATTCTCATTGAAGGAGAAAAATATAATTCTTATTCATCAGATTCAGTTTCATTTGAAGGTAAGGTATATAGAAGAACCTTAGGTGAAATTGGATTTCACTTTGAGGCAGTAAGGAAAAATAAAAAATGGCAATTAAAAGAATGTTATAGAACTTGGATGAGTTAATTATTGAATGGCTTTAAGCAAGGGTAATCCTTGCTTTTTTTATTTTTATATGAAATTGGAGGATTTTCTATAATTATGTAGAAAAGATAATAAGTATGTGTATTTATTTCATATAGATAGAGATTGGTAGAAATGAACGTACCAGGTAGAAGTTGATACATAAAATCTTTATAAGGATTAAGGGATGGGGGAGATAATAATGGAAAAGGATATGAGAATTGCAGTTTTGATTGATGCAGATAATGTTTCTGATAAATATATAAAATGTATAATTGATGAAATTTCAAATCATGGAACACCAACCTATAAAAGAATTTATGGTGATTGGACCAAGCCTCAACTAGCTTCATGGAAGAGCGTGCTCTTAAATTATTCTATTAGCCCAATACAACAATATAGCTATACCACAGGCAAAAATTCAACGGATTCAGCTCTTATAATTGATGCTATGGATATACTATATTCAAATAATGTTGATGGATTTTGCATTGTTTCTAGTGATAGTGATTTTACTAGACTAGCATCTAGGCTTAGAGAAGCTGGCAAGTATGTTATTGGTATGGGAGAAAAGAAAACTCCTACTCCTTTTATTTCTGCCTGTGAGAAATTTAAATATCTTGAAGTATTAGCTTCAATGGGAATAAAACATAGTGAAACCACTGGTGTGAAAGTATCAAAAATGCAAGAAGAAACAAAGGTAGGAATGGCAAGCTACCATAAATTAATAGAGACTATTAAAACTATTATAACTGAGATTTCAGATGAAGACGGTTGGGCATTTTTAGGTGAATTAGGCAGCAACTTGAATAAAAGGTATCCGGATTTTGATACAAGAAACTATGGCTATACAAAGCTTTCACCTTTTCTAGCTTCATTAAATCATTTTGAGATTAAATCAACAAAAACACTAAAATATATTAGAAATATAGAATAATCTATATAAGTTACTAGAATTCATATGTTATCAATAGAAGCTTTAAAGGGCTAAAAAAGCTTAAGGCAGAAGCAGAATAATTATAATTCCCTTAGGTTAATGGCCTAAGGGAATTGTATTAATTATTATCTTTAGGCTGAGAATTCTTTGGAACATTACTCCTTAATCCAGGTTATAAATCTATTAGGTTCTGATTCATTTATAAGAAATACTCTTGCACAATGAGGAACATCAGCCCTTCCATACCCTCCGTAGCCTGTATGACCTCCATAGCCAAGCTTAATTCCTTTAAGAGAAGCACAATAATTGTTTAGATGATCGTGGCCTACAAATACCCCTTTTACATCCCCAGTTTTAACAAGGGCATTAAAAAGACCGGAATTTATTATTGAACAACATTCGTTTTCTAATCTTTTGCCACTGATAATTCCATCCATCCAAGCTTTCCAAAATTCTTGTAGTGGTATATGAAAAAACATAAGAGAGGGAATAACTTTTTTATACTTACGTTTTAATTTAGAGGCTGTTCGTTTGTACCAGCGAATTTGAGAACAATTTATCCAATTGTAGCCTGGTATGAAAAGTGGAGCATTTGCACCAGAATCTATCATGTATATATTGAATATAGGGGTTTCATCCTTTGAACCCTCGATAAGTATATTATAATTACCTATCCTATTGAAAGGTTTATAGCCTACCTCGCTGATATTCCATTTATATGACATATACAGCTCCATCATTTCTTTTTTACTCATCATGGAATGCTCATCATCATGATTTCCAAAAATAACTGCCCAAGGAATATTCCTCTCTTCCATGGGCTCTGCTATATAATTGATAGCTTTTTTCACATCTTCTGCACTTTTACACTTTCCATCAATAATATCTCCTGTTAGAACCACCAAATCTGGTTTCTCATACTCTAAGATTCTATTCATCAGCTTTATAGTATCATCTACATTTGGTCCTTCATGCAAATCGGTAAATTGAACAATTTTGAAATTACCATTTCTATTAAATTTAAGAGAAGGCTTCATAAATTAATCTCCTTTCAATGAGATAGCACATTAACCTGATAGTACATTATATTAAGAGTACTTTTTTATGGTGTATATGTAGCTATCTTTCCTTAGGAAAGAGCTTGCCTCCGCGCCAATGGAAACGTCCCTGTGGCTCAAGGTGGCAAAGGAAACGTCCCTCTGGATCTGTCCCTCTGGCGCTTGTCCCTCTAGCTCACAAGAATATCGTAAGGGATGTGACAAAACTGACTGTGTTTTCATATTATATTTTAGGACAGATATGAAAAGCAGATATGTTAAATGAAATGGGGTGGATTATGGGAACCGGTGTAGAAAATAAGCCAGTGAAGTCCACCAATGAAAAAACTTTGACTTACTATATCCTTAAGCGATTAATAGATCTGATAGGTGCAGCAGTGGGGTTGATTCTTCTCATGCCGCTTTTAGTAATAACGGCAATAGCTGTAAAAATTGATTCGAAAGGACCCATTTTTTTTTGTCAGCAGAGGGTTGGACACCATGGAAAGGTTTTTAAAATGTATAAATTCCGTTCTATGGTCACCAATGCTGAGGATTTGCTTAGTGGGCTTAAAGATAAAAATGAAATGTCAGGACCAATGTTTAAGATGAAAAGTGATCCACGGGTAACAAAGGTGGGAAGGTTTATAAGGAGAACAAGTATAGATGAACTGCCTCAGCTTATTAATGTTATCAAAGGGGAAATGTCCCTTGTAGGACCAAGACCAAATTTGCCAAGGGAAGTAGAAAACTTTAGTGAACATCAAAAACAAAAGCTATTAGTTAAGCCAGGGCTCACCTGCTATTGGCAGGTAATGGGGCGAAATAGTATAGACTTTCATCAGTGGATCGAATTAGATATAAAGTATATTGAGGAAAGAACCTTATGGGGCGATATGAAATTGATATTTAAAACCTTAAAGGTTTTATTCGGTGATAACAATGCCAGTTAAGGAGGAGTTTAATGAAAAAAACAAGAGGGTATATGGTAAAGGAATCTGAAAACAAAAGAGTATGTATTTTTGGTCAAGGCTTTGTGGGGCTGCCGCTGGCTTTATGCTTTGCAGTTATGGATTGTGACAGTATAGGTGTAGATGTAGATAAGGACCTTGTGAAAGAAATAAAAAAGGGTATAACCCATCATACAGAAAGATTTTATGGAGTAGCAATCCAAGATATACTTCGAAAGCAGCTAAAAAGAAAAAAATATACAGTAACAGATAATGGAGAAGGGGCAGTTAAGTGGTGCAAAAATATTATAGTTACAGTGGGCATCCCTATAATAGATGGTAACCCTAAGCTAGATTATTTAGAAAGCGCCATTAAAGTAATAGGAAAAAACCTTAAGAAAGATGATTTAGTAGTAATAAGAAGTACTGTTATACCAGGAACCACAGAGAATTTTGTACTGCCAATACTTGAAGAAGAATCAGGAATGAAGGCAGGAGAGGGGTTTTATCTAGCCTATTCCTCAGAGCGAATTGCAGAAGGAAATGCTTTTGATGAATTTATTAATATGCCTACCTTAGTTGCAGGAGTAAATGATGAAAGTACAAGGAGAGCTATAGATTTATTATCAACTGTATGTAAGGCTGAGATAGTCGCTGCAAGCTCCATTAAAGTAGTTGAAACTGCAAAGGTTTTTGAAAATGCTCAAAGGGATGTAAATATTGCTATGTCTCAAGAATTTGCCAGGTTTACAGAAGGCTTAGGCATAGATATCTTCGAGGTTATAAAATTAGCCAACACCCATAAGAGAGTTAATCTATTAACACCTGGACCAGGCGTTGGAGGATACTGCATTCCTAATGCTTATCACTATATAGCCCCTAAGGCAGAGGAAATGGGCATTGACATGGAGCTTTTAAAGCTTGCTAGAAGAAAAAATTCATCAATACCAAAGCTTATAGTTGATAAAGTAGAAGAACTGCTAAAGGCCCAAGGGAAGGAACTAAAGGGAAGCAAAATTGCCATTATGGGTCTAGCTATGAAGGATTATTCAAATGATGATAGAATAAGCCCACCAGTGGATATTTGCAAATTGCTCCTTGGAAGAGGAGCAGTGCTGAGAGCCTTTGATCCAGTGGTTCCAACTCACTATGATTTTAAAGTGAACAGTCAAGAAGAAGCATTACTGAAGGCAGATGCTGTTTTAATACTTGCTAAGCAGCAGTCTATAGTGTTGAAGGATTTTGAACAACTTGCAAAGCTTATGAATGAAAAGCCAATATGTATTGATACAAGAGCCTTTGTTGATAAAGTTGAAGTTGGAAAGCATGGTTTTGTGTATTGGAGACTATAAATGCTTAAAATTAAAAGATATATTGATAAAGGCAGAAAGGTGCCTTTTCAAGTCTTAATAATTAAATTGTTTAAAAAAGTAATTGAAAAAATATATTTTTCCTTAAGAGGATGCTATGTTAAATTTTTCGGAATAGAGATTAATAAAAGCTATTTTAAGGACTTTACTCCTAAATGTAGTTTTTTATTTGATATATCACAAAAGAAACAGTATGGAGAGAAGCTTATGAAGTTAGAAAAAACTGAGGAAATAATTAAAGATGGTGAAAAGATAGTTAGCCATGTATTTAATTTATTAGGTTCTAATGATAAGTATTTAGGAAAAAGGCTTCCATGGAATGTAGATTTTAAAACGGATTTTGTATGGAAAAATAAGTTTTATAAAAACATCAGAGTTATTGATTTAAGTAACAATTCTGATGTAAAGGTTCCATGGGAGCTTTCACGATTTCAACACATCTTTACCCTTGGGAAGGCTTATCTACTCACAGAGGATGAAAAGTATGCTGCAGAGTTTAAAGAGGAGCTTGAGGATTGGATAAAGTGCAATCCTGTGGAAATGTCCGTTAACTGGGTGTGTACTATGGACACCGCTATAAGGGCTGTAAACTTAATAATTGGATATTATTTTTTTAAAGACTCACAAGTGATTTCAAAAGAATTTTGGATGGAGTTTTATAAAAGCTTATATCTCCACGGGAAATTTATAATTAGAAATTTAGAAAATCGAGGGGCCCATAGGGGAAATCATTATTTATCAGATGTAGTTGGATTAATGTGGCTTGGTCTTTTTTTTGGTGACTTTGATAATAATTCTAAGCAATGGCTTGATTATGCCAAAAAGGAATTTGAAAAAGAAATGTTTATTCAGGTTAATGAGGATGGAACTAATTATGAAGCATCCACCTCCTATCACAGGTTGGTAACGGAGTTATTTCTAATTACTACCCTTTTGTGTAACAAAAATCATATAAGCTTCTCTAATGCTTTTACTTTAAGGTTAGAAAAAATGTGCGAATTCATAATGGATATAACTAAGCCTAATAATTTAACTCCTTTAATAGGAGATGGTGATGATGGAAGATTAGTTATTCCTTCTAATTACTCCTCCTTAGAGAGAAGAGATTTTACCCACCTTTTAGCAGTAGCTGGAGAATACTTTAATAGAGATGACTTTAGATATTATGGCAGGAATTATAAAGAGGAGGCTTTGTGGATTGCAGGAACCTATAAAGAAAATCCAACTAAGCCAGAAAAGTTAAAATCAAAAGCATATAGGAATGGCGGCTATTATTTATTACGGAATGATAATATTTATTCCTTGATTAGATGTGGAGAGCTTTCCTTTAGAGGAGAAGGGGGCCACAGCCACAATGATCAATTAAGCTTTGAACTAAATGTTCATGGTGAAGATTTTATAGTAGATCCAGGAACCTATGTGTATACCGCTGATTATGAAATGAGAAATTTATTTAGAAGTACTAAAGTTCATAATACCTTATCTATAGAAGGGTATGAACAAAATCACTATGATAAATATAATTTGTTTTATATGAAGGAAGAGACCTTTGCACAGTGCCTTTTCTTTAATGAGAATAAATTTGTAGGCAGACACTTTGGATATGAGGGCAAGTGTGGTGTTATTCACCAGAGAACTATTGAGATAAGGGAGAATCAGATATACATAGAGGATGAAATATTAGAGGAAGGCACTTCAAATAAAAAGTTAACACTAATATCTAATTTTACTCTAGATAAGGATGTAGAAGTTATATATAAGAAAGAGAAAATAGAGCTGATAAAAAATAATATAAAGGTAAGGCTTGATACTGCAGATAAAAAAGAAATAAAAAGCAGCTATATAGCAAAGAGTTATGGCAATATGTCAGAAACAAAAAAACTTGAAATTTATAATGAATGTGGGGTGGTAGTGATTTTATGCTGAAGGAAATAATCAAAAGCTCTCCAAATTTTATTAAGAAACCAGCCATATACATGTATACCAGTATACCGGATTATATAAAATATGGCGTTGTTTTTAGAAATAAATATAAATTTTTACAGCAATCACAGTGGTGGACTAAAGAAAAGCTGGAGGAATACCAGATGGGGCAGATTGGAAAGCTTCTAAACCACGCCTATGAAACTGTTCCATACTATACAAGAGTATTTAATGAAAGAGGATTAAAACCAAAGGATATTGAAAGTTTTGAGGATTTAAAGAAACTGCCGTATTTAACAAAGGATATTATACGGGAAAATTTAGAAGATTTGATTTCAACAAATTATAAGAAAAGCAAATTAAAAATGATTACCACCGGTGGGACCACTGGGCGCCATATGAATTTTTATATAGAGCCACGGACAGATAAAGCCGTGGAATGGGCTTATATATCCAACTTATGGAACAGGGTAGGATACAATATGAAAAAAAGCAATAGGTCTGTTGTTATAAGAGGAAATGAACCCCAAAATGGACTATATGAGCATAGAGGAAAAGAATTAATACTTTCATCCTTTAAATTAACTCAGGAAAATATGAAGCTATATTTAGAGCTAGTAGAAGACTTTGATCCAGACTTCATTCAGGCTTATCCATCTTCTATTTATATACTTTCTAAATATATTTTGAGAAATAATATAAAAGTAAAACTAAATAAGCTTAAATGTATTTTGTGCTCCTCTGAAAATTTATATGATGACCAAAGACCAGTGGTACAGCAGGCTTTTGGAGTACGGGTATACAGCTTCTATGGTCACACGGAGCATGCCTGCTTAGCTGGCGAATGTGAAGAAAGCAGCTATTTTCATTTGCAGGGGGAATATGGATATACAGAGTTAATTAATGAGTTTGGAGAAGCTGTCACCAAGGAAGATGAAATAGGAGAAATAGTGGCAACAGGCTTTAATAATTATGTTATTCCATTTATTCGTTATAAGACTGGAGATTTAGCAGTTAATACAAATGAACAATGCAGCTGCAAAAGACAGTGCAAGCTAATAAAGAGGATTGAAGGAAGAAGGCAGGAGTATTTTGTAGACAGGAATGGAAGTTTAATTCCCTTTACTGCCAGCTCTGATGATGCTTTATGGCAGGTTAAGGACAAAATTACCTGTCATCAGTTTATTCAAAATGAACCGGGGAAAATAATACTAAACCTTCAAAGCCATGAACAGATTACTGTGGATGATATTAAGTTTATGATAGAAAACTTTACTCATCAGTTTCCTGACCTTGAACTAGAGGTTAATACAGTAGATTTTATAGAGAGAACTAAAATAGGAAAGTTTAAATATATGGTGCAGAATTTAGATATGATTAAATATTAAGGAGATTAGGGGTATGGGATTAATTAATAAATTTAAAGATTCATATTTAGGCTTTATCTTAAAGGAAATAAAACATCGTATAACTTTGAAAAAATCCTATGATGTAATGGAAATGGCTATGGAAAGGTATAAAAGATGTAATACTAAAAAATCTAAAAGGCAAATTAGAAGAGAAATGAGGATATGCAGAAAATATTGGAGGTGCTATCCCTCCCATTATTATAGATATGACTTATATGAAAAGGATAGACAATTAACAGAAAAAGAACTAATAGATTATATTCCAGAGTTTTTTTTCTATCGTTTATTTTTAAATTACTATGATTCAAATAAATATGATACCCTCATTAGTGAGAAAAACATCACAGAGCAAATATTTAGAAGCCTAGATATAAATCAGCCAAAAACCTTGTATAAGCTAATCAATAACAACCTATATGATATGGATATGAGAATTAAATCTATAGTTGATTTTAGGGAAGCTTTAGAAGCTAATGAATACAGTAAGTTATTTGTGAAGCCTGCAGATGGAAAAGGCGGGGACGGCATATTTGTTTTTCATAGAAATGGTGATGGAAGCTATAAAACCATAGATGGAGAAGAGTTAACTGATAAATTTATAAAGGAAATTGGAAAAAAGGAGGATTATTTAATTCAACTGGCAGTAGTTCAAGATAAAAGAATGGCTGAAATATATCCAAACTCAGTAAATACCTTTAGAATGGCAACAGAAAACAAAGAGGGCAAGGTTAAAGTACTTTGTTCCACACTAAGAATAGGGAAGAATGGCAACGAGGTTGATAACTGGATGAAAAATGGAATAGTACTAGGCGTTGATATTGAGACAGGCAGAATTCAAGAGGTCGGTATGACTAAAAGCGGAGAAAAATTCTATAGCCATCCGGATACAGGTTTTGTTTTTAAAGATTATGAGATTCCAGAATGGGATAAGGTGAAAGCCTTTGTAATAGAGAGTGCAGGAAAGCTGGCACAGTTTACCTATCTAGGATGGGATATAGCTCTCAGTGAGTATGGTCCACTGGCAATTGAAACTAACTTGGGCTTTGGACTTGATCATTATCAAACACCCCTAGGTGGAATGAGAGAGGTGTTCTCCATAGAGGATCCTGATTTTTATTGGAGATGCAGGGGGAAAAAGCAGAAATGATTCTTCAAGTAGGCCCTTATCCTAAGCCCATTGGCGGAATATCAATATATGTTAAAAGAATGAAAGAGCTTATGGATTTATTAGGAATTAGCAATGAGGTATGGGATTTAAGTGAAGTAAAAAAAGAGGAAAAAGGGGTGGCACAAACTAGATTAAGATATGTGCCTCTGAAGCTGCTCTTTAGAAGGGATATAAAACTAATACACTACAACATTCCCGGTATAAATCACAAGCTTTATATTGGTGTTTTCAATAAATTGTTTTTTAAAAAAAGAAAAAAACTTTTAACAATTCACGGCGATAGTAAAAATCTCTTTAAGACCCCCCTAATTGTAAAAGCTCTTAACAGCTTTGATGGAATCATATGCGTAAAATCTGGTGATAAAGAATATCTTAGGGAAAAAGGTATAAGGATTCCTGTATATGAAGTGCCAGCTTTTTTATTTCCAGAAGATGAGGATGAAAGTACAACAATTCCTAAATATATATTAGATTTTATAGAGAGTAAAAGCTTTGTTATTTGCGCTAATGCTTCCTCCATACAGTTCTATGAAGGTAAAGATTTATATGGTATAGATATGTGCATAAATCTAATAGAAAGGCTAAAGAAAAATAGAGAAAAGATTGGTATGGTATTTTCCATGCCCCAAATTAACAATGCTCAGTATTTTAATGAGTTGAAAAATATGATTACAAGTAAAAAGATTGATAATAATTTCTTATTTGTTAATGAAAAGATGGAGTTATATCCTATTATAAAAAGATCACATTTATTTATTAGACCTACAAATACGGACGGAGATGCAGTTTCTATTAGAGAAGCCTTGTACTATAAAATACCTGTCATTGCAAGTGATGTAGTAATAAGGCCAAAAGAAACAATTGTGTTTAAGAATAGAGATATGGATGACTTATACAATAAAACAGCAGAAGTAATAGATAATTATAAGCAGTTCAAAGAAAGACTTGAGAATATTCACTTTGAGGACAATGGAAAAAAGCTGCTTGAGATCTATGAAGAGCTATTATCTTCATAATAAACTAATATTGGGCGATAGGGGTTAAAGTTTATGCAGAATGAAAATAAATTAGTAAA